>Ga0206130_10000638_pt1 | contig 56765 bp, 65 predicted proteins | sample Helgoland_Spring_9_FD_148637 | JGI IMG/M metagenome (GOLD analysis project Ga0206130, IMG submission 148637) | Pelagic subsurface seawater microbial communities from Kabeltonne, Helgoland, North Sea - Helgoland_Spring_Bloom_20160512_1 | ecosystem: Environmental > Aquatic > Marine > Epipelagic ... | reverse complement strand
TAAAAAAAAAAAAAAAAAAAATCAACCACAAATAGAAATAATAGATCTAGAAACAATAGACGTACAAATTTTTTAAAACAAGATTATTCAGGTATGTAAATATCTAATCTTAAATAATTACTTAAATAAATAATTTAAACTAGTTATAGAAAAAGTTTTAGTTGTAATACCGAGAATATGACAGATTCAAATTTTTACTTTAAACCATTAAAAGTATTCATAAATATTAGGAATACTTTTGATGATATAACTTTAACAAGTTTTTTATTTAGATTCTTCATAAAATATAAAATTGAGTTAATATTAAATTGATTTAATATATTAAATTAAAAACAAATGGAATCTATTAAAATAATGAGCGATGAATATTATATTCACTTTGATACTTCAAATGAATGTACTAAATTTAGACAAACCGCAGAAGCTACTTTCGGTCATGTTTGTTGTAGTGGGAAGGGAGTTCTTCTTAAAACATTTAATAAAATTCCTATAAAAAATAATCAACAAATATATAATATAAAGAATTCAATCACACTAGTTTGATGATTATAATTCAGTAATTAAACTATTAAAATATTCTTTATTTTTAATTATAACAAGTGTTTTCCTTCTAAAATGCTTTGTACTAGGATTGTCTATTTTATTCCATTTTGTAATAATTAAATGTTTTTGGACTTCATAATCGCTCCATCCTGGTGCTATAGTAGAATCTTTAACAATTCCATTATATTCACCATATGCTATATAACCATCTTTATTATGATATAAGAAAATTATGTCGCCTTTTTTTGCTTTTTGTTGAAATATTTTAAATTGGTGTGGAGTTTTTCCGTGCTGTTTAAGTCTATTTTGATAATCATTATCGTGTATTGTCCCTAATCCAATATAACCTAAATTGTGTGTTAGCATTGACTCTTTATTTATATTATTGCATGTATTTAGATGCCAAAAATTCATTTAAATAAAAAAATTAGGTATTAAATTTAATCAATTTTTTATTTAAATGAATTTTGTACTTTTTTTCTAATTTTATAGTTTTTTTAATTTTGATTTTTCAAATATCTTTGCGGTTCTTATCTTTCTGTCTTTAGATTTTTTTAATAACTTTTTTGTAAATTTCTTTCTATAATATTCTTTGGAAGATAAATCATTAATTGAATGTTTGTCTAAATTATTATGTTTGTATTTATAAGTATTTTTATTGGACAATCTTTCTTCATTTTTTATATAAGTTATTTCACATTCTCTGTTATATTTGTTTTGTGCTTTATTGAATAATTCAGAAACACTATAAATATCTAAACCTTTCAGTTTTACGCGATTAAATTCAATAATTATATCATTAATATTTAATCCAGAAAAATCAGCTGGACCTAGAGATTCCATATCATAAATTATATAATTTCCATTTTTATCTTGTTTTATCGACATGCCTAATTTATTTGTACCTCTATCTCTTTTTATAGTTACTATCTTTAATCCTAGAATATTCTTAGAAATATTTTTTATAGTATCTATTTCTAGACCATTAATTTTATAATTTACAAAATTACTTGATTTCTTAAAATAACTAACTACTTTATTTATAAGACTTAATAATTCCTTTTCGCTGTTATAAGATGCCAAATCAACCCAAGTATAGTAGTTGTCTTTTTTTGTATGCAATTGTCTTACAAATCTTGTAAGTTCGGTGGTTGTTTTACTTCGGTCATAAATATACAATGGTTTATCTTCATCAAAATAAGTAAATAGCGAAACTATATCAATTTGTAAATCATCGGCATCTCGACCAAGACACCAATTAAATGTAATGCGTTCATTTTTTTTTAAATCACGGGTTGTTCCATCTGGATTATTTATAGTTAATAAACTTTTCGAATCATAAAGTCTTATATCATATAAGCGCATATTTTCAATAAGTCTTATTGTTTCATATAAAGTAGAGCCTGTGTTTAAGTCTAATTTTAAAGTGATAGGATTATTATAACTATCTGTTAGAAATGTTTTATCGCTATAAAATAAATTTACTATATTTATACAAGGAAAAGGTATACTACTATTTAATCTAACATGATTATAATTAGTAATATAATTTATTCTTAATCCATTTGGGGAATTATTATTATTATAATTATTATTATTACTATTTAAACTTTCACCTAAACCTTTAAAATAAATTGAATTATCATGAAAATCCATTGTTCCAACTTCAAACGCAATAAACACTTTTAATAATGTTTCATCTATACCAAAATCAAAACTATATTCTCCTTGACTAGTCAAAATATAATATCTTAACATTTTCGCAAATATTCTCTTTCTATCTTCAATCAAAGGACAATCGTTTTTTATTCCGAATATTCCAGCAGCAACACTTTTCGAATCTGCATCTCTATTAAAAAAATCACAATTTATAAAACCATTTAATCTTTCAAGATTATAATCTGATTTTGATCGCAGAGCAAATGAAGGAGTAAATTTACCAATATCTTCAAATGTCTTAGATTTAGTTGAAGTATCTCCAAAAATACGATGTTTTATTTCAAACATTGTATTAAAACATTCTTTAAATAACAAATCAGTATCCCAATCTATGTTTACATGTGCAAATTTTCTTTTCTTTTCTCTTATTCTAATATTTTCTATTTCATGATCAATATTATTTTTTATATTTTTTTCTATAAATCCAGTACCGTAAGAGAAAGTAAACATTTTCTTATCTGGATTTTTATTCCAATTAAATAATAAAACTTTCAGCATTGGACTTATTGAATAACGAGAATTTATGCAAAACAATGTTGAAACAGACTTATCAAATAAAGGTAGAAATCTTATAATAGAACCAAAGGTATTATAATGTCCCAGAAAGTTAACAGCTTCATTTGATGCCTCAGGACAGCTATAAGAAAAAATCTCAATATTTTTATATCTTGATTCCTTCGATGATATTATTTTTTTTAAATAAAAATTCATAATCTTCTCTATTTTCTTTAAAAAAAGTTTATTATTATTTATTTCTTTTCTAACATCTCTAACATATGTATTTGCTTCGCTATTATTTAAAATATCATTAGCATTCCGAACAGATTCAAAAACAGATGCATTTGATTTTAAACGATTTACAACTTCTCTAGCAAAATTGGTTTGTCCTTTTTTACTTTCTCCAACAATAGCTTCCGCATAACTTAATGGTATATTTTGTTTATAATCAATATCATTTTCAAACTCTTCTTCCAAAATGACGGTTGATTCGGAAATGCTATCACTTTTAGCGACAGCATCTATTACTTTAGGTTTAACGCCAGTAAAATACATTTCATCACAATAAACTCTTAAAATCCAATCATCTCCCATTATTCTACTAAATGTTTCAATATTTTTTATTAACCCAGATATATATACGGTCGTTTTACTACTAACACTTGGCTTTTCGGGCATAAAAATACAAGTAGATATAACATTTTTATTTGCTTTTTTTACTTTTTTTAATTTTTTTATTTTTATCAAATCATTTAAATATGTATAAAAAATAGGATCCATTAATATAATTATAGTTATAATATAAAAAATTTATAATATAATTAGAAAAATATCATTTATTTATTTAGATATACTTGATTATTTTTAACAATATTAGAAGTAATACATATTATCTAAAAAATACTATAAAATATTACTGTTTAAATTTTAAATAATTACTTAAATAAATAATTTTAAAATGAATATGGAAAAGGTATCAGTCATAATTCCTACTTACAATAGATTTAATTTTCTTTTACAAACAATTGATAGTATACAAAAACAAACTTACAAAAATATTGAAATTATCATTGTTAATGATTGCTCTACAGAAAAAGAATATTATGACTATAATTTTGATAGTAATATTATTGTCATAAATAATAGAAAAAATAGTAAAGATATATTTGGTTATGGATGTCCGGGTTACATTAGAAATTTAGGAATTCAACAAGCGACTGGGGATTATATTGCTTTTTGTGATGACGATGATATGTGGTTTAGTACTAAAATCGAGAGTCAGCTTAATGAAATGAAAAATCATAAATGTGGTATGACATCTACCGAAGGTTTAATTGGTAATGGGTTGTATAAAGAAGGTGAGACATATAAAAAATATAACAAAGAATATTATTTTAAAAAAATAAAAGAAATTTATAAAAAAAAAAGAAGTAATTTGATGGATAATGGTTATCCAAAAGTTTGGAATTTAAATTTTATTAGAATCCATAATTGTATAATAACAAGCAGTGTTTTAATAAAAAAAAGTATTATAGACAAAGTAGGAGATATGGGGTTTGAGAGGAGAGGACAAGATTATGAGTATTGGAAAAGAATATTAAAACACACTGATTGCGTATACGTTGATGAAGTATTGTTTTATTATAACAAAGAACATGGATATGGTTCAAATCACTAATTTAATTAAGCTATTAAATTATCATTGATTAATAGATATCGAATTCGATGTATCAATAATGTAAAAATTGATATTTTAAATTGTAAGTTTTGATTACAAAATGAGTTATATTTATGTGTATACTAATTCATATTTTAATAATGTAAATTATAGAAAAATAGGATGTACTTTTAATCCATTTATTAGACTGGAATCATATTTAACTTATTATTTAGATAGAGGAACTTTAGAATTTTTATTTAAAATAGATACTCCAGATTTATTTCAAATAGAAAAAAAGTTAAAAACAGAATATTTATTTAAAAATAATAGTAGAAACAATGGTTTTGATGGGGGAGCCGATATATTTAAAAATAATAATATACATATTAACATTATAAACTGTTTTAAAGATAACAATATAAAATGGAAAGAATTAGATCCAAAAAATCCGCCTATAACAAAGAATTATACCAATATTAATGAAAAAAATTTATTAAAAGAATATAGAAAAACTAATAAGAATATTACATATGATAAATGTATTTTTAAAATACCTGATAGGAATCAACTTCTAAATGAATTAAAACCTATACAAAAAGAAAAACCAGAAAAGTTTTTAGAATTATGTAAAATAATTGAATCTTATCTTAATATTAAAAAACCGGACATTTACTGTTCATATTTGGTGTCTCAAAATTTATTTGACAATAATAAAGTTAAAGATATCAATCCCGCGCACGCTTCAACTAACAATAATTTAAAAATTTTAGGAACAAAAATGAATATCATTGACCACGACGGTAAATTTTTCGCTTCTTATAATCCGGATCTAACAATAAGCGGCTTTAGTATATCAAATAGTTTAGTAATATTTGATGTTGAAATATTAGACTATAAGTGTGATAACCATATATGTAATTCAAAAAATGGTAAGATATCTGACTTAATATTTAACAGTCCTTCCAAAGTAGGAACTCCTTATGGTCATATTGAAATTCCAGAAATAAGAAAATCTAAATATTGTTTAAGTTCATTTGATTTCAAAGGTCCATCCACAAAACACGATCTCAAACAATTAGTACTCGAAAATATTAAGCATATAGTGCCAAATGAAGATATTGATAATTTATATTGGAATACTAAACTAAAATATACTGTTTTAGAATATAATGAGGGAGATTTCTTTTCAGCTCATTCAGATAGTAAAAAAAATAATAAACATTATGCAACATTATTAATTTTCCCTCCATCAGAAAAAGATTTAATACATACCGGTGGAAATTTAATTATAACGACGGAAGATACTGATGTAGTATTTAGCAGTAGTTTAAATAGTGTTTACAAAGAACCTATAAATTCTGAATCTGGTATTGAAAATTGGAAGTTTGTTGCTTTTCATAGTAATTTAAAACACGAATGTTTACCTATATTATCTGGTAGAAGAGTTGTTCTAAAAACAGAATTGATGTTTAAAACAAATCATTTTAAACATTTTATAGAAGGTCCTCTTAATGGTCCAACAGATGGAGGTATCCTGTGTCCTTCGCCAGAACCTATTGAAGATTAATATGTCCTATAAATTACTTTAATAATAGATCCATTAGCGATGTTATGTAAAGACAGAGTTTCCCATAAGTCCAATCAAGTATTTTATTAAACAATCAAATAGAAGATTTTGCTATAAATCTACGACCTTCCGTCTTCTAAACTTTTTAATGATATACTTCAATGTATCTTCTAGTTTAAAATAACATATTAGGTCTATTTTTGAACTATTGGTTATCCATGTAAATTGTAATCTTGTTTAAATAATCAGTTGTGTTTTAATTGTAATTTTACATATTCTATTAATTTGTCTTGAAAAACCCTGTATTCTCATTTAGATACATTTCATTATGACTAACATATCTGATGCCTTATAGATTGTCAAGTCTATTTACTATTTTTTTTCTTATTTTTTTAGTCTTCTTTTTCATATAAAAAAATATTTAAGGAATATTTACTCAATTTCGTTTTATTGATATTAAAAGATAATACATCTATACGAATTTTATAAATTCAGTACGCTCCTCGGGTAGATAATAGGGTAAATTTAATATATCAAAAATATCCTTTTCTGAATTTACTTTTATACTTAAAATTGTGTTTGTTTTTTTATTAACATTTTTTATAGAATATTCATTTATTGTATAACAATTTTTGAGAGCGTAAGTTCTCATATTTTTATTAAATTCTCCTGATCCTGTGAAATATAACAATGCGCATGCTAATGATTCTTTAGGAATTACTCTAATATCTATTCTTCTGCCAAGAGATTTAGAAGTATTTCTACAAACACCCATATATTTAGTATTTCCTTTAGTGGTTAAATCATCAACTATAATTCCTTTAGTTTTTAATAATGAAACTAAATCATCAAGTATATTAGTTTGGGTTAGATCATCCCATGTATTAATTTCATTATGTGTTATTAACATATCTATATCTCCAGAAAAATCTTTTTTTCTTCTAAAAGAACCACAAATATGTATTTCAATATTTTTATCAAAATTCTTTAGTATTTTCATTAATTTTTTCTCAATACTTAATATTTCCTTCCTAGGTATTTTTGTTTCAAAGTCATCAAAATATTTCAATCCCAATATTTGATGATGAGTTAGTTCATCTTGGTATAATTCTATATTATTTTTGAGTTTTTCTAATGTAATTCCTTTTTCAATTAATTTCTTAGCTTTCACAGGTCCAACTCCGGTAATTCTTTGCAGATCTTTAAAATTACTAATATTTTCATTTGATTCATTATTATCATAAGTTAGCTGACCTTTATTTAATATTTCTTGAACCCGAGAAACAACTCCATTTCCAATTCCTTTATATTCTCTTAGATCTTCACCCGATGTAATTTTCGTTGGATGATTTTCTATAATTTTTAAAGCTTTTTTAAAATTTCTCAATTTAAAACTTATATTTTTTACTTTTGAAGCATCTAATAGTTTTAAATTATCTATTTCAGTTTGAGTATCTACTATTAATTTTTGAAAAGATTTAACTACTGATTGATTCATTTTATATTTAAAATGATAATTTTAAAACTTCAATTTTAAGCGCATATTCACAATAATTATTTATTTATATAATATATGACTGATGTATACAAAAAATTATTAGAATCATGTGAAAACTTATTTGATAATAAAGTAATTAGCTATACACAATACCAAAGTTGTAAAAATCAAAATGCTATATCAAAGCCTAACCCTAAAAAAGAATTAAAAAAATATATTGATAATGATATTAATAATAATGAATCAAAATATAAAAAATTAGTAGATAAGTTTGAAAAAAATTTTAAAATACAATTAGATTTATACTACAATAATAGTCTTAAAAAAATTAATAATAATAGTAACTTGCCTTGTACTAGAACTCAAAAGGCAATAACGTATTCTAATAAAAATCTTAATAAAATATTTTATCAAATAAGAAAAGAAATACAAAATATAACTAACATATTCACTTCTGAACAGAGTGTAAAACAATACTATGATTTAGTCTCTACTTATAACAATATTCAAGGTAAGGAAAAAGAACTAGATGACATCTATAAAAATACAGTATCATTGAAACAAAAATTAGATATTGAAAAAAATAAATATAATAGAAAAATTAATATTAGATATATATATATATTTTTGATAGTTTTACTAATTCCACTAATTATTTATATTTCAATCTATATCTATAAAAATATAATTAAACAAAACTAAAACATTATTTTCTTTAAATATACTATATGAGTAAGTGTATAGTTCCTCAAAAAACTGTGTCAGAGCAACAATATAAGGAATTGAGAAAGAATAATTTAGAACAACTTATTAAAAGCTATAATAAATTATCTAATAATTTAGAAGAACTTGAAGCATCGCCAAATAAATCAAGTAATAATAGTGAAATAAACAATTTAAATAAACAAATATACGATTTACAAAATAAAGTATTCACAAACAATAAAGCTTCTCTTGACAACATTAAGAAACAAAGACAGGATATTGTTAAAAAAAATAATTCATCAAAGATTAACCAACAAATAATATTGAAACAAAATGATATTTTAGATGTAAATGAAAATAACATAAATTTATCAAAAGTACAATTAACTCATAGTGATGATAAAAAAGATAAATTGAAAAATAAAACTTATATTTATTGGACAGTTTTATTTTTACTAATAGGGGTGCAAGTAGGAATTTTATTTTATCTTAGTAGAACATCTGCTAGTTTAGAAGTTACTGTTCCCAATACTATATAAGGTCTTAATTATTATAATATATAATTAATATTATGAATAATATTTTATTATATATATAATATATATGACTGACCAATCATGCAATTTCAAAGCAAGTGGGAATACATTAAGTGAATGTTTTAATAAATGTCAGACTAATACAGGAAGTAATTGCCTCAATTACTGTAATGATATATGTAATAGATGTTCTGATCCTAGTAATTGTAAATGGATTGATAGTGAGCTTCAAAAAAATATAGATATGGATAAATCTATGTATAATAATTTAACTAATGAAATTATTTTATATCAGAAAGATCAAAGCGCCGTATGGAATTCAGCTAAAGATGAAAATTCTAGACCACAAATAGAATTGATTAAAAATATTAAAAATGCAACAGAAAAAAGACAAATTTTGTGGAATTATTTAATAAATGAATACAACACTAACACACAGTTATCAGAAGCAAATTATTTAGCTATTAAAGATAGTAATAAAGTTTCTGAATTTCAAAAGAAAGATATTCATAAAAATAATCAAGCAATTGGTTCTCTTAAAGATTTAAATAATACAAAAAAAAGAAAAATAGAAATAAATATGACTAAATATAAATCTCAAGAAAATATTAATAATTTGTTATTCATTGCTTGTTGTTTGGTTCTTCCCGGTTTCGCTTGTGCTCTTTTAATAAAAAAAAATATTCTTGATAAAAAATTTGTATTTATGATATATGGTGGATATATTTTTTCAGTATTAGTTGGATGTCTAGTCTATTGGATTATTTCTAATAAAAAGAGGGATGAAATAGTATGGCCTAATTTTAATTATGATAAACCCGATCCTAAAGCAGCCGACACAGATAATACATTATCAAAGATGTCAAGTGCTGATAAGGCCCGATGTCTTGCTGTGAGTGATATAATAAATGAAGATAATTATGATCCTAAAGATATTGAAATCGGAAACATTAATAAATTCATCAATGACCCTAAAAAATGTATTGGCGTACAATCAGAAACTGATTTTCCAGATCAATATCAGAAAGAAGATCCGAGACAATCAAATGTAAACAATAAACTATAATTTTATTTATAAAATATTAAAAAATATATACATTATAATAAATGATTAAATATATTTTAATATTTTTAATTGTATTATTAACTATTAAAAAGTATACCAAAGAACATTTCAATCCAGAAATTGAAAATTTATTAAAACATTCATTTGTACAAAAAAAAATAGATAAATATACATTGAATTTTATGGATAAAGATAAATGTATTACAAAAGAAAAATTTCCTTCATTTATAAAAACAGTTATAAATAATCTTCCATTTGATATAGTAATAAAACAAAAAATACAAAAACATTATGATAATAAGAAACTTAATACTTTATTTTTGAAATTAATAACACTTAAAAGTTTTAAAAATGTAAATTTTTCAAATAAAATCTGTAAATCCGATTTGGAAAATATAATCATGATGAAATTAAAATAGAATTATAGTATATGAATAAACATTGGGGTCCTCCACTATGGTATTTAATTCATACTATAACATATAATTATAGTAAGAATCCTAGTGAATATGAAAAATACACATATTATAAATTTTTTTTTTATTGTGTACCGGAATTAATAATATGTACAATTTGCAGAAAACATTACATAAAATTTTTAAAAAATGTAAATTTGAAAACTCATCTTAATAGAAGATGTGATCTAATAAGTTATTTTGTTTCACTACATAATACTGTAAATAAAAGATTAAACAAAAAAATTTTTAGTAAAGACGAAGTTAATGTAATCTATAAAAATAAGGTTGATTTAGATAAAATATTAAAATATATAGAAAGTATATATTTCTATAACAATTTCAAATATTTGAAATTTATAAAAATATTAATTTTAATACTACCTAATAGAAAATTCTCCCTAAAGCTTATTAATTTAAATATTTTTAGTTTCATTGACAATTTAAAATTAATTTCAAAAAAAGAAACAAGAATATCTGTAATAAGATTTATAAATGATGCATATAAATCCAAATAATTATAATATTATGCATCTATTTTTATTAGAATTTAATCTATTTCTATTATATTGTTGAGAATGGTAATTATTTAATCTAAATTGATTATAATTTCTATTATTTGAATTATTATCAATTTGTGTATGCTGATTATAATTTCTAATATTTAAATTATTATCAATTTGGGTATGTTGATTTACATTTTCAATTAAATTTGGGTTTTGTTGATTATTTATATATGTTAAGTTTTTTGATTCTTTATTAACATTAGTGATATTTACAATTTCATTATCTGTATTTCTACAATAGGGACAAAATTTATTATAATCCTTTATCTGATTCATCCAAGAAACTATACAATCATAATGGTAAACATGTCCACATTTAAGTATCGCATTATTATAATCCAATTCTTCTAAACAAATAGCGCATTCATTACTCATTATATATATTAGTTAAGAAATCTTTATATTAAGAATAATCTGGAAATTTGTCTTGAAGATTAAATTTTTCAATTTCTATTTTAAATGTTAATGAATTTTTAGTTAAATCTTTATTATCATTATCTTCAAAATTGATTAATTCTCCAGAAGGGGATAAAAAACTGACTGTAAATTTTTCAAAGGATTTATTAACATCAAAAATTATTTTTGGATTATAGTTAGTATTTTTAAAATTATAATATCTATAGATACCTGATGTAGTATACGATGATAATTTACAAAAAGAGTTCGATAAATAAGAGTTTGAACCAAGAGATTTTCCAAATATTTCTTCAATATTTACCAAAATATAAGGATAATTTTTGTCAGGAAAATCGTTGATAATAATACAATCTATTAATTCTATAGATTTTATGTTTATTAATTTACCTTTAATAAACCCCTTTTTATTGGTGATATCTTCATCAAAGTTTATAGAATAATTATTAGCATTTGGAAATTCTTCTAAGTCTCGGTCTTTACTATCTAGTATTACATATTGTGTTTCAATTTTTCCTTCGGATTCTTTAATATTTAATTTTAAAGGGGTGTATACAGTATCAGATTTAGGGTCTTGTAAATTTTTTTTTAATTGATCGTTATATTCATTTAATGTTTTATTAGATTTTTCTAGTTGGTTATTATATATTTCTTTTTTTTGTGGATTATCTATAATTTCTAAACTTTCAATTTTAGGTATTTCTTTCGCATAAGATAATAAATCAGCAATAGTATTATTTTCTTCTACATTTTTAGGTTTATCATTTTTTATTTTCTTGATTAATATATTTAAGATTTTTGATATTGAAGATTTATCTAATATTTTCACATTATTAAAAATTATATCAATATCATTTTTAGTAATTATTTTTTGGTTTGGAAAAAGATTTTTTAATTTTTCTAAAGTTAAGTTTTTAATTTTATTTTTATCCATCTAAATATTACTTATTTTTTATTATTTAAGATATAACACATACAAAGCTTAGATTATCTAGTAAAGGATATTTCTAATTTAAAACACAATACAAATATGATTTAAAATTTAACGAACAATTGGTCTATGAAATTGATTATAGATGTTTAAAAGAAAAATTATTAGTATTAATACTAGATAAATTAATATAATTAATTTGTATATTTCGTACAGAAAAATAAATGTAAAAAAGTATAGATATTCTACACTTCATAGTAAAAATATGTAATTTATTAGAAAGATTAGTTATCTTAAATTTAAATTTAAATATTATTAGATAATCATTTAAGATATTAAAAATCATTATTTTTAATGAGTAATCCAGCAACTGAAGATGAAATAACTTACCATGATAAAATTAGAAATAATTATATAAAAAAAATTAATCATGATATAGAAGAGTCTGTTAGAAATAAGGCTATGCTTTCCTTAAAATATGATGATCTAAATTTTAAAATAAATGTAGTCCAAATAAGTATTATATGTATATCTGCATCTCTTACACTTATAGCATCTTTAACATCTTATTATAATTTTGAAAGTCAGGCTATTGATACTATAACTATAATTTTTACAGCTTCAATAACTCTAATAATGGCTATTTATAGATTTTTTAAACTGGATGATAAAAAAGAAAAAATATGTAATTTATTGGAGAGTTATACTTTAATTATCAATAAATTTAAAAAGTTTTTAGTTAAAGTATCTGATTTCATAATAAAAGTTATAAATGTTAATGAATGGGAGGAAATCATTTTAAATTACAAAACTGAATTACTTGATTACTATGTATCAATTAAGGAAAATTTTGATAATATATTTTCCTATAAAGAAGTTATAAAATATAGAAATATTTACATAAAATTATCATTAGAACAAAATTTTCTAAATAATGAGTTGGATACAATACATTATTGTCATAAGGATACAGACTATCTTGAATACTACAATAAAAAAAACAGTTGTTGTTATTCAACAAAATCTATAGATAAAAAAAAATTTATGTTAGCCAAAGTTGATAGCCTAAATAAAAGAAGAGAAGAATATGAATCTTATCAAAAAATTACAAATCAAGAACATTATAATAATTTTTGTTTAAAAACAGATATAGAGCAACATAGTCCTAAAAATCTAAACAGTAGTTCGGAGGAAAATTTTAATAGTGATAAATTTTTTTCTAATAGTTCTAATCAAGATTCAATTAAAAAAGATAAAAATATAATGGAGACTAACATAGATAGTGTATCTAATGAATTAAATGAAAAAGATGTAAATATAGAAGAACTTCCTATTAATAATATATCAAATAATTTAAATGAAAGATTAAAAATCAATATTGAGAAATGTTTATAAATATTAATTATTTCAGAATATAAAATTGATTTAAAAAAATATATAAGTAATTTATATACTTATGACTACTTTAGTAAATAAATTGTACCAATCACGAGGTGTTTTATTAGAAATGCTTAAATTAAGGAAATATGATACTAAATCTTTAGAAGAATATACTATCAATGAAATAGATCTTATGAATAGAAATATGCCAAGCAAAGCTAGTCTTGAAGAAGGAGCTTTAGACTTTAACATTAAACACTCGGATAATACATCGGTTTATGTAAAATATCTTTTATCTCCCAAAATAAGACAAGGTGCTATAATGTCTATGATTGCTGATATGATAACGTTAATGTCTGAAAATGATACACTAATTATTATAATTAAAGACAAAATCAATAATATGGAAATTTTAGAAACATACCTTGAAAATTTTTATCAAAAAAATAAAATATTCGTACAGATCTTTTGGATTGAGAAATTGCAAATTAACATCTTACAACATAGCATGGTCCCAGAACATAATATTATTAGCACAGAGGAAAAAGAAGAATTACTTAAGAAATATAATATTATTAGTTATAATCAATTACCACTTATACTAAGCCGTGACCCAGTTGCGAAATATTTGGGTATGAAAAAGGGCGATGTTTGTAAAATTAAAAGACCCAGTGAAACATCTGGAATATATTATTCATATAGATATTGTCAATAAATTCTAAATTTACCTAAGTCTTCCCATTATAATCATAGTTTTCTATTCTAAAAGTTATATTTCATTAAATTCATATTTTAAATCTTTTGATACATGTTTGTCTCCCTTTGCGCAATTTTTATTATTTTTTTATAATTAATTCATCCAGTTCTTTATTATCAACTCCATAATATATAAAAAAATAAATATAGTACATGTACATGGTCTCAAAATAAAAATCTTTGTATATATTACCATGAATGAAATAAAAAAAGAGAGTGGTATAATTGAAATTTTAGCAGGAAATTTAACTTCCAAAATTACTATAAATGATGAAATTGTCAAGGGTGTATATGCTGCCGCAAAAGAATTTATTCAATCTATAGAAAAAAATAATAAATTAACTATGGGAGCTGAATTAAATAATTTAATTAAAGAACTATTAGAACTTTCTGATGGATATAAAAATCTTAAAGGTGAGAAAAAAAAAGAGTTAGTTATAGTTTTGGTAAAAGATATATTTGAAGTGGAAAGTAAAAATCTAAATTTATCTGAGGACATTAAATCTTTAATATCTAGTAGTATTGAACTTACATTAGAACCAGCAATAGAACTTGCTGTTTTTGTATCTAAAGGGGGAATTAAAATAAATAAAAATAAAACAAAAAAGATATTTTCTAAACTGTGTCCTTGTTTAACTATATCATAAACGAATATATTTTAATAGTGTTCAATATTAGTTATTATCTAATATTGAATATTATATAATATTTAAATAAAATTGATCTTTTGTATTGATTATTTAAAATTATCAGATGGATAATTCTTGTCTTATTATAAACTGTCGAGGGGATATTATAAAGATTCCAAAATTTGAGATTGAATTTTTAAAAACAAAGGATAATTTTTTATCAAAAATGTTACTAATCGATTCAAACGGTTGTAATGAAATTACAATATGGGAAGATAAAAATGTAGTGCTATCTATAATTGATTCTTTAAGATTAAATAAACTTATTATTCATAAGGATGTTGATAGAAATCATTATATTGGATTGTGTAAAAAATGGAATATTAATTTCAATGAAGATTTAGATGATAATTTAGATCCCAATATAGAAGAAAAATTAACGAGTAAGATTAAAGCGATTAATCATGTGTATGATAAAATATTCAATCCTCCTGATGCAACTAAAGAATGTGTTATTTGTCATTTAGGATATTCTGATAAAGACAATCATGATCAATCGTGTAGAACTCATGAATTTTATAAAATAGTTAATGGTAGTTATGAGTGCTGTAATTCTTTAGAGCCATGTAAAATTGGAAAACATGTAGCTGTGAACCGTTTTTTTGAAAATAAAAGAATGTTTATAGATATACTGAGTAAATTATTTTAATTTCTTTATTTATAGTATAAATGGTACTTATTTCTAGCATGATGTTTGCTAAAAACTTTATGAAAAAAGATATCGAAAATTTTACAGATCAATTTAGGGTTAACTCTGGAGATAGCATATCTGATTATAAGAGGAAATCTAAAATGACAACATTGACATTTGTGTCAATGCTTTTTTTACTTACAATTAGTATAATACCAGCATTGATATTGTCTTACAACTGTACACTATCTAATACTATGTTAGTTAAAGCTTTACATATGACTTTAGCATTTTTATTTAGTGATGTTTATATTTTCATCTTTGTTATTTACAAATTTTTATTGAAAGATAAAAAATTTTGTCCTAATATTATCATTAAAAACTAAAATTAGATAAGAAATTGAAGACTGGATTAAAATTTTGATTATCATCTATAGTTATATTTATTGTATTATTATTAGGATATTCAATACTATTAATAATTTTATTAAGAATTTCTTTCATATTTTCTTTTTTAAATGTAGGATGATCCCTATTTTTTACTCTTTTTTCTAATATATTATAAAGTTCTGATTTACTATCATTTTTAAAACAAATATATTGTGTATATGATGGTTTAGTATAATTTATGTATAAGTTTCTTATACCTTCATTGCTATTAGTTGTATCAATATATACAATAATAAATTTTTCATTGTTATATTTATCTTTTAGGGTTTCTAATTTATTTTTTATATGTTGATGAGTTAAAAATCTAGATTTTTTTATCCCATTTTTTTCTCTAAAATTTTTAAATGTTAAATCTCTTGATATATATATTAAGTTTTTATATTTTTTTTTTAATTCTAATGATAATGTAGTTTTACCTGATCCAGGAGGACCTACAGGTAAAATAAGTATGATTTGCGTCATATTTATTAAAATCTTAAAATGATATTTTTTTTCAATTTTATAAATTTATTTAAAAAATTAGTAAGTTAATAACATATGGAGTCATCAAAATACAAAAATACTGAATTAGATAAATTATTAAAGTATTCAATAGAGGTATTAACAAAAAAAAATGAAAGTAGTAATACTAGAAAAATATAAGCAAATGATTTAAATTTTGTAGAAGAATCTTTATACAAAAGTCCAAAAAATAAAGATAAGATAAAAAGTTATAGATTGCAAGAAGAGTATGGTGAAAAAAAGTTTATAAAACCATAACGAACAGGTACGAAAAGTCAACAAATACCAATAAGAGGTGGATTTAAAAAAAATCGTGGTAATAAATAATTTTAAGATTTGAAATAATTGATAGACCTATGAAGAAATTTATCAAAACCATGAGAGATAAATATCTGAGACAAATAACTATCAATTAAAACTTAAATTGGTAAAATAAAATAAAATAATATCATTTATCACAATTATAATAATAAATAGAAATATTATTGTAATTAAAGTACAGAATTTCTTATGACAACAGCTATTTTTTTTATTAATATTTTTATTATTAGGAGTATAAATATATTCTAAACTTTCTACAGACACTGTGTCATCGCCAATTATATTTATAGGTGTATGAGAAATGTTTAAATTTTTATTGATATTTGGTAAAGGTGGCGGTGGAGGAGGCTCTAAAATAATAATAGGTTTATTTCTTAAAGTAGGTTTATGATTTATCTTTGATATATTTTTTCTATTTTCATTTCTTAATATGGTATCTGTAGATTTGATTTGCTCATCATTTAGACAGAATCTATTTTTTAACATTGTATCAATTATTCTTCTATTTTCGTCATTCATAATTGTCTATATTAAGTAAACTTTAATACAGTTTGTAAACTATAATTTTATTTCATCTTCAAAAAAATTTTTTGTTTCTTCATAACCTATTTTAATCAAATTATTTTTTTCTTCTTCATTTATATCTAATTTTAAAAAATGAATGTCGGTATATATCTCTACAATATTATAGTGATTTTTATCTAAAATTCTATCATAATCCATAAGACAGTTAAGTACATTAGAAAAATAATTACTTATATCTTCATCTTTTGATTCTATTATATCCTTATTCCGTAAAAGAAACCCAATTGTATTTTTTGATTTATTCTTAAATAAATCTATTATAAAATTATTTACACAACCTCCATCAATATATAGTTTATTATCGTATTTAACAGGTGTATAAAAAAACGGAATACTTATAGACATTCTTAATGCTTTTGAAACTGTAAATTTGGGTGTATTAATATAATCAAATACTTCATTTTTTTTTTCATTAAGATTTGTAGCATTTACAATAAGATGTTTTTGAGTTTTTGTATAAAGGTCTAAAAAATTTATTTTTGCTTCATTAGTTTTAGCCTTAATAATAATTTCTATAATTCTTTCTACCTTGGATCCATTATCTACCCCATAAAGATCAAAAAAATTTAATATATTATCCGATGTTATATCATTAATTTCTTCTAAATTTATTTTTGTAAAAATATGAAATATCTCATCAAATGTATATCCCAACGATAATACTAAGGCAAAAATAGAACCTATCGAGGTACCTGCAAATGTTAAAAAATCTTTGTTATAATCATTTTCATATAAATACTTTAAGGCCCCTAAAAAAGCAAATCCTTTTATGCCTCCTCCACTAAAAACAATATTATTTATTGTAAATTTTGATTCTTCTCCTGAAGTTTCGTTATTATTTAGATCTGGATTTTCTTTATCATTATTTTCATTGGTTAAAACATTTTCTTCATTGGTTAAAACATTTTCTTCATTGTTTAAAACATTTTCTTCATTATTTAAAACATTTTCTTCATTATTTAAAACATTTTCTTCATTATTTAAAACATTTTCTTCATTATTTAAAACATTTTCTTCATTATTTAAAACATTTTCTTCATTGTTTAAAACATTTTCTCCTTTATTATCTTCACTATTAATTAAGGATTTTAATTCATTATTTTTATTACTTATTTCTACCGTATCTTCTAATATGAGTTTATCAGTAAAAATAGGTAGTATATCGAGTGTCATATCTCTTTTTGGAGAATTACTTGTTTTTCTGTGTGGGGATTTATTGTTATTTCTGTTTATTTTAATTATAGTGGGATCTGTTATATTTTCTAAATTTTCAGATAAATCTGAATTCATTATATTTACTATAAAAAATATATTTAAATAAATTTATAATTTATGAATATTATATTTATTTAAATTATATAGAACAATGAGTCTTCAAAAGGTCAATTTGGATAAATTACATAAACAAAAAAATGACAGAGAAAAGAAAAAAATAAATTCTTATGAAGAGGTATTAAGAAGATGCCATCATAGAATAGAGACAACTGCGAAAACACAAAATTATTGCTTTTGCTTTTTCACAATACCTTCATATATATTTGGAGTTCCTAAATTTGATACTTCAGGATGTATATTATATGTAGTAGATAGTCTAGTTAATAACGGATTTGATGTTAAATATACCCATCCTAATTTATTATATATTTCGTGGCTAAATAAATATAATAAACCTGAAAAAGAAAGAAAACAAATTAAACATAAACAGTATAAAACTATCGAAGAATATAAACCTTCGGGTAAATTTATATACGATAAAACAACGGTGGATCTATTAAGTAATAAAGCTTACAAGCTACTTGAATGATTCAATTTTAGAGCAAATTTAAACATTGTATCTATTACGATAATAAAAAATATTCCGAACACAATAAACAATATAATATCATTAATATTTTTTTCACTGTCTTCCATAACATTAGAATTTAATCTATCTATAATTAAATTCAGTTTTTCATCTATTTCCATAAACTTATTTTGAATATCATCATCCATTTCTTCAGATACAATATTTGAATCATTTTCGTGTTTATCTATAATGGATCCAATTGGATCTGTACTTCCTTCATTATTAGTAAGATTGCCAATATTTTCAATATTTTCAATATTTTCATAGGTATTATCTTCAAAACCAGTTATATCACTATCTTCGTTAACAGACTGCGGATCTAAATTATCATAAGAATATGGCTTTGTAAAATTATCAAAACCTTCTAAATTATCAGAAGATATATCTCCATTTTGATTATAATAGCTTTCTAATTCATTATAATTAGTTTCTAAATCATGTGGCTTATTTTCGGTTGGTTGATACTTTAGATATTTTTTTTGTTCAGATTTAGGTTTACTTTTCCTTTTTTTTGACTTTTTTTTACTAAAGTCAGTACCCCATACTTCATCAAGAGTAGCATATGTGGACATCTATTAATATAATATTAGAAAATTATAATTTAATTTCCGCAAATTATTAATTAATTATAGTTTTTTAATGTTATCAATAATCATTGTTTTAAAAAACATCCATCCTGCTACAAAAACTAAAGCAATTGGCGCAATTGGAAATACAGCTATAAGCATAAATATTGCTAAAGCAGATACGAATTTTTTCATAAATTCATCGTTTTCTTCATTTCCACCATATTGAAAAATTATCATATTATTAATTTATATTTTTTTTACAATTGAATGATTTTACCAAAGATCCAACTTATTACCTTAATAGTCATACCTATAATAAAGATAACAGGTGATGCTGGATACATAGCAAATATTAAAAAAGTAGATAGAGCTTTAATTATAGGTGAAAAAGCATTAAGTATAGTTGTCATAAAGTTAGATTTTGCTTCTTCAATCATTTGACTATTATTAGATACATTATCTTCCATAATATTTCTTAAGAAATAAAAATGTAATATATATTTATATGATAAAAAACATAGTAATATTAATTTTAATATTAGTTTCTTCTTTAAAAACTAAACAACTATTAAACAAAGAAATAAGATATCTAACTAGTGGATTAATAAATAAAATTTTAATTATTTTAATAACTATATTCATATCATTTGAAAATTATGTTATTGGAATACTTTTACTTATTATAATTTTTAATTTATTTATATTGGATTTACATCATAATGAGAAATTTAGGTCTAAGTATACAGATGAATTGGAGCCATAAAAAAAAAATATCCATATAATATATAATGTTAGATCAATTAGCGTTTTTAAATAATAGTAAATATTTTGCAGGGATATCGATGCTACTATTAAATTTAGGTTCTCGGTATATAGCTATGGAATTAAGTTATAGTCAAGAACAATTATTGAGTAATAAAATTATCAGAAGATTACTTGTTTTTACAGTTGTATTTGTAGCTACCCGAGATATTTGGGTTTCATTTGTATTAACAGCAGTATTTATAGTACTAGTTTCAGGTATTTTTAATGAAAATAGCGGATATTGTATTTTACCTAAATCAAAAATATTTAAGCAAATAAGTAAAAATGATTTTGAAAAAGCACAACAAATAATTAAATTATATCAGCTTCAGAATGCCCAAAGTTAATTAATATCTAATGTAATTCCTCTACTTTTACCCTTTTTGTTTGGGGTATTGAGTGATATATTTCTTATTTCTTCCACATCACTTTGACTAATATCAGAACTCTTATCAAGATCTAATGTACTTATATTTTGATCAGATACATTTTTTAATATATCATCAAGATTAGGAGGTCCCCTCATTTCTTTTTGCTCAGGCATTGAATTTTGCCTTGAATTTTGTCTTGAATTACCTCCTAAAATATCCCCCATAAGCCCACCATAGCCCGCGGTTTCTTCATTCTGTCCCATAGAGTTGGCCGCCGCTTTTGCAAATTGCTGCATAAGTTCTGGATTTTGTTTCATTATATCACCCATACCAGGAAGAGATGTCTTAAACATAGTATTAGTTAAATGGAACATAAAGGCGCTTCCTCCTAACATTAACATTAATTTTAATTCTGGCGCTAAATTTGCCTTTTCTTTGTATTTTTCGTGTAATTCCTCAAATACATCATCATAATCATGCTGATTTTCATGTACACTTTCTGACCAACCATCGAGTTTTACATCAGCCGGATCAAATTTATTATTTAGGAATTCAACAGCTGTAACAATAGCTATTAACATTTTTCTTTGAAACTTAACACTTTGTGATAATTCACGTTGTTTTAAAGCTCTATCATATTCATATTTCATTTCATCATAGTCAGACGACATACTAAATTTCTTACTTATCTTAACTCCCTTTTCTTCTAGTCTTTCTAATAAACATAATAAGTCAAACTTATCTTTCTGTATTTTTTCAAAACTTTTTTCCTTTTTTGTTTCCGCTTTAAAAATATCATCAGTATTACTGTTGAAAAGATCATCACTCTCTTTTTTTTTATTATTATCTGTACCAAAAATATCATTATCACCAAATAAATCTTTACTACCAAAAATATCATCTTCTTTTTTTGTGTCGAAATTATCTAAATTATCTAAACTATCTAAATTCAAATCTAAAGGACCCTCATCTTTTTTAATAATTACCGGAATAGGTTCTTTTTCTTTGATTTCTTCTGATACTGAAGATTTAAAGCTTGTATCGTCTCCTGATGTTTTCTTTTTATTAATTAATAAATCAAGACCAATATTACTCACACTACTTACTTTTTCACTACTTGGGAGTGGTGTAAGCGAGGTTTTGGGCGTTGATTCCGATCCTGATCCGGATGAGGTATTTGTCTTAATTATTTTAATCTCAGCATCTGAAGAATTTTGATTCGATTCTTTTGGTTGATTAAGATCAATAGTATCACTGAAAATATCGTCTCCTAAATTTAATTCTTCCATATAGTAATATTCAGAAAGTTATTTATTTAAAATAACGCAAGTTGTATTATACAGTATATCATAAGTCTTAAGTAAAATTTGTTTATAATTTATTTTCTTTTATTAAATTTTAAATCTATATGACTTTAAAATAATAATAATTATAAACTATAATTCTTGAATATTTTTATATGATAACCTTTACAAGTTTTTTTTCTATATAATATATAAGAATGTATAGCAGAATAAAAACAAATAAAAATTTAGTTAGTAAAAAAATTTCAAGCATTAGTCGAAATTTTAATAATAAAATGTCAAAGAAACAAAAAAAAACCAAAAAGGATCCAAATAGAAATCTATTTTTGGCAAATACAATTATTAAAAACTATTGGAAATCAAAATATATTTTGTAAGTCCAAATTATCAGGAAATGCTTCAATATTCGTTGAATAATAAGATTCTATTTCTGAAATTTTCTTACTATCATTTATTGTAGTAAAATTAATAGCAACTCCCTTTCTACCAAAACGACCACTTCTACCAATTCTATGAATATAATTTTCTATACTTAATGGTATATCGTAATTTATAACGATTGATACTTGCTGTATATCTATACCTCTGGATAATAAATCTGTACAAATCATTATTCTAAAATTACCTTTTCTAAACTGGTCCATAATTTTATTTCTGTCTTCTTGCTTCATTTCTCCATACATGTAGCAAACTGAAAAACAATTTTTTTTTAATTTATCTTTTAAGTTACATAAACTCTTTTTAGAATTACAGTATATGATAGATTGTGAAACAGAAAATGTTTCATATAGATCACAAAGCGTTTCAAATTTAAATTCATGTTTTATTACATTAATATAAAATTGCCGTATACCTTCTAATGTTAAGTCATTATTTTTTACCAAAATTTTCACAGGATCTTTCATAAAGCATTTTGATAAGCGAAAAAAATCATCATTCATAGTCGCGCTAAAAAGACCTACTTGTATAGTAGATGGTAAAAATCTGAATATATCATATATCTGATTCAAAAATATATTAGATAACATTTCATCAGCTTCATCGATAATAAAATTTTTCAAATATCGAGTATTAAGAGCTTTTTTATTAATCATATCTAATGTTCTTCCAGGTGTACCTATAACAATATGAGGGTTATTATTTAATTCGTCAATATTATTTTTAACACTTGTACCTCCAATTGTTAGACAAATTTTTACTTTTAACCACTTTCCTAACACTGTCATAACATTTTTAATTTGAAATGCTAATTCCCTTGTGTGTGTAAGAATTACAGCTTGAATAGTATTTGATGAAGTTTCTATTTTCTCCAATATTCCAATAGAAAAAGCAGCTGTTTTTCCTGAGCCAGATTGTGATTGACCAATTATGTCTTTTCCATTTCTAAATTCTAAAATAGCCTTAGACTGAATAGAACTAGGTTTTTCATACCCCATTGAATATATACCTCTAAGCAAATCTTTGTTTAGATTCATATTTTCAAATGATATTATTTCATTATTATAATCCATATATAAACTTAAATATATTGTTTAAATAATTTTTATAATATTAATTTGATTCATAAGAACAGTTTGGTGATCCAAATATAAACAAAATAGGTGAAAATTTATCTCCCCAATCATTCATTTGTTTTAGAGTGTAAGATATAAATCCAATTATAGATACTGCCAAAATAAATAATTGTGTTGACTTAACAATAAATTTTAGATTACGAGTATCTTCTGTAACACTTTTATGTTGTTCATAATTTTGAAGATAAAGTAGTACAATCATTCCTAAAAATACTACTATAGTATAGTTTATTGACATTTTGTTAAATATAACATAAAACATCCACAGTTTTATAGCGGTAAATAATATATCGTTAGGATCATCAGGTAAATCTTCATCCCCAAAAAATTCACTTATAGCAAAATATATCATAGAAATCAATGTTATATGTCTAGCAAGTCCACTACTTTCTAAAACCCGTCGGGTTTGGCATGCTATAAGACCTCCCATATCAGCAGTAGCTAAAAGTAATAACAAAACACCTTTAATTTCTTTAGTGAAATTGAATTTATTAAGTCTTGTAATATCTAATTTTTTTATAATATCACTCATTATATTATAATAAAATATTTTAATATTATGGTTTGTTTTAAATATTATCTAACCCTCCTATAAATTGCGTTGAAACACACCATATTAACGGACTTGAATTATGATTAGAAAAAACAGATTCCATTGATGGAAACATACTAATAAGTAAGTTTTTTGATTCCATAAATTCTTCAGGAGTTTCATTATCAAATTTAATTACTGAACCACAACCATGTTTTTTTTTTAGTTCTTGTACTCCTTTCTGATAGTATGGACATGTTTTCCAACCAGCAATATAGTAATATTTTTTTTCTCCTCCACCTTTCATTTTTATTTTTTTCTTACTCCTCTTCATATATTAATAAAATATATTAATTACGAACCACATGCTTCACAACTCGGATCGTTTAATAAACACATTTTAATTTCATTTTTTTTTTCCTCCTGTTTATCTTTCTTAAAAGTTGGATCAATGGTAACTTGTTGAGCATTAGCTGCTGATCTAGTTCTTAAATAGTAAATTCCAGTTTTTAATCCTTTTGTCCATGAGTAAAAGTGCATACTTGTTAACTTATTGAAATCTGGATTTGACATCCATAGATTTAAGCTTTGCGATTGGCATATAAAAGCACCTCTATCAGCGGCCATATCTATTAAATTTTTTTGCTTTATTTCCCATACAGTCTTATATATCTCTTTCATTTCTTTGGGTATATCCAAAGTTTGTACACTACCATAGTTAAGAACTATTTCATCTTTAACTTCCTTATTCCATTTATTAATTTTTATTAAATCTTGAATCAAATGTTTATTAACAACGACATACTCTCCAGCCAAGACTCTACGTAAATAAATATTAGATGTAAATGGTTCTATACATTCATTATTTCCAAGAATCTGAGAGGTTGAAGCCGTTGGCATAGGTGCTAGGAGTAAACTATTTCTGATACCATATTTTTTTATATTTTCTTTTAGACCATTCCAATCTAAATCATCAGATGGAGATACATTCCATAAGTCAAATTGTAGTTTTCCATTATATGCAGGACATCCAATGAAAGATGAGTAAGATCCAAGATATTCTTGCCTATCTAATTCTTCAGGAATAAGTTTTAAAATATTATCTAATTCTTTATATGACTCATCTTCTTCCTCAGTTTTATTTATCTTATCACGTAATGTAATATATTTCTTAATCAGATTTTCTCTTTTTTTAGAAATCTCCATTGACATTTCTAGAGAAGCATAATATATATTTTCAAATATCTTTTTGTTAAGATCTTGTGCTTCAGAACTATCAAACGGATATTTTAAAATCGCAAAAACATCAGCTAAACCCTGAACCCCGACACCAATAGGTCTGTGTTTTTTATTAGATAATCTAGTTTCTGGGATTGGGTAAAATGTTCTATCTATAACTTTATTTAAGTTTTTAGTAACTATTTTTACTACACTTCTTAATAAATCAAAATTAAATTTGCCATTTTCTATAAATTTCGGCAACCCTATTGAAGATAAATTGCACACAGCAACTTCTTCGGGTGAGGAATACTCTACAATCTCAGTACATAAATTAGATGACTTAATTGTACCTAAATTCTGCTGATTAGATTTTTTATTACAAGCATCTTTAAAACACAAATAAGGATTACCAGTTTCAATTTGTGATTCTAAAATAGCAAACCATAGTTCTCTAGCTTCCACCTCTCTTTTACCTAATCCCTCCTTTTCGTATTTTTCATACAGTATCTTAAAATCATCACCTACAGCATCAACAAGTCCAGGACACTCATCGGGACACATCAAAGTCCACTTACCGTCGCTTTTTACACGTTCCATAAATAAATCGGGAATCCACAAAGCATAAAATAAATCCCGCGCTCTTTCCTCTTCATTCCCGTGGTTTTTTCTAAGAGATAAAAATGAAAAGACATCAGCATGAGACGGACATAAATACATAGCTATTGATCCATTTCTTTTACCTCCTCCTTGATCAACGTATCGGGCAGTGTTATTAAACACTCTTAGCATAGGTGTTAAACCATTTGAAATACCATTGGTACCTCTAATTAAGCTATTCTTTGCCCTAACGTTATGTATCCATAGACCTATACCGCCCGCCCATTTTGATATCATAGCACAATTTTTAAGGGTATCATATATTCCAGAAATACTATCATCTTTCATTGCTAAAAGGAAGCAAGAAGATAACTGTGGTCTAGGGGTTCCCGCATTAAACAAGGTTGGTGTAGCATGTATAAAATAACCTTCTGACATTAAGTTATAAGTTTCTATAGCATCCTTAATATCCTGCCCATGAATTCCAAGAGATACTCTCATATACATATATTGCGGTCTTTCTAAAACAATTTTATCCTTTCTCATTAAGTATGCTCTTTCCAATGTTTTGAATCCAAAATAATCTAAATTAAAATCTCTTTCATGTTTTATAACATCATTAAGTTTACTTTTATTTTTCATAACAATATCATAAAGTTCTTGACTTACTAGAGGAATGTTATTTTGTTGTAAATCTTTATTATGATATAGATCTTTTATTACTTCAGAAAACGATGGTGAGGTTTCTTTATGAAGATTTGAAATGATAATTCTACCAGCCAATTTTCCATAGTTTGGATGTTCTGTTAAGAGAGAAGCGCATTCTTGCGCAGCAAGTTCATCTAACTGCGATGTTTTTATATTATTATGAATATCAGAACAAATTTTCTGTGCTATTTTCACAGTATTGACATCTAAATCTTCGGATAGATTTTTAATTCTTAGTAATACTTTATCAAACGATACTTCCTCGCTTTCTCCATTTCTTTTTATCACTTTCATACTCATATTATTATATGTATCAATAGTTCCTTAATATTCTTTAATAAAAGAAATTTGAATCAATTTTATTTTTTATTAATATTTAAAAATATTATGTTTATATAGATTATAAAATGTTTGCGTGGTTTAGTGTGAGTTCTAGTGAAGATATTTTCTTTTATGATTTAGAGACTACTGGTCTTAATCAATACCATGATAAAATAATTGAGTACACTTTTTTAAATCAAAAGGGGGATAATATTACATCGTTGGTAAATCCTTATAAAAATAAGACTTATTTACCATTAAATCAAAAATTGAAAATATTAACTAAAATTTCAGATGATATGATTAAAGATAGTCCTAAAATTGGAGATTTACTGCCATCTATTATTGAATTCTTAGGAAATAGTGCTTCAAAATATCTTATATCACATAATAATGATATTTTTGATAAGATTTTTCTGAAAAATATATTAAAAAAACAGAAATACGATATTGATAAACTCAATTTAAAATTTATTGATACACTATTATTATCTAAAAAATTAATTCCTGATTTAAAAAGTTATAGTTTAAAAAATGTATGCACGCATCTTAAAATTCCATTTAAGAGCACGCATAGAACTTTAGAAGATACGAAAATGGTGTCCAAATTATACAAAAAATTATTAAAAATACTATCTGAAAATGAGAATATAAAAAATGAAGATTTAGAAAATAATCCTGAAACAGTTTACAATTATTTATATAACTAATTTAAAAATTTAAATATATTTTTTTTTTTGAATTTATTTTTTTTTTCTTTTTTTTTTTTAGGTAGAAGTTCTTCATGACCTTCCAACCTATATTTTTCAACTTCTTTCCAAAAAGATATTATCTCCGGTTCAACATCACTCCATAGTTTTTTATCTCTAGCAATTAATAAACAATTGTAATCAGATAATTTCCAATAAGTAGTTTTAATATAACTCATATTACTTGAAAATATAGTATCTATTATAGTTTCTTCCCAATCATCAATTTTTGATGGACAAATACATAATTCAGAATATTTGTATATCATTTTACCTAAATCATCATCATGTAATTCAACAACCACTCCCTTTTCAATATTACCTAATTTATAATATTCTTCTTTAGAAATTTCAGTAATTTTACATTCTAAAAAATCACAGTAATTTAAATTACATACTTCTAACTGTCCCTGTACTTGATAATGGTAATATTCGGGTATAAATCCGGTTATTGGTCTTTTTGAAGGACACTTAATTTCTAACATCCTTCCTATATAATTTTTATTATGGCTCTTAGGGTCGCATATCCCATCGGGAGAAGCCCCAAAACATTCTAATTCAGGATGAGGTAAACAACCATATTCATAAATAATAACATTGTTTCTTTTTTCATATATACTAACAGCAACATCTTCAAATTTTACCCCATGGATTATAGCTGGTCCAGGATTCCACGGTTCAGATATTCCACATTTATTTAGAATTAATTTATTTTTATTACTATATGGATTTTTACGAATAGCCGTTGCTAAATCACTTGCTGTTAACCTATTATTTCTAAAATTATACCATTCCTCAGTTCTTTGTTCGGGTTGGGGTATCTTTTTTAATTTTTTAATAGACATTGATAAATTTTCAATTTCTTTTGTAGTGTAATTAGGACATGGTATAACAATTCTTAAATCTAAATATAGATTAAGTTCTTCAAGAAATAATTTTTCCTTTTCCTCTGTTAAAATATCAATTTGCTGATAAATTGTTTTTATATGGTTTACAATCTCTTCTCGTTCATTAATCAGATCATTATTACTAATGGTATGATTTTTAATCAGATCATGAATGATCATCTGTAGCTCTTTATTTGGTTTTTTCATAAAGTTATATTTTTTTGTTATAAGTACATATATATTTCAATTTTAAATGTTTATTTTGATACATATAATTATTTAAATAATTTAAAAAATCTTGGTATTTAATATATGATTAGCCAAAATACCCTAATTAATTTAATTATAATTATATCAAGTATATTACTATTTATAATTTTATATTTTATGAAAATCTGTTATCCTTATAGCGAAAACAAATGTTATTTAAATGGGTTAATTACACTACCCAAAGATAGATTTGCTACACCATTATCAAAAAATAATATGTTAACAATTCTAGATTTCTTATTTGATATAGAATTCCCTTACATCTGGATTTTATTTGGATTGATGACTTCTTATATAGTTATAATCTATAGACCTAAAAATGAAGATAAGAAAGTTAACCATATCTACCTGAATGAGAAAAATTTGAATTAGGAAAACTTGGAATACCTGTATCTAGACTATGGAGCCAGGAATATTTATTATTATTTTTTCTTGTGACATTAAGATCATCTAATATATTTATTCTTTTTTTATTCGTCGAGTTCACCCCATAACACTTATCAGTTTCAGGTTCAATATCTGTTATTCCGCTTGTATCCCACCAATCTCCTACTTTTCTGCACGGAAAATTATGAAATCCTCTAATATTTTTGGATTCTTCGCATTTAACACTATTATCTGGAGTTTCTGAAAATTCACTTAGCAATGAATAGTCTAAAGATATATCTACATTTTCCGATAAATTGGTAAATTTTGATCTATTTAAATTTTCGTTAGTTGTACTTTCGGGCAACTTATCTAAATTATTTAGAGATTTCCCAAGTTTAATTGAAAACAATTTAATACTATTTAACTTTTTTATAATTAGTAAATCTATTTCTACCTTTCTTGATGTTCCATTTTTTTTATTGAAAACAAAAGCACGAATTATATATCTAGTATCTCCATTTGGAAAGGATATAATAGTGCCTGAATCATAATTTAATAATACAAACTTCTCATTTTTTTTTTTATTAATATCACATATTAAAGTATATACAATTTCATTAAGCTTTGGTTTATCAATAATGTAAGGCTTATAAAATTTTGTTATTTTGGGAACAAATTGACATACTTTTTTATTTTTATTTGTAAATTTAGGGATTTTACCTATAAATTTATTAACCATTTCTAAATAATCAGTTTTCTTATTTTCATTAGTATTTGTATTTCTATTCTTAAATACCGCTAATACCATAATTATGATTAAAATTGACAATACAACCCGTTTCATTGTTATCATTAACATATTAAAAGAATTTAATTTTACTCAATATAAAATTGATAAAATTTTTTTTTCCCAATAAATTAAAATAATGAAAAAAATAACTAAATCAGTAAAAAAAAAAAAATATATCTATTTTAACCGTTCTGATTTAGATAATATTGAAGAAAATGAAACAATCTTAGGACTATTATTATGTAATTCTAATCCAATATTCACAAAATCCCAAAAAAGTTCTAAAAAAATATATTTAAATAGTAGTGGCATTTTACTTAAAAATAAAAAATACTTTGATACTTTTAAGACGGACCAACAAATAAATATTAATTTTATAAAAAATAAAGTCAATGAAACTTATGGATATAAAAATAAAAATATCATATCTATAATAAGTCTCTATAATAAGAGAAAAATAAAATTTTATTTAATAAGAGTAAATTTAAAATTAGACATAAAGGATTATGAGTGGATTCATAGATTAGAAATGTTTAAACTTAATCCTGAAGAAGAATATGATGATATATATGAAAACATTATTAAATACAATAAAAACTATCTAAATGATAAAACTTTTATGACTAACAATTATCTAAATTCATTCATAAAATTAGAAAAAATATATCGAGCTTTAATTGGAGAAGAAATAATTAATCACGCTGAAGATCGAAGTGAATTTTCAAAATCGTCTAAATCATAATCAGAAGCATCTGAACCTAAACCTAAACATTTATTATCAAAATCTATATCTGAGTTTAATAAATTAGATTCTTCTATATTTTCCTTAAATTTAACATTTTTTTCTATATTTTCTTTATTTTCAGTATTAGATTTTTTTTTTTTTAGTATTGATTTTTTGGGAGTACTAAGTTTTTTTACTTCATTACTTAAGTCTTTTATTTCTTGCAATGTATTTTTAGGAGCATCAAAGTTTATTTTATTATCGTAAAATAGTTTTCCATTATTATTCAATAAATATGTAAAACCAATACTTGTACAATCTAATGTAAATAATAACCAATAATATGTCCTTAAATTTTTAACAGTAGATTCATTTCTACTAAATAATATGGCATGTAGAATAATATATATTATTGACCCATAAATAAGCGTATTGATATTTTTTTGTCCTTCTGAATTAGATTTTATTAGGGTTGAGTTATAAAACAAATAAAAAAACATAATTAAATAAATAAAATAAAATAAATATAATTTATAAACCTGAATACAAAATATTACTATATATTAATGTGGAAGTGTACAAATACTCCCCCAAACGTATTATCTAAAAAAGATAGAATAATTGTAATAGGTGATCTCCATGCTGATTGGGAAAAAACAAAAAAAATTTTTATAAAATTAAAACTTATTGATGCTAATAGTAAATGGATCGCAAACCCAAAAAATACAGTTGTAGTCCAAGTAGGAGACCAACTTGACGGTAAAAATAGACACAATGATGAAGATGCTTATGGAGAAATAAAAATATTAGATTTCATGGACAATGTTGATGAACAAGCAAAAATGTACGGCGGAGGAGTATATTCATTGTTGGGAAATCATGAATTTATGAATGTAAAATGCGATTTCAGATATGTATCTAAAAATGAAGTTATAAATAATAGATGTAAATCATTTATGCCGGGTGGTTTACTAGCTCAAAGATTAGCATGCTCACGTAATGTATTATTAAAAATTGGAGACTTTATATTCGTCCATGGGGGTATATTACCACATCACCTAGAATTTATTCCTAAAGTAGATTCAATAAAATATGTCAATAATTTAATGAGATTATACCTACTAACTGGAGAAAAACAAGATGAAAAGGCATTTAGATCATTATTTGAAGATGGCGATGGGCTACTTTGGACAAGAAAGTTAAATGATAAAAAAGCATGTAAAAAACTAAATAAGGTATCTGATTTTTTTAATATTGGACACATAGTAATTGGACATACAGTCCAAGATAAAATAAATAGTAAATGCGATGGAAGAATTTGGAGAGTTGATGTAGGATTATCAAGAGCACTTGGAAATAATTATATTCAAGCACTAGAAATACTTGACAATGGAGTAAATTTAAAAAAAAATGATTTTAAATCCATAAGAATATTAAAATAAAATATATGTATAATTATATGGAACCAAAGACCGAAGTAATATTTTTAGAAAACAATTTCAAATGTTTGCTTATTCCTTTAGATAATATTAAGGTAATACAATTTTCACTTTTTTTAAAAATAGGAGAAGATAATGAACCACTAGATAATCCAAATAAATACGAAATTGCTCATTTACTAGAACATCTTTTTGGTTTTTTTACATCAAAGAAGTATCCTAATGGTAAAAAAAATTTAAAAAATATAGAAAATCTTGGAATAGATTCGGGAGCAGAAGTTATGGCAACTTATACAAAATATTATCTTAAAGGTCTACTAGAATATAGTGATTTTATGTTAGACTTGCTATGTAATTGCTACGATAATTTTAAAATTGATAAATCCATTATCTCTCAAGAAAAGATGGCGGTAATCGAGGAATTGAATGATATTCTAAATGGAACTTGGATAAATCTTAAACATAAAAATGACAAAATGCTATTTAAAAATCATCCTAGAAGTATAAGTCAAGATGATAAGAAAAAAAATGTACCTAAAATTAAAATAAAAGATATATTAGAATTTTATGAAAAATATTATAATAATCATAATACATTATTAACTGTTTGTGGTAATATATCAAAAAAAACAATTGAATCTATTAAGAAAACATTTGGTAGAATTAAAAATAGAGGAACTCCGGCAATATATCCCGTTCTTAAAAGAAATCGCAATTATCAAATTTCTTATGTACCAAATAAAAGAACTAATGCTACAAATTTATTTTTATTTTTCAAAATAAATCTTAAGCCATATGATACAGAATCAAGCTTATATAAATTTATATCTACCCTACTATCTTATGGTCTTCAATCTATACTTAATAGGACACTTAGAATAGAAAAAGGCTTAATATATTCTATTGTTACAGAATTAGATCTTAGTCAAAGTGATAAAAATATGGGTTATTTTATATTCAATACTACTGCTGAGTATAATAAAATACCGTCTGTTTTATTAGAAATATTTAAAATATTAACAGATTTCAAAAAAAAAAATAGAAATATCGTTGATATTAATAGAGTTAAGAACATTTATAAATTAGAATATCAAAGTAATATTCTTAATAGACAACCTGATAATTTTACTGATATTTATAGTTACTATATACTTTGGAATAAAAAAATAGTTTCATTGAGACAAAGATTAAAAAAATTAATGAATATTACTTCTAAAGATATAAAACTATTATCAAATGAAATTTTTACTAAAGATAATTTAGTAATTACTTACTCCGGAAAAAAAAATATCACGCCAGAAATAAATAAAATTGTCGAAAAGTATTTTTAATTATTCATTCATATTTAAAGTATATTTAAAAACTATAATTATTTTTTTAATTGTATCTCAAAATTAGATAAGTTTTAACACTGTGATTTATCTTCCAATTTGTTTTTCAATTGTTTTATTTCTTGAGATAATTCCTGTACTGCTTTTACTAAAATAGGAATTAGTTCGCTATTAGATACAGATAAGGGATTACCTTCTTGGGTTTTTTCATTGAAATCTTCTTGTTTTCCGGATACAGCCAATGGATAGATTTCCATTAGTTCTTGAGCAATAAAAGATGTATTAGTTAAATTATTTTTTTTCCATTCATAATCCCTAACTTTTAATTCATTAATTATTTTTAATCCATTGATATTTGTATTTCTTACATTTTTTTTCAGTCTCTTATCAGAAACACTGGTGACGGCAAATGCACCTCCGCCTGTATTTGTTAATGTTCCTAATAAAGTATCTCCTCCTGGACCATCATATGCCGCTAAATATACGGTTGCATTTGTATCACTATCTGGATCATCCTCTCCGCACTGAATCTTAATTCCTGCTCTATTGTTATGATTACCTTCATGTACAAATGTAGCTATAAAAGATTGCGCGCTTGTGTCTCTAATACTACCATCACTCACATATGTTCCGCTATTTTCAATAGTAATATCTCCATTTGATCCAAGTTTTAAACCTCCTAAACTATTTATATATAAATTTTTGGAAATGTCTAAAGAACGAATTATACTATTATTTCCCCTACCACCCATGGTGATATTGTCAAATGTAGGATTTCTTGTTGTCATAATATATATATATATAAGTAAGAAAAAATAATAAGATTAAATTTAAATGATTGCGAATTATATCATAAAAAAATATAATATATATATATATAATGGGAGGAGGCTTATTACAATTAGCAGCTTACGGATCTCAAGATACATATCTTACCGGTAATCCGCAAATTACCTTTTTTAAGGGGGTACACTATAAACATACACATTTTTCAATGGAATCTATGGAACAAACATTTGGTGCCGAACCTGGATTTGGAAGAAAAATTTCATGTAAGATTCAAAAAACTGGAGATTTAATACATAAAATGTATTTAGAAGTAGAATTACCCGCTTTAACACAACCTACAGATGGGTATACCAAGACCCCACCGGAATATGTTGGGTGGACAAATAAAATAGGACATTCATTAATAAAAAATGTTGAAATAGTTATAGGAGGAGAAGTATACGATAAACATAATAGTGAATGGTTAGAAATATGGTCTTCTATGACTAATAATCATACTAAGAAAGAAGCTCACAGTTTAATGATAGGAGAAAGGAGTGATGGAATTAATGGTGCTGGAGAAGTAATAAGTGGCAAAAAAGCGTTAAAATTATATATACCTTTACATTTTTGGTTTTGTAAAAAAATAGGAAATTCTATACCATTAGTAGCTCTTCAACACCAAGACGTAAAAATTAATATTGAGTTTAGAGCTGTAAATGAACTTCTACGTACAGATTCTGCCAGTACAAGTGTTACAATACCTTCTTTAACATCCGCATCTTTATTTGTAGACTACATATTTTTAGATAATAAAGAAAGAAAAATGTTTGTAGAAAAAAATCATGAGTATGTAATTGAACAAGTGCAATATGCTGGGGAAGAAACCATAAGATTAGATGCTAACAGATTTTATACACATTTGCCTTTTACACAGCCGGTGAAGGCTATATATTGGACAATTACAAATGAAAATAGATTAGCCAAACAATATCATGCAGAAGGAAATTGTTTACTTGAGTTTGGTCCAAATTTAGCTGCTTCTACTACAGAAATTGAATTCAAAACCGCAACAATTAAATTTAATGGGGTAGAAAGATATGCTCCTAGATCAGCTGAATATCATAGATTAGTACAGCCATATAATCATCATTCAGCTATACCAACAAATAAGTTTATTTATATGTATTCTTTTTGTCTTGATCCAGAAGATATACATCCAACAGGTAGTTGTAATTTTAGTAAATTAGATATATCTACATTAAATTTAGAATTTACATCGGCCGGCTCATATTATAGTGATCTTAGACTTAAAATATTTGCCATAAATTATAATGTTATGCGTATAATGTCAGGTATGGCTGGTTTAGCTTTTACTAATTAATTATAAAGCAAATCTTGAGGTTTATCCCCTTTGTTATTTTTTAATGTATTTTTTAAAGTTTCAATATTTGTAATTATGTTATCTTCATACATATTTTCAATAAAATACTTTTGAAGACAAGCTGGCGTTATATTATAACATTCAACATGATTATAAAATTTTTTAAAATTTACATCTTTTGGTCTAAATTTATGAAACATAGTATCTACCACTTGTTTATTACTAAATTCATATTTTATACTCAAATCTATTCTTCCTGGTCTTTTTAAGGCGCTATCTAAATTACATTCATAATTAGTAGTCATAACAATAATTTGTCTCTCTCGGTATGCCGCCCCATCTAAGCAATTTAATAATCCACTAAATGTCAAATTGTTTTTGAAATCATCATTTTTTTTTCTTTCTTGGAAAAGAACATCTATATCTTCACATACTAAAATTGTATCTTTTGGCGCCCTCTGTATACATCTAATTAATGTTTTATCATTCATTTCCGAGTCAAAATTGACAACACATATGTTTAATCCCAACGCACCCGCAAGAGCATAAATAGAACTGGTTTTCCCAGTACCCGGATGCCCATGGAGCAGTATATTGTATTTATATGGTATTCCTAAACCAAAATAATATTCCTCAGTTTCATTACTTAAAAATTTTTTCACATTATTTAGAATCGTATCAAACTTATTATCATTTAAATATATGGTGTCTTTAGCCCTTATATTTTTTTTATTTAATAATTCCCATTCTTTATTTTCACTATAAATATAAGAAGACAACTTATTTTTGATCTTAGGTTTACTTAAAATATTCTTACCAAACTCTTTTATACCTTCTAAAACAAATTTTTCCAAAATCTTTTTAGCATCTTCTTTATTTTCAACATCTTCTTTACCAATAGACAATTTTAACTCTGAATGATATCTAGTATTTTCATTATGACCGTCCACCGTAAGTGGGATACCTTCTTTAGTCAATTCAAGTTTGATTGGTGTATTATTATAATTAATATTAGTAGTTCCAAATGGAATACTTATTTCTAATTTAAGTCCATCGTCTAAAGAAGTTGCCCTTAAATACTGAGGATTTGTATTAATCTTATAACAAATATTATCTGTTTTAGTTAGATCTATAAATTTAGCGGCGTACCATCTAATAACACATCCTAAACTAGACCAAGAATCAGACACTAAAAAATCCATTTTTCAGATTTACAAGTTGATTTTTTTTGATTCAAATTTTAAAATACAATTTAAAGAAATACATATGTACTTTTTTATGTACACGCTATTTCTTTCATTTCTTTTATGTTTAGTAAAATATTCGAGTTCTGAAATTTGTATTCCCGATGATGGAACTTTTTACATAAATGATAATTCACAAATTACTAAATTACAGAATTGTACTACAATTGACGGAAATTTAGTAATAATTGGGGAATATGAATTAAATGAACTTTATCTTAATAAATTAACAAATATCACCGGCTATTTAGTTGTTATGGATAGTCATTCTTTGCATTCTCTAAAAGGTTTAAAAAATATAGAATCTATACAAGGAAATGATTTATATCTTAATCAATATTCTCTTGTGATTAAAAATAATATAGCGGATGATGATCTAGGATTATGCTATGTAGATACAATTGATTGGTCTTTTATAACGAATAAATCGATACATCTAGAAAATAATAATGATAATTGTCCTTCTTGCGATAACAACTGTTTAGGTTGTTGGGATCGTGGGCCTCGGAATTGTCAATTCTGTAAAAATTATATATCGGGTATAACATGTGTTAACACTTGTCCACTTGGTACTTTATTAGATAATGATATCTGTATGGAAAGCACCCCATCGAATATAATACTTAGTGCCAATAAGATATCTCTGGATAGTATTAATCTTAATTGGGAATTTAGCAATGGAACAAATGGAGTTATTTTAGGTTGTGATATTTATAGAAATAATTCTTTATTAATAAGTGAAGTATTTTCGGATAATAGTAATAATTATAATTATTCAGACTCTAATTTGAATAATAATACTCTGTATAAATATCATATTTATTGCTATAATAATAAAAATGGATCATATAGTAATTTTTTGGTATTAAAAACAAAAAATTTAGAAAATATTCAAAATTTAAATTTAGCATCTCAATCAACTAATTCTTTAGATTTCACTTGGGATTCTATTAATGTTGATTATTACAATTATATGCTTCATAGTGATACAGTTATAGAAGGACAAATCAATGACAACTATATATCTTTAAATAATTTGGAATCATTTAGGAATTATATGTTTATGGTTTCAGGTTGTGTAGGGGAATATTGTGGGAACTATACAAGTATTAATAGCTCAACATTACCATCATATCCTGGGAAACCACAAAACATATCAAATAATTGTCAAAATTTAAATAATGTAATATATTGGGAACCCCCGGTATTGCTTAATGGTATATTAGAAAAATATGAGTATAATTTGTTTTATAATGACAATTTAGTTACAAATCAAACTACAAGTGATAATCAAATTATACTGAGTAATTTAAATTTATTCAAAGAATATAATTTTCAAATTAGAGCTTCTACTCAAATAGGTTATGGAAATTATTCTTATTACAATTTTTCCAGTTGTGAAGGAGTGCCTGAAACTCCCGAAATAGTATGGAATATTATAGAAAGAAATTATAATTTTTATATAAAATTTAATTGGACGAACGAAATAATCAATGGAATACTTACTAACTATAGTTATACTATAATTAATAATAAAAATTTATCAATAATAGGCACAACTCTTAACAATGAAATAGAAATACCTATAATCTATAATACAAATTACAGTTTGACTTTAATTTCTTGTAATAGTAGATTTTGTAGTAATCAAGGTGAATTAAATATACTAACAGAACCGGGCCTCCCTCCTATTCCAAATAAACCTAAAATTTACGACTTCAATGAATCATATTTAAAGTTAACTATAGATGAAGTTTCAGATATAAATGGCACAGTGAATTATATTGTAGAATATCAAACTTTAAATCAAAATAATCAAACTTTAGAATACGATAAATTATTTTTAAAAAAATTTAGAGAAGAATCTTACGTACCAAAAATAAGTAATTATTACTACAGAGCACAACTATTTGTTAATACAACAAATCATTTAAATACATCTAGTGGATACACTGATATTTTTATACCATCAATCCCCCCTACTATAGTTCCTACGAATCCTGCTAACAACGGGGATGATGGTAATACTGGAGAAATAGTAATGTGGGTTATTGTAGGTATACTTATTATCCTTATATTTGTAGCACTGGGATTTTTTATTAATAAATTGCTAAATAATAGAACAATTAATAATGATTTATCAAATTTAGAAGGAAGATATAAAAATCGTAGTTATGGACCAAATTGTGCTGAGACTATAACAAGTTATTCAAATCCAGTATACTCTAATAATGATGTACTTTACACATTAGATGAATGATTTTGAATTTAATATTTACAAAATTAAGATCATACATATTTTTAAATAAAAAAATATGTATGATTTTCATTATAATGGTGTTATTGATACACTATAAATTAGCTATAAATATAGTTTTAAAGCTAATTTAAATAAAAAATGTGTAATTTTAGACCGAATAAATTATAATAATATTTTATGTATAATAATATATATGAGAATTCCTAATAAATTAGTATCTTTTTATCATGACAGCAATTTACCAAATAAAATGAAAGAAAACATAAATGATTGGATTGAAACAAATCCTAATCTTGATATTAAAATTTTTAATTTGGAAAGCGCATCAACGTTCATCTTAGAAAATTTTAATAGTGATATTAATGAGGCTTTTAAAATATTGAAACCATACTCCTATAAAAGTGATCTATTCAGATTTTGTTATATTTATAAACATGGCGGTATATATGTGGATGTAAAATATAAACAAATGAACGATTTTAAATTTGAAAATTTATTAGATAAAGAACATTTGGTAGAAGAACCTATAGGTATCCAAAGTTGCTTATTAGCACTTAATGAGAAAAATCCATTAATATTGAATTGTATAGAAGATGTTGTTAAAAATACTCTAAGTTACGATTACGGATATACGCCAATACTTACCGGACCTATACCCTTAAGTGATAACTATTTAAAATTTTATTCTAAAAATTCCATCAATGATCTATCTTGGAATATTGAGAATCATTTACAAACGATAAAAACAAACAATAAAACTATATTACAACAATATACGGAGTACAGAGACGAGCTATCTGGTAGTGATCAACCTCACTATGAATATTTATATTGGAATAAAGACATATACCACATTTTAAATTCAAATGCTAATATGCCTTCAGATGAGGATATATTATATTATTTGAAATACTATAAGGATCTTACAAAGGAGTTTAATAAAGACATATCAAAAGGACGACTACATTGGTTTCAATACGGTAAAAGAGAAGGAAGAAAAATTAATTTTAGTGAAGAAGAAAAATCAAAATTACTGAATAAAAGTACAAAAGATGTTAATGATAAAAACATAAAAAAATGTTGGCAAGATATAATCAAAGAAGATTGTACCAAAACTAATCCGGTTAATATTGTTAGTAAAAGAAAGGGGTTTAAGAATCAGTTTATGTTTATACACAAATCTGAAGATAATTATACTATAAAGCTAATAAATAATGATAAATTGAAACAAGATCCGGCTTCTCAATTTATTCTAAATAAATTTGAAAATGGTTATTGTATAACAAGCTTTAAATATCCTGAAATAACTATGAACGTTTTAAAGAGAAACACAAAGTATGAACTTAAATTTTCTAAAATAAGTGAATTATTAGAATTAGGAGTTTTTGATATAAAATTAATTACTGAAAATAGATTAACTATTAAAATTGATAATTTTTCATTGGATACGTACATTGATAATAAAAAAGGTAAAATAAGACTTACAAAAAGTAAGGACCCACCCCATTTATACGGAGGTTGGGCTTTATTTGACATTATTGAAAGTTAAATTAAAAGTTTATTTATTATTTTTTTTTTTTTTTTAATTAGTAATGTATGACATATGTATAATAGGATTTGGTATAAGTGGTATTTGTTGTGCTAAGTGGGCTGAAAAATACAATCTAAAATATATAGTATTAGAAAAAGAGTTAAGTTTAGGAGGAGTTTGGTTTACAAAAGCAATGGATTCTACTTCAATTCAATCGCCGAAAAAATTTTATCAATTTCCTGATTTTGATATGCCCGAATCTTATCCTGTTTTTCCTAAAAAAAATCAAATATTAAATTATTTAAAACAATACATAATTTTTTCTAAAATTAAAAATATAAATTATAATTGTTTAGTTAATAATGTTAAATTTGTAAATCAAAAACATTGGGAAATTAATTATTTAAAAAATGAAAAACAAAATAGAATTAAATCAAACTATATTGCGATCTGTTCCGGAATATTTGGCTCATCTAAAAATATAAATTTAAAATCTGAAAGTGTATTCTGGGGAAAAATAGTACATTCCAAAGATTACAAACATTTAAAAAAAGAAGAATTGATTAATAAACATATTACAATAATTGGTAATGGTGCATCTTGCGTGGATATTTTGAAATGTTTACCAGCATTAACAAAAAATATAAATGTTATTTATAGAAAAGAAAAATGGTATGTATTAGAAAGTTTATTTGGTATATATACTTATTTTTTCATTAATAGATTTTCATTATTGATTTCGACGAAAATACCTAGTATATTTTTTTTTTTAATAATAAGTTTTATAGTAAAATATTTATTTCTCAGTCCATTTGAAATTCCTAATAGTATATTTGATCATACTAATATTGTAATGAGCAATAAGCTTATTTATAATATGGTATCTAAAAATATTATAAAATTTATAAAGGACGAGCCTTATTCATTATACAAAAATTATTTAGTATTAAAATCAAAAAAAATAATATACTCCGACTTAATTATTATGTGTACAGGATATGAAACTGATTTAAATTTTTTAAAAAATGAAAACAATCAATATAATTATTTACATATTTTAGATATTAATCAAAAAAAATGTGGCTACATTGGATTCACTCCAAGTTATAATTGGATTCAAGTATCTTATCTTCAATCAGAGTGGTTTATAAATTATATAATAGGTAATATTAACCTACCAGATCATAATGTTTTAAAAAAAAAAATAAACACAGAAATTGAAAAAAAGAAAAAATTAAATTTAAATTATAACGATTTAACTTACAATTGCTTTGAATACTGTGATAGACTCAATAATGAATTAAATAAAAAAGATAATAAATCTAAACTATCTTATTGGCTTCTTAATCCAACTTATTAAGTACAATAAGTATAAAATTGATAAAAAATTTATAATTCATATTATATAAATGGTAAAAAATATAAGTCAGGTAAAAGAACTTCAGGATGAACTTGAACAAAATAAGTTAGTAGTTATAGATTATTGGGCAACTTGGTGTGGCCCTTGTAAAAATATAGCTCCATTTTATGAAGAGTTAAGTAAGAAGTATGAAGCTACTTTTCTTAAGGTAGATATAGATGAAGCAGAAGAATTATCTGAAACAGCGGGAGTTCAATGTTTACCTACATTCCAAATATATAAAGATGGTAAAAAAGTAGATGAAATTACTGGTGCCGATAAAGAAAAATTAGAAAATTCTATCAAAAGTAATTTAGCTTAATAATTTAATCTATAACTTTTAATAACTAGCATGATACCAAAATATTATAATTTACTATAATATATGAATAAATTTTATAGTAAAATTATATCAAAAGAAACTATTTTAATAAACACAATTACAATTTTGCACATTTTGAATTTGGTATATTTTCATGATTCTTATAAATCTTTCCTGATATCTATTTTCTTGATATTTGTGTATTTTTTTATATCAGATAGAAAAGATAAAAAAGCATTAGCATTAACTATGATTAATTTTATGATTTGGGGAGTGATTATTGAATCTATCATCATACATTATACAGGAGCTCTAGAATATAAAAATAAATTTCTTAATTCATATATTCCACTATGGTTAATACCTTCCTACTTTTTTTTTGTGCTTGGAAGCCTAAATTTTTATAACATATTTAAATATTAATACTTTCCAAATATATGATATTTCTAGATTATTGAAACTTAAGAAATAATAAATATATCTTTATTGTTTAGCTACTTTTTATGGTTTATTTAGACTATAAATGCGTGATTCAATTATGAAGCATTAACTTATAAAGTATCAAAGACATCGATGGTAATATTGTTTTTGATTCGGGAGGATAGTCTTTATTGACTATAAAAATAAAAAAGTTATTAATGGACACCATACTTGGGTACTAAATGTAGTAATACCTCAAAATTATTAAACAATAAACGCGCATCTGTTTTAGAATGATGAGATAATTAAAAACTATTTACCTCAAATATTAGATTATTATAATACATTTTCTTTTTCAAATTCTTAAAAAAAGGACTATTCTCAAATGTTTTTAAAGTATTAAGGCATTGTTTATCATTTTTAAATTTTAGTAAAAGTCCGTCATTTGTTTTTTCATATGATGTAATTTTATTTTTAGATGGAAATAATGTTATAAACATAAAATTTTCTAAAAAGTAATATTTTTCATCTGATCTTACTTTTTTTAAATATGCTTCTGCTCTGGATAATATTTTATTATATTTTTTAGATACTATTTTTATGGTCAAAGTACTCATTGTTCTTTTGTATATCATAAAAAAAAATCAATTTTATAATTTTGCTAAAAATACATTAAAAATAATCTTTTTTAGAAAATTAATAATTAAAGAAAATTATAAATAAAAAACTTTATAAATATTAATGGGTGCTAATAATTCAAAAAAAATAAATGATCCAAACTGCGACGAAAAATGTCAAAAATTACGGGAACTAAATAATTTAGAAAAAAATTTTAAAAAATATTCATTGGTTAAAAATACCCTTAATAGTAATATTAACGAAGTAAAAGGTAAAATAGATTTAATAAAGTATGGAGAAAAAGGACTAAATAATATAATAATTAAAAATAAAAATGTAGACTTGAATCGTAAAATATCTAATTATAAGAACATCTTCAATCAACTAATGAAAGAATTGAATACTCGTATTCATATACACAATGTTCAATTTAAGTTTAAATTAAAAAATAATATAATTGTTAGAGATTTGGAAAAAAAAACCAATAATCAAAATGATACCATAAGGAAAAATAAAATGATTTTAGAAAAAGAAGGTAGATTACTAGAAAATATTGTAAAAAAAAACGAAATATTAGATTACTATAACAAAATTAAAAAAATTATTTTATTAGCTATGATATTAGTATTATTAGCATTAGGAGGATTTTTTATCTACAAAAAATACTACAAGACTTAAAAATCTAAAATATCATGAGTATCTTCATTGCGAAAGACAATTCCATTCCAAATATTTCCCGGATTTGGTTTTCCATAATTCTTCTCCATTTCTTTACGTAATTCTTTTCTATTTGGTGTTTTACTACCACCCCCCCAAGCTTGCTTATACCATTCTAAAAATGCGAAATAAGCATCATCTAATTTTAATCCACTATTTGATCCTGGTGGCATTACATCAGCATCAAGTTCTATAATCTTTTCATTCATAAATTGTTTGAATATATCGCTATCTGCCTGATAATCTTCAGTATTCTTTTTAACCGAAGGAGGTTCCTTAAGACCATTTCTTTTATATTTTTTGTATCTTTCTATTAACATATACATAAATGCTTCGGGCCATTCTCTTAGCTTTTCACTTAATTCATGATCAATAGGGAACTCATATGGTTCATTTGGATCAGGATCATCAGTAAATTTAGATATAAATTCAACTACTCTTATTCTTCTCCAGGTGCCTCTATCATTGGCAGGTATGCCTGGAAGTTCATTGCAGGTTAATACTAATTTAAATTGAGGTTTGAATTCAATAGGTTCTTTGTACAATCCTCTAGCATGAATCTTATCACCGCCAGTAAGTTCTTTCATAAGACCGACGTGTATTTGTTCATTATGTTCTGGTTCTTGTAGACATGCAAATCTTTTACCCTTGGTTCTTGCTAAAGCTGGATTTGCAACATCAGCATTTGATCTTCCTCTAGTTAATACAGTAATAGGTAATGTACAACAATAATCTCCAAAAGATAATTCAAATAGTTCAATAAGTTTAGACTTTCCATTACCCCCACTTCCGGTCCAAATGTGAAACTTTTCTTCGCCCGTTTTACCAGTAATAAAACTACTTAATAATGTTATAACATATTCTCTTTCTTCTTTTTTTGGCAATACCTGTTCTAAAAAGTTTTTTACATCTAGTAAATCTTCGTCAGAGTCATTATATTCTTCATAACATATACCTGTAGTATTTGAAATAAAATCTTCAGGTAGCCCATCTCTAAATTCTTCTTTCTCAAGATCGTATACGCCATTTTCAAACCCAATTAAATCAATACGATTATCTAATTCTTCTTCAAATTTGTCTCTATAAAATAATTCAGTACACTCGTCAAGAACATTTTTTTTAAAATTTGTGACTTTAAGTTTTAGAGCTATAGTAGCTATCTTTTTTACTTTTTCCATTTCAGTATCTTTATTAGGATCATCTGCCTCCATTTCTGCCGCTTTCTTAGCTGTTTCAGCTGAAAAACTAAGATATTCATTTACAATATCATTTGATATTTTTGTTTTAAGTTCAACATTGTCATCTAACAAATGCCATCTATGATTTTTAAATTGGTACCATACCTTTTTTTTACTAGATGAACAATGGAATTCATGTTTGAATTTGGCGTGAACAACTTGAGCGATATCGTAGTGAGTACAATTGAGACTCCTTAATAAATACCCTCTTAAATTATTAGAAGTGATTGATTGATATTTTTTAGGATTATCCTCTTTAGCCCATAAATGTAGACTTCCTTCTTTAAGACCGTCATCATCCATCTGATCCCATAAATGAATACATCTTTCTTTAGATCTACCATGATCTACGCCCGGTGTTTTTGATTTTTCAGATTTTGAACTAAATTTAACCCAATCATCTAATAATCTATCATCAATATTATGTAAACACCACCCTACTCTCATCCAATTATCATGATTGTCTGCTCGCGGTATTGATAATATATCTATAAGTTGTTGACATAAGTTAAGTGTATGTTGATCAACCATGCCTTGTTTACTTTTTGGCGATTTCTTTTTTCTTTTTGATTTGTCGGATCTATTTTTTCTTTTTTTATGTTTAGCAGGTAATTTTTCAAAAAATTTATCAAATTCTTGTACTTTCTCGCATATCAGACTTACCGTATCATTCTCATTATAGTCTTGGATACTTAATGTTTTTATTAATTTGAATGTATCTTCAGTATAATTAGATATATCTAAATTTTTAAATTCGTTGCTTATTTCTAATAAGGACGAAATTTTAGTTAATTTATATGGTTCACACCCAGGTTTAGTACTACCATACATTTGCCAATTGTTTCTTTCAATAACTGCTATATCAAAAATATCATCTAAAGTGTTGGATACATTCATATCTTGAAATAACTGTTTACACTTTTTTGAAGATATCATCTTATATCTTAAGACATATTGAATATTCGGTGATGTCACAATATATGGGAATACTATATGTATACCATCTTTTGTATAATTTTTCACTTCGTCAGATACTGGAGATGTTTTTTCTAATATATATGCTACAATCTTACTTTGATCCACATTAACTAAACTTATTAATTCAGATACATATAATTTTAAAAAATTTATGATTAAGTTATCATCATATTGTCTATCTTTAATATCAAAATTGAATCTAAAATCTAAATCTATAAGAATTGGAGAAACATTTGAATGTCGTTCTGTCAAATATGCTTTTTTACCATGTGTAAATACTTGTTTATTATATAATTCATAGAATTCTTGTTTATCTTTATCATATATAGTATAAGAACCGGGATACACTCCATGAGCTTGCGATCCTATAGCTGTATGTGTATATTCTTGTCCCGCATTTTTATTAGTTTTATGTGTTTTTAAAAATTCATCTAAATTTTTGCAATTTTGGTTGACAGACATTTTATATATATCAGATAAAATTTTTTAAGTATTTTAATTTATAATCAAAAAATCAGAATCAAATTTTTTTTCAGGATAATGACTTTATAATCATGTTAAAAAAAAATTGATTTAAAAAGAAATCAATAAAAAATAATAAATAATGTCTAATTTAATGAAAAAAAGAATTATGATAGATATTAAACAATATCAAAAAAGTGGGTTAGACGAATGTGGAATTTATTTAATACCAGATGATGTAAATATGTCCAAAGCTAAAGCTTTAATTATTGGACCTAAAGATACCCCATATGAAAATGGATTCTATTTCTTTGATATTGAATTTCCTAATAATTATCCACTATATCCCCCTAAAGTATTATTTTGTACATTAGATCCAAGTATTAGATTTAATCCTAACTTATATGTTAACGGTAAAGTATGTGTATCAATTTTAGGAACTTGGCAGGGACCTGGGTGGACATCGTGCATGACACTTAATACAGTATTATTATCGATACAATCTCTTATGAATTCTAACCCAATTCAAAATGAACCAGGGTGGGAACTTGAAAAAGGAATAAAAAGTATAGAGTACAATAAAATAATTTATTATTCTAACTATAGCATAGCTATTTTAAAAATGTTAAAGAATACACCTAGAGGGTTTGAAGGTTTTCGTGATATTATGAATAAACATTTTCTAAAAAATATTAATATATTTTACAAACATTTTGACAGTAGGTCTCATTTAAATAATACTGAAATAAACTCTCAAATTTACAGTTTGAGATTAGTTCCAAGATACGATCTATTAAAAAAAGAATTTTTAAGTATAGAACAGAACCTTAGAAGTAAATATAGTGATGTGAAATCTATAGAAAATGAAAAAAATGAAGGTCCGGAACCTAAAAACGATCTTAATTTGGAAAATATAAATAAAAGAAAATCTCCCAATAAACTATCAAAGAACCTTCCTGAGGGACATATTGAAAAATCTGATAACGATGGTAAATATTGGATAGTTCAAAAACTTACTAATGGCTCTCATAGATGGAAATTTTATAAAAATTTATTATAATTAATTATTATAAAAAATTGATTTAAATATACAATTATTTTATTTATATAAGATATCTACAATGAATTTTTGCGAACATTGTCAAAATATGCTTGAAATAAAATTATTAGGAGACCCGGCCAATAATGTTCCCTCTAGTTTGGGTTATGTATGTAAAACATGTGATAAAACATATAGTGAGGAAGAGTCAAAAAGTATACTAAAAGATAATTGTGTATATTCTATGAATTATAATATTGACTCTATTAAAAGAGATTCAGTAATTAATAAATATACTTATTTAGATGTTACATTACCACGTGTCAAAAATGTTAAATGTCCCAATCCTAACTGCGCGGGAGGAGATACTCCTGAAATTAGTTATATAAAATATGATGATGAAAGAATGAAATATGTATACATTTGTTGTGATTGTCAAAAAGCCAAAACTGAACCATCAACTTGGTATTTAGATTAAATCAATTAATTTTAAAATTGATTTAAAAATTAAAAAAAAATATAATATAAAAATATTATGGATGATTCAAAAATTTTAACTTATAGTGATTATGATGAAGAAGACGAAATTGATAATGCTGAACCAAAATATCATAGTATTAAAGACGTGATTACCAACTATGATACAATAAAAACTGAAAATAAAACAAAAAACATACTAACTAAATTTGAAAGGGCTAAAATAATTGGTATGAGGGCAGAACAAATATCACAAGGAGCTAAACCACTTACAGATGTTTCTGGAATGATAAATGTGATTCAAATGGCTGAGAAAGAATTGACAGAATTAAAAACGCCATTTATTATAAGAAGGAAAGTTTCTAATAAATATGAATACTGGAAAATAGAAGATTTAATAATAGAATTATAATATTTATATATTATATGATTAATAAAGACTTAATTAAAAATTGTGTAGTACATACATACACAAGCTTGTTTCCAAAAAATGTATCAAATAAGAAATTAGTCTATCTTATAAATTTTATTCATATAATTGGTGTAATAATTATACAATTTGGAATCTTTTTACCTCCTAAATTATTAAGATACTATATTTTTTATTTGTTATTTCTTTTTTTTACATATTTTGTGTTCAAAAATAAATGTTTTATGACAGAATTATCAAATTATATCGGAAATAGTTATTATGATTCACTATGTATAAAAATGACTCAAGCTAAATTTTTATTATTACTTTATTTATTTTCTGCTTGTATTTTTTATATAAAGCCAACAATAGCCCCATACACTATAATAAATCATTATGCTAATTTTTAATTATTAGGATTGTAAAGACCATATACCAAATTTGATTCTCTACTAGGAATATAAATTTCTTCGTGAAGACTTATTTTGTTTACATATTGATCGCAATCAATATTTGAACAATATAAAATTTTTAAATTACCCCCGCCATATGAAAAATTATTGTAATTTTTTTCATCTTTGACACAAATAATATTTTTATTAGGTATAATTTCTCTATACATTAAAACATTATTCTTTTTTGAGGTTATAGCTGTATTAACAATTCCGTTTAATACACAAACATGATCTCCATCATATATTTTTGGTAATAAATTTATCAAAGATTGTGCTTTTTTTAAGAAAAAATCAAATAATAATATTCCCATTTTTTCACAGTAATATAACAAAACGTAAAAGTCTTTGTGAGAAATATTTTTTAATTTTTGAGATTTATAATCACTAAAATATTTGGCAATTAAATTACTCCATAAATAACTATTAGAATCTTCCAACAATATAAAAAGTGATTTAGATGTATCACATTTTTCCAATATTTCATTTGGATCCTTAATTTCATAAATTATATTATTAATATCGTTATAACTATGCTTGTTCATAAATTAAATAATAATTAAGTTTTAAATGATTATTTTAAACTTGAAAACAAAACCATTATTATGGTTGATATAAAACCAAATAGAGAAACAATGTTTTGTTTATTGTTCATTCTTAAATCCATCATGTATGATGACAAATTTACTAAACTAAAAACTACAAATATAAAAATATTTGTTATTATAGTCAAATTCTCTGTGTTAATTAAAAAAGATAATATTAGAGGAATTACACTAGTAAATATTATAGCATTTATAGGAGTATTAGTTTTCTCATTGATTTTACTAAAAAATTTAGGAAATATGTTTTTTTTTGATACCCCATATATTAGGCGTGAATTAGACATAATTGTTAATAATATGGAACTGGAAATTGACATTATAGCTACTGAATCAATCATTTTAGTAAATTTTTCATCATACAATACCTTAAATGAATCTGATATTGGTGATATTGAAGTTAATAATGAAGATTTCAATATACTACTTACAGATAATGAAACCCCAATATAAACCAAAGTAGCCGCTATAATAGATATGAATATAGCCTTAGGTATATCTCTTTCTGGATTTTCAGTATCTTCACTTAATTTTACTATTGATTCAAAACCTAAATAAGCAAATATAGTAAAAAAAGCTCCTTGCGCTGTACCTTTAATATTATTTGAAACTGTTATGTTCCAATTCTTATAACTTACTAAAATTAAAATTAATAATATAGAAGTTTCCGCTAATGACATCACTATATTTAAGTTAGAAGACCCCTTCACACTTATAATATTTACTAGAGCATAAATAATAGTTATAAGTATTTTACTTAAAATCGGATTAACGCTAACATATTTTCCTAAATATTGTGAAAAAACATTACAAAGAGTTGCGATTGAGAATATTGATGTAGTTGCTAAAAAAAAAGCTACTAATATTCCCGCCTCTTTTGAAATATTTTTAGAGACATAATCGTATTCCGCACTACTATCTTTATAATTTTTTGATAAATTAGCATAACTATAACCAGATAATAGACTGACCAAACCCCCTAATACAAAAGATATCCACATGTTATTTTTACTATACTTATATGTAAATCCTAATAGAGTATAAACACCGGCACCAATTATAAATCCATATCCAGCAAATATTAAATCATAAATGTTAAGAACTTTTTTAAGTTTCATTACTATTATACAGATTTATTATTTTTACCAAATCTGAAATATAAAACGAAATTTGATCTAAAAATTTAAGACTATTAGGTTGAATTTTATGTTTTAAATAAATACTTTTATCCTCAAAAATTACATTTATATTATTGTTAAAACTAAATAAAACTCTATTATCTTCTTTCACATAATGATATTCTTTTTGACAACTAAACTCAGAACTATCAAGTTGATGTATATTCCAAAAAGTTATATGCATATCTATATCATTAAGTGATACATCGGTACTATCTACAAATACATTTTTAGTACAACTTAACTTATTACTAATCTCTAATTTTAAGTTATAATGATTATATGCTTTGTATTTAATATTTTTAAATTTTGGGTTATCTAGCTTGTATTTGACAAGTACCTGATCAATATTATTTATATTTTTATTGAATACCATGTCATCTAAATGTTCTCCCAAATAAATAACTAAATAATTAGATTTTTTTTCATTATCTTTTAACAAGTTTTTTAATATTAATTTATAGTCCATTTTATACTAAATTGAATTAATAATGTTAAATCAATTTTAAATTAATTAATTGTTTTAAAATTGATTTAAAATTTATTTAAGAAAAATATATAACATAATGAAAGCTGTAATATTATTAGTCGATGGTAATATAAATCAGATTAGTCTAAAAATTAAATCAAATATGCTTTTAAAAACTTCTAGTCAATTAATTAATAATAAACTAATAAAATTATATTTGAATAAATTGGGTGATGGAAAGTGTTTGAAATTAGGAGAATGGAATATAGGAGACGATAATTATTTAGAAGCATATGGACATATTAAAGGAATAAAAGATCTAGAAAATAATCATGAACTTCCTCCTCAAAAAACATATCAATCTAATATATTTGGTGATATATTAGTTGTAAAAGTAAATGAAAAAAAAAATTTATTAGATTTAGAATGTTCTCAGTATGAGGAACATTATGGGGAACTATTTGGTTATAATAGTGATTCTGAAGGTATTAATATAAGTGATCAAGAAACAGAAAGTGAAGAATCGGATATTGAAATTGAGGAATATGATTCCGAAAGCGAAGATGATAAAGAAATAGAAGAGAACGACTTTGAAGATGATTTAAACAATTTAGAAGATATTGATGAAGATAATACAGATGAGGAAGATAAATTTATAAGTAATAAAATAAAAAAACCTAAAATTATAGGAAAAACAAAAAAAAATAATAACGATTCGTGGTCTGATTGGGATTCAAATAAATTAACACTTGACGATGAAACCGAAAATACATACATAATTGAATCTATGGATTCTGATGAAGATAATTTATACATCATCAATGATTTAAGAGTTTCAATGAGAGAATTATTTAAAAAATTTAACAAAAAGGATGAAATAGTTAATAAATTGGAAACTGGAATTTTAGATAATGTTTGTGAAATTTGTGACAAAAGAAAAATAGTAAAAAAATGGGAAAATATAAATTTCAAAAAAATTTACATGAATAAGTGTCGTTCAATATATACTAATTTAGATACTGATTCATATATTAAAAATGATTATTTAATCAACCAAATTTTAGTAAATCCAGGATATATAGGAAAAATGAGTTATCAAGAGATATTTCCAAAACATTGGAAAAAATTGCTTGATAACAAATTTAAAAGAGAAGAAGCAATGTACAAAAATCAGCAACATGCTATGACTGATGAATTTAAATGTAGAAGATGTAAGAGTAGAAAAACTTCTTACTATGAACTTCAAACTAGAAGTGCCGATGAAGCAATGACAATATTTATAACATGTTTAAATTGTGGTAATAGATGGAAGCAATAATTACTTAAAGAGTATTAATTAAATATAATTTAATGGATTCTAATTGGCAAAATACAAATCTTATAGAAGTTTTAGAAATAAATAAATTTTTATGTATTAAGATTGATAAAACTTCAAGTAAAAATGATGTTGAGTTTGAAATTATAGGAGATCAAAAATTTTTTTATAAAGGTAGGTTAACAACATATGAAAATAACCTATCAATAATAATAGATAAACCAGATGATGAAATATTATTTATCAAAATTTTTGATATAAATAAAGATACTCAAAATATCAACACTGCTATAAAATTTTATAAAAATAGTGAAAAAAAAATTCAAAAAAATATTTCAATGAAAATAATAAAAAAAAACATAATGAATAATTCAGTATTATTAGAAGATAATAGAGACGATATATTTAACGCTAATAATGATATTTTAATTGAACTGAATAAGATTAATTTAAATGATAGTGATAAAGAAAGTTCTTCATCTGAATCTGGCAATAAGAGTTCAACTGAATCTGATGATGAAAACAGCTTATTAACTAATCCATGGTTTGAGAAAGATTCAAATATTAAAAGTAATTTAATTCAAGAAATAAATGTAAAAGAAAATTCTGATAACGACGGTCTTGACTATGAATCAAACAATAAAATCACTTTAGAAGAAACTCTAGTATCAGGTGGTTCTAAAAAAGAAAGTAATTCTGAACAAGAATCAGATAATGATAATTCCGAAAAAGAATCGGATGTGGATTCTGAAAAAGGATCGGATAATGATGATTCTGGTAATGGATTTTTACCGAATTGGATGACTATGAATAAATGAAATTTTAATTAATCATGAATTACTATTTTTTTTATAGTGATAATATATGACTATAAAAACAAAAAAAAATTTAAAAAAAAATAAAAGATTTAGTAGGTATATTAAAAGAAACAATTCTAATATTGAAAACATTATAGATATAATAATACGCCAAATCCAATTAGGGCAAAATATGTTGAATAACATACATAGAAATCTAAAAACAAAAATACCTCTTGATTTGTACAATTTTCTAATTAACGAAAAGAATAATACAATAACAAACAAAAAAATAAGAATGAATCCAAAATTATTAATATTTAATAAAATAAACAAATATAGAAATTTTGATACTTGGATTGAATCAAAATATCAGAAAGATAATAAAATTTTAGTAATCATATTATCTTGTAAAAAAAATAAAAATTTATGGGAAACAAAATTAAAAGAAGTAAATAATAGTATTATCATTTGTGGTGATAATAATATTAGTGAACCGTACATATTAAATAATCGTATTCTATATCTTAAATGTAATGATTTGTATGACGGTTTACCTGAGAAAATAATATGCATGATTGATGCTATACTTAACATAAGTAAATTTAAAAATATTACTCATATTCTAAAGACAGATGATCATGATAACTTTTTGGAAAAACATGTAATTGAAAAATTAAAAAAATCACTTGAACTTAAAATATATCCCTACATAGGGAATAATATACAAAAAATTGAGGGTAAAAGAGACTATCACTTTGGAAAAGTTCCTGAAAAATCGTTTTGGTATAAAAGACCATATACTGGAAAATATGTTCCTTGGGCAAAGGGAGGAAATGGATACATATTAAATAGAAATGCTATGAAAGTAATTAATAAAAAATATAATTACAATAATTTAAAAGAGGTAAGAAAAAATCATATTTATGAAGACATTATGATATCCACCGCACTAAATGAAAAAAATATATATCCAATAAAAAAGCGTGAGCCATTTCTTAAAAGTAATCATTTATAAATGTTTAAAACAATCTTTACAAACGATTGCGTGTTTACATTCCGGAAAATATAATTCCACATTATTACTATAACATATAGAACATTCTTCTTTTAATCCTTTTACTTCAACAACTTTACTTTCTTCATTTATAGTTCTACATAAAGGACATTCAATAGTTTTAGTTGAAAATTCTAAATTATTGAGATCTAATTCTAAAAAGTTATCAGTTTTATTAGTTAAATTTTCTATAAATTTATCTAAAATGGGCTTATCACTATTTGCAACACCACCATATTGTCCCCAACTATCAGAGTGCATAAATAGACCTTCAATGTTATCCTCAGTTTTTCTAAAATAAATATTACATCCCATACCCGCATAAATTATAATAAAGTCATTAGATGATATATTATTAAAATAGAATTCAATATTGCGTATTTTCTCACTATCAATACCGAATTTTCCATTATAATCAGATAAGTTTTGTATAATACAATCTTCTGATGAATGATTTCTTAAACATTTATGACAATGATGAGATTCTTTTCTATGAGTCCATGAATTATCGCAACCGATAACAGTACATCTTTGATTTATTGGAATAAATATCGCGGAATATTTTAAAAGTTTATCTATTTTCCTTTTATTTCCACATTCTATTTGTCCGTGACCATATTTATTGCATATCCCACACAAATGTCCTTCTGTAGTATGAAATTGACTATATCTACAATGTTGTGCTTGGCACAATTTTTGGGTTCCAGAGGCATAACTTGCCATTTTACTAATTTAATTAATCTCAAAAAAAAAAATCAATTTTATCTTTTATTCTTTTTAAATAGTATGAACAAATCTAAAAAGAATAAAAAAAAAAATTTATTCAAAAAAAACAGTAAACTAACAGATATTGAAAAAAGATATTGTAGATGTCTAGTTAAGGTTAAGGATAAAAAACCATACGGTATTTGTACTTCTTCGGTTTATAATAAACAAGGTCTTAAAAGAAATAAAATAATTAAATGTTCTAAAAATTATAATTTTAAAAATTTTGATTATGAACTATTAAGATCTTATGCTCAAAAAAAAAAAATTAAAACAAGTAAAAAAAATTTATTAAAAAGAATATTAAATTCAAAAAAATAATTTATAGTGAATTATATTTAAAATGTATTATTAATATACAAATGAGTTTTAAATTAAAACAAAATTTAGGAAATATGAAATCTGGATGGAAAAAAATGGGAGATTTGTCAACTGACGACATGAAAAAAATGATTAATAGCGATATAGGACATTATCTTAATGAAAAACATTACAATATGATAGCACAAGAATACGCGTTACAAACTAAAAACTATGGTTTCTTAGATAAAAATGCTGTTTCAAATGCTGGCCTAGAATACTATCCTATGTTTCATGTTCCAGATCAAGGACTCAAAGAATTATATCAAAGAGCATCAGATTATTTAAAAATTAATAATAATGAATTAACAAATATGACTTGGGGTCCAGCTAATATTATCGAAGATCCACGTAGACACACTATTTTAAAAAAATACTGCAGAAATAATCCACCGAGAAGAAATACAAACTGTGTTATGCAAACTAGAGGCCAACATCAAAGTAACCTTCGCACCAGAAGAATTAATAAGGAATCAAGATTTCAAGATAAAAGTAAAAATCTTAATAATAGAGAAAGACACAATGCACAAATAAATAAAAATCATATTCATAGATTAACTAATTCAAGAAGATTTTCAAAAAAAAAATATCAATTCTATTAATAGATCCAATAGACGGGGGGGG
>Ga0206130_10000637_pt1 | contig 56891 bp, 48 predicted proteins | sample Helgoland_Spring_9_FD_148637 | JGI IMG/M metagenome (GOLD analysis project Ga0206130, IMG submission 148637) | Pelagic subsurface seawater microbial communities from Kabeltonne, Helgoland, North Sea - Helgoland_Spring_Bloom_20160512_1 | ecosystem: Environmental > Aquatic > Marine > Epipelagic ... | reverse complement strand
CTCGCGCTCTCATAGGCTTTCACCGCCGCGATCGTGTCGTCTATCTCGCACAGCGTGGCGGTCCGCTCTTCCTTGAGCCGCTCGATCACACCTTCGATAACGGGCAGCAGCGCCGGCGTGCGCAGCGCATCGGCCATTCGGACGGTCGTAGCGAGCCGCTCTTCGTAGGTCGGGGCGGCGTAGACGAAACCCTGCGGATGCTGGAATGCGCGCTGCGCGGTCGCCAGCGCGGCGACGTGCTGCGCGATCTGCCCGATATTGTTGCGCAGCGCGTCTCGGGTCGCGCCGCCGACCGCCGACTGCACGAAGTTCCAGACTTGTGCGATCTGCGTGAAGCGAACCGCCCCGACCATGAGATCGACGGCATTATCGGGCTCAGTGCGCACGACCCGGTTCAGCCAGTCCTGCACCGACGGGTTGATGAACTCGATCGTGTCGACCCCGCTCGGGCGGACGAACGCGCCGTGCAGTTCAGCGCGCGCGGTCGTATAATCGTTGGGATTGCGCGGCAGCCCATATTTCTGCGCACGATGCGCGTGAAGCGCGGCGAACCCCTCGCGCAACAACGCGTCTCCGGCCTTGCCGCCGAAGCTGAACATCGTGAGCAGCAGGCTGCGCCCGGCGTCGCTGATTTGCTGCTCATAGGCATGCCGCCAGATCTCGGACGGATCGTGCAGAAGCTTCGTGACGAACGCCTGATAGCCCTCGACCGGCACCGCCTTGAGCCGGCGATAGGTCGACAACCACTCGATCAGGCGTGGGTTGAACTTATCGTGCTTGACGATCTTGAAGTAGAATTCGCCCTTCAAGAGCTCGTCGCGGTACTCCGGCGGCAGGTCGCTGAAGAAGACGTGGTTGTACAGAATCTCGGCGCGCTGCCGCAGACTATAGTCGCCCATCTGGATGACGACCTTGCGGTCGATCAGACCGGCGTTGCGGATCTGCTCCGAGGCGCCCCACGCCTGCCGCAGCATCTGCTCGCGCGTGGTCAGGATCAGGCGCTTGTCCTTCGACGCGCCGACCATTTCGATGAATTCCACGATCGCGCGATACTCGCGCTGCTGGTCGCTCGAACCTTTGTCGCCGAGAAAGGTCGTCCCCATGAAATCATCAAAATAGAAGACCTGGGGCTTGCCCTTGCTGAACATCGCCTTGCCTTCGGCGAAATCCTGCCGGAGCACGATCGGCTCGAACCCGTTGGCGAGATGCTCATAGAGCAGCATGTTGGCAAGCGTCGTCTTGCCCACGCCCGGAAGCCCCGACAAGATGACGACATGGTCGGCCTTGAGTGCCGCCATCGCTCGCGGATAGGCATTGCCCTGGACGTAGCGCTTGATCTCGCCGTGGATCTTCTCAACCTGGAACTCGCTCTGGGTGACGATGTCATTGTGCAACACCGTCTGCAGCACATTCGTGCTGGCGAGCCAGAGCTTGTAATGCGCCCGTTCGACTTCCGGGTGTTTGCCGAGCAGATTGTTGAGGTCGTCGCGCCCGAAAATGTCGCTCTTGTCGAGATATTCTGCGCCGATCACCTTGACGACGCGGGTCTTGTTGGCGTCCGATAACGACGCCGCGGTCATCAGGATGTACCGGCCCGGCTTGAGCTTCTTGACCTTGTCGGCTTCCTTGCGAAGTTCGCGGAGCAGTCCGTCGAACCCGGTCGCCACGAACCGCTTGCACTGGACGATGATCTGCTTGCCGGCGTTGGCGTAGCGAAAGTCGATCCCGCCATCCTTGCCGGCCTTGAAGGACTCGAGCGTGAGACCCCATTCCGCCTGAAGCAGGTCGCGGCACATGATCTCGAAATCGTGCGGACTGAGTTGGCTGAAATCATAGTCGGACATGGTCCGCCTTCTATAGCATCATGCGTCACGAACTGAACCGATCAGCGTGAGCTGGGTCCCTTTTCGAAGGGACGGTGCGGACGCCTCGCACGGACGTGCGATCGCGCTCTACTGCGACGATCGCTGTCGCGCCGGTCTCCGCCGAGCCCCGGACGGGTCTCGGCCTCACGGTGACGATCGCTGGCGTGGCTGTGGACGCCGCGCTTCCGCGCGGCGGCGTTGCTTGTGCCTCTCCCGGTACGGCGGGTGCGGGCGGCGCTCCCGGCTAGGTCCGTCGCGGCCTGCGGCAACCCCTTCGCTTCGCTTCGGGGTGCTCCACTTCGTTCCGCCCTGACGGTGCCGCCGGCCACTGGAGCCGGACCTCTTGGTCGCGTTTCGCCGCCCACCCCCGCCTTCCGGGGAGGCTTGCTGCTTTTTTGGGTGGCGATGGAGGATAGCGATGCGAGAACCCGCCAGCCGTCGTGCCCGCCGTAAGGGTGCGGGCGACAATCGTCAGACCGAGAACCGGGCGAGCCTCTATGACGAGGTGACCGCGCGGATCGTTTCCGAACTGGAAGCCGGGCGCTTGCCGTGGGTCCAGCCGTGGGGCGCAAGCAGCGGAACCGGACCCGGATTGCCGCGCAACGCGCTCACCGCGCGCAGCTATTCGGGCGTCAACATCCTGATCCTGTGGGGTGCGGTCATCGAGCATGGCTGGTCTTCGCAATCGTGGTTGACCTTTCGGCAGGCGCAGGAAGCGGGCGGATGCGTCCGCAAGGGCGAGCATGGCGTGACCGTTGTCTATGCCGACCGCTTCACCCCCGAGGCCGAGAAGGAACGCGCCACGCGCGAGGGCGGCGACCCCAAGGCCGTGCCGTTCCTCAAGCGGTTCACTGTCTTCAACGTCGCGCAATGCGAAGGGCTGCGCGCCGGGCTGGCGTCCGATCCGGCCCCGCTGCCCGAGCGCGAGATCGTGCCCGTTGCCGAGGACGTGATCGCCGCGTCAGGCGTCGATTTTCATATCGGCGGGACGCGCGCCTTCTATGTCCCCGCCCAAGATTTCGTACAGGTGCCGCCGCAGCCCGCATTCTTCGAGCAGATCAATTACTATCGGACCTGCCTTCACGAACTGACCCACGCCACCGGCCACGCCAAACGGCTAGGGCGCGACCTGACCAACAGCTTCGGCAGCAAGGACTATGCGCGCGAGGAATTGATCGCCGAGATGGGATCGGCCTTCCTGTGCGCGGCGCTCGGCATCATGCCGACCGTGCGCCATGCCGACTATATCGGCTCATGGCTGGAGGTGCTGCGCGAGGATAATCGCGCCATCTTCCGCGCCGCCAGCGCCGCCACCAAAGCCGCCGAATGGCTGCTCGCCCGCCACCGCGAAGCGCAAGCCGCGCGCGAAGAGGGGAGGATCGCGGCATGATCCTCGTCACCCCCGAAATCCGCTTCGCGTTGCGCGCCAACGACATCAACCGGCGCGCGGCACAGCGCGACGGCAAGCGCGAGCCCGACCCTGCGCCGGTGCTCAAGCTGTTCAACCCCGTGGGCGCGGCGACATGGCTCGCGACCGAACTGGACGACGAAGGCGACGTCCTGTTCGGCCTCGCCGACCTCGGCTTCGGTTGTCCCGAACTCGGCTATTTCAGCCTGTCCGAGATCGCCTCGCTCCGCTTGCCGTTCGACCTTGGGATCGAGCGCGACATCGGCTTTGAAACCCCATTCCCGCTTTCCCGCTGGGCCGAAACGGCGCGCCGCGCCGGATCGATCCTTTCGGCGCAAAGCCTGTTGCGCAGTGGCGACCAGAACCTTTCCGTGACCGACGCGGACACTGATCTTCCGCCCTGTTCCGGCGAACCGGACGGCGGTTGAAGCGCGGGCGGCGCGCTTCGCCGCCAATCCGAAAACCGGTCCGCCCTCCCGCAAAGAACGACGGACCGGCACTCACAAGGAGTTGTGCCATGACACTCGTTTTCATCGATCAAGACAAGCTGTCTGTCAGCAAGACCAACATGCGCTACGGCAAAAAGGCCCCAGACGTGTCCGATATCCTCCCGACCGTGCGCAAGCGCGGCGTCATCCAGACGCTGCTCGTTCGCCCCAATTGTCAGGACGGCCATTTCGAGATCGTCGCGGGATCGCGGCGCTATCATGCCGCCAAGATCGTGGCGGCCGAAACCGGCGAGGCCGAGCCGCTGCCATGCCGCATCCTCACCGAAACCGACGACGCCGCCGCCATCGAGGCGTCGATGATCGAAAACCTCGCGCGGCTCGACGCCGACGAGGTAACCCAATGGGAAACCTTCACCCGGTTGGTGAAGGAAGGCCGCGACGTGGCCGACATCGCTGCGACCTTCGGGCTTCCCGATCTGACCATCGCGCGGGTCTTGGCGCTCGGCAATCTGTTGCCCCGCATCCGCAGCCTCTACGCGGCGGAGAAGATCGACCGGGCGACCGTTCGCCACCTGACCCTTGCCAGCAAGAGCCAGCAACGCGCGTGGCTGGCGCTGTTCGACGACCCCGACGCCTATGTCCCGATCGGCCACCAGTTGAAGGCGTGGCTGTTCGGCGGGCAGTCGATCCCGGCGCGGTTCGCGCTGTTCGATCTCGACGGGTTCAAGGGCGCGACAGTCGCCGACCTGTTCGGCGATGACCGCTATTTCGCCGACGCCGATGCGTTCTGGACCGCGCAGAACGAGGCGATCGAAGCCCGCCGCGCCGCCTATCTGGAGGACGGCTGGAGCGATGTCGTGATCGTCCCGCCGTCCGAGCACTTCCAGACGTGGGAATTCGAAAAAGCTCCCAAGCGCAAGGGCGGGCGCGTCTATGTCGATGTCCGGTCGTCGGGCGAAGTGACCTTCCACGAGGGCTATATGACGCGCAAGGAAGCCCAGCGGGTCGCGCGCGGCGATGCCCCGGAGGTCGCGAAGATCGCGCGGCCCGAAGTGACATCGACCATGCAGACCTATCTCGACCTGCATCGTCACGCCGCTACGCGGGCGGCCTTGATCGGCCATCCCGGTGTCGCGTTGCGCTTGATGGTCGCCCACGCCATCGGCGGTTCGCATCTGTGGCGCGTGTCGCCGGAGCCGCAGACCACCCGCAACGACGAGGTGCGTGAAAGCCTCGAAACCTGTCGCGGCGAGACGGTCTTCGACGAGCGCCGCCGTGCCGTGCTGGCGGTGCTCGACTTCTCGGCAGAAGAGCCGACCGTGACCGGCGGCAATGGCGACGATTACGGCGTGGAGGGCATCTTCCTGCGCCTGATTGACTTGCCCGACCCGGTGATCATGGAGATCATCACGGTCATCATGGGCGAAACGCTGGCCAGCGGCAGCGCCGCCGTTGCGGCGGTTGGTCTGCAAATCGGCATCGACATGGCCGATTGGTGGCAAGCCGACGCGGCCTTTTTCGAGCTGATCCGCGACAAGGAAGTGCTGGCGCGGATCGTCGCCGAGGTGGCGGGCGAGACGGTCGCCACAGCCAATGCGGGCGAAAAGACCAAGACCTTGAAGCGCATCGTCCGCGATCATCTCGACGGCGCGGACGGACGGACCAAAGTCGAACGCTGGGTGCCGAAATGGCTGGGCTTTCCGGCCTCGGCTTACACCAGCCGGGGCGGCGTCGGCACCGTCGCCGCCCATGCCAAGGTCGAGGCGGCGCGGACCCCCGAGCCGGACCCCGACGCGGAGCACGAACCCTTCGCGCAAGCGGCGTGACGGCAAGCGGGCGGGCTTCGGCCCGCCCGCCATCCGGACCCTCGAAAATCGGCCGCGCGCCTTCGCCGTTCCGGCCTCGGCGCGCGGTTTTGATTCAGGGTGCCGAAGCGGCCTGGCCAAGCCCGGTCGGCAGGAACCACTCGCGCCAGACGTCCTCATAGACATTCGGCAGATGCGCCAGGCAGCGCCAGAGTTCGAAGACGTCCTGCTGCTTCATGTGCTCGAAGAACTCTTCATTTCTGAAACTCTCCGGCACCGCGTCCTCGCGCAGCTTCAGGCACCCCGGCTGGCCGGTTTCCAGAAACTGCCGAAGCCGCGCCCCATAATAGGGAATCATCTGGCACATCTCGGTGTCGTCCCAGAAGTCGTACGGCACGATCCGCTCGGCGAAATAGCGTGCGAGTGGCCGCCAATCCCCGTTATCGCGGTGCTGAAGCTCGGAATATTGGTATCGGAACCGCTGGAACGCGGCGAGCAGCTTGGCGCGCTTCCCATACCAGCGCAGGCCATGAAGCCCTGCTTCGGACCCAATCTCCGTCCAGACCGGAACATGGATGACCCGCGATCCGGCGGTGCGATAGTCGCCGTGCCGGGGGATCAGGATCTTGTCGATATAGTCGTTGAGGCACACAAAAGCGCAGCGCTGCCGGGCAAGATCGGCGACCACCAGCAACACCGGCACGCCGATCCCCATCCGCTCGACGGTGACAAGCTCGCTCATTTCGAGCTGAATCCGGTAGGTCTCGATCGTTCCGATCTTGTCCTTACGGTTGAGTTGCTCGGGGCCTTTTTCGACGTTGGACCGCCCATAGATGTCGAGCGAATAGACTTCCGGCTCCGCCGAACTTTTCAATTGGACGAACACATGTTCGCCAAGCGTCTCAAAGGTGGCTGGCCTACCTCCCGCACTACCGGCGTTCGCCGCCTTGAAGGTCTCGATCGTGAAATCGAGCCCGTAGTCGGGGCGATATTCTCGCAGCAGCCAATGACGTGGCAGCTTCGTGCGCAGAAGACTGATCCCGTCCTGATCGATCAGATGCTGGTCCGACCTTTGCTTTCCGACCGACACAGCAACGCCACCTCTTCATTGCGGTTTGACTTCGCACGATCCTCGGTCGGCACGGTGGGCGTTGTCAATCAGACGGCGTTCGCGCATCTCGCGATCGGCACCCCGCATCCCCATATTAGGAACATGACCCACGCCAGCCGCAAATACGCCATCCATTCCGCCCCCGACGGGAAATTCTACCTGCTCTACGGGCGCAAGGCCGTTGAGGGACAGGAAGCCGTCGCGGCGACCACCTATCCCAGCCGCGAAAATCCGCGAGCGTTCGACAGCGCCGAGGACGTGATCGCTTTCGCCAAGGAAACCCTCGAAGCGACCGACGAAGACTTCGCCGAGCATCCTGGCGACGCCTGACGCCACTTTATTTTTGCGATCGACCGAGACGGCGGATCGCCGAAGATAAATAGACTGGCCCCATCATTAACTCGGCGGCCAGAGGTAATTTCATGACTAACAAAAACCCCCAACCCAACCCGATCCGTGAGGCCGAGATCAACAATCGGCTCGGCCAGATTCACCGCCGCCTCGCCGATGTCGCCGCCATCGAGGCCAAGGCTGCTCTCGTTGGCGGCTACGGCTCGAAGGGCGAGTTCGATCCCGAACGACAGCGCCTGATCGAGGAGACCGACCGCCTGCTCGACGAGCTTACGGCGATCGGCGGCACCCTGCCGTTTGAACCGAAACGCTAACCACACGAACACTGCCAGCCCGAATCCGGGCTGGCAGTGGCCACCGATTCCTCAGCCGGTGCGGTCGCACCAGGCCGGCTTCGGTCGGCCGCGCGGCCACCAAGCGGCGATGCCCATCCGGACCAGCTCCGATCCCACATCCCGACCGTCGAGCGTGACGGTGGCGACGGTGCGGTTATAGCTCCGGCCGACCCGGTGGAACGTCACGTTGCGCCCCGCGAGTAGTGCCGTGGCCTGGCCCTTCGCGCGCAATCCCAAAGCTACCTCGCCTGTGCACTTGGCTTGATCGCGGTGGGTCTCCGGGGCGTCGATCCCTGCGATCCTGATCCGCTCGCCGCTCTCCAACCGGAACGTGTCGCCGTCCGTCACCCACGCCACGCGGCCCGAACCGTCATCGTCGGCGGCTTCGACCGGCGGAGACATTCCCGTCGCGACAGCAATGATGATGATCGACAAGACACGAAGCATGGCGATGATTATCGCCGTGCAGGGCACCTGTTGTCGAGCGTCGCCCACGCTGTGCATACCTCCAACAGTCCGGTTACCGCCCGAAACGAACCTCTCTCGCGGCGGGCCTGGCGGGGTCCGCCGGTCCCGCAACGGCGTCGCCGACCTTCTTCCCCGGCTCGGTTCCCTCGCCTTCCTCGCGAGGCAAGAAGCTCGGCTTTGGCCGTCCTCCGCTGTGCTTCGGCCCTTCGGGTGCGCGACCGGCCTCCGCCCGCCTCATCGACCGCCTGTCGAGGCCGCATCGGGCGGCATCGCATCATCTGAAGGAGGTTATCATGGCACAGATTGGCAGCTTCACCCGCGGCGAAAACGGCGTCTACACCGGCGAAATCCGGACCCTGACGCTCCGCGTCAAGGCAACGATCCGCCCCTGTGAACGCGACAACGAGAAGTCGCCTGACCATCGCGTCAGCGCCGGCGGTGTCGAGTTCGGCGCGGCGTGGACCAAGGCGGCGCGCGAAACCGGTGCAGAATATCTGAGCCTCAAGCTCGACGATCCGTCCTTCCCGGCGCCGATCTACGCGACGCTCAGCCAGGGCGACGACGGCGAGAACAAGCTCATCTGGTCGCGCTGATCCAGACGCCCCGCGCGCCACCGCGCGCGGGGCTCGAGCGCGATGCCGGTGCGCCGAACCAGTGACAACGGTCGCGCCGCGCCGCACCTCCAAGGGTGGGGGTGTCGAAAATGAGCACCCCGAGTTCGACACTCCCCGACCGGTGTCGCGGCCGCCAATCCCGGTGACAGCGACGGTGCTCTGCCGTCCCTCGAGACGACGGACATCGACATGGACAGCGACGACGACATCTCCCGCGCCAATCGCGCGAAACGCGGCTCCCCCTATCTCAATACCGACCAGGCGGCGGCCTATTTGAAGTTCTCCAGCCGGCTGCTGAAGCGGTTGCGGCGAGCGGGAAAGGGGCCGGTCTTTCGCCTGCACAGCCGCTTCGTCCAATATCACATCGACGATCTCGACGCCTGGTCGAAGGCGCAGTCGATGGGAGGGGCCGACCATGAATAGGCGTTCCTCTCGCGAGACCGGCGCCCCCTTGCTGGCGTGGGGCGAGCAGCTTCGTGCGGAGAAACGCCGCCGTCGTATCCTTGATCGTCGCACCGCGATCGTCGGGGCCGGCATCACACTCCTCGGGCTGACATTGCTGTTCCCGCCGGCCCCGCGATTGGTCTGGAACGCGAGCGCCAGCGCCCCGATCGGGCTGTACAGTGTAAGCCCCGGAGCCACGATCGCGACCGGTGATATGGTCATCGCGCGCGTCCCCGAGCCCTGGCGCATGCTGGCGGCGACACGCCGCTACATCCCGGCGAACGTGCCCTTGGTGAAGCATGTCGCGGCAGCGGCGGGCGACGAGGTCTGCGCGCTCGGAAACGAGATTTTCGTCAACGGCCGCTGGCTGGCCGAGCGGCGCGGCGTCGATGCCGCGCACCGCGCGATGCCGTGGTGGAGCGGCTGCATTCGGCTGCACGGGCAGCAGCTATTTCTTCTAATGGCCGAAAGCCCCGCATCGTTCGATGGCCGATATTTCGGGGTTACCGACGGTGCGCAGGTGATCGGCAAGGCACGGCTCTTATGGGCGCGCTGACCCGGCTGATCCCGACCATTCTGCTCCTCGCTGCGACTCCGGCAAGGGCGGACGAGGTCGCGCGCTGGCGACCGTTCATCGAGGAAGCCTCGACACGGTTCGGTGTCCCGATCAGCTGGATCGAGCGCGTAATTCGGGCCGAGAGTCGGGGTTTCACCACCCTGAACGGTCGGCCCATTCGCAGCTCGGCCGGCGCGATGGGTCTGATGCAGCTGATGCCGGCCACTTGGGCAGAGATGCGGTCGCGCCTCTCGCTGGGCGCCAACCCCGACGATCCCCACGACAACATCATCGCCGGCACCTTCTTCCTACGATTGATGTACGACCGGTTCGGTTATCCGGGATTGTTCGGCGCCTACAATGCCGGGCCTGGCGCCTATGCCGCGTTCCTGGCTGGCCGCAGACGGCTACCGGGCGAAACGATTGCCTATCTCGGCTCGGTCGGTGATGTTGCCGTCGAACCCGCAGCGAAGGCACCCGTCACGGCGCCGCCACCGACGCTCTTCATCGTTCGTCGGGATGTCGGTGCCGCCAAGCCACCAGCAGATCAATCGGAAGCGCAGCCCTTGCTGTTCGCGGTCCGGAAGGATCTCCCGTGATCGCGGGCGTGGGAGGGGCTCGTCTCGACAGTCCGAGTATGACGGCTGGCGAAGCGGCTCTCAAGGCCCGTGGGTGCCCCCCAATTTTCTGCGAAAATTGGTTCCCCCCACGTCCGCTTCGCGGCGCTTCGCTTCGCTACGCGGCCCTGACAGCCGCTCCGCCACCCGTCTTCTTCACGATGTTCTCGATCAGGAGAACAGAAGCGAAGGAGATGATCATGGGCATGTTTCAACCCTTTTCGGTGGCATCGGATCGCGTGATGGCGGCGCTGGTTTCGGGGCTGGAGATCGAGTTCGGTCACGGCATCGGGGAAGCACTGGCGCACCGATTTCTGGAGGCCGAAGAGACCGAATTTCTCTGGGAAGCACGCGACATGGAGCGCTGGGTCGGCGCGTATGAGGGCACCGATGAGGAGGAATTCGAGCTGGATCGGGTTCGGATTTTCGGGCGACTGGACGGCAAATGGTTCGTCGCGGTGATGATCGTCGATGGCGATGGAAACCCACACGGACTGATGGGAAAGCGCGACTTCAGGCAGCGGAAGCAGGCTTTGGCGGCGTTCGCGGATGCCTGAGAGGGCAGATATTTCAGGCCGGGATGCGGTGCCGGATCGGCAGCGTGTCCCGGCTTTTTCTTTGAGCCGAAAATGGAGGGGGAGGCGAGAGGAAGGAGGAAGGCGAAAGCAAGAGAAAGGCACTGTCTCGCGACAGGTGCCAAGTGTTTGTCTGCACATCATTTTTCCTGGAGCCACCGCGCGGGGCGCGCGAGACATGCTCGTTAAGATTGGCGCAAATTCGCCATTTCTGCCCGGAAATCGCGAGATTTGGAGCGTGCGTTGAGCGAGGACGACGAGTTCACCCCCCGCCTCGGTCGGCAGCGTCAGAAAAGCGGCAAGAAGGCCCGGCGCTATCTCGGACGCGTGGTCGGTGCGGCGATCCGCTCCGCCGAGAAAAGCGCGATCAGGAGCCGCCGCTTCGACGGTAGCCGGATCGGGCGGGGCGCCAGCATGGGCCGGCTCCTTTCCAGTCGTGATCGCTTCGGCGGCCTTCGGGCGCGTCGCGCGATGGTGAAGACGAGACTGGTCCGCATCGGTACCAAGGGACTATCGGCAGCGCGTGCCCATCTGCGCTACATCCAGCGGGACGGCGTCACCCGCGAGGGCATGCCGGGCGAACTCTATTCCGCCGGGCGCGACACGGCCGACGGCAAGGCGTTCCTCCAGCGCTGCGACGGTGACCGTCACCAGTTCCGCTTCATCGTCTCAGCCGAGGACGGATCGGAATATCCCGACCTCAAGCCCTACACCCGCAGACTGATGGCGCAGATGGAAGCAGATCTCGGCACCAAGCTCGACTGGGTGGCCGTCGACCACTTCAACACCGCCCATCCCCACACGCACATCATGCTGCGCGGCGTCGACGATACGGGGCAGAATCTGATCATCGCGCGCGAGTACATCTCGCACGGCATCCGTGAGCGGGCGGCCGAGCTGGTCACGCTCGATCTCGGACCAAGGACCGACCAGGAGATCGAGGCACGGCTGCGGCACGATATCGGTGAGGAGCGGATGACCGCGATCGACCGCCGCCTGATCCGGTCGATGGACGCTGATCGCATCGTGGCGTCCGCCGATCGCGATCCTTTCCACCAATCGCTTCGTGCCGGTCGGCTGCAGAGGCTCGCCAGCATGGGGCTCGCCGAGAATGTCGGTGGCGGTCGCTGGCAGCTCGCCGCGGCTATGGAGGGGACGCTGCGAACGCTAAGCGAGCGCGGCGACATCATCCGCACGATGCAGCGCGAACTGACCGCCCGGAATCTCCAGCGGCCGTGGATCGGCCGAAGCTTGTTCGGGGCGGGAGAAACGGACCCGGAACCAGTGGTCGGCCGGTTGATCGCGCGTGGCCTTGCCGACGAGCATCGGGACCGTCACTTTCTGCTGGTCGACGGCGTCGATGGCCATGCCCATTATGTCGACATCGGGCGCGGCGATGCCGTTGCGCCGATCCCGGAGGGCGCGATCATCCGGGTGTCGGCGCGAAGCCTGGAGGTTCGCGACGCTGACCGGGTCGTCGCCGACGTGGCGGCGGCAAATGACGGGCATTACTCGACCGAGCTGCATCTTCGGTATGACCCGTCGGCCACGCAGGCGTTCGCGGAAACCCATGTCCGCCGGCTCGAGGCCATGCGTCGATCAGGCATTGAAGTTGCGCGTGAGCCGGATGGCAGCTGGACGATTGCGCCGGACCATATCGATCGCGCCGCCGCCTATGAAGCGCGTCGTCACCGCGACGCGCCGGTTGAGATCGAAACCTTGTCGATGCGACCGCTCGATCAGCTACGCGACGCCGATGCCGCCACCTGGGTAGATCGCGAGCTCGCGTCGCAATCGCCGCTCGCCGTGCGTGACGCCGGGTTCGGGCGCGAGGTCAGGACCGCCATGGCCGCTAGGCGTCAATGGTTGATCGAGCAGCAACTCGGCGACGCCGACGGAGGGCAGCTGCGGCTGCGCACCAACGCCCTCATGCTCCTCCAGCGGCGCGAGCTGCTTCGGGAAGGCGCAGCCCTGTCCGACGCTACCGGCAAGGCCTTTGTCGAAGCACGCGCCGGTGATCGCATCGAAGGGATAGTGACGCGGAAGATCGACTTGGCGAGTGGCCGCTTCGCGGTTGTCGAGAAGTCGCGCGAGTTCACGCTCGTGCCTTGGCGCCCGGTTCTGGAAAATCAGCTCGGCAAGTCAGCGTCCGGGATCATGCGCACCGATGGCGTGAGTTGGCGGTTCGGCCGAGGGCGTGCCGGGCCGGAAATCGGGTGACATCGACGCACATGCGCGCACATTTCGTGCATTCGGCCGACGTGAAAGGCCCACGCACACTCTTCGTTACGCCGGCAGTCACCGATGCTAGACCCTCAGTTCATGGACTCGGTGCATCTGTTCTATTCCTGGCAATCGGATCGCGCAGGCAAGCTCTGCCGTGACTTCATCTGGAATGCTCTCGGTCAGGCCGCTCCGCTTGTCCAAGCGCAAGCCGGCGTGGAGTTGCGCCTCGATCGGGATACTGTGGGGGTGGCGGGGACGCCGCCGGTGACGGACACGATCCTTGCCAAGATCCGGGCATGCGACATCTTCGTGGGCGACATGAGCTTTGTAGGACAGGCCGAGGGTGACATGGGCAAGCTTCTGCCAAACCCCAATGTCATGGCGGAATATGGCTTCGCGCGAGCGACCAAGGATCACGCGCAGCTACAGCTCGTAATGAACACCGCCTTCGGCTCGCCCACGGAACTGCCCTTCGACATGCGGCATATGCGCTTTCCAACCACCTACAACGTCCCGCCCGGTATCTCGGACGGCGCGCGGCGCACCGCGCGCACGAAGCTCGCCGAGGATTTGGTCCCCTTCCTTGTCTCGAGCGTGAAGGAGGTGCTGGTCGCCCGCCGCGCTAAGGCACCGGACGACAAGGTCGCGCGCGCCACCGCTGTGATTGGCGACATTGATGCGCTCACACACCGTGGCGACAGTCCGGCAATTGTGTCCAATCCGCGCCTTCGGGTCAGGCTTGTTCCGCTCGCAACACTCGACGAACCCGATCTCGACCCCTTGGTCGTCAAACAGCTGCGACCCTCCTTCGTCCCTGCCGGGTTTGCGAATGACCGCCGGCAGGAACATACGGATGGCTGGCAGTGGGCGAGCTTCGATCCGCCCTGCGGGATTGTGGGTAAACCCAATCCGGAATCACGATGGTTGGTCCGTATCGTGAAACCTGGCGCCTTCGAAGCAGCTATAACGATCGGATCTCGGATCGACGACGATCCGACGATTGTGGTTCGCGGGCATCAATTGGAAGCGCGCATCGTCGCGGCCGTGCAAGAGCTGGGAGCACTTGCCGGTGCGGTCGGTCTCGGTGGCCCGGCCGTCGTTGCGGTCGCTCTGCATGGGGTCGAAGACGTTCAGTTCGCGGGTAGCCGCAGCACCGGCAGACGTATCGGCTATCCCGACGTGATGCTCGGGACGCTCTCATTGGCGGACGCGCAGGCGCTGCAGCCAATTGCCCTCAAGCAGATGCTCGATCAGCTTTGGCTCATGTCTGGCTGGGATGAGGGATCGCCGTCCTTCGGCGCAGGCCAGTGGGCGGGTCAGGCGGGGGGCGAGCCTTATCGCCTATAGCGGGTCGGGCGACCCCGCCGACAGATCAATATCTCCGATAAATGCCGAGCGATCGAAGGCGCCGAAGGCAAGGACGGCGTCGAGGTGCCGCATCACCCCCTCGAAGTCGGAGCCGAGCATGGGCTCGCGAACTCCTATTTTTTCGGCGAAGGCGCGATGAAGCAGGACGCGTGATCGTGCACTTGGGGTTCGATAGGCGAAGGCGACCTTCTCGGGAGAGTCGAGGCCGCGCCGGATAGCATAAGCCAGGATCTCAAGGACTGCCGGGTTTGCCGCGACTTTCTCCTGGGCGGTCAGCGTCTGCCGGATAACCTCGGCAGCTGCGGCTGCGACCATATAGAGCTGGCGGTTGGCGATCTGGTTGATCAGGTCGCGCGTGCGCTTGCAGACACCGATCTTATTGGCGGGAACGCCAAGCGAAGCCTCAATCCGATAGAAAGGCTCGCCTCTCAGCCACGCCGCCAAAGCGGTCTTGAGCAGCGCCAGTTCAGCATCGGTGCTGTCGCCGCCGGTCTTCGCCCCACGCGTTACCGCCTTCACGGTCTCGACGGCATTCCCGAACAGCAGCGCGTAGCTCGCCCGATCGGCGATCAAGAAATCGACCAGCCATTCCATCCAGCCGCACACGGTCAATGGTAGCGCGTCGATCTCCGCTTCGACCTTCGCGGCTATCGCCGCGAGCGGCTCGACCGCCAATCCGGTGAAGGCGGCGATCTGCATCACCGGCACCGAGGTCTCTTCGGTCGCGGTATCGAGGGCGGCCTTCAATGTGCCGAGCTTCAGGTCGAACTCTGCATTCTCTTTGGCTTGCCGTGCTTGATAGCCCGCAAAAGAGCGGCTGATCATCTCCACGGCTTTTCGACGGCTGTCTCTTCCGCTTCGCCCGCTCGCAGCCTGCTAAGGAAGTAGCGAACGCCGGCGCCCGACAGATCGCCCGCTTGAATGCTATCGAGCAACGGCGTCAGCGGGTCGTCTATCTTCACGCACTGGTCGTTTTCCGGGAGCACTGCCTTCAGCATCTTGAAGGCTTCAGCGTCGGGAAGCGAATTCGCGTCGAACCGCGCGACAGGTTCGGGAATCAGCAGCACCGTTCCATTGGCCAGATGTCCGGCGCGACCCGCCCGCCCGGCGGCGTTCAGTATTTCGTGGCCCTCAAGCGGCGTGCGACCCTCATCGCCGTGCCGCATGGTGCCGGCGAGGATGGCGACCTGGGCTGGCAGGTTCATGCCTTGGGCGAGCGTCGGGGTCGCGACGATGACGTTCACGCCTCCGACCTTCTTGAAGACGGATTCGGCGAGACGGCGTTCGAGCGGGATCATGTCTCCGTTGTGGGGAATTGCCGGAGCCGCGGGGTCGAATAGCGAGCAGCTCTCCGCACCGAGCTCCGCTACCGCGTCGACCCATAGACTGTTTTCCGTCTCGGTGAGGTCCGGTGGCGAGGGCAACTTGCCCTTGAGACGCTTGGCCGTCGAGGGCGCATGGTCAGCCTGCTGGACGAACATGATCGTCTTCAAACCGGCGGCAGCGGCGTTCTTGGCCAGTGCGGCGCCGACATCATTGGCGTTCGGGCTAGCGCCGCCGGTCCCGTGGCCCAGCTCGATGGGCGTATCTGACAGCCGAACGAGCCGGGTATCGGTCGCGACGGTCTTCAACCACGCATGATGAAGGCCGAACAGGGCGTAGGGATCCGCATTGAGGGGCGGCGCCTTATAGGCTTTCTTGAGCCGCTTTTTCCGCCGGACAATCACCGTCGCGGCGTCCACCTGCGCCTCGGGATAGATCACCACGCCGCGCGCCTGCCGGCTCGGTTTCCACGGGTCGTGAAATCCGATGCACGGACGCTCGGTTATGGTGGCGAGCCAGTCAGCGACTTCCTGGGCGTTCTTGAGCATCGCCGAGAGCAAGAGCAGATCCGCATTGGGGGCGCGTTTGATCGCGTGCAGCAAGCACAACATCGCGTCGACACTGCGCGACCCGCCGCCATCAGGGCTCAGCAGATGGCATTCGTCGAAAACCAACAAACCGAGATCGCTCATGTCGGTCTCGGTGAAACTCAAAAGTGCCAGGCACCGCTCGGGCGTCATGACCTCGATCGATTCGAGCTCCGGCCCGCGGATGAGGGCGGTCAGATCGCCATCCGCCGAGACCACGCTATCGATCAGACTTTCCGGGAAGCTTTCAGCCAGATCATCGCGTAGCTGGTCCACAAGCGCCAAGGTCGGAACCAGAAAGATGACCTTCTTGCTGGCGGACAGCGTCGACGCGATCTTGAGCTCTGAAAGCGTCGTCTTGCCGGCCCCCGTCGGAAGCACCAGGACAGCCGATTTGCCGACGTCGAGAAAGTTCGTCGCCACCGCCGCGCGATGATTTGGCCAGAGAACGGGCTTGCTCGCCGCGCGGTGACGAACCCACAATCTCCACGAATTCTCCTCCGCGCCGGCAGGCGGTGGAATTCGTGTCACGCCCGCGTCCTCGAGACCGTCTGCGACATGCGTGAGCAAACGCGCAAGATGACGCGGTCCCGCATAACTCGATGTGATGTTCAGCCCCGTCTCCGGTAGATCGAGCGCCCGCGTGGCGAGCGCTACCACTCGGTCGAAGGCCTCCTGGGGCGTATCGAAGGCCTGATATGCCAGCTCGACACGTGGGCGATCGAGCAATCGTGCGACCATCTGCACCAGACCGCTCCAGCACAGACCGAACAAGGCCTGAGTCGCGCGTTCGTCGAAGGGCGCATCAGCGCCCGGCCGCAACCCCGCCAATCGGTCGGCCCGTTCGAGGATCGCTTCGAATCGCTCCAATGCGAGATCCTCGATGCTCTCGACGAGGGCGCCGCGATGAATGTCCTCCAGCCGGGGACCTGCAAGTTCGCGGGCGGCCTCGCGCGCGTCCGGACTTTGCTCGGCGATCAGGAATAGAAGCGGTGCCGATACGCGCGGATCGATCGCCCGCATCGTCAAGAGATGGTCGCGCTCCTCGAGGTCCGGACGAACCCTGCCCAGAAGTTGATAGGCAGTCCCCGCGACGAACGCCGCCGCCCGTCGCTCATGATCTTCGGCACCGCTATCCACTAGAGCTTCATAGATCGTGGCGATCCGCTCGATCCGCTCCAGTTGGTTGAGGTAGTCGGGCTGCTCTGCGAGTACCGCAGCGCGCAGTCGGAGGCCGGCCAGCTCTGCATAGATGCCGGTCAGTTCCTGCGGCAGCATCGCCGGATCGACTCCGGCCAGGGCCGGCGCACTGCGGATCAGCGCGGCTGTCTGTGCGTCAAACATCGAACGTCGCGATCCGCGCCCAGACACGGTTGGAGAAATCGGCAAACCACGCGCGGACGTCGTCGAGCGGAAGGGTGTTTCCGCCGCGCACATTCAACGCCACTTGCAGCGAGTCATAGTCCTTGAACAGCGCTACGCACTTGGCGGCCGGAAAATCCGACGGCGACACGGTCAGCGAGGCTTCGAAAGCCAATGGGCGGGCCTGAATCAGCGTGTCGTACGCGGCCTTCAGCTCTAGCCCCGTGAAGCCGTACGTCTCAAGCAGGGCAAGGACAGCCTGTGCCAGCTGGTTGTCCCGCTTCCCCGAAATATACTCGCGGAACGACTTCAACACTTGGCTTTGAAATTTCTGCCGGGCGTGGATCGTGCATTTGTATTCGTAGACCGTTGCCTTCGTCAGCGTCTTCGTCGCGGGATCGACAGTGATTTTGACCCCATCGGTGCCCTGGTTCGTCGCCTTGAGGTGGGAGTTGTCGATCTTCTCCTCACCCGTCTTCCCTTTGCGCGCCGCGACCCAACAGATGATTTCGAACAAGAGGCCGTCGCGATGCTCGATGCCCTTTTCGGTCGCGGGATGAAGATCCTTGTCGAGCGTCTCCTTCAGTTTCGCCGATATCTTCGGCGCGCCCAACTGTGTTCCTTCGAGAATCAGGGCCGCGTGGAAGGCTTGGCCGACAAGCACGAGCGCGACCAGGTGCGCGAGCTCGTCCGGGACATCGACGATCCATTGCTCTCCCTCGCACTGGGGAAGGGCGGACATGGGGTTGAGGGTGATCGGCAACTCAGCCCGAACCTTCCAGCAGCGCGCGATAATCGACGATGCCATGTTCTCGCATCGCATCGATCGCAGCGACGCGGGTTTTTCGATCCAAATCGGTGTCGTCTACGAACTCTGTGGCCCTCAAAGCGGCAATATGCCCCGCATCCAGCCCATGATGGTTGGCCCCGGCGATGACGATCGCGAGATACCAATCGAACGGTCTGAGCTGCGCATCCAGCGTTGTCCCCAGATATGAACTGGTCCGAACCGTGCCACCGCTTGCGACCTCGTCGATAAGGAGGGAGTCATCCCGGCGATAGCCCGAGCCCAACCCCTCATGCCGGTCCAGCTCGCTTCGTTCGGCCAGATCGATCTCGAAAATGACGCCGGGAACATGCGCGCCCTCCGCCACGGCCAGCGTAGCCTTACCCGACAGGTCTTTACTCGGCTTTGAGAATTCCAAGGAGAAATCCCGCGCAATTCCCACGCCGACCGGCCGTGCCGAAGGACAACGGTCGCGCAGACGGGCGGGCAACATGTTTGAGCCGTAGGCGAAGTAAAGAAACGTCATCAGCCAAATTTTCTTTGAAGGCAGTCCTCATCGCCACCTTGGTTAGCCGGTCGGCGGTGATTGACCAATCGGAATGAGGGGACGGTCGCCGTGTCCTCAGAAGAGTAGCCGGAGTCACCGGACAGTGGCTGACGCAGGAACGCCAAACCCGCGACTTTCCAACCCGAGCCCGCGGCACTGAGTCTTGTGCGGGCGGAGGCCCGCATGACCCCGACAAAGTTGCTCATTGGACAGATCATTGTCGTGTTCGCGATCGTGCTCGCGGGCGTCTGGTTCGCCACGCAATGGGCAGCTGCGGCGCTGGCTTACCAGCCGGAACTGGGCAGCCCATGGTTCATTGCTTTCGGGCGCCCGGTCTATCTGCCCTGGGCATTGTTTGGCTGGTGGTTCTCTTTCGACGCCTACGCGCCGAGGGTCTTCGAAGAGGCGGGCGCGATCGCCGCCGCAAGCGGCTTGATCGGATGCGCAGCCGCAATCTTCGGGTCGCTTTGGCGCGCGCGTCAGCGCAACAATCTCACGACCTACGGATCGGCCCGCTGGGCGAACGCCAAGGACATTCGAGCCGCGGGCCTGCTGACGGAGTCCGGGGTATTTCTCGGCCGGACCGGGCCGCGCTACCTGCGTCATGACGGCCCGGAGCACATCATGGCCTTCGCGCCGACGCGAAGCGGCAAGGGTGTCGGCCTGGTCATCCCGACGCTTCTCGGTTGGTCGGGTTCTGCCGTCATCCATGACATCAAAGGCGAGAATTGGCAGCTGACCGCCGGCTGGCGCCAGCGCTTCTCCCACGCGCTCCTCTTCAATCCGACCGACGTCCGTTCGGCGCGGTACAATCCGCTATTGGAAGTTCGCCGCGGCACCGATGAGGTGCGTGACGTCCAGAATATTGCGGACATCCTGGTCGATCCTGAAGGCGCACTGGAAAGGCGCAATCACTGGGAGAAGACGAGCCACTCGTTGCTCGTCGGCGCTATCCTCCACATTCTCTATGCCGAGGAAGAAAAGACGCTCGCTCGCGTCGCCGCCTTCCTTTCCGATCCGCAGCGCCCGTTCACCGCAACCCTGCGCCGGATGATGACCACCAACCATCTGGGCACCGCAGAAGCACCGGTGGTTCATCCCGTCGTCGCTTCAGCAGCGCGCGAAGTTCTCAACAAGTCCGAAAACGAACGCTCTGGCGTGCTGTCGACGGCCATGTCGTTTCTCGGTCTCTACCGGGATCCGACGGTCGCAACGGTAACATCCGCCTGCGACTGGCGGATCGCGGATCTGGTCGAAGGCAAGTCGCCCGTCTCGCTGTACCTGGTCGTGCCGCCCTCGGACATCAGCCGTACCAAGCCGCTGATCCGGCTCGTGCTCAATCAGATTGGGCGTCGGCTGACCGAGCATCTGCACGCGGAAAATGGCGCTAACGCCGCTGCACGCCACAGGCTGCTGATGATGCTCGATGAGTTTCCGGCACTCGGGCGCTTGGATTTCTTCGAGACGAGCCTGGCGTTCCTCGCTGGATACGGTGTGCGCGCCTTCTTGATCGCGCAAAGCCTCAATCAGATCGAGAAGGCCTATGGCGAGCACAACGCCATCCTCGACAACTGCCACGTCCGTGTCGCCTTCGCGACGAACGACGAACGGACCGCAAAGCGCATATCCGACGCACTCGGGACTGCGACAGAGCAGCGCGCCATGCGCAACTATGCCGGGCACCGGCTCGCGCCGTGGCTCGCGCATGTCATGGTCAGCCGCCAGGAAACCGCTCGCGCGCTGCTAACCCCAGGCGAGGTGATGCAATTGCCTGCCAGCGACGAGCTTGTGCTGGTGGCCGGCACGCCGCCGATCCGTGCGACCAAGCTCCGCTATTTCGAGGACAGCACGTTCAAGGCTCGCGTCCTTCCCCCTCCTGTACTGGTCAGTGGCGACTACGCCGATCGACCGGCGTCGCGTCCAGACGACTGGACCGGCCTTATCCGTGAGACGGACGCCCGCCTCGGGCCGGCCGGCGACGAGGGAGGTGAAGACACAGGGGGCAGCCTCGAACAGGCTCGACACCCAGGTCAAGAAGTGGAGCATCGCTCGTCGCAAGACTTGGCCGGCGCCGATCCCTTGGGTCTTGGCGAGGACGAAGGCGACGTTGCCAGCGACCAGCGCGCCATGGATCAGGCGCGTGCGCTCAGCGCAGCACGCACGGTCTACGCGATTGACGCCGCCGATCATCGGCCCGGCGACTTGCAGCTGGATCTCTGACGATGGTCGAGAAGATCCGCCACCAGCTATTCCTGCCGAAGCCAGTGAGCGAACGCCTCGAGGCGCTCGCCGCGAAACCTGGCGCATCCAAATCGGCGATCCTTACCGATGCAGTGACCGCGTGGCTCAATCGGCGCGGAGCATCCGAGCTGGAGGACAGGTTCGGCATACGGCTAGATCGGCTGACGACGGCCATCGGCAGGATCGAGCGTGATGGCCTCGTCCAGCTCGAAACGCTCGCACTGTTCGTCCGGTACGAGCTGGCGATCCACGCGCCGCTTGCCGAGAATGACCAGGCCGGTCGCGCCATCGCCGCAAAGCGTTTCGAAGCCTTCATCGCCCAGGTTGGGCGGCAGATCGCGGCGGGTCGAAGGACTATCACGGACGGCCTCGGCACGGGAACGGAGACCGGCCGATGACCGGTGGCGTTTCCGCGGAACGCCGCCGGGCCATGCTGCGCACCGCGATGGGGCCGGCGATCGCGGACGCGCTCGCCGATCCGCGCGTGATCGAAATCATGGTCAATCCCGACGGCGCGCTGCGCCTCGATCGCCTCGGCGAGGGACGCAGCGATACGTCGGTCCGGCTGGAGCCAGCCCAGGTCGAGCGGATCATCCGTCTCGTGGCATCGCACGCACGAGCTGAAGTCCATGGTGACGCCCCGATTGTCTCCGCCGAACTCCCGCCGCACGTCGAGGGTCGCGCTGGCGAGCGGTTCGAAGGCGTCCTGCCCCCCGTCTCCAACGCGCCCTGCTTTTCGATCCGCAAGCCGGCGGAGCGCCTCTACAGCCTCGACGATTATGTTGCCGACGGCATCATGCCGCAGGTGGCGGCCGACCGACTGAAAGCCTGCGTCACCCAGCGGTTCAACATCCTCGTCGCCGGCGGAACGAGCTCGGGCAAGACAACACTTGCCAACGCCCTCCTCGCCGAGATGGCGTGGGTCGACGAACGCGTGATCCTGATCGAGGACACGCGCGAACTCCAGAGCCCAGCTGCTGATACCGTCGCGCTCCGCACGCGCCCCGGCATCGTCTCGATGGCCGACTTGGTCCGCTCGACGCTTCGCCTCCGTCCCGACCGCATCATCGTTGGTGAGGTTCGCGGCCCCGAAGCGCTCGACATGTTGAAGGCTTGGAACACCGGTCACCCGGGCGGCATCGCGACCGTCCACGCAAACAGCGCGATATCGGCCCTCTACCGCATCGAAGGCCTTGTGCAGGAGGCCGTGGTCACTGTGCCCCGCCGCCTGATCGCCGAGGCTATCGACGTCATCGTCTTCATCTCCGGGCGCGGCCTCCAGCGCCGCATCGCCAGCATCGCGCGCGTCGCCGGGCTCGATCCCGACACCGGCAACTACGCGCTCGCCGACCTCCTCAACCCAGCCAACCCCCAAGGAGAATGACCATGCAGCTCGCCAAGATTCCGTCGCGCGGATCGACCTTCCTCATCGGCGCCGCCATCGGCCTCACGCTCGCCATCGCCCCAGCCGCGCAGGCGGCAGGTTCGGGCATGCCGTGGGAACAGCCCCTTCAGCAGGTTCTGGAGTCGGTCCAGGGGCCGGTCGCGAAGATCGTCGCCGTGATCGTCATCATCGTCACCGGCCTCACCTTGGCGTTCGGCGAAAGCAGCGGCGGATTCCGCCGCCTCATCCAGATCGTTTTCGGCCTGTCGATCGCGTTCGCCGCGTCGAGCTTCTTCCTCAGCTTCTTCAGCTTCGGCGGTGGGGCGCTGATCGCATGATCGGCGCGGGCCAGCATCTCGAAGGGTTCGAGGCTCCCATTCACGGGAGCCTTGGATCGCCGATCCTGCTCGGCGGAGCACCACGCGGTCTCGCGATCGTAAACGGGACGCTGGCCGCCGCCGTGGGCCTCGGGCTGCAGCAATGGATCGCGGGTCTGGTGCTCTGGGCAGTCGGCCACAGCATCGCGGTCTTCGCCGCGCGCCGCGACCCGGACTTCGCGCCCGTCCTGATCCGTCATCTCCGCCAGAAAGGGCATCTTGCGTGCTGAACCTCGCCGAATATCGTCACCGGCCGGACCGGCTGGCGGACCATCTGCCCTGGGCGGCGCTGGTCGCCCCCGGTATCGTCCTCAACAAGGACGGAAGCTTCCAGCGGACGCTCCGCTTTCGTGGGCCTGATCTGGAATCGGCGACCGAAGGCGAGCTGATTTCCGCCTGCGCGCGCACGAACAACGTGCTGAAGCGGTTCGGAACCGGCTGGGGTCTGTTTTTCGACGCCGAACGCCGGGAAGCGGCAGCCTATCCCGACAGCGATTTCCCCGATGCGGCCTCATGGTTGGTCGATCAGGAACGTCGCGCCGCTTTCCTCGGTGAAGGCGTGCATTATGAGAGCCGATACCACCTCACGCTGACCTGGCTGCCGACGCCGGACAACGCCGAAGCCGCCGGGCGATCGCTGGTGGAACGTCCCGATTCCGAGAAGGGACGCGACTGGCGCGCAGCCCTTTCGAGCTTCGTCGCCGAAACCGACCGCGCTCTGGACCTCTTCGCGAGCTTCATGCCGGAGGTTCGCGCCTTGGACGATGCGGAGACACTGACGTTTCTGCACGGCACCATTTCCAATCGACCGCATCACGTCTCCGTGCCGGAGACACCGGTCTATCTCGACGCGCTTCTTGTCGACACGCCGCTGACTGGCGGGTTGGAGCCGCGTCTCGGCGATACCCACCTTCGTACGCTGACTGTTCTCGGTTTCCCAAGCATGAGCCGCCCGGGAATCCTCGACGCGCTCAATCATCAGGACTTTGGCTATCGCTGGGTCACCCGTTTCCTAGCGCTCGATAAAAGCGACGCCACCAAGGCACTCACCCGGCTGCGTCGGCAATGGTTCAACAAGCGCAAGTCGATCACCGCGCTCCTGCGCGAGATCATGTACAACCAGCCTTCGCAGCTGCTCGACACCGACGCCGACAACAAGGTGGTCGACGCCGATCTCGCGTTGCAGGTTCTGGGCGGTGACCATGTCGCGTTCGGTCATCTGACCGCGACGATTACGGTCAGTGACACCGATCGCACGGCCGTCGAAGAGAAGGTCAGGCGGGTCGAGCGGATCGTCAATGGGCTCGGCTTCACGACGATCCGGGAAGGCGTGAACGCGGTCGAGGCCTGGCTGTCTTCGCTGCCCGGTCAGGTCTACGCGAACGTACGGCAGCCGCTGGTCCACACCCTCAACCTTGGGCATTTGATGCCGCTTTCGTCGGTATGGGCGGGACCGCAGCGCAACGCCCATCTCGATGGCCCTCCGTTGCTTCACGCCAGCACCGCTGGATCGACCCCCTTCCGCCTGTCCACCCATGTCGGCGATGTCGGGCACATGCTCGTTGTCGGACCGACGGGTGCTGGCAAGTCGGTACTCCTCGCGCTGATCGCCTTGCAATTTCGACGCTATCAGGGATCGCAGGTATATATCTTCGACAAGGGTTTTTCCGCCCGTGCGGCTGTGTTGGCGATGGGCGGCGCGCATCATGCGCTCGGCCTCGGTGCCAATGCTGGCGAGACGCTGGCGTTCCAACCGTTGCGACGGATCGACGATGCCACCGAGCGGAGCTGGGCAGCGGAGTGGATCGCGGCGCTGCTCGCCCACGAAAAGGTCAGCGTCACGCCCGAGGTTAAGGATGCCGTTTGGTCTGCGCTCGGCAGCCTCGCGTCCGCACCGCCCGAGGAGCGTACCCTGACTGGGCTGGCGTTGCTTCTCCAGTCAAATGCGCTGCGCACGGCGCTCGGCGCCTATACGCTCGATGGACCATATGGCCGGTTGCTTGACGCGGCCGAACAGAGTCTCGCCTTCGCAGACGTCCAGTGCTTCGAGACCGAGGCGCTGATGGGCCAAGCTGGGGTTGTGGCCCCGGTCCTGACCTACCTCTTTCACCGGCTGGAGGAGCGGTTCGATGGCCGCCCGACCCTGCTGGTGCTCGATGAAGCCTGGATCTTCCTCGACCATCCGTTGTTCGCTGCGCGCATCCGCGAATGGCTGAAGGTGCTGCGCAAGAAGAATGTCTCGGTCCTGTTCGCGACCCAGAGCCTTGCCGACATCGCTTCCAGCAGCATTGCCCCGGCGATCATCGAGAGCTGCCCGCAGCGCATCCTGCTCCCCAACGATCGCGCGATCGAACCCCAAAGCCGGGAAGCCTACGAACGGTTTGGACTGAATGACCGCCAGATCGAACTCGTCAGTAGAGCAACGCCCAAGCGCCAATATTACCTTCAATCCGCGCGCGGCAACCGGTTGTTCGAGCTGGGTCTCGGCCCAATCGCACTTGCCCTGTGCGGCGCATCCGACCCCGCCACGCAATCGCGGATCGACGCGATGATCGCCGGCGAAGGCCTCCCGGATTTCGCGGCCCGCTTCCTCTCGTCCGCCGACCTCGATTGGGCGGCCGACCTGCTCGCCGACTTTCCCGCCCCCCAAGCAAAGGAGTAATGTGATGCGTTTCCTCACTCGCAAATACCTGATCGCGAGCGCCCTCGGCCTCGGCACCGCCGGCTCGCTCGCCATGGGATTGGTGATGACGACGTCGCCTGCCCATGCGCAGCTGACCGTGTTCGATCCCAGCAACTACAGCCAGAACATCCTGACGGCCGCCCGGACGCTCACCCAGATCAACAATCAGATCCAGTCACTGCAAAACCAGGCACGCAGCCTGCTCAATCAGGCGAAGAACCTCACCACGATCGACTTTCCCGAGCTTCAAGCTCTGACCCAGACGCTTCAGCAGGTCGATCGCCTGATGGGGCAGGCGCAGGGCATCCGGCTTCAGGTGTCTGGCCTCGACCAGCAATTCCATCAGCTTTTTCCGCAGAGCTTCGGCCAAGCGCTGCGCATGAATGATCAGGTCGTCGCCGCCCGGTCGAGGCTCGACACTGCGATGTCGGCGTACCAGCACACGATGACCGTGCAGGCGCAGGTGGCGGAAAATGTCGCAGCCGATGCCCAGACCCTGTCGTCGCTGGTCGCGAAGAGCCAGGGTGCCGAGGGTTCCCTGCAGGCGCAGCAGGCCACAAACCAGCTGCTCGCGCTCAGTGCGAAGCAGCAATTCCAGATCCAGAACATGATGGCTGCCCAGTTCCGAGCGGAGACGATCGAGCGAGCGCGCCAGGCGCAGGCCCAGATCGACGCGCAAGCGGCGACCAAGAAGTTTCTCGGTTCCGGCACCGCCTACACCCCCCAGTAGGCGCACCGGAGGGCGGCGACACCCGCCTCCCGTCGCCGTCCGCCGCGGGGCGGGGCCTTGCTCCCCCGACCTCGCCCCGCGGCCTCTTTCACTTCGCCGAGGACCCAGCCGCCGTGAATGATCTCAATGTCATCGACCGCTTTATGCAGGCGTTCATCACCTACATCGACGCCGGCTTCGGACTGCTCGGCGGCGACGTTCACTTCCTGACCGTGACCCTGATCGGCATCGATGTGACGCTGGCCGGCCTGTTCTGGGCGATGGGCGGCGACGACAACGTGATCGGCCGCTTCCTCAAAAAGATCCTCTACATCGGCGCGTTCGCATTCATCCTGAACAGTTTCTCGACGCTTGCCGACATCATCTTCCGCTCGTTCGCGCAGGCCGGCCTCACCGCAGGCGGCGGCGGAATGTCGGCTGCCGATCTCCTCAAGCCCGGCCGGCTCGCCGGCACGGGCTTTTCCGCTGCTTGGCCGCTGCTCCAGCAGGTGTCCCAGCTGACCGGCTTCGTGAGCTTCTTCGACAATTTCCTGACGATTGCCGTGCTGCTGTTCTCCTGGGCGATCGTGATCATCACCTTTTTCATTCTCGCCGTGCAGATGTTCGTCACGATCATCGAGTTCAAGCTGACCTCGCTGGCCGGTTTCATCCTTGTTCCCTTCGCACTCTGGAACCGGACCAGCTTCCTTGCCGAGCGTGTGCTTGGCAACGTCGTGTCTTCCGGCATCAAGGTTATGGTCCTCGCGGTCATCGTCGGGATCGGCTCGAACTTCTTCACTGAGTTCACGACGGCCTTGCAGGGCCAGGAACCGGACATCGGTCAGGCCCTCAGCCTGATGCTCGCGAGCCTGACATTGTTCGGGCTCGGCATCTTCGGCCCGAGCATCGCTTCGGGTTTGGTCGCAGGCGCACCGCAGCTTGGGGCTGGCGCTGCTCTTGGCACGACCGTGGGCGCGGCCGGCATCACGATGATCGCGGGAGGCGCCGCTGTAGGCGGTGCCCGTGCCCTTGGTGGCGCAGCGCTTGGCGCGGTGCGCGCAGGCACGTCGATGGGATCGGCCGCGTCGACCGCTTACACGCTCGGCAAGGAGACGGTGCCGGCACCGACGATGGCGGCAGGCCTGGGCGGTGTCGCGCGCGCTGCCGGGAATGCTGCTCGCGAGCGAGCCTCCAGCGCGCTCGGTCTAGGCGAAGCGGCCTCACAGGGCCGAGCGGCGGCATGGAATGCGCTCAACCGTAGCGGCCGCAGCGAGGCCCCGCCGACCGCTGAAGTCGACGGCACACCCGCCTGGGCGCGAGCCATGCGCGGCCAGCAGACTGCCCGCCACCACCGCCAGATCGCGCTGCACACCCTGCAGCAGGGCGACCGCGGCGGCGCCTCCGCCACCCCCGACATCAAAGAAAGGGAATAGCTGATGATCTTCAAACGCGCCGTCCAGCGCTACGGACGAACCCCCGAGCCGGATACGCCATATCAGCGCGCCGGCCAGGCCTGGGACGAACGGATCGGTTCCGCGCGCGTCCAAGCCCGCAACTGGCGACTGATGGCATTTGGCTGCCTTGTACTGACGGGCGGCCTGTCGTCCGCGCTTGTCTGGCAATCGACCCAAAGCCGAGTCACACCGTATGTCGTCGAGGTCGACCGGCTTGGCGAGGCGCGGGCGGTCACTGAAGCCGAGGCCGGCTACCACCCCACCGATCCACAGATCGCGTGGCACCTCTCGCGCTTCATCGCGAACGTCAGGGGAAGATCGCTCGATCCGGTGCTGGTTCGCCAAGATTGGCTCGAAGCCTATGACTTCACGACGAAGCGCGGCGCCCAGTTTCTCGGCGACTATGCGCGGAGCGCAGATCCTTTCGCGAGCATCGGTGAGCGAACGGTGTCGGTCCAGGTGACTAGCGTGGTGCGCGCCTCCGATCGATCCTTCCAGGTAAAGTGGACGGAGACTGCTTTCGAACGCGGCGCACAAGCCGGAACGCAGCGCTGGACCGCAATCCTCACCGTTGTGCTGCGTCCACCGGCCGACGCGGACACTCTCCGGAAGAATCCGCTCGGCGTCTATGTCGATGCCGTGGATTGGAGCCGGGAGCTCGATCCGCCGGGACAGCCACGCCCAACAGCGCCTCCTGCTGCGCCGGCCCCGGCCCCGACCGGTTTGCCGCTCGGTTCTCCCCTCGATCCCAACCTCGCTGCCCCCTTGCAGCCCGCCCAGGAGACACGCCAATGAAGTTCGTCCTTGCCGCATCGGCGCTCGCGCTCAGCGCGTCGTCCGTAACAGCGCAGACCACGGTACCTGCATCCACGTCACCACCGGCAACCGCGGTAACACCGCCGGTGGCAAAGCCGGCTCGCCGCAACGTCACCCCGCGAAAGCGGCCCAACCCGATGGTCGCGCGCGTCGCCGCAGCGAACCGCGCAGCGACACTTGAGCCGCAGGCGCAGGGTTTCGTGAACGCTGTACAGATCTTCCCGTTCAGCGATGGCGCAATCTATCAAGTCTACACCGCGCCAGGTGCCGTCACGGACATTGCGCTTCAACCCGGCGAAAACCTCGTGGCAGTGGCTGCCGGCGATACCGTGCGATGGGTCATTGGCGATACGACCAGCGGCACTGGCGCGGACAAGCGAACGCACGTTCTGGTGAAGCCGTTCGCTTCGAGCCTCGCCACCAACCTCGTCATCACCACCGATCGGCGCAGCTACCATATCCAGCTCACTGCAACATCGAGGACTGCGATGGCCGCATTGTCTTGGACTTATCCCGCCGACCAGTTGATCGCCTTGCGCCGGGCCGCCGAACAGGCGGCGGCAGCAGCGCCGGTATCGGAGGGACTGGCGGTCGACAGTCTCCATTTCAACTATGCGATCACCGGTGACGCGCCGACCTGGCGTCCCATTCGCGCGTTTGACGATGGTCGACAAACCTTCGTCGAGTTTCCCGCCAATATCGCGGTTGGCGATGCGCCGCCGCTATTCGTTGTCGGGCCGACCGGCGAACCCGAGCTGGTCAATTATCGCGTTCGTGGCCGCTTCTACGTCGTCGATCGCATCTTCGACGCAGCCGAACTGCGACTCGGCACCAAGAAACAGCAGATCGTCCGGATCACACGCGGGACGGATAGCGCTTTGTCGCGGAAGGGGAAGCGCTCATGAGCGAGGGCACCATCTCGCCCGCCCCCAAGCTCGATCCCGAGACGCTGGCAATTCGGACGAAGCCGGCCCGCGCGATCCGGTTCCGGCGCGGCGTAATCATCGTCGTGGCCGCACTCGGCTCAGTCAGCCTGGTGGTGGTTGCGTGGATCGCGCTGAAGCCAAGAGTTTTTGGCGTCGTGGCGAACCAGCAGGAACTGTCCGAGCCAAGCAATAGACCGTCGACCGACGCTTTGAGCGGTCTCCCCGCGACCTATGGTGATGCACCGAAGCTCGGTCCGCCGCTGCCCGGCGACCTCGGTCGCCCCATCCTCGAAAGCCAGCGTCGCATGGCGACGGAAAATGGCGCGGGCAACGATGCGTCCGGCCAGTTGGCAGCGCAGGATCGGGAGCGCCGGCTATCGGAACTCAAGGCGGCTCGCGAGTCCGGCGTATTGGTGCAGGGCCGCACCGCTTCGGTCTCGGCCCCTATTGCAGAGCCGACAGCGACGCCGACGGCTGCGGCACCGCACACTGCTGGCCCCGCCCTCGATCCGGATCGGGATCCAAACGCGCAGGGTCGTAAGGCCCAGTTCGTTGGCGCGCTCGATCGCAAGGGGGATGTGAACCCATACTCTTTAACGGCGGCGCCTTCGCCATATCTGCTTTCGGCCGGCAGCGTTATTTCGGCCAGCCTGATCACGGGTCTGCGTTCCGACCTGCCTGGGCTCGTGACGGCGCAGGTAACCAGCCAAGTGTTCGACAGCCCGACCGGGCAAATCCTGCTCATTCCACAGGGATCGAGACTGATTGGCAGCTACGATAGCGTCGTAGCGTTCGGCCAGAAGCGTGCGTTGATCGTCTGGCAGCGGATCATGCTGCCCGATGGCAGTTCGCTCCGCATCGACAACGTGCCCGCAACCGATGCGTCTGGATACGCCGGTCTGCAGGATAAGGTCGATTTCCATACCTGGGCTCTCCTGAAAGGCGTCGTGCTGTCGACCTTGCTCGGCGTCGGCTCGCAACTCACGGTCACGGGTGAGACCGATCTGGTTCAGGCCATCAGGGAATCGACGCAGCAGAACGTCTCCCGCGCCGGCGACCAGCTCACGGCGCGCAACCTCAATGTCCAGCCAACGATCGCGATCCGTCCGGGCGCGACCGTCCGCCTTGTGGTCCACAAAGACCTCATTCTCGCGCCTTGGCGCGGATAGGAACCAGCTATGCCCGAACTGAAATTGGGAAGACTTCCCGACCGCACACCGGTCAAACTAACCGTGACCGTCACACCAGATCTGCATCAGATGCTTCAGCAATATGCCGCACTATACGCCGAGGCCTACGGCCGCGAAGAGGCGATCACAGAGCTTGTACCCGCGATGTTGGCCGCGTTTCTAGAAAGCGATCGGGGGTTCGCGCGTGGTCGCGCGACCGGAAAATGACGGATGTTGCTCCTGATCGCCTGATCAAACTGGACGAGGTCAAACGCCGGGTCGGGTTGGGCAAGTCGATGATCTATCGGCTCATCCAGGAAGACAAGTTTCCGGCGCCGTACAAAGTCTCGCCGTCAGCGTCCCGCTGGAGTGATCGAGAGATAGTAGCGTGGATCGATGAGGTGAAAGACGGCTTTGAGGGGAAGCGCCGCAAGGTCTAGTCGTGTCGCGCGGTCGGCCCTGCCGTGGTATCAAACGGAGAGGTGGCCTGGGAAAACTGGACACCGGGATAAGTGGATTTTCTGCCTGACGGCGGCCAGGATGGCCGCGTGACAGGAGCAGAGATGAGCAAACGCCCCCGTAGGAATCACAGCCCGGCATTCAAAGCGAAGGTGGCCTTAGCCGCGGTGAAGGGTGAGAAGACGCTGGCGGAGCTGGCGCAGCTGTTTGACGTTCACCCGAACCAGATCACGACTTGGCGCACACAGCTTCTGGAAGGGGCGGCCGGTGTATTTGGAAGCGAGACGCGTAGCGAGGCAGCCGAGCCGGCGATCGACGTAAAGACGTTGCACGCCAAGATTGGCGAACTGACGTTGGTGAACGATTTTTTGTCCGGCGCGCTCGGCAAGGCGGGTCTGTTGCCGAGCGCAAAACGATGATCGACCGCTCGCACAGCTTGCCGGTAAAGCGGCAAGCCCAGGCACTGGGGATCAGCCGAGGGAGCGTTTACTACTTGCCGAAGCCGGTGTCGGCCGCCGATCTCGCGATCATGCGGTGGATGGACGAATTGCACCTGGAGTTTCCATTCGCAGGAAGTCGGATGCTGCGCGACCTGCTGCGTCAGGAGGGCGTCGAGATCGGCCGCCAACATGTCGCCACGTTGATGAAGAAGATGGCGATCGAGGCGATCTATCGCCGGCCGAACACTTCGAAGCCGGCGCCGGGACACAAGATCTACCCCTATTTGTTGCGCAAGCTGGCGATCGTACGGCCTAATCAGGTCTGGGCGGCAGACATCAGCTACATCCCGATGGCCAAGGGGTTCGTCTATCTCGTGGCTATCGTCGACTGGTTCAGCCGCAAGGTCCTTGCCTGGCGAGTGTCGATCACGATGGAGGCCGATTTTTGTGTCGAGGCTCTGGAGGAAGCGCTGACGCGCTTCGGCAAACCGGAGATTTTCAACACGGATCAGGGCAGTCAGTTCACGAGCATGGCCTTCACCAGCGTGCTGCTCCGGGAGAAGATCGCGATTAGCATGGACGGCAGAGGTGCCTGGCGCGACAACGTCATTGTCGAGCGCCTGTGGCGTTCTGTGAAATACGAGGAGGTCTATCTGCATGCCTACCGCGGCGTCGGGGAGGCGCGCACATCGATCGGCCGCTATCTGAACTTTTACAATGGAAGGAGGCCGCATTCGAGTCATGCCGCTCGAACGCCGGATCAGGCCTATTTTGACCATCTGCCCTTGGCGATGGCAGCATGAATTTGGCAAACGATCCCTGGCGTCATTCCGGTCGGGCTTCGCCCTCCCTACATGACGCCAGGGATCGGTAGATCGAGCAAAACCGGCAGACAATCCACTTAACCGTTGCCAATCCCTGTTCAGACAAACCCGGCCACCTCTCGGCATGGGCAACGAAGAGGCACTTTGCGAAGCGTTGATTGAACTTCTCGAAGAGGAGTTTGAAGCGAAGCGCGCTGACGTCACCTATCCTGAACGCGATGACTCTGGCCCACCGGTCGAGATGCGTTTGCGCATCGGCGAGCGCAAAGTCGCAATCGAACATACAGTTGTCGAGCCGTTTCCAAAGGCGATCCAAACGGGCAAGGAGTTCGTCGAGCTCACCGCTGAAATTGAGCGTCAGCTTCACGGCAACATGCCGACACCGGGCACGTACTCGCTCGTGTTTCCCATCCACCCCACGGACGGGAAGCATCGTCGAACGCATGACGGGCTTCGCAATAAAATGATCGCTTGGATTGTTCAGGTTGGAGAAGAGCTTCACACCGAATGTCCGGAGCGGAGGGACAGGGACCGCTGCCCCCATGGCTACAACGGCAAGAGAGCGACCGAGATTGACGGGATAAAATTGGAACTGTCGCTTCGCGTTCACTGGTCAGAACATGGTCACCATGACGGTGCGCTATTTCTCGCGCGAGCAGCAGGGACCGATGTCGAGATACAGCGGCTGGTCCGGATGCGGACCGCGCTCGATAAAAAACTTCCGAAGCTCAGCGATTGTGCCGCGCTCGGGGACACAACTTTTCTGATTCTCGAGTGGTCGGACATCGCGCTAAGCAATCACATCGTCATCGCGCAAGCGCTCGAGGCGGCGCTCGCCGATCGTGAGGATTGGCCCGATTTTGTCTTCCTCGCCGATACCGCGACCGATCAGTGGCATTTTTTCCAGCCGGTCATCGCCGGTAGGTTCTCCATCGACATGGAATATATCGACATCGATCGAACCTCGGATGGCGCTAGCTCGGCGCACGGTCAGTAGAGGTTCAAGACCATGTCGCTTGAGCGCCGGGAAGCTTTGGCCGACCAGATCGTGCAATCCCAACCATCGCTTGGAGCGTTCGTGCGCGATCTTACGACCGACCTGAGCGCGGGTTCCTGGGATCTGGCATCATACAGCTTTCAGCGTGGTTTTGAGGCTTTGTGGGATCTCGCCGCTGCGGACCATACTGGATTGCTACATCGCCCTCTTCTGTCGCTGTGGCGCCAGAGCATCGAACTCGCCATAAAATCGGCGATACTCGACCTTGCTGGCAAGATCGAAGGTAGGCCTGGGCATGACCTTCAAAAGCTGTTCGACCAGCTGCTGGCGGTTCGCGCCGCCGAAGGATGCTGTGACGACGACGAACTGACTGTCAGCGTTCAAGCCATGATCGCGTCGGTTCAGTCCTTTGACCCCTTTGCCGATCGTTTCCGCTACCCGGCCGAAAGAAGTGGCAAACGCTACGAGGGCATCGCTGTTGACCTGGATGAGCTGTTTCAAGCTCACTGGATCATCACAACTTGGTGCGAAGGGGCGGTTCTCGAGCTTCGCGGCGACATCTGATTGCCTAGACAGCTGGCATGCCTGACCGCGCGGGGGACACTCGCGCGGTCAGGCGATAGTTCAGGCTGCGCGCATCGCCTCGACCATCGCATTGACAGTGACGGTGAAGGCAGCCGGTCGGGTGGCGGTCGCCCGCAACGTGTCGGCCCAGTCCGGATTGGCCTGCATCCAGCGGAACGCGCCGGTAATGGGCACCTGCCGGTTACGAGCCACGAACTCATTCAGTATCTTGGCGGGTACGGCGTCGCGCAGCTCACGCGCGGAGCCGGGCAGGATGTATCCGAAGACATTCAGCGCGTGCACAAACACATCGAGATCGCCGTCATTTGCGATCCGGCTAAGCACATCGCGCAGCGGTCCCGACGCCATAAGATACGTCTTGTCGCCGTAAGCGACGAGCGCGTCCGCAATCTCGCGCGCGCGCCGCACGCCAATCAGGGAGAGCGCTTCGTAAAGTGGCTCGCCAGCGTGGGTCGGATCATGCTCGATCGTGTCCTTTGCCTTGCTCGCACGGCTCCAGATCGCGTGCGCCTTGACCGACTCGATTTCAGGCGAGGCAAGCCGCACCGTCTTGGGCTGCAGTTTGAGAATGCCCTCTTCGAGGAGACGGCCGCGCTCACGCTCAAACATTTGATCGCCCGCAAATTCCGCGAAGATTGCGTCAGCATTGCCGTCGAAGACGAAGTCGAAAGTCACCGGATCAAAAAGCGGAGCGGCAAAGCCGTTTCGCTGCCAATTCATCATGAGATGATCGACAATGCGCGCCCGCATCTTTTGTCCGCTTCCCGAGCCTGGGCTCAAAACGGGCGTGCGACGATGCAACGCCATCGTCGCGAGGAAGTAGGGAATTGCGTCGAAATACCAGCGCGGCGGATAGCCCTCCACAATGTCGGGCGTCGGCTCACCTGCCCGCCACGCGTTGAGCGGCGGACGGCATGCAAACGGCAGGGCCTCTAACAGCCTATCGTAGAATTTAGCTTCATCGACCTTTGGAAAGGTGGAGGTGCGGACCAGTGCTTGCCAATTTGCGAAGCCGGCGGCCTTCGCCGTCGCTTCGAGGCAGCTATTTAGTGGGAAATACAGCCCACTGTCCTTGAACAGGCTGCTCAGCTTTTTGGCGAACGCGTTCGCATTCTTGTGTGTTTGGATCATAACCGACTCCATCGCGGGCCGTGTTCAGAAAGCGCTGCTCGTCCTGGCCGGCCGTTGTGGAAAAACGGTCGTTTCATTAAATCAATCCGTGGGCACGAAGGCCCTGCGCCGATGCAGCGGGCGCGCCTCGGTGACGGCGCTGATCATGATCTATGGCGTCGCAGCTAAAGTTTCAATGAACGATCGGCATCCGCTCAACACCGATCGATCAATGACGCGGCGTCCGCAATCTGCGCGGCGAAAATGAAGCCGCCCGTACAATTCCCGAACGTGCCTGTGCCCCCATCGAGGCCGTTCGGATCGACCTGCTTGACATAACTTCCAGTTTGTGAGAGTTTGCCATTACTCACACAAACTGGAAGTTTTATGGCTCGTCCGCTCCATGTCGAAGATCGCTTTACCTCTCGCGAGCTTGCCGTTGCCGCCGAACTAACCCCGCGCAACATGTCGCTCCTCATCGAACAGGGACTGGCGCCGCCGGCTGCCGAGGGCGAGGGTGGGCGCGGCGGTCACCGAAGCTATGACGGCGTCGGCCTTGGCGCGGTTGCGCTGCTAGGCGCCTTTTACAAGGCCGGCATGGAATTGCTGGTCGCGGCGCGTCTCGCCGGGGCGATGGCGGAGGAATACCGCGTCACGAAAGGTCGGTTACCTTCCAACTTGCAGACCTACCTCCAACGACCGCTCAACCCCACGCCTGGACGGACACCTTGGGATCGCGATCTGCCCCATTTCGACCTCGACGACGATTACTGGCTCCACAACCGGCTCCGTTTCCACACTCAGATTTACAAGCCTTGGACGGCGCTCCGCGGAGATATGGTCGTAGAGATCGTCGACCAGACCTACGTCCTAACTCGCTGGCACAATCTTGAAATCGGAGTTTTCTCGCCTGTGTCAAATGCGCTGCCCGCGAGCCCAGAATATCGCATCACCGGGCGAGGTGGCGACGCACGCATCGCGCCGATCCATGAGGGACTCAGGAGCTTCGACTTCTCGGTCGATCGTGAATCCGCCGCCGCCCTGCGCGAGCAGGAAGCTGCCTATCTCCACGCCCATGAAAACGCCGTAACCCGGCTGCGCATCAATGTCGGCCTTGCGATCCGTAACAGTCTTGATCGCCTCGCCGACGATCGTGCCGAGCGGCGCAAGGCGGCGTGATCAGAAGGGCCAACCGACTAGCCTTTGGGTTCGTCCCGCAGGCGCTGACGTAGCCGCTTCACATAAGCGGCATCGACCACGTCGTCCGGACCGAGGTCCAACGCGCAGTTGGCGAGCGAGGCAAGCGTGCTGTCGCTTAGCCTGAAGCCGGTTGGAATATGTCCGTGGCTGGCCGTGCCGTTCTCCTTGATAAGCTCAAACAGCGCCTTGAAGAAGTCGGCCCGCGAGCCGCGCGCGCCCGTGGTGGCCGCCCTAGTCAGCGGGTCCGTCGCGCCGGTGCCGGCAAAATCGGCATCCTGCCCGATTACCCGGACAATCTCCGCTAGGTTCGGCCAATACTTGAGATCGTATCGACTGCTGAGCGGCTTCAGCTCTTCCTTGAGGTGCCACCGGTATAGGTAGTTTTCACTCGACGCAGCGTCGATCACATCGACGATGTGATAGTGGGTGTCGCTCGCGAACCCTGATGTGTTGCCGATCTCGGAACGCTCTTCGAGGAGACCCGCTAGGTCCATCGCCAGGTCGGCGATCTCGCGGTTTACCTGTTTCAGCCGACTGCGGGCGTCACGCGCGTCGGCGACGCGCTCGGGGTTCCAGAAGGCCGCAACATTGGTGATGATGCCAAGCATCGTCTGAATTCCATACGGTCGCGAGAACAGCTTCTCGTGGATCTCGGCATATGCTTCCACCATTTCGAGGCGACGGTGGAGCAGGCGGTCAATTATCCTGTTTTCGCTCGGCAGGATCGCCTTCTCGATATTGTAGGCCTTGTCGGCGCGGAGGAGATCCTCGCAAATCTGAGTGGGATCAGTCATCAGTTGTGTCGCCATTCTCGGTCCTGCCGTGGTTGATGCGGCTTCCTATCGTAAACCGGAATGGCCAGTCGGCACCTGAAACGAGATTATTGCGCGCCTCTCAGGTACGTGCAGCAACAATCTACAGGAATAGCGTGGGGGCAGCGGCCAAACGCTCACTTCAACGTTCGAGACAACGCTCGACACCTTGTATTGTACCCCAACATATAGGGAGGCGGATGCCACCTTATCGAGATAGCCGCTCTTTTTCGGTGCTTCCCACGCTCCCGGAACGCGACGGACAATGCCTCGTGCAGCATGACACCCTCAAAGAGTCAGAACGGCACATCGTCGTCCTCTGGCAGCGCGGCATCGGTCAGTGCGGCGACCTCATGCTCGACGATGAAGCGCGCGCGATGGAGCAGTTCGTCGAACGTGATAATCTCGGGGCGGCGAACATTGCGGCGAAACAGCTCGAAGGAGCGAAACTTCGCCTCATTGGGACCGTGCGGGGTGTCGAATTCACCCAAGCTGCCGATCACTAGGAATGCGCGGGGGTCGAAATTGAAAAGCGTTTCGCCGGTCGGATTTCCCTGGCGATCGGCAAGCTCGATTCGCTGCCCGATGCGCTCGATTGCCGCCTGCACGGTCGCCTGCACTTGGGCGATGCCGCCGCCAAGTTCCGGCGAGGGCGCGAACGCGCCGGAGCGATAGTCCTTGTTGCCGGCGAGCAGCGGCGTGTCGTGCCGCTTGATCTCGACGAAGCACAGGGAGTTGATGCGCGCGCGCGTCTTCATTAGCGCATCGACCCGCTTGCCCGGGCCGGCGACACTCGCGCCCTGCACAACCTGTTCTAGCTTGCGATCATCGAGTGCGGTGGCGAATACATAGGAGAGGCCGTGTCCGAAAATCCACGAATTGGCTTCGAAGAAGGCTTGCCAGACGTCCTCCGGCCGCTTGTTCGGCCCGAGTGCGCTACGTTCAGCAGCGAAGAAGTTTGGATCCTCGAGCAACCGCTCGAACCGAGCGAGTTGCGCACGGCGATAACCGAGCGCGATCAGGTCGCGCTTTAGCGCGGCGTTCTGCGCCGCCTCAACGAACAGATCCTCATGCGCCCCGAAGAGTTGCTGGGCACCGGCCTTGGTGAGGAACAGATTGCGGAGCTCGGCGGCGCTAAGATGCCGCTTGCCGCCGTCCTCGAGCGGTATCATTGGAATGCTGGCGAGGAAGTCGACAAGCGTGTCGATTTCTGAGCCGGTGAAGGTGAAATGCTGCTCGGCCGGCGCGAAGCCGTCGCCGACATATTTCTGGAGGGTCAGTGTCTTGAGCGCGCGGCTATCCTCTAGGAACACGGCCTTGATCATTTGCCGGCCGCCTCGCGTGACGCGCAGAACGATCTCGTTTTGCACCGTGTGGAACGCGGTGCTGACATCCGCGTCCATTACCTGCGACGCGATCCTCCCCGGCTTGCCGCCGATGTCGAAGCGCTTACCGACCACGGTCTTGCCGGGGATGCGGTTCATGAAGATCGTGTGATCGTCGTCCATGAGGCGATCATAGCGACTTCGGCGTGAAGCCGGAACGCCGATCCCGCGCCGAAGCCGAGCGGAGCGTTTAATATCTAAGTGCGCCGTTCTTGCCGATCGCGCTCGACCGCTGATTCCAGGCTGCGCTGGATGCGGCGACGTTGTCCATCCAGCGTCAAGCCCCCGATCGATTAAGTGTCTTTCAACGCCGTTCCGGTGAGGAGTACACCGTCAGAGACGATTGATTTTGGCGAGAGTATCCGCGCGCGAACCATCCCCACATGCGGCGGTCTAGCCCCCCGCGCAAACTTGCTTTGTATCGTGGGTTCGAATACGGTGCACGCAGTCGAACTGAGCCGCCAAGTGCCGGTATTCAGAGGAAAGAGTCGACGAGGTATATTCCGAGGTATCGCGGGAAATTCGGATCGATCAGAAGTGCGGCAAAACAGCCGCTTAGCCGATCAGTTCGAATCCCTCCCGCACAGCCGCTGTGCTGGCCATCCGACGCTGGGTGTTAAACCACCGATTTATAGGAAATTTCTGTTGTGCGGCAGGGTGAGACTTGAGGCGGCGTTACTGCCCTCCGCCTTTGATGCTCGCAATCCAAGCGATGACCTCGCCCTCGCTCCATCGCGCGGCCCCGGGCGAAGGCTTATAAGGAGCCGGAAATCGACCTTCCTGAATCATCCGGTAAACCATCGATTTGCCAACGCCCACAAGGCGGCAAACCTCCTTTAGTTGGATGAACCTTTCTCCTAGTTCGCCAAAAGCGTTGATCTCGCCGTCTTTTACAAGCTGACTGCCGGGCTGCGCTGCCACGAATGAACCACGCTTCGGTACAAACACCCCATCGCTCGAAAGAAATTCGGATACGATGGCCGGGATCAATTCCTTAACGTTTATGCTCTCCCCATAGCACTCCAGATATAGTTCTGCGTATTTGTCGAGCGCTCCTCGGAGATCGCCGGTCAGGCTGATGGCTATTTCGCTAGCTCGTACATCAGCCTGCTTTGGCAGTTTCAAATGCGGCATTGGATTTTCCCGCTTTAAGGATCGCTCAACGTCGCGATCGAAGGCATAGTCTGGTGCAGAAAACTCAAACGCTTAGCAGCGCACCAGAACCTTTGGCTTCGGCAACCGATCGCCGATATGCCAGAATTCACTTCTGGATTTTAGAGGCTTTGCGGGGCCGCCGAGTATCACTTGAGGGACAAGCGCTCCAAACCTAGCGCCTTCTAACTGCAGCAATTCGGTACGCTCGATCCCTTGTATAGCGTCTGCAATGGGGCCGCTTCCCGACTGGCGGGTTTGGGTGGCCCTAGGCGCAAAGCGGTCACTCGTTATAAATGCACCGCACCGATTGAGCAGCTAAGACTGGGGCAATGGCCGACACCATCCTGATCGATCCAGAGCTATGGGCATCGACCCGCGCGGGTGCTCGCGCGGGCCGTGGCTTTCGTTATCAGGACGTCGCAACCGCACTCTTGGCGGTGCAATCATGGTCGGGTGCCGAGTGGACGTCAGTCATTCCAGAAGGTGTTGACGACGCTACCTTGCACGGGCCGGCTCGCGAATTCAGGGTTCAGGCGAAATCACGGCACGATCCGCGCGGCCTGTTCAGCACCGTCGAGGTGGCTGCGCACATTGCGAAATCTGCTGCCGATGTCTCGGCCCAAGACTTGTTGGCCGGCCGCGTCAGGCTTGTGTTGCTTCTCGAGCGGCCGGTGGATGGAATCGAGGCTACCGGGCTCGATACAACGCTGGGTGACGATTCGGGCGCGGCTGCCGCCTTGAGTGAACCTCTGACTGAGGTTGCGAATGCCCTCGGCATTTCCGCTTCCGATATATTGGCGGCCACGCATCTGCTTGTCGTGCCAGAGCCCGCCGATGCTATCGTCGATCTCGTCGTTAGTCGAGCCGACTGCTTGCCGGCGGCGGGACGCCTTGTCGCCGATCGGCTTCGCCAGCGTGTTGGAACGCTTGCCGACGCCAACTACCGCGCTGCGGCTAGTTCACCCGCACTCCTGAACGCGAACGATGTTCAAACGGTCGTCGACGATGTGCTGGCACTGATCGATCGCGACGCCGTGTTGTCCGCGATTTCGATGGGCCTGTGCGAACCTGTTTCCTTCGTTCCGCTGGAGGCACCTGGCTTCTACGACGGCGTCGATGTTGTTCCTGGCCATGTCGGGGCTGGACTGGTGCTCGATCGACCGGAGATGACCGCCGAGGTCTCGCGCGCATTGCAACGGCGGAGAAGCGCTCTCGTGACGGGGCCATCGGGCAGCGGAAAGTCAGCATGCGCATGGTTAGCCGCCTACGACAGCCGTCACGCTGTTCGCTGGTATCGCGTTCGACGCGCCCCTCCCGACCAAGCTCATCTGCTTGTCGATCTCGCGAAGGCGATCGAAGCCTCTGCGGACCGTCCGGTGGGGTTCGTATTCGACGATCTAGGACGCGACCTTGCCGGTGGCTGGGATTCCTTTCAACGCGCAGCCGACGGCCAACCCGGGATCCTGATGCTCGGTACAGTGCGGGAAGAAGATCTGTACCTCATCAACGATCTGGCGGGCACGCCGCTAGTTCGACCGACGCTCGACGAAGGGCTCGCACAGAGGATATGGACCGCGCTGCGTGCCGAGCGCGACCTGGCATTCGTATCCTGGCGCGAACCGTATGAGCGCTCGCTCGGCCTCATGCTCGAATATGTGCACCTCCTGACAAGCGGGAACCGACTACAGGATACGCTGGATGCGCAGGTGCGACAGCGCGTACGGGAGGCGCGCGACGTCGAGCTGGCGGTGCTTGCCGCCGTGGTGGAAGGTGCCCGTTTCGGCGGATCGATCGACACTAAACTGTTGCGCGACCGTCTCGGCGTATCTGTCGGTGACTTCGATCGCGCGCTGATGCGCTTGGTCGACGAACACGCGATCAGAGTGGTGGGCGATGGCACGCTGACCGGGCTTCACGAAATTCGTTCTGCCGGCCTGCACGATGCGCTGGCGCGGATGACGACCCGGCCGCGGGGAGATGCGCTCGACGACTTGATCGCGATGCTGACCCCTCGCTCGTTCGCGGTGGTATTGCCACGGCTGCTCGCGGACGGCGGCTTCACCGACAATGCGTTGCTCGACGCGATTGCAACGCGCGCGCCGTCGCTCTCGGCACCCGACATCGCGTCGCTGGCCTATGGGCTTGGCTTGGCGACATGCGATCGGATCGCCGAACGCTGGCTAGCCATCGCTGGGGAGGAAGGCCTGGAGCCAAGGCAGGCATCGCTACCGCTGAGTCTCGCCATCGCCGGAACCACGATCGATGTTCCGCAATTCGCGAAGGTCAACGCGGCGATCAACCGGCGTTACGAGCTGGTCATGCCTGACCTTCGAGCTGGCCTGTTGGACCGAACGGGCGGGTTGGGCTGGCTCAATCCGGGGTTGGAGGACTATCACGACCTGGCCGCCTCGTTCGCGCCCATCCCGTTCCTCAATCCCGAACCGCCATTCGAGCTGCTGCCCGACCTAGGTGCGTACGAACCCACACTCGACGAAATTCTCGACTTGCTTTCGACGACGCGGACTTTCGGTGGAGATCGAGCGGAACGCGTCGTCGATCTGTTCGGCGGCACCGGGGCGCTGCTGGAGCGCATCCACCTGGAGAAGTCGTGGACGATGTGCCCGGTGCTACGCAACGAACCCGAAGGTCTCGCTGTCGTTTCAGACGTGCGCTATGTCGATCCGGTCGTGCAGGGCGAACCAAACGACATTATTGTCTCGCATTGCAACCATCTCATCGCCGCTGCGCCATTCGCGGACCTAGCGGTTTCCACACTTGTGGGCTGGGATGGCCGACCAGCGGGGCTTGCGAACTTTCCCGTGGCGGCAAAGCGCATTCCGCGGGAGAACCTTCCGTCGCCGGTGTCGGTCGCGTGGAACCGGGCAATTTTAAGAGCCGTGCAGCGACGCCATGCCAGCGCGACCGAAAGTGGGCGCGCGAACGCGCTCTCCGTCGCGATTGGCGAACTCGGCGACCTGCTTTCCGACGCTGCCGAATTGCAGTGCCGAGGCGCCGCTGCGGGCAAGCCGGCTGAGCTCATGGTCGCGGTGCGGACCCTGCTCAACTCGTTCATCGAGGCCGGCGGCACCGATCTTAGCGGCCGATCCGCGCGCGATCCGGGGGCGGCAGACATGAATGACGAACTTCATTCGTTCGTCACGTCCGTCACCGACCTCGTGCGCGAATTAGGATCAGGGGACATCGAGCGCCCGCTCATCAAGGCCGCCGACGTTTCGCGGCTGAGAGCCACGGCGAGGACGATCAGGAGTGCGGCCGACTGGCGCTGGCTCGAGGAGCCGCCGCATGAAGCCCTCGACCGATTGGCGGGCATTCTCGACGATCTCGACGCCGTGCTCGGCCTGGCTCATGGCGACCATGACGCTTGGCGTCGGCTGCGGCTGCGTGCCGAGCGTAGCAGTCGCAAGAATCGGACGCTGCCACGCTTTGCCGCCGACGCTCGGCGGATCGCCCAGGAAAGGTCCGAACGCTTAGCATTGGCAATTTGCGACGCGCTCGCGGCAGATGGACGCACGGCCCGGGTCGTGACGCGACCCGCAGAACCCGATGCCCTGGCATGGCCGCGCGTCGAATATCTCGCACTCGTGACCGTCGACAGCCTCGCCACGTTCATGGCGGAAGTCGACATCTTGACGGCCACCTGTCGCGCCGTCGCCAGCGGACATCCGATCTACATCGTGCCCGTGCGCGAAGGCATGGTTATCGCAATGCTGGCCGGCTTGGCTGCGAGCGTCGACGAAAGCTCGATTGGTTCGGTGTTCCCGTCAGGGTTTGTCACCGACACGTCCTTCGACCGCTGGATCCCGCATTTGCCACTGCCCTTGCTTCAAGAACGGTCGTCCGCTGCGTTCCATGAAGTAACGGCGACCGCTGTCCAGCTGTCGTCAGTCATGGCCAACGCCGACCGACCGCCGAACCAGGACGAGATGGCGTATGCGCAGGGGCTCGTCGATCGGATGCGCGCCCGAGCCGCAGAACTTGGCGCCCTGCGCGACGCCGAGCCGGACGAGGATCTTATGCTCACGTCCGAATATGTGATCGATCTGCTGCAGCGCCTGCAGCGAGAGCTCGACGGTGTCGAGGATGGAGAAAGCATTGCCGCAGAGACCGCGCGCCTCGCTTTTGGCGAGGCAACGGAGGCCAGCCTGCGCGGACCGATTATCAGGGTCGGCTTGGTCGAGCGTGACATCCTCGCTTCGGCGCAGGCGAATTTGTAGGGGGAGGCACCTTAAGTCGTCCAATAGTAGGGAAAAGAAGGCGACCAATTAGCGCTCCCCTAAAGGTCGATGCCGCTAGCGTACAAATAGCGATAAATTGCGAATACGGCCTCAGCGGGGCTATTACCTGCACATCCGCTTCTTGGCGCAGAGAGTGGTAGACCCGCCGTTCGGTCGAGCGAAAAAGGGCCTAAGGCTCCGCCGCCGATAAAGCAGTAGCTTTAGCTAGCGGAACTATCTTCGCCAGTCATTGGAGGCGTCAGTCGCTGGCAGCATACCGCATGGAGGAAGCGTACGATTGCGACATTGCCGGGATCGGCAGACAGGGCGACGTCGAGGTCGGCCCTGCGCAGTCTCAATCTGCCCGTTGCCAAAGCTAGCAAGAACTCCGCAGCGGCGCCGCCACGCTCAGTGTTTGCCGCACTGATGATCCGGCGGATTAGGCGCCCCAGTTCGCGGCTGTCCGGTGCCGCGTCCGCTAGATTCATCTCGAAAGGATGCGCCGCGCGCAGGATGCTCGCCTGGATGATGTCATCGTTGAACCGGCCGAAATTCTCGGGTGCAAGGATCGTCTGCTGGAACCAGTTGCTCTTGATCGCCGACCGCTGTCCGCGATGCGCGTTGGCCCGCAGCTGCTGCAGCACCGAGGCGATCGTGACATAGACGTCGGCCTGACTGTGCGCGCGCTCGGGAATCCCGTCGGGCCAGAATACGAAACCCGGCTGCAGGCTGAGCGTGCGGCCGGTCGAGTTGGGCAAGAAGATATCGTCGCACAGCGGCTCCGACGCTTTGCGCAGCCGCGCGACGCGTGCCTTGATCGTTGGCTGCAATCCGCTCGGGATAAGCGCGCCGAGATCGGGATCGATCAGCAATCGAAGTTCGGCGGTCCACGGATTATGCTCGCTCGATAGCGGAAGGATCATCCGCTCTACTTCGATCATCTGATAGGGATAGGGATTGACGGTCTGGACGAGCGTTTGTCCCAGCGTCTCGCGCCGCGGCTCTCCGGTCGACTTGGAAAATCCTGCCAAGTAGAGCAGCGGCGCATTCGGTGCGATGCTGCGCAAATCACGGCTGATATCGAGCAGGCTCCTTCCGCTCTCGATGACGAGCCCGGCAATCACGATAGCCGACTGGGTCTGTCTCGGAATGCTGTCCAGGTCCGTCCGGCGGATCATCTGCGCCGGTGCTGGCGCGAAGTGTGCAATCTGACCGGCGAAGCCTTCCGATGCCTCATCCACCGCAATCACATGGCCAAGGCTCGCTGGCAGGGACCGGCGCAAGACATAATCGAGCCGCTTTTGAAACTCTGCATGGGCGAGCAGGGTAGCGGGCTCGACGTTGAACTGGCGCGGCTGCTTGCCCACCGTCCGGCCAAGCCCGATCGCGAACAATCCGCCGCCGGCATATCGCTCCATGAGCGTGGCCAGTCCCGCTGGCGCGTCCTTTTTGGCGATCAGAAGCGACTCTTGCTGTGGACCAGCGAACTCGAACTGGTCGCCCTGCAATTTGATCGCATGCGATCCCGCGCTGCATATCTTGCATCCGTCCGGTCCCTCGACGGAAGGCAATGTCGCCACGCCTTCGGCGTTCTCGCGTGGGTCATGGCGCAGATCGCACACTATGTTCGAGCCACTCTGATCGGTGCCGAGAAAGAGGATATGCGTGACCTGCGCCGGTGCAAAGCCATGGGCGGCGATCAGCTTGCTCGCCATTGAGCCGCTGGAGGAGGCCGAGATGAGCACGCAGGAATCAGCCAGCTGCGTGAAGCGATAGTCGCCGACGCCCGCATAGGACGAGAAATTGTCGGCCAAGATCGGGACGGCACCCTCGAACGAGGATCGCTGCTCATTGATCGCCGCCACGACCGCATAGAGCGATGGTGTGTCGAGATAGGCCGTCGTCGCCCGCTCCGGAACATTGGGCAACGTGCAGAAGCCGATGAACGCGATCTCCGCACCGCGGGCGAGGATGTTCGACAGGCGTATGAACCGCTCGGTGTGCCGGCCTGACGGATTCTCGAAATGATAGGTCGCGGTCGATTCGACGAAACCATGCCGGACATTGAAGATGCTGGTGACCGCGCGGCGCCGGAAGTCGGCGAACTTGACGACGCGCTTTGGCGTCGGTCCGGTTACCTGCGCGCGTCGGGCCTCGCCACCAGCACAATCATATCCGATCAATGTCACACTTGCCCGACCGGCTAGGCGCGCCAGCGTCGCGACATTCTGCGAGTCCTCGGCAAGCTGCCGCAGGGTCGCCTCGAAGCTCGGATCGCGCATCACGATCACAACCTCGTCGGGAACCAGATTGCGCTCGACCTCGCTCTCGATCGCTGTCGCCAGCGCCTCCGGGTCGAGTTCTCTGGTCGCGGCAAAGATCAGCAGGACATCGTAACGCGATGCCTTGCGGGCGATCTCGAACCGGAAAGGGTAGATCGCGTTCATCATGGCCGGCGCATCGGGATGAGAATCGTCAGCAAGCTACCCGCAACGGGAGCCAGTGCCGCCAGGTCGGCCTGCTGATACCGCTGCAGAATCGCCTCGGTCGGCTGATCCTCGGCGGAAAAGTCGATGTAGAAGGACAGACGGCCCGTGCGCAAGCGCAGGAACCCCTTCTGCCGGCGCAGCAGCCGCATCACATGCGGCAGCCCTTCGCCGAAGCGGCTCTCGCCCTTGGCGCTGCCGCGACCGAAGCACGCCCTTACGGCAGCTTCCTCAACATCGAGCGCCAGCTGATCGAGCGGCTGCCCGGTCCAGGTCGCCGCAAAGCCCGGCCCGGAGTCGAGCACCGACAGCTCAAACAGATGCGTATAGGTCGCGCCCTGCGGTACGATCAGCGCATCGCAATAGTGTGCCAGCGGCGGATATTCCCCGACGATCCGGGCCAACTGGTCGGGTGCAAGCTGGTGGTGGTTGGTTTTGATCGCGCGGATCGATACATCGAGCAGATCGCCCGCGATGTCCGACAAGGCATGATCCTCGGTGTTCTTGAAGATCTCATACAGCATCGCCCCAATCGCGTCGGCGGCATCCGGCGGCACATGCGCGCGATAGCTTCCCTTGATGGCCGCGCGCAGCAGCCAGGCTGCAAGATCGCGGAAGTTCTCGCGGGGACGCAGGCCCGACCCGCTATGGGGGTCCGGCAGATAGAGAAGATATGGGGTGTCGCGGCCGAGATGGTCAGCGCAGACGATCTCGGCCGACGGACCACGATAACCTTGTTTGGGTCGCACGCTTTGAAGCTGTTCGAGCCGGTCGAGCGCGGCACGACGCAGCGCCTCGTGAACGGAGCGGACCGGGCCTTGGCCAAGCGCTTCGTCCGCGCATAGTGCTGCGATGAGGCCGGGCATGCGGCGAACGAAATCGTCGATCTGCGCTTCGGTCTCGATGAAGGTTTCGAGTGCGGTTCCGGGGTTCTTTTGCGCCCAGGAAATGACCAGCTGCGCCAGACTTGCTTCCGCGCCTCCGGTCAGATGACGAGGATTGCTCGGTAGCTTAAGCGGTTCACCGGGTGCAGCCTTAGCAAGCAGATCCAGCGCCCGTTCCGTGGCGGCAATAGTCGATATCCCTGCGATTCGCACAAGCTCTCCCGTCGGCGCCCTTTTGCGTCACTGTTCCAGGAGGGTCCAGCACTAGCGGCGGATATCAGGATAGCCATCGGAGAAGCGCTGATGATGCGCCTTGCGCTGACGCGCGACCGCGCTCTCCGTCGCTGGACTCAGCTACATCGGGCTCAACTCTGCCGAGTTACTTTTGACATCTCATCCTTGGGTAACCATCGCCTGGCGCGTGGGCCGAGCTGCGCTCCTCTCTAATAGCGGGACGCGGTTACGCTGCGGCGTTCTGGGAATGGCCTTTCCTTTTCAGTGAGAGTTGGCGGCGTGCCCCATTCACCTGCAATGTCGCCGTCCCTATTTATGACTTGGATGGCCGGCGCAAAGAGTGGGGGATGAAGATGAGCGACGATAATGCAGATATCGTCAATGATCAGGATATTGAGCAGCTCGCTGAACCGCAGCCGCTCTATGAAGAGGTGACGGCCGACGACTTCGCGTCTGTCGATCTCAACGCGTTTACCAGCAGCATGGACCGCCTCGACCGCCATGCGCTGGTCGATTTGTTCTGGTCTAAGATCAAGGAGGCGGCCGATGCCGGCGACATGCGGGCCGAGCGCGTCTACCGCCTGGCCTCGGCCTTGGTCGGCCTGCATCTTCGTGTCGAAAGCGAAGGCGATCCGTTCGGATTGCAGTGGCAGAACGGGACGCGGCGCACCGCGATCCCGCATGACTTCCGGGGCGATCAGAGTGAAGTCCTCGCCGACCTTGCGCCCAGCATCGTCCACCCGACGCTGCGCGCGCGCTTTGCGGACGTTGCCTATGAAACCGGCGTACGCCGTGCCGGGCGCACGGCGGTCGATGCCTATTGCGAAGTGGCGCGCCGCATCGTCGATGGGAGCGCCGCGCTGGAATTCCCCGACATCGGCACGCGGGCCATGGACTGCGTGAAGCCGCTCGAACGCAGTTTCATGATCAATGCCCGTATCGCCAAGCGCGGCACACTGGTCGAGCCGATCGCCGAAACCCTGCGCCTAGCTTTCGACAATGCCGTTGCCGAACGGGCCTATTTCCCACTCGCGCAGCTGGGGCGGCGTGTCCTCCAGCATAAGCTGATCCCTGCCGAGGAAGTCGCGGAGACCGCTGCCAGTCTCGCGTCCACCGCCCCACCGGAGGACTATGACATGGCGGTCAAGGAGTGCTGGAACCTCGCGGCCGACGCCTATGACCGCGCGGGCGATGAGGATGCCAGCCGCGACGCTGCGATCAAGTCGATCGAACGGACTCTCGCCATGGCTGACACCGTACCGTCGAGTTCTGCGAAGGCGCATTGGGTTAAGCAGGCGCTGCGCGAATTCCGTGCGCGCGGCGATGCCAAGGATCGCGTCGATGAAATGCGCCGCCGCCTGCGCGAGTTGCAGGACAAGGCGCTCGACGAATTCTCGGGCATCCCTTTCAAGCTCGACGGAATCGAAGAGGTTCGCGACCAGACCTACGCGCAGTTCAAGGCGCTGGGCCTGACCGATGCGCTGCGGTCGATGGTCGGCTTCTCCAAGCCCGACGATGTCGAGAAGTTGAAGGCGCTCGTTCTCCAGCAGGCCAAGGACTTTCCGCTCTCGAACCTGTTCGCGACCAGTTACGCTGACCATGAGGGCCGCGAAGTGGCGCGTGGGCCGTCGCTAGACTTCGACGATCAGCCGAGCGAAGCCTGGTACAAGGAACACGGCATCCGTCACATGTCGATCGTCCGGCGTTTTCGGGTTCACGGCAATATCGAGCCCGCCCGCCAGGCAGTGCTGGAGCGGTTTTCCATCAACGAACAGCACATGCTGCCGATCGTCCAGATGAGCAGTTTCATCCCCGCTGGGCACCATCACATTTTCTCAGTTGGCTTCGCACGACTGTGGCAGGGCGACTATGCCACCGCCGGGCACCTGCTTTTGCCGCAGATCGAGAATTCGCTCCGCCATATCCTCCAGATGTCGGGACGGGACTCGGCTAAGATGGAGGAAGACGGCATCGAGGGCGATCGGCCCCTCAATATCCTGCTGGGATACTGCCGCGCAGACCTCGAAGCGATCCTCGGCGTCGACATGGTATGGGAGCTCGATGCGCTGCTGAATTTCCGGCCCGGTCCCGCGCTTCGGCATGAGCTGGCGCACGGCAAGCTGGCCTGGAATGCCTTCTTCTCCGACGAGGCGATCTCGGCTTGCTGGCTGGTCTATCTGCTGACGGTCTCGCCGCTGCTGCGATATTGGGACAGCCATGTCGCGCCTGCGATCGCTGCGATGACGCCGAGTGGCGAGATTTGATCCCGTTCGCAACTCAGCCGCACAATATCAAGGAGGGTCGGCCGGACGCTCGCGGACGCGCCGCCAAACCTCGCTCCGGGAAAAAGGCCGAACGACCTTGCCGACGTCCGTGATCGGGAAGTCTGCGGACGCATAAACCTGCCGCATCGCTGCCTGGAAAAGCGCGAAATTGACCGCCGCGACGATGCTTTCATCGACGACATTGGCGCCGCCGCCATGCTCGAAACTGCCGACCACCGCGAGATCGAGACTGATCGGGAAGATCAATGTGGTGTCGGTGCAGCCGAGCCCGACGCTATAGGGTCTGCGGTTCATGGTCTCATCGTTCCACCGCAGCGAGAACGGGCGGTCCGAGGTAATGAACCCGGCCGAGCCCGGCGGCGCGATCAACAGCGTCCATTTTCGCTGTTCCAGCAATGGCAGGATCGACGGCCACAGGAGAATTTCCTGCTCGGTCAGTGTCACTTTCGTGGCGTTCGCCACGATGCCGCCGCCCTCGACGGCAGCACGCGCTTCCTCATAGGGAATGGGGGTGCCACCAAGCTCCGGACCCATCTGTCCTGTAACCACGTCCCACCGCTCAGGCGTAGCGACCATATTGCGCATCATCATCGATCCGACCTGGCTGATGATCTGGTCGCGCTGATCGCGAAACGCGGGATTGGAGATCGCAATGCGCGCGATCAGGACATGGACGAACGAAAAATCGTCACGGTCTTCGATCGACCGCGCCGCGATGATGCGCCGGAACGCCTGATCGCCAAGCGCTTCCAGCTCGGCGAGGTTGCTTTCCACGGCGTTGGGATCCTGGCCCTCGATCTCAATACGATTATAGTCGCGGCGTGCCGCGACATTGCGCGGCCGGGTCACGAAACTCTTACGATCCTTGAGATCGAAAACGGTCAGCTTGCCGTCTTTCGAGCGCGGCTTCGCAAAGCCCTTTAAATAATATTGCGGCACGAAATGATGATTGCGCGCGCCGCCATCGATATCGTTTGTCATGCGCGCAGTGTATCCGAATCTTGGGTCAGGCAGGAAAGGAATTACTTGGTCAGAACATGCATGACCCCTCTCTTGGTGCCCAACTCCCGCGATAGACGCGAAGGTGACGCACCGGTTTGCTGTTTGAAACGGCAGCTGCCACTTCTTCCCGCTACGAAGAGGACGGTTCGGATCGTCGAACCTTTTAGCCATGTCGCGTAGGCGTATTCAATGTCCGCTTTCGGGCGATCGGCGGTCGAGCTTCAGTGACTGATATTAAGGCGCGAAGCGAAAATGGTACGCAAACGCTGTCTGTTCTTCGAAGTGAACAGCTCGGAAAGTTCCCAGTAGGAGATAAGGTCTGGCTTTTCGAAAACGGCTCAGGCGAGATCGGCAATCTCGACAGGCCCGACCGGGGCGGTCGCGATGGGGAGCCAATAGCGTGTCCCCTTCTGTTCACCGGTTCGCACCAGCCCACCGAGCCCGACCAGAGCGGCAAGGTCGCGCGTCGTCGTCGCCGTCGGAGCACCGGTGATGGTCATATAGTTGGCGGCGCTGAGGCCACCGACAAAGCCATCCGGCCCCGCGGCGAACATCCGTAACATCGCGCGTTCCTGACGATCGTTGAGCTTGCCGCGCAGGACTTCCATGAGGCGCGCCTTGGCCAGGACGAACTCGACCTGCCGAAGCGTCCGACGCTGGGCTTCGATCGCCTTGGCCGCGAACCACAACAGCCAGTCGGTGATCTCCAGCGCGCCATGGGCACGCTCGAGCGCGGCGTAATAGGCTTTGCGGTGCGCCAGCAGGGTGCTCGCCATGCCGGTGACGATCGGGGTAGGCAGGCCCTGGGCGAGCAACTTCTCGCTGATGGCGCGACCGATCCGGCCATTGCCGTCTTCATAAGGGTGGATGCTCTCGAACCAGATATGCGCAAGACCAGCCCGCGTCAGCGGCGTAATCGTTGTTGACCCGCCCGGCCGGCTTCGTTCGATCCATGTCAGGAACTCCCCCATCTCCTCTTCGACCCGCGCCGCGGGCGGCGCTTCGAAATGGATCTTCGGTCGATGGATCGGCCCGGATACGATCTGCATAGGGTCGCCGCCGCTTCTGTAGCGACCGATGTCTGCAAGATCGGTCCGACCGTTGACGACATGACGATGCCATCGGTCGAGCGTTGCTCGATCCAGCGGCTCGGCGACACGCTCGTAAAGATCGACCATCATCTCGGCGATGCCGGCCTCGGCCGGCTTGACCCGACGTTGATCCCCGGCAAGCCCCAGGTGACGGCGGATTGAAGATTGGACGCTGTCGCGATCGAGCATTTCTCCTTCGATCGCCGAGGTGTCGATGGCCTCATGGCTCATCAACTCGATCTCAAGGCTTCGTCGGTCAGCTTCGTCCAGATGTCGTGATACACCGATCGCGATGCCCACGCCTTCGAGGAACAAGGCTTCGGCCTTCCGCAGCCGAGGTGCATCCCACGAGAAATTCGGCCAATCCGGCTGCTGCCAATTCCACGTCATGATCGGTATATAGGCGATTTATCGATCATGGATCAATCGAATCGTGATCGATAAATAGGCACGCTATCGATCATCCACAGCAGCAACGGCGAACTCTCACATGTTCGATTGAGCCCTCTCCAGCCTGGCTGATGCCGATATGGTCCTCGCAAGGGTATGCGAAGATTTCTCGCTGGTTTGCTTGGAAGCTAAAGGTGGCACTACGGCTTGCGACGCGATTTGTGTCTGCTAAGCTGTCTTTCAGCGAGAAGGCGGTGAAAATCGCGCTTTGAACTCAATCGCTTAGGTGTCCATCAGATTTCCTCTTCTGGGCACCAACTTCATATCCGGCGCTGTGCGTCAGGGTTCCAGAAACCGCGGAAAACTGCTAGAAACGACGTGTTGCTGACCGTCGTGGTTCGCCGCCGTTCGCCCCCAGTCAGACCGATTCGGGGGCCTTTCGGGAGGCAGGGCCCTGAAGCTTCCGGCGACGTGAAACGTAGCTTCTGGAGCAGGGCCCCGAGATGCCACTTACCGACGTCAGCATTCGCCAGGCAGCACCACGGGAGAAGGAGTTCAAGATCGGCGATGCCGGCGGGCTCTACCTCCTTGTCAAACCCAACGGATCGAAGCTCTGGCGGATGAAATACCGCACCGGCGGGAGGGAACAGAAACTCTCCTTCGGCGGGTGGCCCTCTGTTTCGCTCCGGGAAGCTCGCATCCGTCGCGACGAAGCGCGCGTCGAGATCGGCCGGGGCGGCAACCCGGCGCGGCGGCGGCGTGAAGAACGGATCGAGGAGGAAACCGGCGCGGGCCACACGTTCGCCGAAGTCGCAGCAGAATATATCGAGAAATGCGCCCAGGAAGGCTATGCCGAGACCACACTTACAAAGGCTCGCTGGTTCCTCGACATACTGTCACCGGGAATGGGAAACACGCCGGTGGCAGAGGTATCGCCGCACGAGCTTCTTGCGACGCTCAGACGGATCGAGCGCAAGGGACATCGTGAAAGTGCAAGGCGCGCCCGATCCTTCGCAAGCCGCGTGTTCCGGTATGCGGTCGCTACCCTGCGCGCCGAGCACGACCCCGCACAGCCACTGAGGGGCGCGCTCATAGCACCGGTGACGAAACATTACGCTGCCATCACCGATCCGGCCAAGCTCGGCGGCCTCCTTCGGGCAATCGACGGGTTTGAGGGCTCTCCGGTCACGCTACAGGCGCTTCGCATTTCTCCCCATGTATTCGTGCGGCCGGGCGAACTACGCCACGCCAGCTGGGACGAAATCGATTTCGAGCAGGCGATATGGAGGATTCCCGCTGGCAGAATGAAATCGCGTAAACCGCATCATGTGCCGCTATCTTCGCAGGTGCTGGCCATGTTCCGCGAGCACGGCGAACTTCGGGGCAGGAAGGGTTACGTATTCGCCTCGCTAAGCACCCGCGGCCGGCCCATGAGCGAAAACACGATCAATGCAGCGCTCCGGCGCCTCGGGTACAGCGGCGACGAGATGACGGCGCACGGGATGCGGGCCACGGCCTCAACGTTGCTGAACGAGTCCGGGCTATGGAGCTCGGATGCGATCGAACGATCGCTCGCCCACAGTGATACCAACGCCGTTCGGGGGATCTACCATCGCGGTCAGCACTGGGAAGAACGGGTGCGAATGGTCCAGTGGTGGAGCAACCATCTTGACTGCCTGAAGGCGGCTCACGCAAGCCTCTGACCTTCAAGGCCGGTCAGGAGCACCGAGGCATGAGCCGAAAATCAGCTTGCGATGCCATATCAATTCAACAAGTTAACGAAATTATCGAGAACACAGGCATACTCATTGCAGTCACAGAAGACGAGCGGCTCATACTTGCTGGCCACCTTTCCGGTCACCTGTCGGAAATGGTTCGCAAAGCTCCCCTCTTGCCGCACATCTCGACCTTGGATGTAAAGGCCGTTGAAGCAGCGCATGCAAGATTTGATGCCTTGCTCAGGAGCCTGGAGAATACATCGTCACCGCCGCCGTCTCTGGATTGGCAGAAGAACGAGTCTGGTAGGGCTTCCAACCCGTGGACACGCTGGATAGACCGCCTTTACTGGGTGACGGATGGCCGGGACGAGCTGTACAACTGGCCAGCAATTGGAAAGATCTTGGCTATTTATCAAGTTGTTTACGGACGAGCTGCTTCGGCAACGTCCGAGGACGGTCCAACAATGCGCTTTCTTGGACGATGTCTGGCGCCGTGAAAGCCGAGTGTGACCCTGTATCGGTTCGAGCGCACCCGGGATATGCATCCCTGCCAACCAGCTCTTCAATCAAGAAGCGTTTAGGCGATACGCTGCAAGAAGAAATGCAAGCGGCAGGAGCAAGGGTCGATCAGCTGCTCGGCAGATCCCGCGAGGAGGGAAAATCTACCTTAGAAAACAGGATTTAATCCCCCGGTTCAAAGTCTCTCGCAGTGTGCATTCGGGTTGTTCACTCGAACATGTGTGGAGCACGACGATGACTCACGGACCCGAAAATCTGACAATTTCCGAAACGATCGACATCTTCCGGATCGGTCGGACAACACTCTTTCACCTGATCGCCTCGGGCCAGATCGAGGCTGTGAAACTGGGCTCACGAACTCTGGTTAAAGCCGAGAGCGCCCGTTCGTATATCGCGGACCTTCCACGGGCGGGAAGCCGGTGATGACAGCCAGCGATCCTATTATCGACGCTCGCCTGAAGCTGGCGGAACAGGGCATCTACACGCTTGCTGTCCACGGTATCGAACTGTCTGGGAGTTGTACCTGCGGCAAGGAGAAATGCCCATCTCCAGGCAAACACCCGGTGCGCTCAGGCAACCATTGGGAAGCGACAATCGACGATGACAAGATAGTTCGAGATAAGGGCTCCGGTTACAACTTTGGCATTCATGCCGGGCTGTCGGATCTCGTGATCCTAGACATTGATCCCCGCAACGGGGGTTTCGAGAGCGTTGCAGCACTGGAAAAGGCTTCCGGCAAAATTCGCGTGTCGCTAATTGCCGATAGCGGCGGTGGCGGAGAGCACATCTTCTTTTCCGATGCAAATGGGGGCGCAGCTCAAATCTCCGGCCTTGGGCCGGGTATCGACATAGTGAGCGGCAACAAGTTCGTTGTAGGGTCACCAAGCATTCACGCCTCGGGAACAAAGTACGCCTGGCGACAAGCGATCACCTCTCATTCTTTCGACCTGCTTTCTCCAGTTCCGGAACATCTAAAAGGGTTTAGGCGATCTTTCATCCTAAACGATCATGATAGTGATGGAGATTGGGATGGTCGAGAGATAGCATTTGTTGAAAACGAGAAGAACAAGGGTCGCATGACTAGCGCACTAGAAATGGTTTCTGCGCAATGCTCCCGCAATGAATGGCGTGATATTCTCTATTCAATAAAGTCAACGAACTGGAATATCGCCGAGGACCTAGCGCGTGAGTGGAGCTTGACGGCTCCTGATCTCTGGTCTGAAACCGAATTCGGGAAGATATGGCGCTCGGCATCGGCTTTAAAAGAGGGCGGACGTGGTATCGCCAGCCTGTTCTGGCAGGCGCGGGCAGCGGGATGGCGCGACCCTCTTGATACACCCGGCTCTGAAGATCAGATCCTCGGCGACCTGACCTGTTCACGGATATTTGCAGAACGCGCTCGTGGATTTCTGATTTTCGATCGGGCGGGCAGGAAGTGGTTCAGTTTTGTGGCCGGCATATGGCGCGCGTCACAATGTGAAGAGATCGACCTTGCAAAAAGCGTGGCGGATGAAATCCTGCTAAGCGCAATTGCAGACAAAGCCAGCAACCCAACCGACTCCAACAAGCGCCGGTTCAGTCAGGCGGTTGCAATCCATGGGCACCAGAAGCGGATCAAAGCCATGATCGAGCTCGGATCCGCCGAGCCGGGCGTTTCGATTGCCAACCAGTCCGCTTTCGATAAGGATCCGCTCCTTCTCGGCGTGCCTGGTGGGTCAATCGATCTGCGAACTTTCCAGTTCGCACCTTCCACATCGAGGCATATGATCAGCCGTTCTACCGGCGTCGAGTACGATCGGAATGCAACATATCCGAAGTGGCAAATCTTTCTGGATCAGATTTTTCCAGACCGGGGCGTACAGAATTTCGTGAAGAACGCTGTAGGCTATAGCCTGACGGGTCTTGTTGATGAGGAAGTGCTGTTCTTTGCCCATGGTAGCGGAGCCAACGGCAAAAGCGTTTTTGCCAATGTCATATCCGCTGTTTTTGGAGAATACAGCAACACCTTGAACAACGAACTGTTAAAGCGATCACCGCACAGTAGCGAAGGTAATCGTGAAAAAGCCCGGCTTCCCGGATCACGGCTTGTCCTTGTCAACGAAGTTGGACAAAACGATACGTGGGATGATCAGCGCGTTAAGGAAATCATTTCTCGTGAGAAGATTTCTGCCCGCCAGCTTTACGGCGAGTCGTTCGAGTTCATGCCCACACATAAATTATGGATACGCGGGAACCACCTCCCCGGCGTCCTTGATGCCGGAAATGGGATGTGGCGCCGGATCAAGGTGATCCCCTTCATTGCGGAATTCAAACGCAGTGACCGGATCCCAGACCTCGACAAGATACTGATCGAGGGAGAAGGGAGCGGAGTATTGAACTGGGCACTCGAGGGATGTGCGTCGTATCGTACAAATGGGCTGCAGATATGCCGCCAAGCCGCAGGGCGGGGACACGCGCTCGCGCCGGATCGAGGCGCACCGGGATACGGTCCTGGCGCTGCACGAGGCACGCCGCGACATCACG
>Ga0206130_10000636_pt1 | contig 56904 bp, 56 predicted proteins | sample Helgoland_Spring_9_FD_148637 | JGI IMG/M metagenome (GOLD analysis project Ga0206130, IMG submission 148637) | Pelagic subsurface seawater microbial communities from Kabeltonne, Helgoland, North Sea - Helgoland_Spring_Bloom_20160512_1 | ecosystem: Environmental > Aquatic > Marine > Epipelagic ... | reverse complement strand
AAACCACTGACCGCATCTTGGGCGCTCATATCATTGGCCCCAGTGCCGGTGATCTGATCCACGAGGTTTGTGTCGCGATGGAATTTGGGGCCTCGGCGCAGGATTTGGCGATGACCTGTCATGCCCACCCGACCTATTCAGAGGCGGTGCGCGAGGCCGCGCTGGCCTGTGGAGACGGACCCATCCACATGTAGCTGGGGGGGCGCGAATGTAATCGCGCCTACCAAAGCCCGTCTGGAGCAAGGCTTTGAAATTTGCTGTCAAAGTCTGGACCACCCTCTTGGCCATTGGTCATTTCAGCCAAAATATCGCCCATGCTTGGCACCGCGTCACGGTCATTGCGCTGCCACAGACCGGCACGCAGCGGTGCGCGGGCGCATTGTGCATAGACCTCTTGCAGCGTGATCACGATCACGGTTGCGGGCAATTTTTCTCTGCGCTTAAACCGCGCCCGCAGATCGGCGTCGGCGCTCAACACGGCACGCCCGTTCACCCGCACGATTGTGGTTGAACCCGGTACCATGAACATCAGCGACACCCGCCCGTCGCGGACGATATTGCGCAGGCTATCAAGCCGGTTATTGCCGCGCCAGTCGGGCATTGCCAAGGTTTGAGGATCCAGCTCTTGCACCACCGGCCCATCCTCGCCCCGCGGGCTGCCATCGGTACCATCGGGGCCAACACTGGTCAGCACACAGAACCGCGAGGCCATGATCCAGCGCCGGTACAGCGGCGTCAGCCGGGATGAAACCTTGCGGATTGCGGCATCGCTTGGCTGGCCATAAAGCGCCTCTAGTTCGCTGATTGAAGAAATACTTTGCATTATGGTCCCCTGACAGTTGTGGGTCTTGGTAAGTGGTTTGAACATCTTGCCAAAACATTAGCCATGAATGCCGCATTGTCCAATCGGGAATACCCAACCGGCCATGGACATCATCGCAAGGCGGTGGGGCCGAGTACCATAGCTTTATGGCTAATCACTCCTGTCAGGAGAACGAAATTTCCTTGGTGGTTTTTACCGTCAACTGCGTCTCGGGGTCATAGATTTTACCCAGAAGGATATTGTGGAGGGCGGTAATTTGTTCATGGCGCAGCGCACCGTCATCACTGGTGCCGTGACCATCGGCGACCAATGTGACAACATAGCCCAAATCCACAGCACGGCGCACGGTAATATCGACGCAATACTGGCTCATATAGCCAGTCACGATCAGATGCGTCACACCACGCGTTTCAAGCTGTGCTGTAAGATCAGTCTGGTAAGAGGCATCACTGTGGGATTTGTTAATCACAATAACGCCCCCTAGTGGGGCCACTTTGCGGCGAATTTTCCAACCTTGCGACCCTTGCGCCAGACGGTGACCGGGCGCGCCGTCATGTTGAACAGCAAAAACTAGCGTCCCGACGGCACGGGCTTGACGCTACAGTATGGCAAGGCGGTCTACCGTATTTTGAAGCGCCTGATCTATGATCGGCTGACGATCCACAGTCGCAGTGGCGTCCACGATGGATTCTCAACATCTATAACAAGCAATCCATAAGCCATAATCTACCTTTAGACGATTTTCTATACCAGATAAAGCGCGTCATATCGTGGCCACGCACATATGGCTCAGGTCAATCAAAGTCAGGAAAATCTGTCTCTGGAATATCCAGCTTTGGCAATTCTCAACCCGCCCAATCCATATCCGGCAAACCTATTTCTAGGGTCCTGTCTCAGGCCGTTCCACATCAAAGCCAGCTTCGGCCATCAGTCTATCAGACTGCGTCTCAACCACGTCCTCAAGCTGCTTTAAAAAAGCGTTTTTGTCCAAGCCCGGCACGATTGGGGGCAAAAACTCTATCACCGCCAGCCCCGGCTTGCGCAGCACCGTCAAACGGGGCCAAAACACGCCAACATTAGTCGCCACCGGCACGCAGGTCTGAGCGGTCGCGGTATAAAGCACCGCAATGCCGACCTTGAAAGGCGCATGTGCCCCCGGTTTAACACGCGTGCCCTGCGGATAGATAACCAACTGTCCACGCACAACGTCACTGGCAGTAACCGCCGCCACCATATTGCGAATCGCCTCGCCCCGACGACCGCGGTTGACCGAAATACAGCCAAGCCAACGCGCGTACAATCCAACGAAAGGCACGTATTTAAGTACAGATTTGTAAATAAATTTTGGCTGCTTCAACACGCTGACCAAGATAATCACATCAAAGAAACTTTGATGTTTTGACGCCACAAGAACCTCGCCACTGGGCACATCGCCACGAATTTCGGATTTTAATCCAACCATCCAATCCGCAGTCCAGCGCACCCAGCGACAATAGACCATGGCCGCCATCCGCGCACCTCGGCGATCAAAAGCCGCCCAAGGCGCGAAGGCCACTGCAACCAACGCCAGCACCAGATACATCTGCGTACAAAACAACAGGGATCGAATCCATTGCACCGCCACGCCTATCATGAGAACGCCCGCAAAGTGCGCGACGCCGCAGCACGGGTCGAGACAAAGGCGACAGCCGCCGCCACAAACGGCACCATGGCTGGCAAGATCCAATGAAACCCTTGAAACCCCAAACCGGTCAGGAAACTGTTTTCCTGTCCGGATGAGGGTGAAAACACCAAAGCCAGCACCGCCACCGCTGTCCCAATGCACGCTCCGAACAAGGCCCGGCTGGTAAAGCGGCGCACAAAGGCCCCGGTTATGTACATATCGGTTGCCCCAATGAGCCGGAGAACTGCGATCACTTGCGTATTGGCCGCCAATGTCGCATTGGCCGCCAGCGTTATCATCGCCGCCATCAACCCGCCAATCAGCCCGATAGACAGCCAGGCCAGCAAGCGCAAGCGCGCCGCCGCCCGCACCAGAGGCCGCCGCCACCGGGTGTGATCATCCACAACCGCCCCCGCGACCTCGGCCAAAAGCCGCAGCCGCAGACCGGCAACATCATAGCCCTCCGGGGCCTCAATCACCTCGATCAATTGCGGAACCGGCAGCGTGTCGACCGGCACATCTGGCCCGAGCCATGGCTCTAACAGCGCCTGCTGTTCGGCCTTGGTCAACGCCCGCGCCGAAGCCACACCCTGCGTGGTACGCAGCACGCGCAGCGCCGCTTGTGTCTGGGATGCCAGTTGATCGGATGGTGCCGAGATCCGCACCGTGGAACTCTGCGCGAGCTCTTCGCCCCAACGGGTTGCCAGCCGCCCCGAAGCCAGTGATAATGCCAGCGCAAACACCGATAAAAATGCCATCGCAGCCGCGGTGAAAAGGGTCAACCGAGCGGTAAAACCGGTTGGGGGCACTATCCGGTCTGCCTGCCTATCGCCAGCTAAAATCTTTATGCTAGAAACAACACCCAGCATCACAAATCAGCCCCTGCCAGTTGCAATCGTCGGTTTGAGATTCGCAAAACCCGGGCCTGCACGAGGGCTTTGGCGGCCCTGATCAAACTCATATCGTGGGTCGCAACCATCACAGTTTTACCCATTCTGTTCAACTCGACAAGAAGATGCAGCAGACGTTGCGACATCTCCCAGTCAATATTTCCTGTCGGCTCGTCGGCGAGAATCACATCGGGTGACATCACCACAGCCCGCGCCAATGCGGCACGCTGGCGCTCACCGCCTGACAATTCGGCAGGGAATGCGTTGGCCCGGGTGGTCAAACCAACCCACCCCAGCAGATCATTCAAATTGCTCAGATCCGCCAATTGCCCGTCACCCACCACATTAAGCGGCAAAGAAATATTATCATGCACATTCAGATGATCCACAAACTGGCAATCTTGATGCACCACACCGATTCGCCGCCGCGACATCGCAATACTATCCCGGCTCATCACCCTTAAATCTTCTGAAAATAACTGAATGCGACCTGCGGTTGGGACCAATGCACCATAGCAAAGTTTCAAAAACGTTGTTTTGCCCGCACCCGAAGGCCCAGTTAAAAAATGAAACGACCCCGGAGACAGTTTGAGCGAGATATCCGCAAGCAGTTCATTACTGCCGAAACCATAACTATAGGCGACATTTTCCAACTCGATCACTGCGTTCACCGCTTCTGTTTTGCTTGTGTTACCCTGTTGTGCCTCAGCGCCGCGCAGGTTGCAATCGACACTGCTTTATTGACAGGGACTTTTGCAGCGGCATAAACCATCGTATAGAAGATAGGAACGTCATACCGATGGACTTTATACAGGTGAAACGATGCGGCTGATTTGTCCCAATTGCACTGCCGAATATGAAATTCCCGATGATGCAATTCCGGCCGTCGGCCGAGATCTGCAATGTTCCAGTTGCGGCGTGACGTGGTTTTCAAAACCACCAGAGGCCGACCCCGAGATTGGTGGTGATCTTAGCAAAGTGCTCGCTGCACTGCCGCCGTCAGACGGGCCAGGGACCACCGAGACCTCAGATCCGCCTCCCGCCGCCGCTTTGAGCACAGATCTGCCACCTCTGGACACCGCAATCGCTGATGTCCTGCGGCAAGAGGCGGCAGCGGAAGTCCGGCTTCGATCACAGGATTCCGCTGGCGGATTGGAAAGCCAGCCAGACCTCGGGTTGGACTCTGCTGATAAAATTAATACCTCACAGCGACACGCCCGCGAATCGCAAGAGCGTATTGGGCGAATGCGCGGCCTGAGCGAGCAAGCCAACTCAGACGATCAAGCCCCGCCATCGCCTGCCGCAGGGAGTGATGATTTAACATCACCGTTACCAGACGTTGATACCTTGGGTTCAAGCCTGCGCGCATCAAGCAGCACCCTCACCCAAGAAAGTGACCCGGCACCAGCCTTTTACCATCAGGCTGGTTTCTCTGCCGGATTTCTCTCTGTTCTCATTATCGCAACGCTGCTGACTGGGGTCTATGTTCAGGCAGGATATATCGGTGAGCTGGTTCCCGAGCTGACACCACCGCTTGATCAATACAAAGCCACCATAAACGAGGCACGCCTCTGGCTCGACCAACAGGCCGAACAGGCAGTTGTACTGTTCGAACAAACGGTGCAATGACGACGAATAATTGACTGGACTGCGATTGCACCGTTTTTGATTGCGCCAGGTGCGCCGTCACAAACTGCCGCTTCAGGCAAGATGGTTCAACCACCACGGGCTGACGCTGATGGGTTCACCACGAGCTATTAAAAGTCGTTCTTTAGTTTTTTGTATCCCGCTACCACAGCTTTGATTTTCTAAGTTTATTTGTGACAGGCCGTGTTCACAGCCAGGGCTGCGCCCTAAAAGCGGTCTAATAAACGCTCCAGATACTCGCGTTCAATATCCGACCGCGCGCCCTCGCCGCTTCGGCGACGGATTTCATCGAGAAGGTCACGGGCGCGGCGATAGACATCTTCGTCGTTCAGCATGCTATCACCAGTCTCGGACATACCGCTGCTACCGGGCTGTCGACCCAAAGGGTCTGACCCCTGCCCCGAAGCCTGCCCCGATTGCTGGCCGGGTTCGCCCTGACCGGGGTTTACATCATTGACCGCGTCACTCAGCGCTTTTACACCGTTGCGCAAAGCATCCAGTGCTTTTGACTGCTGATTAATCGCCTCGGCCAAATCGTTTGACCTCAGTGCCTCTTCAGCCCCCTCCATAGCCTCATCGGCGCGCTCCAGTGCGTCACGGGTACTCTGATCACCAGCACCTTGTCCGGGCGGTAAATCTTGGCGCTGGCGCTGCAACTCGCGCCGCAGGGCGCGCTGTCGTTCCGCCAGGGTCTGAGCGGCACCGTTGGGGTCAAATTGGGGTTGTTCACCCTGTCGTGAAGCGCCTGCACCCGGTTGCCCCGATTCAGGTTCTGAAGGGTTTTGCGGGTCTGTCTGTTGCTGTAGGTCGCGAAACGCGTCATCACTTAACCCCTGTTGGTCACGCAACGTGTTGGACAGACCATCCAATGACTGCTGACCCTGAGATTGACGACCTTGGCCTTGGCCTTTCCCCTGCCCCTCAGTAACGCGCATATTTTCCATCATCTCACGCAATTGTTCCAGCGCTTGCTGGGCCTCGGCCATACGACCCTGTTCCATCAATTCCTGAACCCGGTCCATCATCCGTTGTAGATCGTTTTGATCAAGGCTAAGATTATCGTCCGAAGGCGACGCTTGTGGTGGGGCGTCTTGCGCTTGCTGGCGGCTTAACTGACGCATATAGGCCTCAGAGGCCTCACGAAATTCTTGCATCAATTCTGCAATTTCCGCATCACTGGCACCGTTTTTCATTGCCTCAGATAAACGGCCCTCAGCCCGGCGCAAACGCGCAAGCGCATCTGCCAAATCGCCCTCTTCGATCAATAGAGCCAATGCCCAAAGGCCTTGCGCAATGTCGTCGCGCTCTGCAGGCGAAAGCGCCCCGTCTTTATCAATAGGTAAGCGCTCTATGCGATGCAACAGCATGCGCAGCCGCAAATACGCCACCTCAGAGCGAAACAAATCTTCTGGACGATGCGAGATTGCCCGCATGACCACCGCTACCCGCGCCGCATTTCGCGCAGACCATAATAAGTCGAGGCGCAATTCAATGACCGCCGCAGCCAATGGGTCAAAAAACCGCCGTCCCGGCAACCGCATTTCAAAAGGTGGCGCCACGCCCTGTTGATCCATCAAGTCGGTGACCGTTGCCGTTATCAGAACCGGCAGGTTGGACCAAGGATGCTGAGAAAAATCCTGAATAGCCACGTCACTAAAATCGCGCCGGTCACCGGTGATTGGCACCGTTAGATCAAGGTCTATCTCTGGCCGTGGTTCGGGATCAACGCGCCGGCCAAAACGCCGATCAAGCTTATCCCAGTCCAGCGTGATCACCGCGTGCCCACCGGTAACACCGTAATCATCCTGCGCATGATACGGCAGTGACATGACGCCAAGCGCTGTGACATCGGGGGCTCCGGACAGGGCAATACTGGGCGGAGCATCGTCAGTCATCTGCACGGTCCAACTGCGCCCTCCCTCGCCGTTGATCACGATTTGACCCGAAGTAGCCACGCTGAACTCTTCCACTGAAGAAGTTTCGTGCATTGCAGCCACGGCCGTGCCGGAAACTGTCTGCTGCAGCGAAAGCGCCCCCAATTCACCGTAAAAGCGCATTGTGACCAAGCTGTCGCGTGGCACCTGCAGAATATCGTTTTCCAGTTCATTGAGATAGAGCGCTGGCAGCCGCGTATAGGCAGGCGGTTCGATCCAACCCTCCCAGACCGGTCCACTGGCCAGCGCAAGCGCAGGCTCAGAGATCACATCCCGCACCGAACCAACACGCCAAACCGACCCAAACAAGAGGGCCATCATAAACGCCAGCAACGCACAATAGCGCAGTGCATAGGGATCACGGCTGGCCAACCCCAGATCTCCTGCTACCGGGCGCGCCCGGTGCAGTGCGGTGATAGCCCGGCCAAGGTGTGCGTGCCAAATCGCGGCAGAGGCAGTGTCATTGCCACCGATCACCGGCCGGTCCAGCAGCGTCTGGATCGGGGCTCCGGGAAGGCTGTCGTCAAGGCGCATTTGGGCGGCATTCCGCGACGGCCAATGCCAGCGCCGGAAGGCAAAAATCCCAGAAGCGATTACCGCACCTGAGATGGCCAAAGCAACACAGGCAAAACCGGGCACACTGAGATGGTCTTGCAAACCCAGCATAGCCATAGACAGCGTCAAAATAACAATCGAACCCACGGGCCAGAACGCCCGCACCGCCCGTTCGGCCAGCATCCCTAACTGCGTCAGCCTGATCGGCAGGATCAGTCGCTTCAGGGCTTTATTACGTTCAGTGGGGTCCAACACAGCTCACATTTTTGGTTCACATTTCTGCAGCCGGACTGATCCGGCCTTTACATCCATTTAGGAATGATATCGCGTTTGATGATTTCGTCAAATGTTGGTCGTGCCCGAATAACACAAAATTGATCACCGTTCACCATCACTTCGGGGATCAACGGGCGGGTATTATACTCACTGGCCATCACCGCGCCGTAAGCGCCCGAAGATCGGAACGCCACCAGATCGCCGGATTTCAGCGACGCCATCTGGCGTTGTTTGGCAAAAGTATCGCCCGATTCGCATACTGGACCCACGATGTCATAGGCAGCCCCCTCCATGCCGGGGGCCGGCTCGACCAGTGGGACAATATCATGATGCGCTTCGTACATTGCCGGACGGATGAGATCGTTCATCGCCGCATCTACAATTAAAAAATTGCGGTCCTCTCCAGATTTGACGTAAATTACCTCCGACACCAGAACACCGGCATTGCCAACGATTAGGCGACCCGGTTCAATTTCAATCTCACAGTCCAGATCGCCCAGGACCCGTTTGACCATTGCGCCATAATCGGCTGGCAGCGGAGGGGGGACATTGTTCTGTGTGTAGGGGATGCCCAGACCTCCACCCAGATCGAGACGTCGGATATTGTGGCCTTGCGCCCGCAGCTCATGTGTCAGCTCAGCCACTTTTTGATAGGCCAGCTCAAACGGTGCAAGATCGGTAAGTTGACTGCCAATATGCACATCGATCCCGATCACCTCAAGGCCGGGCAAGCTGGCTGCCAGTGCATAGACCTCTTGGGCGCGCGAGATGGGAATGCCGAATTTATTTTCCGACTTGCCGGTAGCAATTTTAGCGTGGGTCTTGGCATCCACATCCGGGTTCACCCGGATCGTGATAGGGGCCACAGTTCCCAATACCACCGCCTCTGCACTCAGCGCGATCATCTCTGGCTCGGATTCGACGTTAAATTGGCGGATGCCACCCGCTAACACAGTGCGCATTTCGTCACGGGTCTTGCCCACACCAGAAAATACAATCCGGTCACTTGGCACGCCAGCGGCTCTGGCGCGGGCATATTCCCCACCCGAAACCACATCCATCCCAGCGCCTTCGGCGGCAAGGGTTTTCAGAATCGCCTGATTAGAGGCCGCTTTCATCGCATAGCAAATCAGATGATCCATCCCTGAAAGGGCCTCGTCAAACAATCTGAAGTGACGCAACAAGGTTGCGGTAGAATAACAATAAAATGGCGTACCAACCGCCGCCGCGATGTCGGCCAAAGCAACATCTTCGGCATAAAGAAGACCGTCGCGGTATAAAAAATGATCCATCACTTCGTCCCTTGCTTAGATCGCTGTCATATCAGACCTCTGAGCCGGCGCAATCCATCTGATCCGACACAGTCAATCTGGCGCGGCTGACTTGGAGCGCTCGAATGGACCGGATGGCACGGCGTCGAAGGCGCCTGAGGCGCGCCGCTGACTGCGCAAAAACAGATACAGCGGCAATCCACAGCTGACACCGATACAAAATGTGGCGGGAATGGCCACAAGGTCGCGCCAGCGCCGATGCTGTATCACCTCGGCGACAACCCAAACGGTCAGAGCAAACGCTGAAATCGTCAGATCCCAAACCAGCCCGCTGCTGGCGGCATTGACATGCCAAGCGTCTAACATCAGGCCCATTTGCAAGCCGTTTTCAGCAAACCACTGAACAAAATAATACATTGGATGGACCGCACCCCAAAGCGCCAACGCAAGATAGAACCGTTGCAACCCTGTCATATCTCAAACCCCAAATTGCAAAGGTCACAGGCAGGCAGCTTGTGCAAAAGCGCCACCGGTCTCATCGTTGTTGCGCCGCAGCTATTGGGGTGCTCGGCTCTCCATCGGCACCGCAGCCCGCCAGACCCAGCGTGAAACACACGGCCAAAATCCATCTCATTTCAACATCGCCTCCCAGCGCCTGATTTGCACCAGCACCTGTGCCGGCGCAGTGCCGCCATAAGATGTCCGCGACGCCACCGATTGTTCCACGCCAAGCACGTCAAACACCGCGGCCGTGATCTCGCCGTGTACCGTTTGCATCTGCTCGAGGGTCAAATCCTGCAAATCACAGCCCTGTCCCTCGGCCATTGCCACCAGCGCGCCCGTGACGTGATGGGCCTCACGAAACGGCAGCCCCAACGCCCGTACCAACCAGTCGGCCAGATCGGTGGCAGTGGCAAACCCCGAATTTGCCGCCCCGTGCAATGCCGTGCGATCCGCAGTCATGTCGCCGACCATGCCAACCATCGCCGCCAGTGCCAGCATCAGGTTGTCTGCAGCGTCAAAAACCTGTTCTTTGTCTTCCTGCATATCTTTGGAATAGGCCAGCGGCAGACCTTTCATGATCGTCATAAGGGCCACATTTGCACCAAAAATCCGGCCAATCTTGGCGCGCACCAATTCGGCCGCGTCGGGGTTGCGCTTTTGCGGCATGATCGACGAGCCGGTCGACCACTGATCTGACATCCGCACAAATCGGAACTGCGCCGAAGACCAGATCACCAGTTCTTCGGCAAATCGGCTTAGGTGCATAGCGCAGATTGAGGCGCAGGATAAAAAATCAAGTGCAAAATCTCGATCGCTGACTGCGTCAAGAGAATTGGCTGCCGGTTGGTCAAACCCCAGAGCTGCGGCTGTCATATGGCGATCAATTGGAAAAGATGTGCCGGCCAACGCTGCTGCACCCAGCGGGCATTCGTTCATCCGTTTGCGCGCATCACGCACCCGGCTTAAATCGCGCCCGAGCATTTCAACGTAGGCCATCAGGTGATGACCCCATGTCACGGGTTGCGCGGTTTGCAGATGGGTAAAGCCCGGCATCACCCAATCAAATCCGGCCAAGGCCTGTGCCAACAACGCTTTGATCAAGGCAATCAAACCGCTTTCAAACGCATCAAACTGATCGCGCACCCATAGTTTAAAATCTGTCGCCACCTGATCGTTGCGCGATCGGGCCGTGTGCAACCTGCCTGCGGGTTCGCCGATCATATCTTTCAGCCGGGCCTCAATATTCATATGAATATCTTCCAGACGCGTCGAAAAGGTGAACGAACCGTCGTTTATTTCGGCCAAAACCTGATCAAGGCCTTCCAGAATAGCACGCGCGTCGCTATCAGTGACGATATCTTGAGCCGCTAACATTGCGGCATGGGCTCGTGATCCGGCTATATCTTGCGCTGCCAGACGCTTGTCAAAACCGATTGAGGCATTAATTGCTTCCATGATCGCGTCTGGACCGGCCGAAAAGCGGCCGCCCCACATCTGGTTCGAGGTCGTGTCTGTCATTATGCCACCCGGAGGAAATATGCGTCTGCTCATCTGTCTTTATACAGCCTTGTTGATCGGTGCAAACGCTGCAGCGGCCGATATCACAACAATCGAAGCTCTGCGCAGTGGTTCGATGAAAAAACTGACCTTTCATACCGCCGCCAAAGCTGTGCCTGAAGTTTATTTTGCCACCTCAGATGGTGACCAAAAACAACTGTCCGACTTTCGGGGCAAAATAGTTTTGCTTAATTTCTGGGCAACCTGGTGCGCACCCTGCCGCGTTGAAATGCCGATGTTATCCGAATTACAAACCGATCTCGGCGGAGATGATTTCGAAGTGCTCACCCTTGCCACCGGACGCAACGCCCCCGGTGCACTGAAACGATTTTTTGACAAAGCCGGCATCGACAACCTACCACGCCACCGCGATATAAAACAACAATTAGCGCGAAAAATGGGAATCTTGGGGTTGCCAATCACGGTCATCCTGAACCGCGAAGGCGAAGAGATTGCTCGGCTGCGCGGGGATGCCGATTGGTCAAGCAACAGTGCAAAAGCCATCATAACCGCTTTGATTGAAACTGAGTAAATCACACCAAATCACGACAGCTAGCCCCAAGCGCAGAACCGGCACCGCGGCTAATATTTCTTGATTGATACCCTGCGAGCTACCCAGAATTTTGCATTTTGAATAAAAGCTGTTTTCACTAGAAAGTTTATATGCAATAATTTTTGCATGCGTATACAAAATCAGCAAACCTTTGATAAGTACGCGCAATGTTACACCAATATGAGGCCGCGCTTCATGCGCAACAGGCGGCGTATCTGGGACCAAAAACCAATGGAGGGGCATAATGAATCCCAGTGAAATGGACCATAACATAGTTAGGTATGGCGAACTTATCCCTTGTAAAAGCGCTTTTATTGACGCCCATACCCCCGGATCAGACCAAAAGGAAAATTTCACCATTGTCGGTGGTGGCGTCTCAGAAAGTCCCGACCAACATGTCCATATCCGCGACACACCGGGGTTTAACATCGGTGCGGCAGGCCAACCACCCTATTGCAGAAATTCACTTCATATGCACAGCACAGCCGAAGTATTTTTTGTGCTCAAAGGCAAATGGAGATTTTTCTGGGGGCGCTGGGGTGACGCAGGCGAGGTGACGTTGGAAGAGGGCGATATAATCAACATTCCAACCGGTATCTTCCGCGGCTTTGAAAATATTGGGACAGATTATGGCATGATCATGGCCTTTCTCGGCGGCGACGATGCCGGCGGTGGCGTGGTCTGGGCACCGCAAGTCATCCAGGACGCACAGGATCACGGGCTGGTTCTGGGAGAAAACGGTACGTTATATGACACCAAAAAGGGCCAGAGTTTACCTGCCGGCATCACCGCGATGCCAACACTTACCAACACAGAATTACAGTCCATTCCAGAACCCACCTCCGCTCAAGTCGTGCCGCATTATGTCGCCCGCTACTGGGATCTGATGGCATTGTCCGACCGCCAGCCCGCCAAGGTAATTGGCCCCGATGCTGCGCTGCGCGACCGGCCCGGATTTAGCGTGGATTTTCTGTCGAGAGGCTCGCTGCCCGAAGGTGCCTATTCCTGTGATAAACACGAGGTTCTGATGCCAATGCGCGGTCACTGGCAAATCGATTGGGATGGCGGCAGCCGGGTGCTGAACCCCGGCGACACCTGCCTGCTACCCCCCGGTATGTCGCGCGCCTTGAAGCCTACGATGACTGGCGAGGCCAGTCTTTACCGTGTGCGTGGCACCGATGATGAGGCCGGTGCGACGCTGGCCCATTTTTAATCGCCAAAATCCGGAGCAATCACCCACAGCACAAAGACAGCCAGACATCCGTTTGCATCGAAGTCTAAGTCGTGTATTGCTGCACCGCGTAGAGCGTTAAAAAGGAATTCTATCGGATGGAAAAGCCGTTTTTAGGCGTGATTGCAGATGATTATACCGGCGCGACAGACATCGCATCAATGCTGGTACGCGGCGGGATGCGCACCATCCAAACCATCGGCATCCCATCGCAAAATCTTGCAAAATCACTGCACGCCGATGCTATCGTCATCGCTCTAAAATCCCGTTCCATTGCCCTCGATGCGGCGGTTGCGCAATCACTTGAGGCGTTGGCACGTCTGCAATCGCTCGGGGCGAAACAGATCTATTTCAAATACTGCTCTACGTTCGATTCCACCCCCAAAGGCAACATCGGCCCGGTGAGCGATGCGCTATGCGTCGCCATCGGTACGAACACGGTCACCCATATTCCAGCGCTGCCAGTCAATGGTCGTAGCGTTTATCAAGGGCATCTGTTTGTGGGTGCAGATCTGTTGAACCAATCCGGTATGGAAAACCATCCGCTGACCCCAATGACAGACGCCAACTTGCTGCGCTGGCTGGGGCAACAAACCCCACGGCGCGTGGCGCTGATCGGCACCGACCTGTTGCAAAATGGCGTCGAGGCCGTGCAAGCTGCGTTGACGGATCTTGGCGAGACCGGCGGCGGACATGTTATCGGCGATACAACCCGCGACAGCGATCTGGCGATCTGGGCGGATGTGTTGCAACACGCGCCTCTGGTGGCCGGTGGTTCGGGGCTGGCAACGCCGTTGGCACAGTGTCATATGGCCGGCCGACCAGCACAGACGCCGGTATCGCAACGGGAGGTTGGTGACGGCCACGCCCTGATCCTTGCCGGCAGCTGCTCAAGGGCAACACTGGTGCAGATCGAGACCTTTCGCGGTCAAGGTGGACAGTGCATCCACCTTGACCCGCTGGCCTGTAGCCGCTCAGACGATCATGTGAATACCCTCGTGACCAAGATTAGTGACAGTCTCAAAATCGCGCCTGTGCTGGTCTATGCCTCTGCTGCGCCGCAAAGCGTGCAGTCCGTGCAAGAGGAATTGGGCAGAGAACAGGCCGGTGCGCTGGTCGAGGCGGCTTTTGCCGAAATTGCGCGGCAGGCAGTGCCGCTGCCGCAAACCAACCGGCTGGTTGTCGCCGGTGGCGAAACATCTGGCGCGGTGGTCTCGGCGCTTGGCGTGGCAGCGCTGCAAATTGGCCCGGAAATAGACCCCGGCGTGCCCTGGACACTGGCCCTTGACACCGATGGCAACACCATTTTGCCAATGGCTTTAAAGTCGGGCAATTTTGGCGCGACAAATTTTTTCAGCAAGGCCCTTGAAATGGAAATCCCAGCATGAGCGCCGAATCCCAACTGCGCGAAGCCATCGTCACCGTCGCCGCCTCGCTGTTTGAGCGCGGCTATACCCACGGCTCGACCGGCAATATCTCGGTGCCGCTGGACGATGGGCTATTGGTGACGCCAACGGGGTCATCGTTTGGCACGCTTGATCCCGCCCGCCTGTCAAAACTGGATTTTGAGGGCCAGCTATTGTCTGGGGACAAACCGACAAAAGAAACGTTTCTGCATCAATCAGTCTACCGCGCCCGGCAACAGGCAGGGGCGGTGATCCACTTGCATGCGACCCACAGTGTGGCGCTGTCCTGTTTGCCAGTGACCAACCCCGATGACGCGCTGCCAAAGCTGACCGCATATGCGCATATGCAATGCGGTTGTGTGGCGATGGTGCCCTATTTCAAGCCCGGTGATGCAGCTCTGGCCGCTGCCGTGGAACACAAGGCCTGCAAACACTGGTCGATGATTTTGGCCCATCACGGGCCGGTGGTGGCTGGCAAAACCCTTACGGCTGCGATGCATGCCACAGAAGAGCTGGAGCAAACCGCCAAGTTGGCGTTGATGTTGGACCAAAAGAACCCCACGACCCTGACCCAAGCCCAGATTGATGATCTGGACGCAACCTTTCCCCCATGGTGAGCACCTATGCCTAAATTTTCTGCCAATCTATCAATGATGTTTACCGAATACCCTTTTCTTGCGCGGTTCGAAGCGGCAAAGAAATCTGGGTTTGACGCGGTGGAATTTCTGTTTCCCTATGCCCATAGCGCCGATGAAATTGGCTTGGCAGTTCAGAAAAACGATCTACAGATTTCGGTTTTCAACCTGCCCCCCGGAGATTGGGAGGGTGGCGATCGGGGCACAGCCGCGCTGTCTGACCGTAAAGAGGCGTTTCGCGCCAGCATTGCCCAAGCGCTGCCCTACGCCAAAGCCACCGGCGCAAAACGCCTTCACGTTATGGCGGGCCTTGCGACCCCGGACGCCCGCGCTGAGGCAACCTATATCGACAACATTCACTTTGCGGCAGACCAGTTTGCCGGCGCAGGTTTGGAGTTACTGATCGAACCGATCAATCCCCGCGATATGCCAGGGTATTTTCTATCGACAACCGATCAAGCGCTGGCGCTGATGGCGCGGATCGATCACCCCGCAGTGCGGCTGCAGTTCGATGTTTATCATCACCAGATCACCCGTGGCGACGTGATTAAATCCCTATCCAAACATTTTGCCCAGATCGGCCATATCCAGATTGCCAGCGTACCAGAGCGCCAAGAACCCGACCGGGGCGAGCTGAATTATCAAACGGTGTTCGCGCATCTTGACCACTTAGGCTATGATGGTTGGCTGGGGTGCGAATACCACCCCCGAGGCAAAACCGAAGACGGTCTGTGTTGGCTGCCATCACCAACATAACACGCGACCTTTAAAGTCACATAATAAGCGGATCGCCCTTACCGGCCGCTCAGGTCATAGGCATCACCAAACAGGTGGTCGATCCTGTGGCATAAAGTGTGCCAGTCTCGACCCCGACAAGCCGCCCGGTTGCCACCCCGGTGGAGCGGCCGACATGATCGGTCTCGCCAATACAATCCACCAAAGTCCCCAATGGCACAGCCCGAATAAGGTTCACCTTGTATTCCAACGTCGTATAGATCGACCCCTTGGGCAGTTTGGTCATCACCGCACAGGCCATCGCACTGTCTAAAATTGTCCCGTACCAACCACCATGCACCGTGCCCAGCGGGTTGAGCGTGTCAAACTCTGGCGCACCGCGAAACACAATCCGGCCCGACGCCACATGGTTTAGGGCAAACCCCATCAGACGGCTGATCGGGGCACTCGGGGTACGTCCCTCTAGAATACCGGTCATATACTCCAGCCCGGACATCGAAAGCATCGCTTCCAGCGTTAAAAAGTCTGCGGGGCTTTGGGCGGTTTTAGGCAGGCGGAAATCGGTCACAACATCTAGTCACCCGCCACGGCCAAAATCGGGCGCATCCGTATCCTGTCCAGCCTCGACAATACCGCGCCTTATTTCACGCGTGCGGGTAAAATAGGCGTGCAATTGATCCCCGTCACCGGTCCGGATTGCCCGCTGCAGCGCAAATAACTCTTCGGTGAAACGCCCAAGTATTTCGAGCGTCGCATCCTTGTTGGTTAAAAAGACATCGCGCCACATGGTCGGGTCCGAGGCCGCAATACGGGTGAAATCGCGAAATCCCGCCGCCGAGTAATTGATCACCTCGCTGTCGGTGACGCGGCTCAGGTCATCTGCAACGCCCACCATCGTATAGGCAATCAAATGCGGCGCATGCGAGGTCACCGCCAGCACAAGATCATGATGGTCAGGGTCCATTTGTTCAACTTTGGCACCAAGCGATTGCCAGAAGTGATCCAGCTTTGCCACCGCGCCCGCATCTGTACCCACCTCAGGCACCAGCAAGCACCAGCGATTGTCAAACAAGCCGGCAAAACCCGATTCAGGGCCCGAATGTTCGGTGCCGGCTAGAGGATGCGCCGGAACAAAATGAACATTGCCGGGCAAACAGGGTGCCACCGCATCTATTACCGCCCGTTTTACCGACCCGACATCACTGACAGTCGCACCGGGTTTTAACGCCGGTGCTATTATCGCCGCAACCGTTCCCATCACACCAACCGGGACGCACAATATCACCAGATCAGCATCGCGCACCGCCTCTTGCGCCGTGTCGAAAATCTCATCGCACAGCCCAGTACGCCGCGCTGTATCACGGGTCGCAGAACTGCGCGCATAGCCTGTTACATGGCTGGTGTGACCCGCCCGTTTCAAAGACCAGAAAATAGACGAGGCGATCAGGCCAAGCCCGATCAGCGCAATCCGCTGATACGTCTGGCTCATGTAGCACCGGCCTTGAATTGCCCCACAGCATGCGCAACCCGGCGGCAAGCGCTTTCATCACCTACGGTAATACGCAAATAATTGGGAAGTCTATAACCCACAACTGATCGCACAATCAGCCCCTGTGACTGTAAATAAACATCACAGCTTTGCGCCTCGGCCTGCGATGCAAACCGCGCAAGGACAAAATTGCCCATAGAGGTATCTGATGACACCCCATGCTCGGCCAAAGCCTCGGCGAGCCAGCCTCGGAGTCGGGTGTTTTCCAATCGGCATTTGGTGGCATATTCCTCGTCTCGGACCGCCGCTTGAGCCGCGGCGAGTGCCGGTTGAGACAGATTGAAAGGCCCCCGAATACGGTTGAGAACATCGACAACATGTGCCGGTCCATAGCCCCAACCAACGCGCAACCCGCCCAGACCGTACAGCTTTGAAAAGGTTCGTGTCATCACTACATTTTCACGCCGATCAACCAGCGCCGCACCACCGTCATACCCCTCAATGTATTCGGCATAGGCCCCATCAAGAACCAATAAAACATGCTCTGGGAGTTTTTCGGCCAACCGCGCAACCTCGCCGTCACCGATCATCGTGCCGGTGGGGTTGTTTGGATTGGCAATGAATACCATGCGCGTGTTCTCTGTGCAGGCAGCCAAAATTGCATTGACGTCGGTCATGCGTTCGCGCTCAGCAACTTCTATAGGGGAAGCTCCGGCTGCAAGCGCCGAAATACGATACATCGAAAAGCCGTGTTCGGTATGGATGACCTCATCGCCAGGGCCTGCATATCCCTGACATAACAGCGAAATGATCTCATCACTTCCAACACCGCAGACGATCCGTCCGGCATCTAATCCATGCACTTCAGAAATCGCCTCGCGCAGGGTTGCGTGATCGGTTGAGGGATAGCGGTGCAAATCAAACGACGTCCTACGAAAGGCTTCAACCGCATCCTCGCTGGGGCCGAAGGGGTTTTCATTCGAACTGAGTTTAACGATATTTTGCACGCCATCTACCTGCGACGCACCACCCTGATAGGGCTGGATTTCCATAATCCCGGATTGGGGTACAATCTTCACAGTCTCACGCTCCAAATCTAGCCACTGGTCTAGCCTCGTATTATGGATATGAAAAGCCCACGATTTTTTTATGACGCAGCGATGTGTTTTTGCATCAGAGGCGATGCGTCACGAACAATCATCGAAACCCAAGATGTTTTAACAGCAAGCTTGTCTTAAAACACGTCTGTTGCACAGAGAATATTAAACAGTTGAGATTAAAAAAGCAAAGGCCACCCAACTGGGCGGCCCCTCTGTGTGTCATATTTGTTCAAATTAGTTCTGAGCGTAATATTCGATCACCAGATTGGGTTCCATTTGAACCGCAAATGGCACGTCGCCCAATCCGGGCGTACGCACGAAAGTGGCTATCATTTTCGAATGATCCGCATCAATATAATCGGGCACGTCGCGTTCTGCCAGTTGCGTGGCTTCGATCACCACCGCAATCTGCTTCGAGCGGTCCCGAACTTCGACAATATCGCCCTCTTTGACCCTGTAGGACGGGATGTTAACCCGTTTGCCGTTTACTGTAACGTGACCGTGGTTCACAAACTGACGCGCGGCAAACATTGTTGCGACGAACTTGGCGCGATAGACCACCGTGTCAAGACGGCGCTCAAGAAGACCAATCAGGTTTTCACCTGTATCGCCTTTTACACGCTCGGCTTCGCCAAAGATGCGGCGGAACTGCTTTTCGGTCAAATCACCGTAATGGCCTTTTAATTTCTGCTTGGCGCGCAATTGCAGACCAAAGTCAGAAAGTTTGCCCTTGCGACGCTGACCATGTTGGCCTGGTCCATATTCACGACGGTTCACCGGGGATTTTGGACGACCCCAGATGTTTTCACCCATCCGGCGATCAATTTTGTACTTGGCAGACGTGCGTTTGGTCACGGCTGATCTCCTTTCTTATGTGTCACCCAGCCTCCTGATCAAGGGTCCGATACCGGCAACCCCAAGCGAAACTGTGCCTGACTTGCTTGCATCCTCCCCTTGGGCCAGAATAGCCTAGGTTTGAAAGGGCGTTGTCCTCTGGAGTGCATGTGCATCCCGACAGGCCTCCCCTTGCGGGGACCACCAACACCAATGAGCCGCGCTTATACCCTGTGCAAAACCAGAGTCAACCAGACTTTACACCAGCCAATCGGCGCACCTTGGCATGCGCCGGGCACTCCACCAGATGGTCGTTCACCAGACCCGCCGCTTGCATTAAAGCATAGACCGTCTTAGGGCCGCAAAATCGAAACCCCTCAGCTTTCAATTGTGCAGACAATTTTAATGAAATAACTGTCTCTGCGGGAACATCTTGCAGATGATGCCAGTTATTTTGAATGGGCTGTCCATCTACGGCGCCCCATAGCAGGTTGGAAAACCCGCCTTCTGCTTCTATTTTTTGCCAAGATTTGGCATTTGAAAGCGTCGCCTCGATCTTTCCACGGTGGCGTATGATACCTTTATCAATCAAGAGTTTTTTGACTTCAACCTCTCCCCAAGTGGCGATCACATTCGGATCAAGCCCCTCAAATGCTTGAAAGAAACTTTCCCGCCGACGGAGAATAATTATCCAGCTCAGCCCTGCCTGAAAACTCTCCAGCACCAGCATTTGTCACAACAGCCGCCCGCCATATTGCGGAACGCCCCATTCGTGGTCATGATATTTAATATAAATATCTTCGGGCCCTGCCCACCCACATTTCTCTGCCATAACCGCCTCGATCAATTTTTACGGTATTTAAAGTAAAATTATAGAAAAATTTTTTGATTCATATGACATTAAGCCTGATCTGAACAAGTTTACTTAGATTATTAGGGAGAAACGTGTGCAGCAGCGAAACGCCAATATCAGACACCCCGAAGGCACCGGGGTAATGCCGGTACAGCTTGGCAACCCGCTGGCGATGGCGGTGGCAAACCGCGATACGCAAACGCTCGAAATGGTTCGCGCGTCGGTACGCCACAAGAACGTCATGCTGGCCTATCAACCGGTGGTTCAAGCTCAAGATCCTCAACGAATTGCTTTTTTTGAGGCCTTGATCCGTGTCTTGGATGACACCCAAAGGGTGATCCCAGCGCGGGAATTTATTACTGTAATTGAGGAAACTGAACTGGGGCGCGATATCGATTGCTTGGCATTGCGAAAAGGCCTGACAGCAATGGTCAAAGTCCCCAATCTGCGCCTGTCCATTAATATGTCGGCAAGGTCGATTGCATACCAACCTTGGATGCGGGTTCTCAACCGGTTTTTAAAGCAAGATCCGTCGCTTGCAAAACGTTTGATTCTAGAAATCACCGAACGCTCTACGATGTTGGTGCCTGAATTGGTCGCCAGATTTATGAATGACCTGCAAGCAAGAGGCATAAGCTTTGCATTGGATGATTTCGGCGCCGGGCACACCGCATTTCGGCATTTTAAACAATTTCACTTTGATATTCTAAAGATAGACGGGCAGTTTATCCGAAATATTGCCCATGACCCAGACAATCAGGTGATCACACAGGCCTTGGTTGCAATCGGACAGCAATTTGACATGTTTACCGTTGCAGAATGCGTCGAAACCCCCGCAGAGGCGGCTTGGCTTCAGACGCTTGGCATAGATTGTCTGCAGGGCTATCACTTTGGGGCGCCCACACTTACACCACCTTGGAAAGTGCGCCCAAATTCGTCACCTGAAAACCCCGATCACGAGTGCAGAAGTAGTGTTTAGGTTGGACTTGCCGCACCGCAGCAAATGTAATAGGCTTAGTCTTAATTAAGGGCGGCTCTTTTTGTATTACTCACCGACTATGCCGAAAACCGCCCTGTTAAGTTTAAACAGGGAGGACCCCACATGACCAATGTTGTAATAGCCTCAGCTGCAAGAACAGCTGTTGGCAGTTTCGGAGGCGCCTTTGCGAAAACGCCCGCACATGATCTAGGCACAGCCGTGCTCGAAGCGCTGGTCACACGCGCTGGGATTGAGAAATCTAACGTTGATGAAACAATTTTGGGTCAAGTGCTTACGGCGGGCCAGGGCCAAAACCCAGCGCGTCAGGCCCATATCAATGCCGGCTTTCCAACCGAAAGCGCCGCATGGAACATCAATCAAGTCTGCGGGTCTGGGCTTCGTGCGGTGGCTTTGGCATCCCAGCACATTCAATTGGGCGATGCCGACATCGTTGCCGCCGGCGGCCAGGAAAGTATGACACTCAGCCCCCATGTCGCTCATTTGCGAGCAGGTCAGAAAATGGGTGACGTTTCTTATATCGATTCTATGATTCGTGACGGTTTATGGGATGCATTCAACGGCTATCATATGGGCCAAACAGCAGAAAATGTCGCCGAAAAATGGCAAATTAGCCGCGAAATGCAGGATAGCTTTGCCGTCGCCTCGCAAAATAAAGCCGAAGCTGCGCAAAAAGCTGGCAAATTCAAAGATGAAATCGTTGCTTTCACTGTCAAAAACCGCAAGGGAGACATCATCGTCGATCAAGACGAATACATCCGCTACGGGGCCACAATGGAGGCGATGCAAAAGTTGCGTCCCGCCTTCGTCAAAGACGGCTCTGTCACCGCTGCCAACGCCTCTGGCCTGAATGACGGCGCAGCCGGAGCCCTGCTGATGTCAGTTGAAAACGCCCAGTCACGGGGTATCACGCCAATGGCGCGCATCGCGTCCTTTGCGACCGTCGGTCTCGACCCATCGATTATGGGCGCTGGCCCGATCTATGCCTCACGCAAAGCCCTTGAAAAAGCCGGTTGGAAAGCCAATGATCTCGATCTGGTCGAGGCTAATGAGGCCTTTGCAGCACAAGCATGCGCGGTTAATAAAGATATGGGCTGGAATCCAGAGATTGTGAACGTCAATGGCGGCGCCATTGCTATCGGGCATCCCATTGGTGCCTCGGGCGCGCGTATACTCAACACATTGCTTTTCGAAATGCAGCGGCGGGATGCCAAAAAGGGTCTGGCAACGCTGTGTATTGGCGGTGGGATGGGTGTCGCCATGTGCCTAGAGCGTCCGTGAGACTGTATCTTAGAAACCAACAGCGGCGCGACGCTTTTTCCAAGCGTACGCGTCGCATTATCTCATGAAGTTGACTTGCGTGCCAATTATTGTGACATACGGTCACGCGATAATATTGCGTAATTTAATTTAAAAATGTAATAGTATTGCTTTAATTTTTACTTAATTGGACTAGGAGAATACAATGCCAAGAGTTGCACTCGTCACCGGTGGATCGCGAGGTATCGGAGCCGCAATTTCAGTCGGTTTGAAAGAAGCAGGATATCATGTTGCGGCGTCATATGCCGGCAATGAAGCGGCAGCTGCGGAATTTAGCGCCGAGAGCGGTATTAAAACTTATAAGTGGGATGTTTCCGACTATGACGCCTGTACTGCGGGGATTGCTCAGGTTGAGGCCGATCTTGGCCCCGTTGAAATCTTGGTGAACAACGCCGGCATAACCCGTGACGCACCGTTTCATAAAATGACCCGCGATCAGTGGCAGCAAGTGATTGATACCAACCTGTCTGGTGTATTCAATATGACCCACCCGGTCTGGCCAGGCATGCGAGAACGCAAATTCGGCAGGATCATCACGATCAGCTCGATCAATGGCCAAAAGGGCCAGTTTGCACAAGTAAACTATGCAGCCTCAAAAGCGGGCGATTTGGGCATTACCAAATCACTGGCCCATGAGGGTGCGCGCATGGGCATCACCGCAAACGCCATATGTCCGGGCTATATCGGCACTGATATGGTGATGGCGCTATCTGATAAAGTTCGCGATTCGATCGTGGCGCAGATTCCAGCCGGTCGCTTGGGTACGCCTAACGAAATTGCCCGCTGTGTGGTGTTTTTGGCGTCAGATGATGCGGGATTTATCAACGGGTCCACAATTAGCGCAAACGGCGGACAGTTTTTCGTATGATAACGCCTCCAGATTGTTATGTGTAGATTGAGGCGCTCCAAAAAGGCTGGCGTTACAACACACGCCTTTTTGGGACACACTCGAAACAGCCTTTGGGGCGTCTGTCTCTAGGGTCTCTGAGGCGCCTGAGGAAGACTGCCGCATTGGGCACTCATTTCCAGCACACACCACATGCGATGTTTATCAAAAACGCGGCAACACAAAACCAACCTACCTTTAGAAAGTTGGTGGTTAAGTCACTGACATAAAAACCACTGCTGTTTCGCAATGATCGACCGTAGAGTTTGGCGCCAGATATTTTTTAAAAGTGCCAGCAATGGCATGACAATTAAGAGTGCAAGACCGCGAAACAATCCAACGCCAGAATGAGCAAACATATCTCATGATGCGACGTAGCCATGAGGCGAGCCTCGCACCTTCGACCAATCAGTCCGGCGACCTTTGTCTAAGTTGGTGGTCTGGACGCCGGTAGGCCCGTTTTAAATTTCAGCGTCTAAACGGTTAATTTCTTCCTTGAGACGCAGTTTTTGTTTCTTCAGCTCCATAATTCGCAATGTATTGCTGCTCGGGGCCTGTTGCGCGTGCTCGACCGCGCTGGAAAGGGATTTATGTTTCTTTTTCAGTTCCTGTACATGCGAACCTATGCTCATATCCATTTCTCCTTATTTGATCACGAATACAGTGCAACATATTCAGAGACAACTGTCACGCGGCAGTGCAGAAAAATGCCACAACTCGTATGAAATCCGCAAAAATCCGCCTATGGTGGAAAATTTAGAGCCTGCGCCTCACGCAGAACTGCCGATATTTCATTGCTGTAATCGTCTGCGTCCCGCACATGAGCCACCCCACAATGCATAATCACCGGCGCATGCAACCGCAATCGCGCCCGCCCGCCTTTGCGCCCCCGGACAAGCACCAAATGGCTGTCGCGTGCCACTCTTGGCGCAAAGGGTAAAACCTGCAGGCTACCAAGATGTTGGCCCATCAACGTCAAAAGCTGCTCAAGGCGATCGGCGCGCTGGATAAAGGTCCCGTGCCCCCCAGGTTCAAGCCGTTTCGCCGCCGTCTGCACCCAAACTGCAAGAGAAGTCTGTTCTCCAAGAGCTGTCTCACGCGAGATATTTGACGCGGGCGTGCCATTTTCGCGCAAAAAATACGGCGGATTCGCCAACACATGATGATAACGCATTTGCCGGATTTCAGCTGGCAAGTGACTTAGGTCGGCCTGTACCACTTGGGCCTCAATACCATTGCCCAGCGCGTTGCGGCGGGCACAATCCGCATAGAGTGGCTGGATTTCGACACCAGTCAGAGACAGCCCCGGTACCCGACGCCCCAGACAGAGCAGTGCCGCGCCAACCCCGCATCCCAATTCCAATACCCGCTGCCCCAGCATGGCCGGCACCGACGCAGCCAATAAAACCGGATCAACCCCCGCGCGATAGCCTTGCGCTGGTTGCAGCAGGCGCAAACGCCCTCCGAGGAATGCGTCCTCTGTCAGAGCAGAATCCACCTCGTGCCCCATCAGACCTCTTTTACGTCAATGTTATGTGCCTTCATCAGGATTCGAGCCGCAATAAGCTCGTCACTGCGCACCATAATCCGGCGCGGCAAAATGCCGATGGACCCTTCGAGCACACTCATATTTACGTCTAACTCAAACGGCTCTATACCTGCGTCGATCAAGATCGCCCGCACATAGGCTGTCACTGTAATGTCTGTGGTTCTGAGAAGTTCTTCCATAGACAAGTTTTAAAGCCTAGGTATCGCCTTTGTCGAGCCTTGAAACCGGAGAATGCACCACTTGCCCCAAACTGGCTCAAAACCCCAAGATCACCTCAGTGAGCATCTGTCCGTCAAAATGGCCAAGGTGAATGCTCTGATCAAAAGCCGCATGGCTTCAAAACATGCGCCACGGATTCCCGAAGTCACAGCACATCTGGTCGATTCTGGCGGCAAGCGTCTACGCCCCATGTTGACCCTGGCCGCAGCAGAACTCTGTGGATATGACGGGATTTTTGATGTCCACCTCGCTGCCACGGTTGAATTTATTCACACCGCTACATTGCTGCACGATGACGTGGTGGATGAGAGCGCCCAACGCCGGGGCCGCCCCACTGCAAACCTGCTGTGGGATAATAAATCCTCTGTTCTGGTTGGAGATTATCTCTTTGCGCGTAGTTTTCAATTGATGGTGGAAACCGGATCTATTGAGGTCTTGGACATTCTGGCAGATGCCTCAGCACAGATCGCTGAAGGGGAAGTTCTGCAACTCACTGCTGCGCAGAATCTAGCGACGGACGAGGCGACATATTTGCAGGTGGTGCGTGGCAAGACTGCAGCATTATTCGCCGCTGCCACGAAAGTAGGCGGCGTTATCGCTCAGGCCCCAAAACTACAAATTGAGGCACTATACACCTATGGCGACGCGCTCGGCGTTACCTTTCAGATTGTTGATGACCTGCTGGATTTTCAAGGCGATCCGACCGTGACCGGCAAGAACATCGGCGATGATTTTCGCGAGCGCAAATTGACCTTGCCTATGATCAAAGCCATTGAGGCAGCAGATCAGACACAGCGCGCGTTCTGGCACCGCACCATTCGCAATGGCCAACAGGAAAAAGGCGATCTTGAGCATGCAATCGCCCTGATGGCGGCGCATGGGGCTTTTGAAAGCGCTCGCAGCGACGCTCAGGGTTATGGCATGATTGCCAGATCCGCACTGCACGACATGCCAGAGCATCCGTTGCGTGAAATCCTTGGTGACTTGATCGATTACGTGTTAAACCGCTTACATTAATCTTTTGGGCCCACGCTTTGCCGACAGGCACAAGGCAGCGCCTTACCCATCGTCTTGGACCAGTTCCAACGCCGGGGCGCCTTCTTCGGACAAAACCTGATCTAGACCGACTTCCAGTTTGCGTCGGATGCGGGTGGCGTCTTTTTCTTCAGGCTTGAAAGACAATGCACGGTTCCATTGAAACTCCGCCTCCAGACGACGTCCGACAGACCAATAGACATCGCCCAGATGATCATTGACGATCGGATCGACTGGCATCAATTCGGTGGCGCGTTCCATGTGGGACACCGCTTTGGTGTATTGACCCAACCGAAACAACACCCAGCCCAAGCTGTCGACAATATAGCCACTTTGAGGTTGCAGGGCTACTGCACGCTTAATCAAGCCTAGGGCTTCTTGTAAGTTCGCTTGCTTTTCAACCAGTGAGTACCCCAGATAATTCATCACCTGTGGTTGTTCTGGGTTAAGTTTCAGCGCAGCGCGCAAATCAGCCTCGGATTCCGGCCAATGCCCCAAACGCTCATGGCTGATGCCCCGCGCATAAAGGATGAACCAAGGTGACCGGCCCACACCACCATAAAGCGATACTGCCCGGTCATAGGCCTCAACTGCACTTGCAAACAGCTGTTCCCGACGCAAAGTATCGCCCAGTGTCGAATGCACGATCGGCAGGTTTGTATGGGTTCGAGCCAGTTTTTCCAGCACCTCAATGGCAGCATCAAAGTTACCACTGCGCTGCAAGGTATCTGCCCGCCCCAACTCCGCATTGTGAAATGACGGGGCGCTAGTCGGTATTTTTGTATAATTCTGACTTGCAAGTTCGTATTGCTCAAGCTGCTCAAGCAGGCTGGCCGAAAACAGCACCGCGTCCAGATGATCGGGGCGCAGATACTCTGCAATGCGGGTATAAAGTAACGTATAATCAGCTTCTGCATCTGCCGCTAAGATATTTGCGATCGAATAAAAGACCTCGGCCAAACCCTCGCGCGGAGTGCGCACAATGCTAAAGTCAAGAGTCTCGCCAGCTGACAAACGCTGCCGGAGATTGCTGATTTCGGGATCAACCGACGCGTCAAAATTGAGATCCAACACCGCTATTGCCTGATCACCAAGATCCAACTGGCTGAGCACTTGGATCTGAGCAATGACACCCCTGCGAGTGAGCCGAATACCCGCCTCCACAGTTTGTTCAAAAATCTCAGCCGCGCTTTCAAAATCCCCAGCATGGGCCAAAGCCAGCGCTTTGTGATAGCGCGCAAATGCCTCAACACCCTGTTTTTTTGCCACCTCATCAAACGCTTTTAAAGCATCCGACATTCTACCCTGACCCGTGATCGCCCAAGCCACCAGCAAGCGATCGATCAGCGCACCGATGCCTTTGCCCTGATCAATGCGCTGCAAGATGCTATCGTACTGGCCCTGTTCAGCACTTGTGGCGATCTGCATCATATTAACCAATTGGCTATCAACCTGCTGTGCATCGAGCCGCTGCGCCACGGGAGATGCCGCAGCAAACTGTCCCAGCGACATATGTGCCATAATCAAACGTTCCATCAGGACCGGATTGTTTGGGTCCTGATGCACGGCCCGAGTATAGTATTGTTCAGAAACCCTATAGTCCCGTTCCAGATCTGCTTGACGGGCCGCCAGATAGGCCCCCGAAAGAGACTTTGCCGCACCCGATATCGGGACACCCAAAGTGACACACAATAGTACAATAGCTAGATAATTTACCGGTCTCATACGCGTACACTCTGCCCCAATGTTGACGTCAACATGAACTCATACCTAATGCTGTTGCCTGTATGTTTCAACAAACAGTGACACAGTTCTGTGCCAAAGGGGTTCTCTGTGGTACAAAAACCCTAATATTGACCTAAACTTACCGTTCAAAAGCGGTTTTCACCGATTCCACAAAGGGCAACGCCAAGATTACAGGCTACATATTGGGATAATTAGGCCCATCGCCACCTTGAGGAGTCACCCAGGTGATATTCTCACTGGGGTCTTTTATGTCACACGTCTTACAGTGTACGCAATTTTGGAAATTGATCACAAAGCGCGGGTCTTTGTCCGTTTCGTGCACCACCTCATAGACCCCAGCCGGACAGTAGCGCTGAGCTGGTTCGGCAAATTTCGCCAAATTCACTGAGATTGGAATACTAGCGTCGGCCAGTTTAAGATGTACGGGTTGGCTTTCTTCGTGGTTGGTCATCGCAAACGACACGTTGGTCAGACGATCAAAACTTAATTTGCCGTCGGGCTTAGGATAATCAATCGGCTGGTGCTTGCTGGCCTCTTGCGTCGATTGCGCGTCGGATTTTCCATGCTTGAGGGTGCCAAACAAACTAAAGCCAAGCAGGGTCTGAAACCACATGTCAAAGCCACCAAGCGCCAACCCACCCAGCGGTCCAAAGCGGGCATTAAGCGGGGCTACATTGCGCACTTTCTTCAGATCTTTGCCCACCGGGCCCTGCCGCAAAGCGGTGTCATAGGCCACCAACATATCACCCGACTGCCCATTTTGCAGCGCCGTATGGGCGGCTTCGGCCGCCGCAATTCCCGAATGCATCGCGTTGTGATTGCCCTTGATCCGCGGCAGATTGACCAAGCCGGCTGAACATCCCAGTAAAACTCCTCCCGGGAATGCTGACTGCGGGATCGATTGCAGCCCTCCTTTGGTCACGGCGCGGGCACCGTAAGCGATGCGCTTGCCACCTTCGAGCATTTTGGCAATTTTCGGATGATGTTTGAGCCGTTGGAATTCCATATACGGAAACAGATAGGGATTTTTATAATTCAGATCGACGATATAGCCCACATAAACCTGATTATTCTCAAGATGATAGATGAACGAGCCGCCACTGTTCTTCAACCCGAGCGGCCAGCCCATCGTATGGGTGACCTCGCCTTGATTATGATTTTCTGGCTTGACCTCCCAAATCTCTTTCATGCCAATCCCGAATTTTGGCACATCGCAATTTGCAGAGAGATTGTATTTGGCGATCACTTCCTTAGCGAGCGACCCCCGCACGCCTTCGGACAGAAAAACATATTTTCCGTGTAATTCCATACCCGGTTCATAACCGTCCCCCGGCGTACCATCCGCGTTTTTGCCAAATTCACCTGCCACCACGCCTTTGAGGGCACCGTCGTCGGCATAAATCAATTCAGAACACGCCATGCCAGGAAATATTTCAACACCCAGGGCCTCGGCCTGTTCGGCCAGCCAGCGACAGACATTGCCCATTGAAACAATATAATTACCATGGTTGTTCATCAGCGGCGGCATTATCATATTCGGCAGACGTATTTGTCCCGCCTCGCCAAGCATATAAAAGTTGTCCTCTTTCACAGCCGTATTAATTGGCGCGCCGCGTTCTTTCCAATCAGGGATCAAAGCGTTCAACCCACTAGGGTCCAGCACAGCGCCCGACAGAATATGCGCCCCAACCTCAGAGCCTTTTTCCAGCACCACAACCTCGATATCGGCTGAAAGCTGCTTGAGCCTAATTGCAGCAGACAGGCCCGCTGGCCCCGCCCCGACGATCACAACATCGTAAGCCATTGCTTCTCGTTCAATTTCGGCCATGGTCGCTCCTTATAGCGGGGTTAACAACGATCTCAACTACTGTGCATGCCTAGCGTGTCGAAACCGCCGGCGTCAACCATCAGCCTATGTTAAACCGGTCTTAAGCAACAGTCGTTTACTTATTCATCCTGATTGCGCCCATATCAAGCATCGCCTACAATGGGGTAAGGCCTTGCAAAGTGGCGCATTCCTTGGGACTATAGATGGGGCAAAATGCGGTAGAGCGGCCCAAGAACACAAACGACCGGAACCGGATCAAATGGAAAAAAAACCTATGACGCGCAGGGGCCATACGGCGCTTGAAACCGAACTCAAACATTTGAAGTCAACCGAACGCCCAGCAATCATAAAAGCCATTGCGGAAGCCCGCGAACACGGCGACCTGTCCGAAAACGCCGAATATCATTCGGCACGTGAAAAACATAGCTTCATCGAGGGTCGGGTTAAAGAGATAGAAGGCACGTTGTCGCTGGCCGAGGTGATCGATCCAACCAGCCTGTCAGGTGCCATTAAATTTGGGGCCACCGTGCGGTTGGTCGATGAAGACACGGATGAAGAAAAAACCTGGCAGATTGTTGGCGAGAATGAGGCGAGTATTGAACAGGGATTGCTCAATATAAAATCCCCCATTGCCCGCGCCTTGATCGGTAAGGAAGAAGGCGACAGCGTCGAAGTAAAGACGCCCGGCGGTGACCGATCCTACGAAGTGCTCAGCATTCAATATATCTAACCGAAAGCGTGCTATGGCCGATCCCAGTGACAACTCGCCCTCGGCGATACCAACCTTTGTGCCATCGCATGCGGGTCTTCCAAGGCCTTCGATTGCCATTCCTGCGGCCATATTAAGTGCTGTCTGGGGTGCAATATCGCTTGCAGTGATGGTGTTTGGACCCAGCACCACAGATCAGTTTTCCACATTAGACATTTTCATCGGTCTGTTGTTGGCAAGCTTGCCGATCGGGTTGATCTGGATCGGCGCGGCTCTATTGCACCTGTTGCATATGACACAAGACGAGGCGCGCAGGACCGACGCTGCCTTGATAACGCTGCGGCAGGCCTATGCAGCCCTGCCAAAACAACCGCATACCGACGGTACGATCGCGCTTACAAGAAAACTAGATGAAGTCGTGCTTTCCCAACAGATGCTGGAAAACGCCTTGGCAGAGATCAAATCTGTGCAGCAGAATATGCAAGCCCCCGCACCACAGGCAGCCCCCCCCAGCCAACGTATCCAGCCCACTCAACCCAACCGAAAAACATCCACAGAAACGTCACAGGATCAAGGCAATTTGGGTTTAGAGGGCCCCAGCACAGAGGTCACGGGATCACTGGCGCATCACGATTATATTCGCGCTTTGAACTTTCCTGAAAACAGTGAAGATGCCGAGGGCTTTGCCGCGCTTCAGCGCGTTCTAAAAGATCGCAATTCAGCACAGCTCGTACAATCTTCACAGGATATACTGACACTGTTAAGCCAAGACGGTATCTATATGGACGACCTGCGCCCCGACATGGCGCGCCCCGAGGTATGGCGTCGCTTTGCCGCAGGCGAACGCGGTCGCACAATCGCCGCTTTGGGCGGTGTACGCGACCGAGGGGCCCTTGCAAGAGCCACTTTGAGACTAAAACAAGATCCAATTTTTCGAGATTCGGCACATCATTTTCTGCGCCTTTTTGATAAGAACTTCCTGACATTTGAACAAACCGCCAGCGATATTGAAATATCAGCCTTGTCGAACACGAGGACGGCCCGCGCGTTTATGCTGCTGGGTCGGGTGGCCGGCACGTTCGATTAACCGAGCCAGCGGGCATAAAAACTGCACCGTTGGCAGACCTTTATAGCGCGGCACCGGCACTTTCGTTCAACCCGTGCATGACGCGTTATACCCCCTTTATTCATCCGAAGTGGCTTCAACCCTGCCAGTAGCAATCCAAGTTCACTTCAAAATATCTGTGACAAAAAAAAGGCGACACCCGAAGGTGCCGCCAGAGCATTGAATCAATCTGGGAGGAAAGATATTCAATAAAGGGTTCGGGAGAAGGTGAGCCCTATGACGTTAAGGTCGCATATTATGGCGTGACGCAGAAGCCTTTAATCTGCAATGCTGCTATGCGGCATGCGCATGGTTCTTTCCGTTATTGGATGACCAGACTTAAGTGAAATTGGATGATCTAAATGCAAACACTTTAAATTTTGCCACAAAAGCGCTAAGATTGAAAACATTCATAGTAAAAAGTGTTTGCAAGTAAATATTAATATATAAATCACATGGAGGCGCCATTCACATGAGAAACAGCGGGTCGACCCGTCCATCAGACCGGTCTAAAGCCAAAAAAACAGTAGCCAAAAACCCCCGTAAAAATTCCAACCTCTCCGAGTCTGTTAAACAAGATCCCAATAAGGAACAGCACGCCGAAGATCCTCACGATCATTATGAAGCCCTGCTTCGCATAATGGGGCGGATCAGCCCAAAGACCTGACGCACACATTGGCTTTGCAAAATCAGACTTAGCTAGGGATGATAGAACAGGAAAGCAGGCTCAATAAAACCTCAATCAGGGTGCAGATGAAATCTGGATCCGTCAAGACTGCACCAATGACAAATTCCTAAGCATTTGCCAAAAAACTTTTGATGTGACACCTAAATCTAGCCTAACTAAATTTTAAATTCGATTATAACGACCACTATGCTCACCCAAAGCAAAGCGACCAAAATACACCGTTTGTTAGGTTAAGGCCTTATCTTATCCTGACAGGTAACGCGCAGTCTCAGATCAGATTTACAATGACACAAAGCCCTACTTTCTGGCAACATACTTAAATAATGAGTGGGTGCACAAAGGATGGTGTGAAAAAATCGACACCAAAAAGAGCTCTATTGAAGTGGTCAACGCAAGAGCAACTGAACAGGATGCAATTGCAGTTGGGCTACGCCCAGCTGAAAAAATATTATCAAAGAGTATAATTCTCACATCCCAAAACTGCCAAACGGCAGATAACGCACCAAATCACCGGGGCGGATATGACGAGCCGCACTGTCCAATTCGACCAGACCCTCGGCCCAACTCAATCCGCTGATCCGCCCCGACCCCTCAGAGGCAAAGGCTTCTACCCGGCCATCTCGCACCCGCGCCCGCAAATATTCGTGGCGTCCCGGTTTCTTTTGCTTCTCAAAGCCCGCCGGCAGCGCATAGCCCTGCGGATCAATCCAGCCCTGACCAGACAGCGCCGCCATCGCGGGGCGCGCAAACACCAGCGCACAGACCAGTGCCGCCACCGGATTTCCTGGCAGGCCAAACACTGGCACGCCCTGCCACATCGCAAGCGCCAACGGTCGCCCCGGCTTCAATGCGATCCGCCACATCTGCAGCGCTCCAGTCGCGCGCAAAAGCGCCGAAACATGATCCTCGTCACCCGCCGACGCCCCGCCAGATGTTAAAATGACATCGGCCCGCGCCGCGCCTTCATCAAATACTGCACGCAGCGCGTTGCGATCGTCGCCGACGCGGCCCAAATCCACTGGCTCAAACCCCCAACGCGTTGCCAGCGACAACAACATCGGCCGATTGGCATCGAAAATTTGCCCGGACCCAGCGTCTTGGCCCACCTCGCGCAACTCATCGCCAGTGGACAGAACCGCCACCCGCAACCGCGCGCGCACTGGCACCTGAGCACAGCCCACCGCGCTTAACAGGGCCAGATCTGCCGGTGTCAGCAAGCGCCCCGCCGGCAAAGCCTCAGAACCCTTCACAATATCTTCGCCTGCCTGCCGAGTATTGGCCCCGCGCTTTAGGGGCCCACGAAACGCAATTTGCGTTGCACTTGCGGTGACATCTTCGTCCAAAACCACCGTATCAACCCCGTCGGGCAGCGCAGCTCCGGTCAGCACCCGCACCGCATGACCCGCAGGCACTTTTGCCGCAAAGGGGGCACCCGCTGCAGAACGCCCGGCCACCAGGGGTAAAACCTGCGTGCCTGCAGCCCCACCCGCATAAGCAAAGCCATAGCCATCTACGGCTGTATTCGCCTCGGGGGGGTTGGACCGCAGCGCAGATACTGGGTTGGCCAAAATACGCCCCTGCGCCTGTGCCGTCTGGCATTCTACCGTGGCCTTGACCACCTGCATGCGGTCACGCAACAGGGACAACGCGGTCTCGACAGGCGTCCAATCAACCCCAGCTGGCAGCGCAAAACAGTCATTGCGCAGCGGTGGAGGCTGCAACCTCAAAGCCGCCGCCTCAAGATCGGTCTCAAACCCCTGTCCGAGAATCCAGCCTTCTTCATCGGTCTCAGCCGCAATCATCTGTTGTAGTATATCCGGCGCCACTTGCGACAGCGCCACAGCCAACAAGCGCACTTGATAGGCGTCGCGAATACCGCCGTCTGTTTGCGCCTGCCGCACCGCACCGGCAATCAGCGAGGGCCAAATTTCGGCCAGAACAACTGCGGCGTCTGAGCCCTTAGAAATTTCAAACGGCCATACCGCCAGATCAGTTGCAAAGCGCCGCCGCAACCGCGACAGCACCGGCAGACCCATCAGGACCTGTGAACCTACGGCGCCAGCACCGGCCAGCTGCCAACAGGTAAAGCTGCCCTTGGCAAGGCTCTCAACCCGGCGCTTTTCCGAAAACGGCGCGGCGCTATAGTCTTGCTTGGTACGACCAAGACCAGCGATATCACGGCCCAGCGCATTGCCCCAAAACGGGCCTTTCCCCCCCAGTGACAGATTGATATCAGCTGCCAGATCAAAGCGGTTATTGGTGGTTTTCTCATCCGTGATCCGGGCCTCCAGCCATGCCCAAAGTGCCAGCGGATCGGCCTGACCAGTCAGCGCTTTGGCAAACCCACGCGGATAGGCAAAGGGAAAATCAAACCCGACCAGCAATCGCCGTCCCGCTGCCTTTTCTTGCTCAATCAGCGCCACCAGTGCTGCCTCGGCAACTGCCCGGTTGCGCAAGTAAAGCGGCTCCTCAGCCACTCCATTGCGCGCAACCCCCAGCCAGATCGCATCTTTGCGCGGCTTTGGACCGGTGTCATTGCCCCCCGACCAATCGACCACCGCAATTGTGTCAAACTGGGTCACAAGCCAACCTCACGCAAAACAAAATCCGCCAGCGCAGTGGTGTCATCGAGGTCAAACACCGGCCGCTCAAGCGTCAACGGCACATCGCTGGCGACCGCCCGAATGGTATCATCACCGGGCGCAATCAACGGCTGACCGGTCGCAGAACGATGCGCCTCGATCTTGGGGTGACGGTCCCGCTTGTAGCCCTCAATCAACACCAGATCGACCGGCGACAACCGGGTGAGCAAATGCGCAAGTTCCGGCTCTTCGTGATCGCGCAGCTCCTGCATCAAAGCGATACGATTTTTCGACGCCAGCAGCACTTCTTGGGCACCGGCAACGCGGTGCCTGTGACTGTCTTTGCCCGGATGATCAACGTCAAAGCTGTGATGGGCATGCTTGATGGTAGACACCGAAAAGCCACGGCTTGTGATCTCGGCCACCAGCCGTTCCATCAGGCCGGTTTTGCCAGCATTTTTCCAACCTGTAACACCGTAAATTTTCATGGAATATCCTTTAAAAGACCGGCAGCCTGCGCCAGATCTTCGGGGGTGTTGACGTTAAAGAACGGATCGACCCCATAGCCAGAGAACAGCGCCTCGCGCCCATTGTGACGCCGTGTCCACATCACTACCTTACGCAGACCGTCACCCAGCGCGGCCCGCAAATCTTCACGCAGCGCCACAGGCCAAAGGCCAAAAGTAGGGTGACGCACCTGACCACGCGCAGCGTCGGGTGTCGCGGCCAAAACCAGTGGATGCTCCATTCCGGCAGAGGCCTCTATGAGGCGCGCGACCAAATCCATTGGGAAAAACGGTGTGTCGGCAGCGGCGGTAACGATGCGGTCTACACCTTGGTCTGCGGCCCAGTCGAGCCCCGCCAAAACCCCCGCAAGTGGGCCGGGATAATCGGCGATACTGTCGGCAATTACCGGCAAACCAAGATCGGCGAACCGCGCGAGATCACCATTGGCATTCAGCGCCATTCCCGCCACCTGCGGGGCAAGACGCCCGCTGACCCGGGCCAACAAGCTTTGATCGTGCAATTTCAACAGCCCCTTATCGCCACCGCCCATGCGTCGCGCCAATCCACCGGCCAAGATAACTCCCAGCGGCGCGGTCATGCGCGACCTCCCTTGCGCCGCGACCGTTGGCTTTCCTCATCCACCAAAGCCGGGTCTGCATCGCGCAGCAACCGTTCATCCCCCGACAGGCACACGAACCGCTTGCCACGCATGCGCCCAATCAAAGTCAGCCCGACCTGCTGGGCAATCTCGACCCCCCATGCGGTAAACCCCGACCGCGACGCCAGCACCGGAATACCCATCATCGCAGTTTTGATCACCATCTCCGAGGTCAAGCGACCCGTGGTATACAGGATCTTGTCAGCGGCAGAAATCTGTTCGCTTACCATCCAACCGGCAATTTTGTCGACCGCGTTGTGCCGACCGACATCTTCCATATAAACCAACGGCCGGTCCTCACGACATAGCACTGTGCCGTGTATCGCCCCAACGTCCAGATACAGGCTGGGCGTTCGATTAATTTTAGCAGCCAGCGCGTACAGCCATGACGTCTTAACCGGGCTGGCCGGCAGATGCACCTCTTCCAAACCCTCCATCATATCGCCAAAAACCGTCCCCACGGCACAGCCGCTGGTGCGGGTTTTCTTTTTCAACTTGTCTTCAAAACTGGTTTGGGTTGCGGTACGCACCACCACAGTTTCGAGTTCTTCGTCATAGGATATGCCTGTAACATCCGCATCATCTTGCAACATGCCTTGATTGCGCAAAAACCCCAGCGCCAGATATTCGGGGTAATCCCCAATTGTCATCGCCGTGACAATTTCCTGTGCGTTGAGAAAAATCGTTAATGGGCGTTCTTCGACCACTGACAGCACACTTTTTTTGCCATCTTGATCAATACCGTCCACCGCGCGGCTCAACCCGCGGCGGGACAGATCTGGTGCAATCAAGTACTCGCTCAGGTTATCTTGGGTTGCCACCGAATTTATCCTCTCATGCGCCGTATTGGCAACCAAGGATGAAACCAAAGCGCCCCTGAGTGCAACCATGAATCTCAAAAACGATGGTTGCAGGGCGAAACTGTTGCGACAGAAAAACGCGTCAGCGCTCATAGCTCACCACAGTGAATAGAGTTGGTTAAGGAATGTATGCCCGCAAGGCCTTGGTCTTATCGGCCTCGTCATATTCATGCAAGGTGACTTCTGTCACACCCTCAAGCCGACCAAATGCGTTTTTCAACTGGTTCGGAAACCAAACAACCGGCAGATGGTCAAACCCGGGCAGCGACGCCAAAATTTGCGATGTCCGCAAACTGCATTGCGCCGCGTAGACCGCACCATGCGCAAGAGCCTTTTGCAAAGCGAGTTCCGCCACGTCAGGCGGCACCTCAAGCGTCTGGATCACAACGTGATGGGTTTTGCGCGCATGGGCACGCACATAGAAATCCTCGATGGCCGGTGTCACCCCAAACAGCACATCGCCTTTTTCCGGCAGGCGCGCGTGTCGCACAGTGCCAGCCGGGTCAAAAATAATCCGCTGCGAGGCATTGATCATCACGCTAGTATGCGCCCCAGTGCCCGAGCCGTTGTTGATCATGGTGATCAAGCTCAACGACGCTGGCCCAGAATGATGGTAGGCGGCATTTGCAAGCGCCACATCAGACATTTTAGAAATATTTTGGCTGCAGCATGCGAGAGCATTCTGCAAAAAAATAATAAATATAATCAGCCGCAAAATCGTACCTTAAAATAGGCTTTTGTTTATCCGTTTACGATCGCAATAAAAATCAACAACCCGATTGATGCGATCGAGACGCGAGTCATTGCCTTAAGCATGCCATCAAAAGTTTTCTCTTGAACTTCAATGTCCATTTCGCCGTGCTTGTGTTCAGTCATGGGATACTGCCTTTTTGATATCGTAGTTTGCGTCTAGCGGATTTTTCAAACCCTGTCACCCCGACATCAGCGCGCAGGCAGCACCGAATGAAACAAACTGCCGAAACACTTTATTACAGAGTCAAATTGGGTCCAATTTTACATAAGTCGCCGATACACATAAGCCCCATCTTCGCGGATTTCACGGCTCAGATGGCCCTGTTGATAAAGGTGGCTCAGATGGGCATATGATTCGACCAGAGCCAGACCATATTCTCCATCACCGATCCTGCGCTTGAACAGCGCCGTAAAACACTCAGTCGCAGTTTTTGGCTGCGCCAACGCAACGCTCAAACGGGCCAATGCGCCATGGTGATTGTCGATCAACTGGCGCATCCGCAATGGCAAACCGGTAAAAGGCATTTTATGCCCACCCAACACCACATGCGCCTCTTTGGCCAAGCCTGCCAATCGGTTACAGGCTTCAAGCCAATCGCCAACAGGGTCGGCCTCCGGCTCTGTGGCATAGACGCCAATATTGGGGCTGATCGACGACAGGACCTGATCACCCGCCAGAACCAAATCGTCACTTTGGCTCCATAGGGTGGCATGCTCAGGCGCGTGACCGTTGCCGATGTGCACAACCCAATCACGACCGGCCAGATGCAGCACATCATCTTGCTTTATACGTTGAAAACCCAGCGGAATAGGCCAGACCACATCGGCAAAATTGAACGGGCGTTCGGAAGCGCGTTTGGCAAAAACCTCAGGGTCCATACCGGCACGACGCCAAAAGCGCAGGGTTTCGGGCGCCGGATACGGCTGGACATCCAAACACAGCATACGCGCCATCAACCAAGCCGTGCGTGTGGCAAGCAATGTGGCCCCAGTGCGGTCTTGCAACCAACCCGCCAACCCCACATGGTCGGGATGATGATGGGTAATCAGCACCCTCCGAACAGGACGCCCTGCTAAAGGCCCGACCAACAGCTTTTCCCAAATTGCACGGCTGCGTTTGCTGTTGAACCCGGTATCGACGATGGTCCAGCCATCCTCATCAGCCAGCGCATAGATATTGACGTGATCCAGCACCATCGGCAATGGCATGCGAAACCATAAGACGCCCTCGGCAACTTCTATCGCTACACCCTCTGCCGGCGGCTCTGCCCATGGATAGCGCAGACCATTTTTGCCAACGCCCATCAGGCGGCAAATCCGTCGACACTCAGCGCATAAAGATCTTCGGCACCGGCGCGGGCATGGATCAACAGCCCTGTATGCTCGGGCAACAGACGCAAGATATAGAAACGCGCCAGCGCCATTCTGGTGCCTGGGGTCAGTTCAGCAGCGGCAGCCTTAAGATGATAATAGCCCCCCAAGACACGGGCAAATGCTTTAAGATAAGGTACTGCGCCGGCAAACCGGTCATTCAGGTCACTTTGACCAACCAACCAATCGGTAGTTTCGCGCAGCGTTTCCGTAGCCTGCCAAACCGGCCCTGCCAGATCGGGAATCTGCTCTCTTGTCGCCTCGGCAAAGGCTTTGATATCATCCAGCAACCGCCCTGCGGCCTCGCCACCATCCATAAGTTTGCGCGCCACCAAATCCATCGCCTGAATGCCGTTGGTGCCCTCATAGATCGCGGTCACCCGCACATCGCGGCTGTATTGGGCCGCACCGGTCTCCTCGATAAAGCCCATGCCACCGTGTAATTGCACCCCTGCTTCGGCGACCCCAATCCCGGTATCAGTTCCAAAGGCCTTGGCGATCGGTGTTAAAAATGCAGCCCGCGCCGACCAGCGCGGATCACCGGTTGCGGTGCTCATATCGATCGCCGCCCCGCAGTCGAGCGCAATGGCACGCGCGGCAAAAATATCGGCCTTCATCGTCATCAGCATACGCCGCACATCGGCGTGATCAAGAATAGTACCTGTGCCTTGCGCAACCGGTGCCTTGCCCTGTTTACGCTGTGATGCAAACCGCAGCGCGTGCTGATAGGCGCCTTCGGCCACGCCTATTCCCTGCCCGCCAACACCCAGTCTGGCGTTGTTCATCATGGTGAACATCGCTTTCATACCGGCGTGTTCCCCCCCGACAAGCCACCCCGTCGCCCCCTCGTATTGCATCACGCAAGTTGGACTGCCATGCAGGCCCATTTTATGTTCCAATCCCACCACTTTCAGCTGGTTCGCAATACCCGGGTTACCCGACGCGTCCGGCACAAATTTTGGCACAAGAAACAGACTGATGCCCTTGGTGCCAGGCACACTATTAGGCAGACGCGCCAACACCAGATGACAGATATTTTCAACCACATCGCTGTCGCCCCAACTGATATAAATTTTCTGGCCGGTGATGGCATAGCTGCCATCGCCATTCGGTACAGCCTTCGAACTCAGGGCGCCCACATCGCTACCAGCCTGCGGTTCGGTCAGGTTCATCGTGCCACACCATGCACCGCTGATCAGCTTGGGCAGGTACAGTCGCTTGATCTCGTCGCTGGCATGATGCTCCAGCGCTTCGATTTGGCCCTGCGTCATCAACGGGCACAGTTGCAGCGACAGACACGCAGCGCTCATCATTTCGTTAACCGCCGTGGTCACGGCCATCGGCAACCCCATCCCACCGTATTCGGGGCTGGCCGCAATGGATACCCAACCGCCCTCGGCAATGGCGCGGTAACCCTCTACATAGCCCGGCGAACAGCGCACCACACCGTTTTCCACAACCGCCGGATGCTCGTCACCGGCCCGTTGTAGCGGTGCCATCACCTCTTCGCACATCCGTCCGGCTTCGATCAGGATCGCCGTGGTCACATCCCGCGTCGCCTCGCCAAAGCGCTCAGTGGCGGAAACTTGATCTAGCCCGACCACATGATCAAACAAAAACTGATACTCAGTGACAGGTGCGCGATAACTCATAAGAAGCTCCTTAACGGCAATACACTGCAACAGCAAAAGTTCTGACCCTGGCCCAGGTTGCGATCCGACCCGCGACAAGGGCTTGGCAGGGCTTTGTGGTATCTGTATGACATAGCTGCACCGCGACGCCTAGGCAAACCGGTAGCGCCTTTACAGATTACGCTGCGTCATCGGAGAGACATTATGCAAACGGCACAACTGCCCGCCACCCCGCACGGAGTGGCTGCCGCAAGCAGGGTCTTGGCCAAAGGCGGGTTGCTCGCCTTCCCAACCGAAACCGTTTATGGACTGGGGGCTGACGCCCGCAATGATCACGCTGTAGCGCGCATTTTTGCCGCCAAGGGGCGGCCCAGCTTTAACCCGCTGATTGTGCATGTCGCCTCGATCAGTGCCGCACAAGCACTGGTGGCGTGGACCGCGGTCGCCACAAAATTGGCAGCCCAATTCTGGCCGGGCCCAATGACACTGGTGCTACCGCTGAAGCCTGACAACGGCTTGTCAGCGCTGGTCACCGCAAATCTGCCAAGCCTCGCGATCCGCATCCCCGCCAACCCGCTCGCGCGGGACCTGCTGGACCAGTTTGGCGGACCAGTTGCCGCCCCCTCGGCCAACCCCTCAGGTCGTATCAGCCCCACTACCGCGCGTCACGTAATACGCGGTCTCGGCGGGCAGATTGACGCTGTGATCGATGGCGGCGACTGCGCGGTGGGTTTGGAATCAACCATCATCGGACTTGAGAAAACCCCAACCTTGCTGCGTCCTGGCGGGCTTGCCAGCGGGCCGATCGAGGCCTGTCTGGGACAACCGTTAACGCACCATCACATCAGCGATACACTGAATGCGCCTGGGCAAATGAGATCACATTACGCCCCCACCGCGCGCTTGCGCCTGAACGCCACAAGCGCACGATCGGGTGAAGTTTTGTTGGGCTTTGGGGATGTACCCGCCGACTTAAACCTATCGGCCAGCCGTGATTTGGTCGAGGCAGCGGCAAATTTGTTTCGCCATCTGCATACGCTGGATACACGGGCATCGGAAGTCATCGCCGTCAGTCCAATACCCAAAACGGGTTTGGGATTGGCCATCAACGACCGCTTGCAACGCGCCGCAGCGCCAAGGTCTGAAAGCGAAGCGGCGCTATAACGCAGCTATCAACCGCAAACAAAGGGTCACGCCCTCCCGGCCGTCGCCGACAGCGCCACAGCATCCACCCCCATACGCCGCAGCGAATCCGGCCATATTTCATCAGCAGGGTTTTCAAAAATAAGCGCGTGGCTGGCTTCGCCGGTCAACCAGCCGTTCTGGCTGATCTCTTGCTCAAGCTGACCCGGCCCCCAGCCAGCATAACCCAAAACCATCATCGCCAAGGCCGGGCCCTTTCCGACCGCGATGTCTTCTAAAATATCCTGTGTTGCAGTCATCGCAAAGGTTGGGCTGACCTCAAGCGTTGAGATATCCGAGACATAGTCCCGCGAATGCAGCACAAACCCCCTGCCATGCTCAACCGGACCGCCAAAGTAAACCGGCATATCCGGCGTTTCATCACTGGTCTCAATCGACATTTGCTCAAGTAAATCGCCAAAGCGCAAACCGCGGTTGGGTTTATTGACGATCAGCCCCATGGCACCCTTGTCAGAATGCGAGCACATATATATCACGCTCCGGTCAAACCGAGGATCACCCATCCCGGGCATGGCAATTAGGACTTGGCCGGTAAAATCAACCGTCGTTTCGGGCGATTGCATTTTTCACACCTTTAAACTTTCTGTATTGTGATCATGACCCGCGACGCAGTGCGACGCAAGCCCGAGTATGCCAAACCACCCGAGGATATCCTGATCGACAGAATGTGATTTGGCTTTTGGGACAAAATCGTCGCATAAGACAGCATGACCCTAAAAAAACTTTCCCTCGGCCTGTTGATTTGTCTGATGCCTTTTGGCGCCGCATTGGCGCAAAATGCATCAGACATCATCTCGGTCCACATCCTGACCGGCGCAAGGATCACACCCGAGCAACACATCTCAGCGCTGCACATAAAGCTGAAACCCGGCTGGAAAACTTATTGGCGTGCGCCGGGAGAGGCTGGCATTCCACCCGGGTTCAATTGGGAAGGGTCCAAAAATATCAGGACGGTGGATGTTCTCTGGCCACGGCCAATTGTGTTTCATCAATACGGGATGCGCTCGATTGGATATAAAAACGAGATTATTCTGCCACTCGCTATCCAGCCCGGCACACCCGGTGGCCAGATCGATTTAAAGGGCCAGATCAGTCTGGGTATCTGTCAGGACATCTGTATCCCCCACACTGTCAAGTTTAGTACCACCCTGCAGGCCAATCAAACCGTGCTGGACCCAAAAATAAAAAACGCCCTGCGCCAGCTGCCCAAAACCGCCCGAACGGCCGGACTGCGTGCGCGGCGCTGCACGTTCTTACCGGCGCAGAGCGGACTAATGCTTAAGGTCACCCTCGACATGCCGTCAACCGGTGCACCAGAACACGCCGTTATAGAAACCAACAATCCATTTGTATGGGCGGATCCGCCCACAGTCTCACGGGCCGGCAATATCCTTTCGCTGAAAACACTGCTGACACATAGCGCTGGACAACCATTTTCTGTGACACGCGACAGCGTCAGAATAACCGTTTTAGGCAGCGATGGTGCCGTGGACATCAATGGTTGCAACAACGGCTAGCCCTGCGCGATACGCGATCGCCGCAACGCCATAAACAAACCCGAAAGCAAATAGATAACCACCATAATAACCGCCAAACCAACGATAAAGGTTAATAAAGCTAAAGGCTTGACCGGGAATTGCTCCAGCCCCGGCAGAGCCACCAGCAGATGGCCATACGCAACAGTCCATCCCAGTGTCGCCACCAGCCATGCCAGCACCATCAGCCCTAGAAGCACAAACCCAAAACGCACCGCCATCAGCCGGAAAGATAAAGCCTTTGACAGGGCTGTGAATTGCCGACCGATATCATTTTGCGCCGCAATCAACGACGGCACGACCAGCAACACCAGCACCATGCCAAAGCCCAGCCCATAGACCAGCGTAATCACTGTCGGCTTTAGAAATTGCGCCTGCTGCGAGGTTTCATGCAAAAGCGGCAGCAACCCCAAGACCGTGGTCAACGTGGTCAGCATGACGGGACGAAGGCGATCTGCCGTGCCGTCAATAATCGATGGCACAAGCCCACGGGTGCGGGCGTGTTCGTCGATTGTGGTCACCAATACAATAGAATCATTGATGATAATCCCGGTCATACCAAGCAGGCCAACCACGCTGAACATCGACAACGGCACATCCCAAACATAATGACCATAGATTGTCCCTACCAGACCAAATGGGATCACCGACATGACCACCAAGGGCCGGGTCCAGCTGGCAAACACCCAAGCCAGAACCAGATAAATTCCTGTCAGGCACAGGATCAAACCGGCACGGGCATCACTGAGAAAACTGTTTTCTTGCTCCGACAGACCTGCAAGTTGCCATTCAACCTGGCGCTCTGCCGCGATTTTGGGCAGGATTTCCGCCTGCAAAGTGGTTTCAATTTCAGCGGCGCGCGCCGGATCATCTTCAGATATATCACCCGTAACCGAAATCAATCGAATGCCGTTTTCACGACGCACTGTGGAAAATCCGGTGCGTTGCTGAACGCTGACAATATCAGCCAGTGGCACATAGGCCGCCGCCGGGGTGCGCAACTGCATCCGCTCCAGAAAATCAGCCGTCAGCTCACCCGAGGGCAGTTCGACCCGAATCGTAGCGCTGCGTGGCCCATCAGGATAGCTCGCCGCCTCAATCCCGTTGAGCCGGTGACGCAGCACCCGCCCCAAGCCATCGATTGTAAAACCCAGCGCCTGCCCCTGCGGGGTCAACTCAAGGATCAATTCCTGCTTGTCATAGGCAAGATTATCTTCGACCGCAGAGACCTCAGAATATTGCGCCAGCGCAGTTTTAAGATCCTCGGCTGCAGCTTTCAACACCTCGGCAGAGGCACCAAAAAACTGAACATCCAACGCGTCCCCTCCCGGACCTGACCGCCAGCCCCGAAATGAGACGGTCTCGAGCAGTGGATGCCTGCGCACCGCGTCTTGCAACTCACCCACAAACGCAAAACTGGAATACGGGCGCAGATCGGCATCAATCAACTCGATCGATATGCCCCCCAAGTGATCGGGATCCTTGGCGTCGCTACCAGCAAGGCCACGACCGGCAGTACCGCCAATCTCAGAGATGACAAATTCAATCGGATTGCGACCGTGGCGTTTTTCATAATCGGCGGCCAATTCCGTCGTGGCACGCTGCATTTCACGCATCATCGCCAGCGTATCCTCACGCGTCGCACCTTGAATCATCGCAAAGTTCCCAGTCACCGAAGAGCGTTCCGGCGCGTTAAAGAACCGCCATTTGACATCCCCGCGCACAAACAGCGCGATCTGACTGGCCAATACTGCAACTACCAACGCCAGCACCACATAGCGTGCGTCAACCACCCACGACATAAACCGGCGAAACAGCCTGTCACGCACCCAGACAAATCCCAGATTGACCTGTCGGCTTGGATAATCATACCAATGATCCTTGACGCTGTGGGCCACCGCATGCGCCATGTGATGGGGCAGGATCAGAAAACACTCGACCAACGAAGCCGCCAGCACCGCGATAACAGTCAGCGGGATATCCGCAATCAAATCGCCAAACCGGCCCCCAATCGCCGTCAGACCAAAAAATGCAATGATTGTCGTAAGAGTTGCGGCAAAAACTGGAAGTGCCATCCGGCGGGCGGCATTTTCCGCCGCCTCGACAGGGCCCTCGCCACGACGAGCACGCCAGTCAGCATGTTCGCCCACCACAATCGCATCATCGACAACGATCCCCAGCGTGATAATTAACGCAAACAGCGACACCATATTGATCGTAATGCCCGACAGATACATCAGCGCGATCGCCGCCATCATCGCAGTCGGTATACCAGCTGCAACCCAAAACGCGGTGCGGGCGTTTAAAAATAGAAACAACAAGCCCACCACCAACGCCAAACCGGTTAACCCGTTCTCTAGCAGAATATTAAGCCGGCCAGAAATTGCTGCGGCCCGTGTTCGAATCAAAGTCACCTCAACCGCCGCGGGCAGTGTCAATTGCAAGTCTTTTGCGACCCGCTCGACCACGCGCTGAATGCCAATGGCGTCCCCTCGGTCAGAGCGGTCTATACGCACCGACATCGCCGGCCGTTCACCAACAAAATAACTGCGCTTACGATCAATCCCATCAACGCCCACTCGGGCGACATCCCCTACCGTCAGGCTTGATCCATCCGGGTTGGAACGTAGCACAATGGCGCGTATCTGCGCCGCCGAACGTTTGGCAATCCCCGTTCGAACCCGGGTGTTTGAGCCCGTGACATCGCCAGCGGGATCGACGTCAACCTCTTCCGCAATTGCCTGCGCAATCTGCTGCATAGAAATTTTATAGGCCCGCAAGTTGGCGCTCGGTACTTCGATCACCGTCTCAGGGGCGGCCAGCCCGCGGATCGTGCTCCGGGTGGCCCCTGCATTATAAAGACGCGTAACCAATTCGTCGGTAAAGCGTCCAAGCTGTTCAATCCCCACCGGCCCGCTGATCACCACATCGGTCACTCGATCACGCCAAACCGCACGGCGCACAATCGGTGTATCTGCCTCATCGGGCAGGGTCGTGACCGTCTCGATGGCGGTTTGCACGTCATCTGTGGCCCGCGCCATATCCCAGTTGGGTTCGAAGTCCAGCTTGACCCGTGCCGAGCCCTCACGCGACGTGCTCTCGGTGCTTTCCACGCCCTCAACCGCCAACAAAACAGGTTCCAACACCTGAACAATCGCCCTGTCAACATCCTCGGCACCGGCGCCGTCCCATACCACATAAACCGACACCGATTCCAAAACGACATCGGGGAAAAACTGCGCCCTCATGCGGGGTAAGGCCATTAAACCCGCAACAATCAGCACCACCAACAGCAAGTTGGCCAGCGTTTTGTGGCGGATAAAATACGACAGAAGCCCGGTCGCACTAGAGGAAAGGTCGCGCATCGCTAACCGCCCATCCTGCTTTCAATCCGCTCGACCATCTGGACGGGGACTTTGGGTTTTTCAAGCTGGCCAAGAATACGTTGTTTAGCCGCCGCTGGCATGCGTTTGTTCGCAGTCACAAACGCCACCAGCTTGGCCTTGCGCTCGGCGGTTAGCTCCACCATATCCGGGGCTTTGGGCGCTTTATCATCGGTTGCGCGCAACGGCCGCACTTTGATCCCCGCACCCAGTAGAGGTGATCGTTCAGCCACAATTTCTGCACCGTTCAAATCCGGCGCCCGGACCAAAATGTCATCGCCTTGCCGACGCAACAATTTTGCAGGCCGCGCCAGCAAGCGGTCCTCTTTCCCCAAAATCAAAACCTCTCCGGCTGCATCCAGTGCCGAGGACGGCAAGCGGATCACATAGTTCAGAGGTGGTTCGGTAACCTCAACGGTCACAAAATCACCAGGTTTTAAACCGACCGGTTGATTAATTTGCGCAAAAATCAGCCTTCCGGTCTGGCCTTCGCCGACCGCAGCGCTGTCGCGGCTCAACTGCCCCGACGATACGAGGTCGGTACCAAACACATTCAACGTCACCTTAACTGGGGCCTGTCGCAGCACGCCGCTGTCGTCCAATAGACGCGCATATTGCGCCGTTGAAATCCGAAATGCCACTTCCAGCGCCGCCGGATCAATCAACTCTGCCAGCCGTTCGTTGACAGAAACCAACCCACCCTCTACCAGATTGACGCCACTCAACATGCCGTCAAAGCCCGCAACAACGCGCGTGTCAGCCAATCGACGCTTGGCCTCATCACGAGAAATCTGCGCCCGCGCCAGACGGGTTGCAGCCTGATCGATGCGGGCTTCTGCCTGCGCAAGACCCTGCCGTTTTGCCAGTACCGACTGGCGCGCCACTGAGGCGGCAAGCTCTGCAGTTTCAACAGCGGCTACCGTGCCAACACCCCGCGCCCGCAGATCGATCTGTCGCTGCAGCACCCTGTTGCGCAACGCAACCTGTTCGCGTGCCGCGACAACCTCGTCGTTGGCCAAAAGAACGGCCGCAACTGCCTCGCGCTGTTCGGCTTCGGCATCCCTGAGGTCGGTTTCAATCCGCGCCAGAGCATCTTGAGTATTGGCAGGATCGATCAATGCCAAAAGTTGCCCCTGCGCAACCTGCCCACCCTCTACAAAGTTTTCAGAAAGCTCAACGACTTGCCCTGAAAGCGCCGCGCGTATTTCCAATGTGCGGCGACTTTTGACGTCGCCAAACGCCGTCAAAACCGGACGCACCGTCCCGGGACTTGCAGCAATAACATTCACCGCAAAGACCCGCTCGCGGCTCTGTGAGGGACGGTCGGCGCGCGCAGCCTTTTCGTCCAGCGCGGTTTTTATCAAATCGCCTGCATAGAGTAAAACAGCGATCGCCACAGAACACAAAAACAGGCCCGTCAGGCTTTGCCTTAAGAATCGCATTGGTTTAACATCCTCATGCGCCGTTACTTCGGCTTGAAAGTTACATAGTGCTCGCACCCTGCCCGCCAAGGCATTTCACTTGCGAGTGTTTATCCCTTAAACGACCCGCTGGTCTACTTCCGTCGCAGATGTTCGTCCAAGCGCGGCATTATTTCGACAAAATTGCACGGTTTGTGCCGAAAATCGAGCTGTTTGATAAGAATTTCATCCCAAGCATCCCGACACGCCCCAGGGCTACCGGGCAGCGCAAATAAATACGTGCCGCCTGCCACCCCAGCGGTTGCCCGGCTCTGCACGGCTGAAGTGCCAATTTTTTGCATACTGACCATGGTGAACACGGTGCCAAACGCATCGATTTGTTTTTCATAGACGTCACAATGCGCCTCGACCGTGACATCGCGCCCGGTCAGCCCGGTGCCTCCAGTGCTGATAATGACATCAATTTCGGGGTCCGCCACCCATGCACGCAATTGATCAGCGATCACCACTCTATCATCGGCGACAAGTGCGCGCGCCGCCAAATGATGTCCTGCGGCTGTCAGACGATCGACCAGTGTTTGGCCCGATTTGTCCTCGTCAAGACGCCGTGTATCAGACGTGGTGAGCACCGCAATGCGCACCGCAATAAACGCAATATTTTCATCGATACGAGACATCACTCCTCCAAATGCGCACGTAGCGCAAGCAAATCAGCCCAAGCATCGCGCTTGGCCTCGGGTGTGCGCAACACCATGCCCGGCAGCAGCATCGGCAGTGCCGGTCGGCCCCAAGCCGTGGTCCAGGTGCCCCGCAGCCGGGCAATGCCCCGCGTACCCAGCGCGGCCTGGCAACTCAAATTTCCCATCAAAACGATCACATCCGGTGCGGCCAACGCCACATGGCGGGCCAAAAACGGCTCCATCATCGCCATATCTTCAGCCCGCAAATCACGATTTTGCGGTGGACGCCATGGCAGCACAGTCACCATGTAAACGCCACGCGCCACCTCTGTGGCCGTCCGGTCAAGACCAATCGTCAAAAGCATCTTATCAAGAAATTGGCCCTCATGGCCCGCAAAAGGACGCCCAACACGATCTTCGTCGCGTCCCGGGGCCTCGCCAATCACCATCACCCGCGCCTTTGGATTACCATCCGAAAATACCAAATTTCGCGCGCCTTGTTTCAAAGAACAGTGGTCGTACCCCGCCAGTGCCTCACGCAGAGCGGGCAATGTCTGTGCCACCCCGGCGGCTGCCACAGCCACCGCAACCGGGTCCGGACCGGCCGATGCCCGCGTTACGGGGCCACCCGCCGGTCCGGTCCCGGTTGCCGCCACCGACTTGGCTGCATCCACGGTCATGAGCTTGGACGGCAGGGCATAGCGATCCACCGGCTGGTCCAAGATTGTCTCGGTCACACCCAGTTCTATTTGCCATTCTAACAGCGCCCGCGCGCCGTGCCAGTCTACTGCCGATTCCATGACCCACAGCCTAACCTGCTTTACAAGGATCGAAAAGACGCCAAAAGACAGCGCGGCATCTTGCCCAAAGCCCCAGCGGTTTCTATAAGCAGCCAAACCATATGGAGCCTCCCGATGAGTTTCACCGACAAGCACCTGCTTGGGATCGAACCCCTCAGGCCCGAGGCAATCACCGAAATCCTTGATCTTGCTGACAAGTATGTGGCGCTGAACCGCGGGCCACTGAAACATTCCGATGTTCTGGCGGGTCTGACCCAGATCAATATGTTTTTTGAAAACTCAACCCGGACACAGGCCAGCTTTGAACTGGCAGGCAAACGTCTTGGGGCCGATGTCATGAATATGGCGATGCAGGCCAGCTCGATCAAAAAAGGTGAGACGCTGATTGATACCGCGCTGACCTTAAATGCGATGCACCCCGATATTTTGGTCGTGCGCCACCCGCACTCTGGCGCAGTGGATCTGTTGGCACAAAAGGTCAATTGCACGGTACTGAATGCCGGTGACGGCCAGCACGAGCACCCGACGCAGGCCCTGTTAGACGGGCTCACGATCCGTCGTGCCAAAGGCCGCCTGCACCGGTTGAACATCGCAATATGCGGCGATATTGCCCACAGCCGCGTGGCGCGTTCAAATATTATCCTACTGGGTAAGATGGAAAACCGAATTCGCCTGATCGGCCCCCCAACCCTGATGCCTGCCGGCATTGCCGAGCTGGGCTGCGAAGTCTATCAAGATATGCATGTCGGATTGCAAGATGTGGATGTGGTGATGATGTTGCGATTGCAGAAAGAACGCATGGATGGTGGCTTCATCCCCTCGGAGCGGGAATATTATCACCGGTACGGATTGGATTCAGAAAAGCTGCAATATGCCAAGGATGATGCCATTGTGATGCATCCCGGACCGATGAACCGCGGTGTGGAAATCGACGGCGAAATTGCCGATGACATCAACCGATCCGTAATACAGGAACAGGTGGAAATGGGGGTTGCAGTACGCATGGCGGCGATGGACCTGCTGGCACGCAATCTACGCGACGCCCCCGCCAGCGGCGAGGTGACGGCATGACCAAGCGACTGCTGCATAACGCCCAAGTGATCGACCCCGAGGCCGGGACCATCACCCGCGCCGACATCCGGATCGAAAACGGCCTTATCACCCAAGTCAGCCAATCCCCCTTGAGCGCAAACCCCAATGAACATTCTGTGGATTGCCACAATAAATACCTCACACCCGGTATTATTGACATTGGCGTCAAAGTTTGTGAGCCAGGCGAACGGCATAAGGAATCTTTCAAATCTGCAGGTCTGGCCGCAGCGTCAGGCGGCATCACCACGATGGTCACCCGCCCCGACACCACCCCGGCGATCGACAGCCCAGAAACGCTTGAGTTTATCGCCAGGCGCGCCAATCAGGCCACGCCTGTCAATGTGATACCGATGGCGGCACTGACCAAGGGCCGCAACGGCCGCGAAATGAGCGAGATTGGCTTTTTAATGGATGCAGGCGCGATCGCCTTTACCGATTGCGACCACGTGGTGAGCAACCCCAAGGTATTTGCCCGGGCCCTAAGCTATGCCTGCGCTTTGGGCGCTTTGGTAATCGCCCACCCGCAGGAACCCACCCTGTCCAAAGGCGCCGCGGCAACCTCGGGAAAATTTGCCTCGCTGCGCGGCTTGCCGGCAGTCTCGGCAATGGCAGAGCGCATGGGCCTGGACCGGGATATCGCGCTGGTTGAAATGACCGGCGCACGCTATCACGCCGATCAAATCACCACAGCCCGTGCCCTGCCGGCACTGGAACGCGCCAAGGCCAACGGTCTGGACATCACGGCCGGCACCTCTATTCATCATCTCACACTGAACGAGTTGGACGTCGCCGATTACCGTACTTTTTTCAAGGTCAAACCGCCCCTGCGCTCTGAAGAAGACCGCAAGGCGGTGGTCGCGGCGGTGCAAAGTGGCCTGATCGACATCATAAGCTCGATGCACACCCCGCAAGACGAAGAAAGCAAACGCCTGCCGTTTGAAGAAGCCGCCTCAGGCGCTGTGGCGCTGGAGACCTTATTGCCCGCTGCGCTGCGGCTGTTCCACGCCGGAGATCTTGAACTGCCACAGTTATTTCGCGCCCTGTCATATAACCCCGCCAAACGGTTGGGCCTGGCCGCCGGGCGCATGGCCGCTGGCGCACCGGCCGATTTGTTGCTGTTTGATGCCCATGCGCCGTTTGTTATGAACCGCTTTACCCTATTGTCGAAGTCAAAAAATACCCCGTTTGACGAGGCCAAGATGCAGGGCCGCGTTCTGGCGACCTATGTTGCGGGTGAACCTGTATATGAGGCTTCTGTATGACCCCGATTGATACACCGATCCTGATTCTGGGTCTCTGGGCTGCTGTGGGGTACGGAATGGGCTCTGTGCCCTTTGGCATCGTGCTCTCGCGCCTGATGGGTCTGGGCGATTTGCGCAAGCAGGGGTCGGGCAATATAGGCGCCACCAATGTGCTACGCACCGGCAATAAGACTGCCGCAGCATTGACGCTGATTTTAGACGGCGGCAAGGGCACCGCAGCAGTGTTGCTGGCGCGTGCAATAAGTGGAGAGGACGCCACACAACTGGCCGGATTAGCAGCGCTAATAGGGCATTGCTTTCCAATCTTTCTCAAATTCAAGGGCGGCAAGGGCGCGGCAACGTTTCTGGGCGTGATGCTGGGGCTGTCTTTTCCGCTGGGACTGGCGTGCTGCGCAAGCTGGCTGGCCACCGCCTATTTCATGCGGATCTCATCGCTTTCAGCGCTGGTGGCGGCCGCCTCATCGCTGCTATGGGCGGCGGTGTTTGGGCAAGCGCAGATGATCGGGCTTTGCGCTGTGCTGGCCTTATTGGTGATTGAGCGCCATCGCGCAAACATTGCCCGCTTGACGGCAGGCACAGAGCCAAAAATTGGTCAAAAATAGCCGTGGCCGAAATCAACTTTCAAACGCAATCCATAAATTTCAGAATTTCCCGGGCGCAGTCGTACGGATGCGACAGTGGCATCATATGCGACGCGCCCGCAATCTCGACCGTGGTGCTGTGACGCAAGCGCTGGGCGAGGCCTGTATTAATCATTGGGATAATCGGCTCGGACCGCGCCCCGTGCATTAATAGTGTTGGCGTATTAATACCCTCCAAACCACCGGCGGCAAGCAGGCGCGCAGTATCACGATATAGCGCACCTTCTGTCGCCTCGATAATATGAATGCGCCGTACAAGACCGTCTTTATACCTGTCGGACAGGTCATCCCAAGCCCGGCCATCACCCCAAACACCAACAAAAATCCGCGCAGCCTCTAAGCGGTCGCCCTGCGCCAAAGCATGTTTCACAGCATCCATATGCGGCTGGGCCAACGAAAACATTTCGGGCGCATCCTGTGCAGCCACAGCAAAAAAAACCGGCTCTATCAAGGTGAGCGAGCGCAGTTTCTGCGGCTGTTCTGCCGCCAATCGCAGCGCCACCGTTGCCCCAAAGGAATGCCCGATCAAATGTACAGGTTCGGTAATAAAGCTGGCGGCAATCTGTGTGCTGAGATATTGATAGTCCGCCACGCCATCCCAATCTGCACTGCGCCCGTGGCCCGGCAGATCAAACGCCGTCATCTGAAGCTCGGGGGACATTTCCTCCGCCAGGCCTACCCACGCGCCGGAATGGGCCAGTGAGCAATGCAACAAGATTGTGGGGCGCGATCCAATGCCAAACCGCCGCCAATAGGTCTGGTGACCTGCCCGCAGATCATAGGGCATTAGACCCCGCCTGCCAGATGTGCATCAAGATCGGCAAGACGGTCCTGACCCCAGAAACGCTGTCCGTCATCCACGATGAAAAACGGCGCGCCAAAGGCCCCGGCCTCGACCGCATGCTCTAGGTTGGCGACGTATTCCTCCGCCCCTTGCAGCAGCCCTCTGTCGGCCAGCGCCGGATCAAAGCCCGCCGCACTGAGACAGTCGCGGATCACTTCATCTTGCGAGACATCGCGCTGTTCGGACCAGCAGGCTCGGGTCATGACATGCATCAATTTACCAATATCGCCATCACCATTGTTTTTTGCCGCTATGAAAGCATAGGACGCCGGGGCCTGATTAACTGGCCAATGCGCCGGCTGCAGGTTGAGGGGTAAACCCACATTTTTGGCCTGACGCACCAGTTCTTGCAGACGGTATTCTTTGCGGCTGGCATGACGTTCTTTTGGAGCGGTGCCACCGGTACGTGAGAACAGTGCGATCACATCCAACGGCCGGTATACAACTCTGGCGTTATGGCGCTGGGCAATTTCGTCCAAACGCTCTCCAGCCAGATAGGTATAGGGTGAAATTACCGAAAAATAACAGTCAATTTGGGTCAAATTTTCTCTCCTTTGCAAGCATCACTTTGCCAGCGGTGACGCACATGTTAAGCGGTGTCAATGTTATGATTCTGTGATCTAGCGCACCTAAGGACTTAGCCAAACATGCCAACACTGACTGACCCCAAACTTATCTCCGGCAACGCCAACCCAGCCCTGGCAAAAGCAATCGCCCGCCGTATGTCATTTCACCGCGGAAAATCAGTCGGACTGGTGGATGCCCGCGTTGAGCGGTTCAATGACCAAGAGGTTTTTGTCGAGGTTTACGAAAACGTACGTGGCGAAGATATGTTCGTCATCCAACCGACTTCGAACCCCGCCAATGACCACCTGATGGAACTGCTGATTATATCAGATGCCTTGCGGCGCTCATCGGCCAGCCGCATTACCGCAATCATACCCTATTTCGGCTATGCACGACAGGATCGCCGGTCGAAAGCCCGCACACCCATCAGTGCGAAATTGGTGGCGAATATGCTGGTCGAATCCGGAATTGAGCGGATTTTGACAATGGATTTACACGCCGCACAAATCCAAGGGTTTTTCGATATTCCCGTCGACAACTTATATGCATCGCCAATTTTTGCTCTGGATATCGAGCACCAGTTCAAGGGCAAAATGGAAGATATCATGTTGGTATCCCCAGACGTTGGCGGCGTTGCACGGGCGCGCGAGTTAGCCAAACGGATTTCGGCCCCTCTGGCCATCGTCGACAAGCGGCGTGAAAAAGCCGGCGAAATTGCCGAAATGACCGTTATCGGCACTGTTGAGGGCAAAAAATGCATCATCGTTGACGACATTTGCGATACAGCCGGCACCTTGTGCAAAGCCGCTGATCTATTGATAGAGAACGGCGCCAGTGAAGTTCATGCCTATATCACCCATGGGGTTCTTTCGGGGCCAGCAGTCGAGCGCGTGTCAAAATCTGTGATGAAATCTTTGGTAATCACGGACTCGATCCAAGCGACCGATCCAGTGAGAAATGCCCCCAATATCCGGATCGTTCCCACGGCGCCGATGTTTGCACAGGCCATTTTGAACATCTGGAATGGCACATCTGTGTCGTCTTTGTTTGACGGCGAAACGATGGAACCGATTTATGAGGGCCTGTTTAATAAATAGGCGGCCGCGGCGGGTTTAGGGCCGGTTACACGCAAAAAAAAGCCTCGATAGTTTCGAGGCTTTTTACTCTTAGTCTAGGGCAGTGGTGGGAACAGACGCATAGTTCAGCGCGTGGTCATGCCAAGTTCGGTGCCGACTGCTTCGATATCTGCAACCCGTTTAAAGGTCCCATCAATGTCCCCGCCGCTGGATTTTGCCGCATCATGGGCAGCCTTGGCATCGGCTGCAAGCGTATCAAAGATGTCTTGCGTGACATCAGCGCGCAGCAGCGCTTGCTCGGCCAGAACCGACAGGCCATCTCCAATTTCAGCAAATCCACCCGTCACCAGATATTCCTGATGGCCCGCGCCGCTTTCAACCCGCAGCATCCCGGGCCGCAGGGTTGTAATCAATGGCGCGTGATCTGCCATTGCTGTCAAATCGCCATCAGCCCCCGGAACCAGCACCGCTTGCACCTGCATAGATGCGAGACGACGCTCGGGGCTTACCAGATCAAATTGCATTGTATCAGCCATTCCGGCCCTCCTTAGGCGGCGTCAGCTGCCATTTTCTCAGCTTTTGCGATCACTTCTTCGATCCCACCAACCATATAGAATGCACCTTCTGGCAGGTGATCATATTCACCCGCAGCAACGGCTTTGAACGAGCTAACGGTATCTTCAAGCGGAACCTGTTTGCCGTCAGCACCGGTAAAGACCTTTGCCACGTCAAACGGCTGCGACAAGAACCGCTGGATTTTGCGCGCCCGCGCCACGGTCAATTTGTCTTCTTCCGACAGTTCATCCATGCCGAGGATCGCAATGATGTCTTGCAGCGACTTATACCGTTGCAAAATACCCTGCACCTCGAAAGCCACATCATAATGTTCTTGGCCCACGACGGCCGGATCCATCAGACGCGAGGTCGAATCGAGCGGATCCACGGCTGGGTAAATCCCCAGCTCAGAAATCGCCCGGCTTAGAACCGTGGTCGCATCCAAATGCGCGAACGATGTCGCAGGCGCCGGATCGGTCAAATCATCTGCAGGCACATAGATGGCTTGCACCGAAGTGATCGAGCCCGCTTTGGTAGAGGTAATCCGCTCTTGCAGCGCACCCATATCGGTGGCCAGCGTTGGCTGATAGCCCACCGCTGATGGTATCCGCCCCAGCAGCGCCGACACTTCGGAACCAGCTTGGGTAAAGCGGAAGATGTTATCAACGAAGAACAAAACATCGGTACCAGATTGGTCACGGAACTGCTCCGCCAAAGTCAGACCGGACAAGGCAACCCGCATCCGCGCACCGGGAGGTTCGTTCATCTGCCCGTAAACCAGCGCCACTTTCGACTCTTCAAGGTTCTCAGGGTTGATAACTTTGGATTCAATCATTTCGTGATACAGGTCGTTACCTTCCCGTGTCCGCTCGCCGACACCGGCAAACACCGAAAAGCCCGCGTGCACCTTTGCGATATTGTTGATCAGTTCCATAATCAGAACGGTCTTGCCAACACCCGCGCCGCCGAACAGGCCAATTTTACCACCCTTTGCATAGGGGGCCAGCAGATCGATCACCTTGATACCAGTGACCAGAACTTCTGATTCTGTTGATTGCTCGGAGAATTCCGGCGCAGGCTGGTGGATCGAGCGATATTCTTCGGCTTTCACTGGACCCTGTTCGTCCACGGGCTCGCCTACGACATTCAGGATCCGGCCCAGAGTGGCGTTTCCGACCGGCACCATAATCGGGCCGTCTGTGTCAGTCACTTCCTGACCACGCACCAGACCTTCTGATGCATCCATCGCGATCGTCCTTACGATGTTTTCGCCTAGGTGCTGGGCCACTTCCAGAACCAGTTTCTTGCCATTATTTTCGGTCGTCAATGCGTTGAGGATCTGTGGCAGATGATCTCCGAACTGCACATCGACAACAGCGCCGATCACCTGTGTGATTTTGCCTTTTGCGTTTGCCATGTTCTGTCTCCGGTCTTTAGAGCGCTTC
>Ga0206130_10000635_pt1 | contig 56924 bp, 44 predicted proteins | sample Helgoland_Spring_9_FD_148637 | JGI IMG/M metagenome (GOLD analysis project Ga0206130, IMG submission 148637) | Pelagic subsurface seawater microbial communities from Kabeltonne, Helgoland, North Sea - Helgoland_Spring_Bloom_20160512_1 | ecosystem: Environmental > Aquatic > Marine > Epipelagic ... | reverse complement strand
TCGATAATAAATTTGATAACAATCTTGAGGAGGAATTATATGATCACTTTAAAGTCCTTGTTCCAAAACATCTTAGCAAGGAGGATTTGAATCGATATATTTGGGGAGCATTTCACCACCAAAGAAAATGTAACTCATTTACCTTCAAGAATTTTAAAAATAATAAGTTATCCGTTCAAAAAGCATGGGTTGATTATTATGGCAATGCACCAAACAGCTACGGCAATAAGAAACTCTTCATACCATTACTGGGTGATTACTTTAAGGAGTTTGACACAGAAAAAATGTTAGCCGAACTTGAAGAAAATAAGAGCAATTTTAAGTAATTAGCCTACCCAAACCTTACCCATTTTACCTAAGTATTACCCATTTTACCTATTTCAAAAAATAACTTTTAAACGTTCCTTCTACAGCCAGAAGAAAACTTATTGTTGCATCAATAAATCATTTTTTTTAACAAAAACAAAATAGAATGCAAACAATAAAAAGCAAAAATGTGCCTTGGGCTAATAAGGATCTCGATCATAAATTACAGGTTTTATTCCATCACCTAGACTATTTGGAAGACCAAATGGATATCGTCAAAACTGTAAATCTTTATATGGCTAATGATATACCACATGAGGATCTTTTGGAATGTCTAAGAAAGAAAATTAATGCCCCATTGACCATCAAGCAGATGATCCTTGATTTGGTTAAGAATTACACAATGTTTGGAGGAGGTGACCTGAATCATATAGAAATGTATTTGAACCAAATGCACATAGGTCTAATTAAAGAAATAGATGACGTGATTTTAGCTCAACTTAACCTCAAAAAATCAGCATAAAATTATGAGCAAGTATCAAGAGATCGAATATTTCAAAATAAAACAAGACTGGCTCGGTTTAAGCTATATCTATCGCAATAATACAGAGGATTATGGGTATATAGTATATGACCCTGATACGATACATCAGAGAGATAATGTCAAAATTATGGGTAATGTAACATGGAGTAATCCCCAAAAAATGGTGTATTATAACTTGACCAAATAAGAATATTCTATATCGTGGGAGACCTGTTTGTAATGGCTTCACCCAGAAAAATAAAGTTATTTTTTATTATTTTAGTTAGGAAATGGAAAGTGTAAAACCTTCCTTTTTTCATCTGGGACCATGGAAGGCTTTGGGGGAAGATTGCTTGAGGAATTTCTGACTAAACCACTATTTGTAATGCCTAATTGGGGAAAAGTTGTTTAAAACATTACTGCCATTTTTACGGCTATCCCTTTGAAAACCTTAATATTTACCTATCGATATATGAATAAATATACATCCGCAATTGAATTCAAACATCAGGGAGATAGTGCCCTATTTAATCATTTCAGCAAGTTCTTTGATGAATTTGTTATTGAAGAATTTAGGAGAAAGCATGATGCTGACAAGTCCTACAAGGGTCACAAGGCAATGATGCTTGAAATTGAAACCTATGTTTCGGATAATATTAAGTTTGATTCAAAGGATGATTACGCTCATCTAGTGGATACTCTCAAGCTCCTCGCTGAGAATGATGTTTAATTAATCTTCCTGCAATTCTTTTTTTTCTTTTTTTCTAATTCGAGTCTCCTCAAATATTATTCCTAATAGAGACATACCAATCCACTTGAATAACTTGGCATTTTCCCATGAGCTGAAATCAAAATTTGTTTCAAAAGGGGAGAAATCAATTGCCCTAAAAAGGTAAACTAATCCAATTATTAAGGGATAAATTATTATTCTTCTATTCATGAGGCTAAAGTAATCATTCTAATTTATTAAAAAATCTATAGCGTTAAGACTATGGGGTTATGTGGCAAGTGGTCCGTGAGCTGCGACTGCGGAACGCAAAGTGGCAACCGAGTACCCTAGCAAAACACCTATCAAATGGACTTTCAGATACTGTTTTGGTACTCTATTCCTAAAAACAAGGCTCTAGCAGCCTGTATGGCATAAAGATATAATTATAGGATAATTATTACCTAGAAATAGATCCGAATAATAATTTTGAATTTTGTTTGTGCCTATTCGGTGTCATCATAAACTAAATAATCCAATCTAGTAATATGTTTATCTAGATCATGAAATAGGTCAAAATATTTTTCAGTTTTTCACCAAGCTTCGAGGACTGGATCTGTTCACCAAAGAGGGCTTGGGAATTGAGGAGGAAGAAGGGATTTGTGGAGGACCCTAAATAACTGATTGGTACTCCCTTGGTACTCTATTTTGGATTTTAGGAGAAAAAGGGCTACTTTAATACTACAGATGTAATTTTGGTGATGGCATACAATTATAAGACTATTTTTAATTACTTTTGTCTGTAGAAATTATTTGTATGTCAGAAAACAAAGCACCCAATAAATCAGAATACTCAGCCAATAATATTCAAGTTCTTGAAGGACTCGAAGCCGTCAGAAAACGACCGGCAATGTACATAGGTGACATTGGAGTTAAAGGACTTCACCATCTTATATGGGAAGTGGTCGATAACTCTATCGATGAGGCTTTAGCTGGACACTGTTCGCATATCAATGTTGAAATTAATACCAATCATTCTATTACCGTAACTGATAACGGTAGAGGCATTCCAACAGATCTTCACGAAAAAGAAAAAAGGTCTGCACTTGAAGTGGTCATGACCGTACTTCACGCCGGAGGTAAGTTTGATAAAGACACCTACAAAGTTTCAGGGGGTCTTCATGGGGTAGGTGTTTCCTGCGTCAATGCACTTTCAAGTAAATTGATTGCTACTGTTCATAGGAATGGAATCATTTATCAGCAAGAATATAACAAAGGCATACCTAAATATTCTGTTAAGGAAGTAGGTACTACTGATACAACTGGTACCATTATTGAATTCCATCCTGATAAAGAAATATTTACGGCCGGTGAATATAATTATGAGACCGTCGCCACTAGGTGTAGAGAGCTTTCTTTTTTAAATGCCGGAATTACCATCACTTTAAAAGATCATAGAGAGCAGGAGGATGATGGATCAACCAAAGGAGAAACTTTTTTATCCACGGGAGGATTAAAAGAATTTGTAGAGTATTTAGATGTCTCGAGAGAAACATTAATCCCTCACCCTATCTACATGGATGGTGAAAAAGGCGCGATCCCTGTTCAAGTGGCATTGAGTTATAATACCTCTTATACCGAGCATGTCATCTCTTATGTCAATAACATCAATACCATTGAAGGAGGTACACACATCGCAGGATTTAGACGTGCCCTAACGAGGACCTTGAAAGCCTATGCCGACAAATCGGGCATCCTTGATAAGGTGAAAGTGGAAATTACTGGTGATGATTTTAGAGAGGGACTTACTGCCGTAATATCTGTAAAGGTGGCCGAGCCTCAGTTTGAAGGCCAAACCAAAACAAAATTAGGGAACTCTGAAGTAAGTGGGGCCGTAGATACTTGTGTGAGCGAAATGCTCAATAATTATTTAGAAGAAAATCCAAAAGAAGCTCGACAAATTGTTCAGAAAGTTGTTTTGGCAGCGCAAGCACGCCACGCGGCAAGAAAGGCACGTGAAATGGTGCAACGAAAAAATGTTTTGGGCGGATCCGGTTTACCAGGTAAATTGGCAGATTGTTCAAATAAAGATCCTGAGGCCTGTGAAATTTATCTAGTTGAGGGAGACTCCGCAGGTGGGTCTGCCAAACAAGGCCGCGACCGGATGTTTCAGGCAATTCTTCCCTTAAGAGGTAAAATTCTTAATGTTGAAAAGGCGCAAGAACACCGCATATACGACAATGAGGAAATAAAAAACATGATTACTGCCTTGGGAGTTTCGTTCGGTACTCCAGAGAATGAAAAGGCACTGAATATGGAAAAACTGAGATATCACAAAGTCATCATCATGACAGATGCAGATATTGATGGCAGCCATATCAGAACCTTAATTTTAACTTTCTTCTTTAGGTACATGAACGATCTCATAGAAAAAGGTTATCTCTACATCGCTTTGCCACCACTTTATTTAGTTAAAAAGGGGAAAACAGAAAAATACGCTTGGTCTGATGATGATCGCGATCGTGTAGTTAAAGAAGTTGCGGGCAATGGCAAGGAAGAAAATGTGAGTTTCCAACGATACAAAGGTTTAGGAGAAATGAATCCAGAACAACTCTGGACGACCACCATGGACCCTAAAAACAGAAGTTTAAAGCAGGTGACTATCGAATCTGCAGCTGAAGCTGACCGATTGTTTTCCATGTTAATGGGTGATGAAGTAGCTCCGAGAAGAGAGTTTATTGAGAAAAATGCGAAATACGCTAAAATAGATGCCTAGAAGCCTCTATTTTGGGTTCTTTGTATTTATCTTAACGTATGATTAAAACTTTATTACGCCTAATTGTAGCCCTACCTTTGGTAGGTCTCTCTCAACAGACCTATTGGCAGCAAGCGGTGGATTACAAAATGGAAATAGAAGTTGATGTAGAAAGACATCAATTTACTGGGTCTCAAATACTGCGCTACACTAATAACAGTCCAGATACACTTCATAAAGTTTATTACCACCTTTATTTTAATGCATTTCAGCCCGATGGCATGATGGATGTGCGGAGTAGATCCATAGAAGACCCCGATGATAGAGTCATGGATCGAATTTCAAAATTGAAGGATGATGAAATTGGATATCATATGATAGAAAACCTCTCACAAGAAGGTACCGCCGTCTCATTCAACATAGAATACACCGTGCTAGAAGTTCAACTGGCCCATCCCATCTTACCTGGATCCACAACGAAATTGAACATGAACTTCAAATCACAAATCCCTGTTCAAATACGCAGGTCAGGTAGAGATAATCTAGAAGGAATTTCTTATTCTATGGCCCAGTGGTATCCCAAAATAGCCGAATATGATACGCGAGGATGGCACGCAGACCCCTATGTAGCCAGAGAGTTTTATGCACCCTGGGGTCGATTTGATGTTTCCATCACTATAGATAAAAATTATATCGTCGCTGCCTCCGGAGTATTAGAGAACAATAATGAAATAGGATATGGTTATCAAGATAATCTCTTAATTGACCAAAAGCACAAAGGTAAAAAACTCACTTGGCATTTTTTCAATGAACAAGCGCACGACTTTATGTGGGCTGCAGATCCTGATTATATTCATCAAATAGCACAAGTCCCCAACGGACCCAAATTGCATTTTTTTTATCAGCAAGGCCAAGCCACAAGGGATTGGAAAAAGTTGCCAGAAATACTCATATCAGCTTTTCAGTACATGAATACCCATTTTGGAACATATCCCTTTAGCGATTTCTATGTAATCCAAGGAGGAGATGGAGGTATGGAATACCCGATGTCGACGCTCATCACCGGTCACAGAGATTTGTTAAGTCTTGTGGGCGTAACGGTTCATGAGGCTTTGCACAGTTGGTATCAAGGGGTATTGGCTACCAACGAAAGTTATTATCATTGGATGGATGAAGGTTACACCAGCTATGCGAGTAGTCTTACCATGGACCATTTGATGGGAGCCGACAACAACCGATCCAACACTAGCAATTATACTAATTATTTCAGTTTGGTATCTAGTGGCAAAGAAGAGCCCATGTCCACTCATGCAGATTATTTTGAAACTAACTTTGCTTACAAAAGAGCCGCCTATTCAAAGGGTGCGGTAAGTCTGGCCCAGTTGGGCTATGTTGTAGGTAATTCATGCCTTGAAGACATTCTATTGACCTATTTCGATCAATGGAAATTCAAACACCCAAATATGCATGATTTCATCAAAGTAGCTGAAAAAACTTCGTCGATAGAGTTAGACTGGTACTATGACTATTGGGTCCACTCAATCAAAACAATTGATTATGCCATTCAATCGGTACAGTCACTTGGAGCATCTACCCATATTCAACTCAAAAGAATCGACCCCATGCCCATGCCCATTGACCTAGTAGTTACTTTAAAAAATGGGACCAAAAAATCTTATTATATCCCATTAGGTATCATGCGAGGTACTAAAAAATCAGAAACTGCCATGGCGCGTCAAATAACGAAAGACTGGCATTGGACCCACCCCACCTATGATTTAATAATAAAGCTCAATTTGAATGATATAAAATCGATAGAAATAGACCCAAGTCAAAGAATGGCCGATGTTAATCGATCCAATAACAACTATTCAATAAATTAATGACTCTAAGGTATCTGAGCTTTCAGAGAGATTACCCGAGTTGAATTCAAGGGGTCATTGTTAAATAGAGTTATGTTTTTAAACTGACGCCCTTTTCTATTGAGCGGATCGAATTTAATCATCAAAATCGTACTGTCTCCTCCGGGAATATTCTCTTTTTTTAAATCCCAATCAACACACTCACAATTAGATTTTATTGTCCTGATGTTGAGTACATCAACTCCTCTATTGTACAGACTTAGTGTATGAAATTTGGGGTGATCAGCTGATGATTTACCAAAATCTATATTTTCATCAGATAATTCCAGTTTAGGATAATTCACTGAATCCCCCCTAGATGCTGATCTAACTTCAAAATATTCTTCAATCGTAGCTATCACACTGATTTGCTTTAGGGGCATCTCGAAATCTGTCGTTATTATATCTAAGCCATCTCTAAGAAAACCCAAATCTGCTCTACGAACGGGATCATAATTTAAAAGAAGGGTCCCTATAGATTTGGGAGGCAAGGTATCGGGCATTATCCTCAATTGAATGAAGTCTGGGATCCTAGATGAATCCATTAAAAAGGTCATCACACTGTCTGAATTATTATAAATTTTGAATTCTTTTTCAACTCTCTTATGATGCCATATAGGACCCATATTAAATAGTTTGTAAGGCAAAAAAAGATTTCCATAATGAACTGGAAATATTGATATTATATCTTTTAAACTATTGATGACATAACCAGTAATTTGTAAAGCAGTACTGATGTTATCACCGCTAACCACGTGGATGAGCTTATGAAAAGCACCTGATCTATTTGACGCATTAAAGCTTATGGTGATTGAATCAGATGTATTTGGAGCTATTTTTTCTCGACTATAAGCCGTCACCACGCAATCGCAGGAAGCCTTTACTGAGGTGATCCCAACACTATCTATGCCCTGATTTAAAAAGGTAAAAGTATGGCTAACCTCTTCATTTTCAATGAGGTCTCCGAAACGATGAACTGTTTCCTGAAATCTAAGACTTGACTGACCATAGCCAAAAAATGAAAGAAATATAAAAACGATAGAAAGATGCCTCATGATATCTTCGCAATATTACGCGAAAAATTACAATTTTAGTCGTTAATAATTGATTTCTCAACTAGGAATTATAGGTTTGTATGAAAAAAGAAAAATGGCCAGAATATTAACCGGAATTCAGAGTTCTGGAAAACCACATTTAGGTAATCTATTGGGTGCCATACTCCCTGCCATTGCACTCAGCAAGAAAGAGCGAAACGACTCCTATTTTTTTATTGCCGACCTTCATTCGCTCACCACTATCAAAGATCCTGAATTGCGAAAGGAAAATGTAAGATCAGTAGCTGCTGCATGGATCGCTTGTGGTTTTGATATTGAAAAAAATACGTTTTACCGCCAGTCAAAAGTACCCGAAGTTTGTGAATTGGCTTGGATTCTTAATTGCTTTACGCCTTTTCCTATGTTGGCCAATGCCCACTCTTTCAAAGATAAATCTGATAAGCTCAGTGATGTGAATGCGGGTTTGTTTGTTTATCCTGTCCTCATGGCTGCGGATATCTTATTATATGATGCTGATATTGTTCCGGTAGGTAAAGATCAAAAGCAGCATTTAGAAATGACCCGCGACTTAGGCCTTACGTTCAATCGGAAATTTGGTGATACTTTTGTTATTCCGGAACCTCAGATCAGTAATCAAATGGAGATCGTTCCTGGGATTGATGGTAAAAAAATGAGTAAATCTTATGGGAATATCCTTGATATTTTTCAAACCGATAAAAAACTCAGAAAAAACATCATGAGCATTCAAACGGATAGTTTAGCCCTAGAAGCGCCCAAAAATCCTACTGCCTGCAATGTCTTTAAACTCTATGAATTACTTGGATCTGATGAGGATATTGAAGCCTTGCGCAAGTCTTATTTAGGTGGTAATTATGGTTATGGCCATGCCAAGAAAGAATTATTTGAACTTATTCTCAAAAAATTTGATGAAGAAAGAAGTACTTATGATAAACTCATGTCTGATCCTAAATCATTAGAGAATATGCTGTGTGAAGGCGAAGCAAAGGCCTCTAAAATCGCCCAATCCGTGTTGGCTCGAGTAAAGGATAAAATAGGTTTTTAATAAATAAGAGCTGATCTGATCCTTTTTAAAACCCGTTACTTTAATAAAAATAGTATAAATGAATTTCAAAGAAAAAGCCCAATCTTGGTTGAACTCAAGTAAATTAAGCGATGCCGCCCGTCAGCAAATTGAGCTCTTAAAAAAAGACCCCATTGCCTTTGAAGATGCCTTTTATAAGGATCTAGCTTTCGGAACAGGTGGCTTAAGGGGCCTCATGGGTATAGGATCCAATAGAATCAATGAATACACGGTAGCCATGGCGACTCAAGGATTTGCCAATTATCTAAAAGAAGCCTTTCCAAATCAACAAATAAAAGTAGCCATTGCTCATGATAGCAGGAATAATACTGAATTATATACCCGTATTACGGCTGAGGTTTTCAGTGCCAATGAGATTTTTGTCTACCTCTTTAAAGAGCTTCGTCCTACACCCACCCTTTCTTTTGCCATCAGAACCCTCCAATGTCATGGAGGCGTCGTCTTGACCGCTTCTCATAATCCCAAAGAGTACAATGGCTATAAGGCGTATTGGAATGACGGAGCGCAATTAATCGCACCTCATGATGATCATGTTATCAATAATGTTAAACTAATTAAATCCATTGATGAAGTAAAATTTGATAAAAAGAGTGAACTCATTAAATACTTGGACGATACCATCGATCGCCAATACCTAAACATGATTGCATCGCTGAGTCTGAGCTCCCCTCAAAAGAACAGAGCAAGTGAACTAAAAATTGTTTTTTCGCCTATCCATGGAACGGGGATTACTTTGGTTCCGTCGGCTTTGGAAAAATTTGGGTTTGAAAATATCACCATTGTTTCAGAACAGGCCCAACCAGACGGCAACTTCCCTACCGTCATATACCCTAATCCAGAGGAGGCAGAAGCTCTAGAGATCGCTCTTAAAGCTGCTAAAAATATCGATGCCGACCTCGTCTTGGCAACAGATCCAGATGCAGATAGAGTCGGGATTGCTGCCAAAAATGTAAATCACGAGTTTGAATTGCTCAATGGGAATCAAACCGCTGCACTACTCATCTATTATTTACTTACGCAGTGGCAAGAGAAAGGACAGCTAAAAGGACAGGAATACATTGTAAAAACCATCGTTACCACAGAACTCATTAGTGCCATTGCCGCACATTTTAATGTGACCTGCTTGGATACATTAACGGGTTTTAAATATATCGCCGAAAAAATTCGTCAACTTGAAAGCACGCAAACTTTTATCGGTGGTGGAGAGGAGAGTTATGGTTACCTGATAGGAGACCAAGTACGCGATAAAGATGCCGTAATGTCCTGCGCGATGATTGCTGAACTAACCGCTTGGGCTAAAGATCAAAACAAAACCCTATTCGATGTCTTACTGGACATCTGGATCGAATTTGGCCTCTATCACGAAGGGCTTATCTCAATTACCAAAAAAGGTAAAGCCGGTGCTCAAGAAATTCAACAGATCATGAAAACCCTAAGAAATACCCCTCCCATCTTCTTAAATGATATTTTAATAACTGACATTATTGACTATTCAAACCTTACACATTTAGAAACCAAAACAAAAAAAATCCTCCCTTTAGACTCACATGAATCTAATGTTTTGCAGTTTATTACAGAAGATAGATCACGAATATCGATAAGACCCTCGGGCACCGAACCTAAAATAAAAATCTATTTTTCAGTACATTCTTCATTGCAAAGCAAAAGCGAGTTGAAAGAAAAAAAGGATCAACTTGATACCCAAATCTCAAAACTTTCAAAATCATTATTGAAGCATTTCTAATCACTTTGGGTACTCTAACGCTTATTTTTTGAACATTAATGTTTATTTTCACTTTTGGAAATTAAACATATAGAAAAAGCCCTCTTAACGAATAAGGCTTAAGCATGATGATGTTTTTCAATATTATTTTAATTGGCATTGGATTTGCATTTCTCATAAAAGGAGCTGGCTTTCTTGTGGATGGTGCCTCATCGCTTGCCAAAAGATTTAACGTCTCTGATATCGTTATTGGTTTAACTGTTGTGGCCATGGGTACCTCGGCTCCTGAACTTGTGGTGAACGCCATGTCTGGAGTTATTATTACTGAGGAAGGAACCCACGATATCGTATTTGGCAATATCATTGGCTCTAATATTTTTAATCTATATCTCATCCTAGGCATTTCAGCCATCATCTATCCGCTTACAGTACAAAGAAATGCCCTATGAAAAGAGATTCCTTTTTCTCTAGCAGTCACCGTGGTCTTCTTTATTTTGGCCAATGATGCCCTCTTCTTTGATATTTCTCAAAATAGTTTAGACTACAGCGATGCACTGATACTCATCTCATTATTTGGGTTGTTCATGGTCTATATATTTTTAAATATTAAAAGAAATCCCGATACAACATCACTAGATAAAATTCCCCTTTTTGGAAGTTTGAAAACTACTTTGATGATTACCGGTGGTATCGCTGGTCTCATTTTCGGTGGCCAGCTCATTATTGAGAATGCTGTCATAATAGCTAAGCATTTTGATGTAAGCGAAAAATTAATCGGTCTCACTATCCTCGCAGCTGGAACTTCTTTACCCGAGCTAGCCACTTCAGCGGTCGCCGCTTTCAAGAAAAAATCTGATCTCGCTGTTGGCAATATCATTGGCTCCAACATCTTTAATGTACTTCTGGTTTTAGGTATAACGACTTTCATGTACGCCCCCTTAGGTTACAACGTACAGCTCAACATGGATTTATATATCTGTATGGGAGGTACTTTATTACTTTTCTTTTTTATGTACAGCTTCGGTAAATACAAATTAAATAGAATAGAAGGTATCTTTTATCTTCTCGGCTTTTTGGGCTACCTTATGTTTATTCTTTTAGGCAATAAATATTTGCTTAAAAAATAAATTGAATTATCTTCCGAAGTTAAAACAAAACAGATGTCATCAATCAATAGATGATACTTGACAAAAAGAGTTTTTTATCAAAAAAAAATCCCTCTTTGAGTAATTTTTAAATATTTTGATGTTTTTAGATCCAGACAGGTAATAATCTATAATAACTGATTGACCTACCTATTTATTACGAACCTATCAAATAGACATCAAATATTTGAAATGCTTTATTAACTAAAAAGTAGGCAAAATAAAGTTCGTTGAAATGAATAACATCCCTTTAAAATTCTACTTAAAGGATGCTGCTACCCAACAACACCTAACATGGGAAAGCAAAGTTATCTATTACAGATAGCCTTTATGTGGTGCATTAAGAATATCGTTTGGTATAAACGGTGTTTTTAATCCCTATTATATACACTGTTATGGTCAGTTATTCTGTTATTTTTTCTTTGCTTACTCGAAACCAGTATTATATCAAAGAATCAAAAGCAAAAATTAGAGCGATCACAATTATTGTCATTCCAATGATGAGGAATCTTCTTTTAATTGGAACCTTGGATGTTGTTGGGAAATTAATTAGCACTTGGAAGATCTCGATGATATTTTCCTTATTAAATATCAGTATTAACAATAACATTGAAAAAACGATAATAGCATTTGCTAATGCTGGATCAATATCAAGAAAAATGATGTCAAATATTATTGTATTAATCATGATCGGCATCAATATCAATACCCCTAATAGATTTGTTTTATTCCATAACGAAAACCAAGCTCCAACAAGTTGAGAATGCCTACAAAAAGTACATAAAAGTAGGAATGTCCCATAAATGTCCAAGCCAACGAAAAACTACCTGCATCTCCTAATGTTGTTTCAGCAACTTCAAGAGGTAAATTTCCTTTCATATAAAATTGTCCACCAAATATTTTTGATGGTACATAAATATTAAGAATTGTAAAGACACACTGCCTTAGCACAATTTCAAATATTTTTTTAAAATCTATTTTTCTCATTCTCTGTTCTATTTTTCAATGGGATACAGCATCCGGCCATATAAAGCATGGTTAGTCTATTCCAATTTTGTAATAATCTAAAGGATTCTTGATCCCAAGCAAAGCCGTGTTGACAATATGATAAAAATCTCTGTCTTAAAATTAGACTGATGACCTAGAGGCATTTGAATATATCTCTAGACAAATAAAAAAAGTCTTTTATAACGAAATTAAGCAGCCTTTTTCTTGCTTACCAGTGCTTGGAAATGAACAGAAAAGTGCCTATAATTGCGTTAAAAGAGGATTATATATATACATGCAACCTTCATCAATCAATAATTACGATCCGACCCAAACTAAAAGTTGGAAAGAACTAGATCTGCATTTTAACGAAATCAAAGATCAATCTCTTATTGATCTTTTTAAGGAAGAACCCAATCGTTTGGCACATCTTTCATTTGATGAGGGGAATTTTTATTTTGACTTTTCAAAGAATCATCTAACTAAAAAAACTTTATCCCTATTTGCATCATTAGCCAATGAAATGGGTTTAAGCGAAGCAAAAAAAGCTCTATTTCAAGGTCAAAAAATCAATAAGACCGAAAATCGTTCGGTTTTGCATACCGCCCTAAGAAATCCTGCTGATAGACCCATTATCGTTGAAGGTGAAAACATAATGCCGCTTGTGTCCGAAGAATTAAAAAAAATGAAGGATTTCAGTATCCAACTTCATCAGGGTAAACATTTAGGCTATACCTCAAAAAAAATACAAAATATCGTCAATATTGGTATTGGGGGCTCTGATTTAGGGCCGCATATGGTCTGTGAAGCCCTCAAGCCTTATTGGATTAAGGGTATACAAACGTATTTTGTTTCTAATGTTGACGCCAGTCACATAGATCCTTTGCTTCAAAAATTAGATCCTGCTACTACCCTCTTTATCATAGCTTCGAAAACATTTACTACTCAGGAGACCATGACTAATGCCATGACTGCTAGAAATTGGTTCATTGAACATGCATCAGAACAAGAAATTAAAAAACATTTTGCTGCCGTATCCACCAATGAAGAGAAAGTCCGTGAATTTGGAATTGACCTTCAAAACATGTTCAAGTTTTGGGATTGGGTAGGTGGTCGATACTCCCTTTGGTCATCGATTGGGCTGAGTATTGTCTGTACAGTAGGTTATGATAATTTTTCAAAACTACTGAAAGGTGCCCAGGAAATGGATGACCATTTTATGCAGGCTCCTTTCGAAATGAATGCGCCTACCCTTATGGCGTTTATTGGCGTTTGGTACAATAATTTCTTTAAAACACAAACCCAAGCCATATTGCCTTATGATCAAAGATTGGCCTACTTTTCAAAATATCTTCAACAAGCCGATATGGAAAGTAATGGTAAATCTACAGATCGAAATGGTGATCAAGTCAAATATGAAACTGGTCAAATCATCTGGGGAGAACCAGGAACCAATGGTCAGCATGCTTTCTATCAGCTCATACATCAAGGAACCAAAATGATTCCTTGTGATTTTATTGCTGCTGCGCTACCTGCCCATGACAAAATGGATCATCATGACAAATTAATGGCCAATTTTATCGCCCAAACCGAAGCATTAATGAAAGGGAAGGATGCTGCATCGGTCAAGTCAGAGCTTGAGCAACAAGGGATGAGCCCTGAAGTAATCAAAGCCTTACTCCCCTTCAAAGTATTTGATGGGAACAGACCAACAAGTACTCTCTTAATGAATAAATTGTCTCCTGAAAACCTCGGAGGTCTCATTGCTCTTTATGAACATAAAATATTTGTGCAAGGATTCATATGGAACGTTTTTAGTTTTGACCAATGGGGTGTGGAACTGGGTAAGCAACTGGCTGGCAATATCTTGGATGAAATTAAAACAGGTGATGTACATCAGTCTCACGATGACTCAACTCGAAAAATGATTCGAAAATACTTGTCACACCAAGGATCTTAATTGATACAAAAGGATATTGGCGGTCATAGCTACATTTAATGATTCTGCACTTCCATATTTTTTTATGGTCAAACGGTTTTTGAGCAGCGCTTGGGTGGCTGGGCTGATGCCATGAGATTCATTCCCCAAAATAAACCCACATTTATTAGGGGTTTTAAAGGTATCTAAAGGTTTTCCATCTAAATCTAAACCATATAGATCACCCCTAAAGTGGTTTAAATAATCATTTAAATCAACATATAATACGGCGACCCGTGTGAAAGAACCCATCGATGCTGCTAATGTTTTTGGATTGTGGAAATCTGCACAATTTTTACTGCAAACTAGATGCTTAAATCCAAACCAATCAAGGGCTCTGATAATGGTCCCTAAATTTCCTGGATCCCCTACACCATCTAAAATAATGGTTTGTCGCTCATTCAAAAATTGATCTTGATCAACTTCTATACACTTCGTTACTGCCAAGCAGGCATTGTTAGTATTAAAGGTTCCCATACTCGATAATTCTTCTGGAGAAATAAGCTTACAACCATAATTATTAAATAAATTTGCATGTGTTTTTGTGCAATACAGCTCTAAAACATCATGTTTCGACTCTAATAATTCTTGTACATTCTTAAGTCCTTCAACGATAAACTTATTCTCTTTAATCCTATTCTTTTTAAGTTTGAGTGACTTAACAAATTTGATATCAGATTTGGTTGCTACTTTATTCATATTTTGAGAGCTATTCTTCTATATTTATCTTTAGTCCTATCCCTATCCTCTTGCATAGGGTATCGCTTCTTGCCTGAAGGGGAAAAATTACTTGTCAAAGATCCGAAAATAATTGGACTTTCATCTAATCAAGAAAAAGAGATCCAGAACTTCGTTATTCAAAAAGCAAATAAACGACTGACTGGCCTACTCCCAGTTGCCTATCTCGCATATATTTACGAAATGGGTGCTCTTAAATACGACACTGCCCTTTTTAGTGAAGAAATAAGAGGCCTAGATGCCAAGGATGATCTTGAAATAGGTAAAATCAATACTACACGAAAAATTAAACGTCTTCAAAAAAAGAAGAATAGAAAAAAAGATAAAATCAATACTCAGTTAACACAAGGAAATTACTTTATGCGATTGGGGGAACCCTTAGCCATATACGATAAAGAAAAACATACTGAGTCTATAGATAAAATTGCACTTTACCTATCATCAATAGGCTATTTTAACAGCTCCATAAACCTTACAGAAGAAATAAGAAATAAAAAAATAATACTCAACTATAAAATCAAATTATGGAACCAATATTTCATTGACTCCATAAGATATGACATCGATGATAAGCGTATAAAAAAGCTCTTAGAAGAAGATCAAGCAATTGCTTTTCTAAAGAAAGAAACTCCATATGATCAGCAAAATATCAATAAAGAACGAACACGTATATATGATTTTTTATCTGATCATGGCTATTATAAATTTGAAAAAAAATACATAACTTTTGATCTAGACACTACACTCATTAAAAAAAATAGTCTTTGGGTGACGGTAAAACTTTCTTCTCCGCCACAACAAGACCATCACAAAAAATATATTGTAAAAGCTGTTAATTTTTATTCATCAAAAAATATAGAATCCAAAAAAAAGAATAAATTAACAGAAGATCAAAAGGTGTTTTTTGATCAAAAAAGTGATGGGTACAATAAAAAAATATTGAGCCGAAATATTTCAATTAAACAAGATCATGTATATAGCAAGTCGGAAATGCTATCAACCCAGCTGCGTTTAAATCTGCTAGACACCTATAAATTCATTAATATTAACTACGATACCGTAGATCAAAATAATTTGATCGCTCAAATTTTCTCAAGTCCGATGGATAAATATCAAACTAGTAACGAAATCGGATTTTTACAAGATGACTTTTCACAAGTTTTACCAGGACCTTTCGTTAATCTTGGGATTAAAAAAAGAAATGCATTTGGTAATTTTGAAATGGCAGAATTAAATTTAAATTTTTCGATATTAGGCATCTCCAATATTGATTCAAGAGATCAACCTTATTCTCTTTTTGAGTATGGAGGAAGATTGGCCTTTACGTTCCATCATTTTTTATTTCCGTTATCCGAAAATTTTATTGAAAAAACCAGTGAATTGAATCCACGCACCAGACTCTCTTTCTATTACAGTTATGAAGATCGAGCCAAAGAATACGAACGAAATCAAATTTTTACTGATTTCTCCTACCTGTGGTCTAAAAACAAGCAAAAGCAGTTCACCTTTACGCCTTTTGGAATTAATTATACTGAAATCCGTCAAATAGATCCGTCATTTCAGGGTTTTTTAAATGCGCAAGATACCTTGGGCAATCGTTCATTATCTGCTGCTTTTAAACCTTCCCTGACTACCCTAAATTCTTTCGAAGCCATCTTCAATCAAAACAATTATGGTAATTTGTCCTCACATTCTAGATTTTTAAGATTATTAACCGAATCGGGGGGGCTTTATGTAAATGCTTTTAAAAACTTGCTTCCAAATTCAGATTTTACTTTATTTCAATGGTTAAAATTTAATATCGATTTTAGGTCTCACATGGTTTCTGAAAAGGGTCAAATTGCTTTTAAAATTAATTTAGGTGTTGCTTATGCTTATGGGGATGCCCAAGCACTTCCTTATGAACGTAGATTTTATGCCGGTGGTAGCAATAGTATCCGTGCTTGGCCTGTAAGGAGACTTGGCCCAGGTGCCTACGGTGAGGCGACCTCTATAGAGAACAGGGCTCCTGATGAGGTAGCTCAAATAAGCTATCAAAGAGAACAAGGGGGAGATCTCATAATAGAAACCGCTATAGAATACCGAAATAAACTGACCAAGAACTTAAATTATGCTTTTTTTGCAGATATGGGGAATATCTGGTTACTCAATAGCAATCAATCCATCAAAGATTATGAGGGAGATGATGGGAAGTTTCGCTTTGACTCCTTTTACAAAGAACTGGCGGTGGGCATCGGTTTGGGACTCAGATATGACTTTTCCTTTATGATATTAAGATTGGATGGTGCCATTCAGGTTGTGGATCCAGGACAGCCCATAGGCCAAAGATATATTTTAAACGAACTCTTATCTCAAAATGGATTTTTCAAGAATAAATCTAACATAAATATAGGTATTGGATTACCCTTTTAAAATGAAAACAGAGATCAGTACCATATTCAAAAAACTTCAAGATCAGATTTGCTTAGGATTAGAGAAAATCAATACTTCCTCCAAGTTTTCTGAAGATTTGTGGGAGCGACCCGGTGGTGGTGGTGGTCGCAGTCGTACCCTTTCTAAAGGTAAATTCATCCAAAAGGGAGGTGTGAACTTTTCCGAAGTAAGTGGACCGACACCAGAGACCATTTTAAAATCTTTAGATCTTCCGCTATCAGATTTTTATGCTACCGGTGTTTCTATCGTCATTCACCCGGTGAATCCATGGGTACCTATCATACATATGAATGTAAGATATTTTGAGATTTCTGATGGTACTTATTGGTTTGGAGGAGGCATTGATCTTACGCCACATTATGTGATTGAATCAGATGCTATTTTTTTTCACAAACAACTAAAAGAAATTTGTGATCAATATGATTCCGGCTATTATGCTCAATTTAAAAAATGGGCCGATGACTACTTTTTCATAAAGCACAGAAATGAAACCCGCGGGATCGGCGGCATCTTTTTTGACCGTCTGTCCTCTAAAAAAGCCAGCGAAAAACAACAACTTTGGCAATTTGTACTGAGTTTATGTAATGGATTTTTACCCATTTATACCGAATTAATATCACGAAATAAAGATCGCCCCTTTACTAAAACACAGCAAAATTGGCAGCACCTAAGAAGAGGGAGATACGTGGAATTTAACCTTGTTTTAGATAAAGGCACGAAATTCGGATTAGATACAGATGGGCGGACGGAATCTATCTTGATGAGCCTCCCTCCTTTTGCCAGCTGGGAATATAACCATCAACCAAAGAAAGAAAGTCTTGAGGCAAAAACATTGACCTATCTAGTCAAAGATATCGATTGGGTAAATAATGATTGAATTCGTCAAATCCATAGATCTTCTATTATTAGACATGATCAATGGCACAGGAAGACCCTTTCTTGATCCTATCATGATTTTTCTATCCGGTAAGTTAGTTTGGATTCCTTTGTATTTGTATCTTATCTTCTTACTTTATGAAGAGTATGGTAAACGTTTTTGGATTCCCTTACTCTTTATTCTGATCAGCTTAACTTTGTCAGATCAGTTTACTTCTTCGTTTATGAAACCCTTTTTTCAACGCCTAAGACCTTGCTTAGATCAGAGTCTTGCCATCGTTGTGGAGGTGGTGAAAGGTTGTGGTGGTAAATATGGATTTGCTTCTTCGCATGCCGCTAATACGATGGGGCTCGCTGTTTTTTACCTTATGATTTTGAAAAAAAAGAAAAAAATACTGGCTTGTGCTATTGTCACTTGGGCCCTACTGGTTGGTTACTCACGTACCTACCTAGGTGTACATTACCCTGGTGATGTCATTTTTGGTTTTTTGGTAGGTGGCTTTTTTGGGTATTTATGCTATCAATTACATAGCCTAGTACTCAAGAAACTAGGATATTCTCTTATTTAAGATTTTTTCGACATACTTACCAATAATATCAAATTCAATATTGACCCTATCTCCTCCTTTGAGAACCCCTAGATTGGTATGCTCGTAGGTATAGGGAATGATCGCTACCTGAAATTGGTTTTCCGATACATTGAAACAAGTAAGACTGATTCCATTTATCGTCACACTTCCTTTTTCTACCATAAGATTGTTAAGGTCATCAAATATGAAAGTAAAGAGCCAACTCCCCTCGGCATCTTCAATGGATAAAATTCGAGCAGTCTTATCTACATGCCCTTGTACCACATGACCATCAAATCTACCATTGGCAATCATGCATCTTTCTAAATTAACTGAATCTCCAATACAAAGAGTTTCAAGATTGGTTTTTCGCATGGATTCATCTACTACAGTTACCCAATGATTATCACCCTCCGTCGCTGTAACAGTTAAACATACGCCATTGTGCGCGACACTTTGATCTATCCTGAGCTCCGAACCAATTGAAGAAGTAATACAAAAATTGTAATTTTTATCTTTTCTGACTATTTCAGAAACTTTGCCTTGAACCTCTATTATTCCAGTGAACATACTATAAAATTATCGATAATTAGTTTTGATTTGCAATGATATGAATAATTTGAAAGATAGCTACAAAGCTAAAGGTTTGAGAAGACAACTGGTAAAAGAGATTGAAAGAAAAGGAATAAAATCCGAAGCTGTACTCTCAGCTATTGGAAAAATGCCTCGACATGTTTTCTTTGACTCTATTTTTCTTGAGCATGCTTATGAGGATAAGGCCTTTCCTATTGGTGAAAAACAAACCATCAGTCAACCCTATACCGTAGCCTTTCAAACCGAACTACTCAATGTTTCAAAAGGCGATAAAATTTTAGAAATTGGGACTGGTTCAGGCTATCAAGCGGCTATCTTAATAGAATTAGGTGCAGAAGTCTTTACCATAGAATACAACCAAAAGTTATTTCAAAAAACCATAGATTTTTTACCTAAACTGGGTTATAATCCTCATTTCTTTCAAGGAGATGGCTCCCTGGGCTTACCCAAACATGCTCCATATGACAGTATTGTAGTAACGGCAGGTGCGCCTAATGTCCCAGAGACCCTCATCAAACAATTGAAAATAGGCGGTGTTTTGGTGGTCCCTGTGGGCGATCAGAAACAGCAAAAAATGATCGCCATCAAAAAGTTATCACAAAACAAAGCGTCAAAAAAAGAATTCACCCATTTTAGCTTCGTACCTTTACTGGGTAAGGATGGATGGTAAAAAAAATGAAGAAACCCTGTAAGGAATCAAGAGTCACCATGACAGAGTTGATCCTGCCCAATGACACCAATAATCTCAATAATCTTTTTGGTGGAAGGTTAATGCATTGGATGGACATAGCGGCCGCAGTCGCTGCGCAGCGGCACAGTAATAACGTCGTGGTAACCGCCTCAGTTGATAATATTTCGTTTTCACAACCCATCAACATCGGTAATGTAATTACCATCGAAGCTTTCGTGGTTCGTGCCTTTACTACTTCGATGGAAGTTTTCATCAAAGTCATCGCTGAAGATATTCCAAATGCTAAAAAAATTCAAACACATACGGCTTTTTTTACTTTTGTGGCTGTTGATAAAGAGGGGAAGCCATTGAAAATTCCTGAGGTAGCGCCTGAATCACTCTTCGAAAAAGAGCTTTATCTAGGCGCCTTAAGAAGAAGACAACTGCGCTTAGTGCTTGCCAAAAGGATGGAGACTAAAGATGCACATGAATTAAAATCTTTATTTATCGACTGATAAAAAAAACATGGGTACTTTTAGAATCATAGGAAGGTTTTTTGGCTTGGGTCTATAGGTATCGTTTATGAGCTAAAAAAAAAGGTAGATACCCTAAAAAAAGATGTGGAAGAATTGAAAAAAAGAGATGAAAAATAAGATACAATCAAAACCTTAAGAAGAAGAGCTCCGAGAAATTATCAGCTTAATATCTATAGATTGCATTTATCCCAATCAAGTATGATCAAAAAAACATGAGACCTCATCTGATTTACTATTTCCTCGACCTTCTATAATTACTTGCCAAGGAAACGTCTTGACTCAATTGATCTATCCTTATTCCTTTTGGAAGCCGACCTAGTTGAAAAAAATATCCTTTGAATTATTGAGAAATGCCTTGTTAGGAAAAATGAGATTATAAATAAAATCAATCGTCAAGTTTATAACGAGCATGCTAACGGGAAAAACTGCCCAAATATTCACAGGCGCCCTAAGATGAAACCTAAACGATAGGTCACATTAATCTTTTATTCGATTTGATCTCACTAGAAGATATAATTTTGTAGCTTTAGAGGTCAACTCCCTTATCTATGAACTTGTTTAAAAAAATCAGCATCGCTGTTTTAATATTGATCTCAGCCGTTCTTAGCTATTTCTATTATGCCTTGATTATCAATCCAAAAAGTCCTCAAGAGACCGCAGTATTTGATAAAAATGGTTTAAAGATGGAGGTCACCTATTACCGGCCTTACAAAAAAGGACGCCTTATATTCGGGGATGAATCCCAAGGAGCCCTTTTGCCTTATGGGAAATATTGGCGCCTAGGAGCTAATTTAGCAACAGAAATAGAAGTCAATCAAGCGATCACATTTGGAGGTGTAGACTTAGAGGTTGGCAGTTATCGATTGTATGCCTACCCACAAGAAAGTTACTGGGAATTAATTGTTCATACTGACCCTTTTGGATCGGGTGCAAAAGAACCTGATCCTGAGGGAATCATTGCCCGGATTAATATTGAAAATAGCAGCCTAAATGAAATCGTTGAACAGTTTACCATAGACTTTGAAACGTCCTCTAAAAATATACTATTGCGTATGCGCTGGGATACCACTGAAATCACTATTCCCATCAATTGATGCGCTGGTTGATTCGCTTTATTAAAATCTTTTTTACGTTGATTTTTGCTTTAGCTATGGGTGTGATAGGTATATATTTTGCCTATGATCTTATACGTCAACAAACCCATGTTATGGATATAGAAGAATATACGCCTAAATCCACCTTAAAAGTACCTGAAACTATTGTTAGGCGTGCGAAATACCCCTTCATTGATGTTCATAATCACCAATTTGACATGCCTATAAAGGACTTATCTAAACTTGTCCATGAAATGGATGCACTGAATATGGCTTTTATGGTGAACTTGAGTGGCTTTCGAGGCTTATATTTGAAGAAATCCTTGGCAAACGTCCGTGAAAATGCGCCCAACCGCTTCGGCTTATTTTTAAATGTTGATTTCGAATTGATCGATGATGCTGATTTTGCTGAACAAAATGAAAAATTAATCGCTGATGCGGTTGCTCAGGGCGTCATAGGTCTGAAAGTATACAAGTCGCTGGGATTAACAGACAAAGACCGTGATGGAAATCGTATCGCCATTGACGATCCGCGCCTAGATCCCATATGGGCAGCTTGTGGAAAACATAAAATTCCTGTACTCATTCATTCCGCCGAACCGTCCTCCTTTTGGGACCCTAAAGACAAATTCAACGAACGTTGGCTGGAATTACGCCAAAAACCAGGACGTTACCGTGACCCAGAGAAAGTGCCCTCTTTTGAATCTATATTGGCCGAACAGCATGCTGTTTTCAAAAAACATTCAAATACTACCTTCATCAATGCTCATTTGGGTTGGATGGGAAACGATCTGGATCGCTTGGGTGAGCATTTGGATCTATATCCTAATGTGATGACAGAAATCGGGGCAGTACTTGCTGAATTGGGACGACAACCCAAAAGAGCTCGACAATTTTTTGTAAAGTATCAAGATCGCATATTGTTTGGAAAAGATAGTTACAAGGTTAATGAATATCATACCTACTTTCGGGTGTTGGAAACAGAAGATGAATACTTTGATTATTATCGAAAGCGTCATGCCCACTGGAAAATGTATGGTCTGGGACTGCCAGATACAGTACTTCAAAAACTTTATTATCAAAATGCTTTGGCCTTATTCCCATCCATAGATGAGCAGCTCTTTAATGAAAAGTAAGAATAGAGAATGGAGTGGTCTAAATTTGGCAATCAGCAAAATTGTATGGCAGTCTTTGTTCCTACAGTTGAAATATTGATTGAAAGCTTTTAGAGCAATTTTGAACAAAATCTATCCTCATGATCTTTAATGGCCCTTTTAGATTCCTATATAAAATCAATTTAAGACAAAAATTATCAATTAATGATGGTATCTAGCTGTTCCCTTTTAGGATCTTACCATCAACAACCTTATATTGAAAATTAGAATAGACTTTGTGAAATAATTGAATGATTGACGGCAAAAAATGATGAAAATAGCAACAGAAAACCTTCACCTCATCCTCACAGAGGAATTGTATAAAGTTGATGAAATAGATGAAACAGGAGCTACGAATCAAACAAAACCTCCCGAACCTAGCCAATCTGAAGAACTTCCACTTGAGACAAAAGGGGTGACTCGATCAGCCGGTCTACAGGTCATTACCGAACCACTCACGGATACTTCTAGAGCCACACTGACCAAACTACTCAAAGCCATTCATCAAGATATCGAAACCGCTTCAGTGATTGAATCATGGGAGGGCGCGATTCTTTTTGAAAAAACTCTCATTTTTGGCCATCAGGATGAAGAAACAAAGCTAAATACCCTTCAAGAAGAGGAATCCCACCAAATTTTACACACCCACAATATTTCTTTTTTAGACAGTCATAAGGAAGCTAAAATTAAACTTTGGCTGGTACTCAAAGCCTGGTTTAATGCTTAATCAAAAAGTTCTTTAAGTTTGGCTTCCAAGATAGGGCCTCTTAATCCTTTGGCCACAATGTTTCCTTCCGGATCGATTAAGAAAGTTTGAGGTATAGAACTTACTTGATAATCTTTTGCGGCTTTGGTATTGAAATAACTTAAATCTGAAACATGAATCCATTCCAAGCCATCGTCGGCTATCGCTTTCCTCCAAGCACGATCTGTTCGGTCCAATGAAACCCCTAAAATCTCAAAATTTTCATTTCGATATCTATTGTAAAGCCTCACCACATTTGGATTTTCTTGACGACAAGGTCTACACCATGCCGCCCAAAAATCAATCAATACATAATTGCCTTGCAATGAACTCAGATTAAAAATAGATCCCGAGGTATCAGGTAAACTGATTTCAGGTGCCGGTCCTCCAATGGCGAGGCTTCTCAAAGTATTGACCTTTGATAGAAGATCTGAGGTAAAGATGTGATCAGGTAGTGCCTTCTTATAAACGGTGGCCAAACTGTCGACAAAACTAAAATTGTTCTCGATATCAATATAATTCAATCCATAAATACCTGCCAATTGAGGACTTGCATCTCGTATTTGATCCATGAGATGATCATCATGGCGCTTGTTTAAGTAATTAAATTGGTTGACTATCGCATTAAAAGTATTTATATCCCCTTGTGATCTCGCTTGAATGGCTTCTTGATTGAGCAACTGCATGTCGCTCTGCTTCTTACGTACTGTACTGTCCATAGCAATCATCAATGAAGTCTGTATAGATCCTTCGGCTTCGACGGGAGCAGCGGATTTAATCGAGGTTCTGATGAAGACCTCTTTTTTATCTTGAGGTCCTACGATCAAATTGATGTTTTTTCTTCCAAACACATCTAAACGATAAAATTCAGAAGGTCCAGGTTCAATGAAAAAAACAGCCGTTCCTGAAGACAGCTCAGCAGAATCAATGGCTACCAAGCCAATTTCTTGTACTTCCTGCAACCAAACCCACTCTCCGGTGATGTCGTCATCCAAGATAAGACTTACTTTTAACAATGATGATTCAGGACTGCAGCCTGAACCTAATACAAGCGTAATAATTACTAAGAAATACTTGATCATTTTATCTTATCTAAGGTTCCTTTAATCATTTCATTAACTTTCTGAGGGTCTATTCTACCAACCGCTTTTTTCATAATCAACCCCATGAACATCCCTATAATGCCTTTTTTCCCATTATGGTATTCTTTAACCTTAGCTGGGTAAACTACTAAAACATCATCTATTAGCTGTTGCATTTCAGAAAAATCATCTAGTTGAGCCAGACCCAAAGTTACAATGGCTGCGTTCACTTCAATCTGTGGATGGTTCAAAATATACTTAAAAGCTTGTTGTGTGGCATCTGAATGGCTGATCTCTTTTTGCTGAACCGCATGGATCAAGTCTGCTAATTTTGAGGGGGTTAAATTCAAGATATCTATACCAATTTCATTTTCATTCAAATAAGATTTCACAGGGCCCATGATCCAATTTGATATGAGCTTATAATGCTTACAAAAACTTGCCGTTTTGAAAAAATACGCTGCGATCGAACGATCCTCGCTCAATAAGTTGGCATCGTAATTGGGCAGGCCATAATCCTTAATCAATATCTTTTTAACCTGGGCTGGTAAGATTGGAAGTGACTTTTTTACAGAGTCGTACCATTCATCACTGATCACAATCGGACTGATATCGGGCTCCGGGAAATATCTGTAATCATTAAATACTTCCTTGTTACGCATACCTGAAGTAGTGTTGTTCTCAGGGTTATACGTTCGTGTCTCAGAAATAATGGTTTGGCCGGCAGCGGTCATTTTTGTTTGACGTTCAATCTCATAATCGATGGCCTTGCGGACATTCTTGATTGAATTCATGTTTTTAACTTCTACTTTACTGCCCAAAGGTGCTCCGGGTAGTCTCACAGAAATATTGGCATCGCAGCGCAAGGATCCTCGCTCCATATTCCCATCGCTGATGCCCAAATACCTGACCAATTTTCTGAGTTCAATCAAACACAAGCCGGCCTGCTCGGAAGAGGTAATGACAGGCTCCGTCACAATCTCTACCAAAGGAACCCCTGACCTATTGAGATCTACATTGGTAAAATCTGTATTCTGAACATGTATGGATTTCCCTGCATCTTCTTCCAAATGAATTTTGGTCAGCTCAATATCAAAATGTGGAAAATCATCACTTCTGATTTTTACAATACCCCCTTTACATATGGGTGTGGCATCTTGGGTAATTTGATAACCTTTGGGAAGGTCAGGATAAAAATAGTTTTTGCGATCAAAAATTAAATTTCTGTTAATCCTGCCTCCCAAAGAAATTCCCAATTTCATACCCATGTCAATGACCTCTTTGGAAACCATCGGCAGAGTACCGGGATGTGCTAGAGTAATGGCACCAACGTCTGAATTGGGATGATTTCCAAAATCATTGTGATCGTAGGAAAATATTTTACTTTTCGTATTCAATTGGACATGTACTTCCAATCCTATTACTGTTTCTAAAATGGCCAATGTGCTTAAATTTTTTCTTTCAATATTTTATTTCCTATCTCCAAAGCTGCGGTCAGACCTTCTATATTTTTACCTCCAGCCGTTGCATAAAAGTCTTGTCCACCCCCGCCACCTTGGATAGACTTAGCCATCTGCCTGATCAATATTGAGGCATTCAGATCATTCTGCTGAGCCAATTCTTCTTGAATCATAAGGGTTAAAAGAGGCTTCCCTCCCACGTTGGCTCCAATCAATAAAATCAGAGGGCCCATCTCTCTTTTGAGATCAAAAGCAATTTCTTTGACGGAAGCAGCATCAGGAAATGTACCTTCAAAACTAATGATGTTTACGCCCTTATAGACTTCAACAGCCTCCATCATCGTCTTTTTCAACTCTTTTGTTTTAGCTTTATTAAAAGCCTCAATTTGATTGATCAATTCATTTTTCTCATTAAATAACACTTGTAAAGCCTTTAGAGTATCCGAAGGATGCTTTAGGGTTTGCTCGATTTGGTCTAGCAATCCTATTTTTTGCCACAAAAAGGATTCCGCCATATCGGCCGTAATGGCCTCAATCCTTCTTACACCCGTCGATATGGAACTTTCAGATGTGATTTTAAACATACCTATGTGGCCAGTAGCCTTCACATGGGTGCCTCCGCACAACTCTACTGAATAAGGGGCATCAAAAATAATCATGCGTACATGGTCTCCATATTTCTCTCCAAATAGGGCCGTAGCTCCTTCCTCCTTAGCCTTTTCAATCGGAACCGATCTGCGCTCCACCAAAGAAATATTCTTTCGGATTTTTTGATTAACCTGCTGCTCAACGGCCAACAGTTCTTCGGCACTTAATTTGGTAAAATGCGAAAAGTCAAAACGTAAAGATTGATCATTGACTAAAGATCCTCTTTGTTGTACGTGATCTCCCAATATCTCTCTTAAAGCCGCATGGAGTAAGTGGGTCGCTGTATGATTGTTCTCAATTAAACTACGTTTATCTTGATTAACCTCTGCTCTAAAAATGCCTTCCAAGTTTTTTGGGAGCCTTTTGGCCTTGTGAATGAACAAATCATTCTCCTTTTTAGTATCTATGATGTCAATTGTTTCCTCAATCCCTATCAGTTGACCTGAATCACCGATTTGACCCCCACTCTCGGCATAAAATGGGGTCGTACTTAGCACCAACTGGTAGGATACCGCATCTTTTTGCTTTATTTCACGCCAACGAATGATTTGGGTATCAGTCGTCAGCAGATCATACCCTACAAATTCAGAAGCAACAGATATCTCATGTATCATATTCCAATCGCCCATGTCCTGAATAGCTGCATTTTTGGACCGGCTCTTTTGCCTGCCCATTTCCTTTTCAAATCCTGATAGGTCTACAGAAAGACCATTCTCTTTGGAAATCAATGCCGTCAAATCAATAGGAAAACCATAGGTATCATACAACTCAAAGGCATCCACCCCAGTGATCTGTTCTTTGACCTTCTTTTTTAAAATACTAAACCTAGCGAGACCTTTCTCAAGGGTACGCAAAAACGCTATTTCTTCTTCTTTGATCACCTTTGCTAGGAATTCCTCTTGCACTTCTATTTCAGGGAAGGTTTCAGAGAATTGATGGGATAATATCGGCAGCAATTCAAATAAAAAGGGCTCATTGAATTTCAAAAATGTATAGCCATATCTCACGGCCCTTCTCAAAATTCTCCTGATTACATAACCTGCCTTAGTATTGCTAGGTAGTTGGCCATCTGCAATGGTAAACGCGATGGCACGAATGTGATCGGCAATCACACGGATAGCCACATCAGTAGCGTCATTAGCTCCATATTGGACTTGGGCACGATGGGCTACTGCTTGAATCAGGGGTTGGAATACATCTGTATCATAATTGGATTGCTTTCCCTGTAAGGCCATAGCCAAACGTTCAAAACCCATACCCGTATCTACATGCTTTTCTGGAAGATTTTGCAAAGCTCCAGAGGTCAAACGATTAAATTCAACAAAAACGATATTCCAAATCTCCACTACTTTAGGGTGGTCTTTATTTACCAAGCTAGCACCTGGGATCAATATCAACTCCTTTTCATCACGCAAGTCTATATGTATTTCTGAACAGGGGCCGCAAGGTCCTACTTCACCCATTTCCCAAAAATTATCTTTCTTGTTACCATTGATGATCCGATTTTCAGGTACATGAGTCCGCCAAAAATCTCTCGCCTCTATATCCGTCTCAAGTTGCTCCTTTTCATCCCCCTCAAAGACGGTTACATACAAACGCTCTTCAGACAGTCCAAACTCTTTGGTCAATAAATCCCAGGACCATGCGATGGCTTCCTTTTTAAAGTAATCGCCAAAAGACCAATTACCCAACATCTCAAACATAGTATGATGATAAGTATCAAAACCAACTTCTTCAAGATCATTGTGCTTCCCAGACACACGCAAGCATTTTTGAGTATCTACCACGCGTTTTTGGTCAGCTTTCTTGTTTCCCAAAAAATAATCTTTGAACTGATTCATACCTGCATTGGTAAACATGAGGGTAGGATCATTTTTTACCACAATAGGTGCAGAAGGTACCCATTGATGTGATTTTGCTTTGAAATATTCAAAAAATTTCTTTCGTATTAACTTGGACTCCATATTATGTAAAATTCTTAATTTTAATCCTAATTTGCTATTTTTTCGTTAAAACTATAAGTTTGCAACTGTTTGAAGAGATAAGTTTAATCTTTAAAGCCTTGCACTGCAAAATTACTTCTATAAAAATCAATGGCAAGAATAAAGTATTATTACGACACTGAATCCTGTAGATACGAAAGAATTCGTACTTCTAAATGGGATATATTCATCAACTCACTTGCTTTTTTGACTGTAGCAACGGTCATCGCGTCCGGTTTGGTCTTTGGATATATGGTATATTTCGAGTCTCCCGAGGAATTGCAATTAAGAAAAGAAAATCAAGAATTGCTCATGTACTACAACCTCATGGGCGAGGATATGGAAAGTATTTCTCAGGTGCTGCAGAGCATGCAAGAGCGAGACGACGATATCTATCGAGTGATCTTTGGCGTAAACCCTCTTGCTGATGAAATCAGGAAGGGAGGTACTGGAGGAGTCAACAAATACAGGGCGCTAATGGAAAAAGGCCTTTCACGAGAAGCGCTTATCGTAAATGACCTTCAAAAAATTGACGCGCTTAAAAAGCAGATGTATATACAAACCAAATCTTATGATGAAATCGTTGAATTGGCCAAAAATAAAGAAGATTTTTTAGCAGCACTTCCGGCCATTCAGCCGGTATCAAATGAAGAACTCAAACGACTTTCTTCAGGTTTTGGATATCGAATCGATCCATATTTAAAAACAAGACGAAAGCATCCAGGAGTAGATTTCTCTTTGGAAGTGGGCAATCCCGTGCATGCTACCGGAGACGGTAAAGTAAAATTTACAAAAAGTTCACTGAGTGGATACGGTAAACAAGTGCATATTGACCACGGTTTTGGTTATGAAACTAAATATGGACATTTAGACAAAATATTAGTAAAAAAAGGTCAACGGCTCAAACGAGGAGATCTCATTGGCTACTCTGGACATTCGGGCAAATCTACGGCACCACATTTACATTATGAGGTCATCAAAAATGGTGTAAAAGTGAATCCGATTCATTATTTCAGTCGTGATTTATCAGCTGAAGAATATGAAGAAATACTCAGATTGGCTTCGATAGAAAATCAAGCTATGGGATCCTACTGATTGAAATATAGATTTTAGTTCAGTCCCTAATCTCACAATAAGATACCACTTGGCTTGATCAAACCTTCTGGTTTTCAACCCTGGGGGTGAATGCTTCTCTGAATTTCCATAGGTAAAATGTTTACTGAAGATATGTCACAGACTCGCGCTATCATCAAACTTGGCAATTGGAATGATCATCATTCAGGAAAGACCTCACCATATCTCTTTGACTCTAGAAGCAAAAGCTTTGCTTGACTCCGTGCGTGATTTGATAATGTAGGCCAACTTCTGCTCTCAAATCTATCTTCAGATAGCATATGCATTGTGGGCTGAATAGGTTCTATACTGATTGCTTTTGGTAGCTTGGAAGGGACATTCTTAGTAAGGACCCTAATGTGTTTATGACTTCAGTCATTCCCTCATTGATGCGGGCGCAGATGTATTGATCGGACATGGTCCACGTGTAGTCAGAGGGATTAGAGTCTATTAAAACAGCATCATCGCCTAAAGTCTTGGGAACTTTATAACCTATGGCCGATTCAATTTAAATGTCTTGAATGCGCTGACCCCACTATTGGAACTTAATATCAGTTATGATGGTTGGTAATTAAGGTAAAATTCATTTTTTTTTACAAACTTATGACGTTAGGCCACAGATAGATGAAGAAAATGAAGCAGCTTTACTTCTTAAGAAAATAAGTAAAATTTATTTTTCAAAAAAGCCCATATTCATTAATGATTTTCAGGGAATTAATTATCTTAACATAAAAATAGAGTAAGTGCCCTACAAAGAGAAGGAGATAGAGAAAAAATATTTTGCCATTGGTGAAGTTGCTGGAAGCCTCAAGGTGGCCACCTCTCTTATTCGATTTTGGGAAAGTGAATTTGATATTATAAAACCAAAAAAAAATCGGAAAGGAAACCGACAATTTACCCGTGAAGATATTAAAAACATCAAGCTTATTTATCATCTGGTAAAAGAAAAAGGCTTTACCCTACAAGGCGCAAGAGATTTTATTGCCCAAGGGACCGAGAGCATTCAAGATAAACTAGAACTCATCAAGTCACTACAGAGTGTTCGTGATTTCCTGATCAAATTAAAAAATGAGTTACCCAAAACTTAATTTTTTTTTGATGACAGGTTTTAAATGACCCTAACAATCAAAAAAAATATGCGCATTCCATTTTTAACGTTTATAGGCCTTCTCATCGGCCTAGACACGGCTATTGCCCAAACAAAAATCAGCCCCACCGCCTTGCAAGAGGATCTAAACATTATTGAAGAGATCACACTAGGACTCTCACCCAAGCTTACTGAAAGTGATCGTTTACAAATTCAAATGGTCTTGGATCAAAAGAAAAAAGAACTAGACAGCGACTCCTTAACCACCCTAGCCTTTTTTAATTTTTTAATAGATATAGATATTAATTCAAAATTTGATGAACATGCACAATGGAATCTTACAGAAGAATTTTTGATGCCCCTCCTTGAGAAAGGCAACCTTTTCCCCTTACCTATCAAAATAATAGGTAGTAAAATGGTAGTTAATGACACGACCGTCGATTTACCTTATGGCGCCATCATCCACAGCATCAATGGGGAACCTATAGATACCCTGATGAAATCCGTTGATAGGGATTATCAAGAGACCTTTGCACAAAGACAGATGGAGTTTCCGTTTTCCATTATGTATCTTATCAGAAAGGGATCTGCAGAAAGCTATGTAATGAAATACTCCTTGCCTACTGAGCCTTCCCGTATCCTAGAGAAATCAATAAAAGGCATTGATTTAGATACTTATCAAAAAACATTTAGCGATACCGTTTTTCCATTGAATAAAGAAGGGCTCAGTAATTTTGTTTATACCCGCCATTTTGAAGAGGAACGTATTTTTTATCTCAAGCTCAATAGTTTTAACTGGTATGAAAATTCTCCAAAGAAGGTTTCTATTTTTCCCAAATCGGTATATAAAAAATTCAATCAACATTTTGCCTCCTTGTTTAAAGAAATGGCCGAGTTAGCCGTCGAACATCTCATCATCGATTTACGTTTCAATCAGGGTGGTAATGTGAAAATACCTGGACTTTTATATAGCTACCTTGCCCAAGAAGCATTCAATGAAAGTCTCCTTCTCAAAATTCAGAATTTTGACATTCCTCATGTCGAACATCTCAATAAAATAGAGGGGCAAGAAAATATAACATCAAAAGATGTTGCCCAATTCATAAAAAAGATGCGAAAAGAATTTAAAAAGAAAAATGACTCGACAGAGCTCTGGACACTGTCTGAAAATGAAGTAAGACAACCTAAAAAATCGTCTTTTGATGGCAATGTATACCTCCTGGTCGGCGGCAGATCATTGTCGGCCAGCTCCTATTTTACCGCCTTGTTCAAATCCCATGAAAGGGGAATAATCATTGGTGAGCAAATGGGGGGTTCTTACCGGTCATTAACAGCCGGAAAAATGCTGACCTATCAATTACCTAATACTAAAATTGAACTTGCCGCTCCCATCATGGTGGTGGATTTTGCTGATGAACTTTATCAAAAAATAGATGAAGAGAAAATCACTCCTGATCTGATTTTTTCTGATGATGAAACCTATCAATATTTTTTAGAAAAAAAAGACCTCGAGATGGAGCGGGTCTTTCAGTTCATTAAGGAGCCCAATTAACTCAAAATCTCATCCTTCAATCAGGTAAATCTTGAATTACTCAAAAAATAGCGCATTCAAATGCTCCGCTGAAAAACATCGTTAAAAAACCAAATGCTACCAGACGACTGTAAATAGCAAAATAAAACTCACTCATGAACTGATCATAACCAAAATCACCCCTATTGATCTTCATTTGCTAGCAGGAAAATCTAAGCTTTATAGCCCTAGAAATTTAGCTTAATGTCTTCAAATAAGTACTTCAATACATCAATTTAAACGTTCATGTAGGATGATTTGATAGGTAGAGATCATTTGAATAGTTTAAAGTGATGGAGGAAAGAGAGCATTATTATCTGATTGGCTTGCTGGCTGTATCCGGTATCGGCAACGCGCATGCCAAAGGTCTGATCGATTATTTTGGATCGGCCTCTCATGTCTTTCATGCCAAATCTTCTGAGCTCAAGGAAGTTCCTGGCATCTCAGAAAAGATCATAAAGAATATACTTGATCGGCATGGGCTTAAAGCCTCTGATGAGATCATGACCCAATGTCAGAAAAACGAAATAGCGCTGATCTCTTACTGCTCGAAAAAATATCCCGATCGCCTACGAGGTCTCTACAATGGCCCTGCCCTGTTGTATTATAAGGGCAGCGAATCGCTCAACACAAATCGAACCATGGCGATCGTGGGTACCCGACAAGCATCCGATTATGGGAAATCTATCACAAAAAAGATTATTGAAGACGGTCACGCATTTCAAGCCACCCTATTGAGTGGATTGGCCTATGGTATTGACATTGAAGCACATAAAGCTGCCCTTCAAAACCACATGCCCAATTGGGCCATACTGGCGGGGGGTATCGATCAAATCTATCCAAGAGCCCATATGAAGTTTGCAGAAAAAATCATGGGCCATGGAGGTTTGATCAGTGAGCAACCTCCTGGGACAAAATCTGCCCCCTATTTATTCCCGATGCGTAATCGAATCATTGCCGGCATGAGTGATGTGACCATCGTCGTAGAAGCTGCAGTGCGTGGAGGTGCCTTGATTACGGCAAAGATAGCTGATTCTTACAACCGTTTGGTATTGGCCGTTCCGGGAAACTTAGATCGGCCTTATAGCATGGGATGTAATCAACTCATTCAAGCTCAAAAAGCCTTGATATATACTGGAGCAGAGACCCTTGCCTATAATCTGAATTGGAGTTCAAAAAAAGTAGATCATCCTGGATTTAAAACCATAAAAAAAATCTTACCCCTGCTGAAAAAATCATCTATGATCTACTTTTGACTGCTGACTACATGAGTATCGATGAATTGTCAATAAAAGCTAAGATTGAAATGAATCAAATGGCCCATGTGCTGATGGCTCTTGAGTTTAAAGACCTCATCAAAGTGCGACCGGGCAACAAGTATGAATTGAAATAGGATGTAAATATATGAACGGTCCCCTTCAATTTTTTTAGTGGAAATTTAAATAGTAAAAAAGGAATTGGGTTTCTTTGAATAAGTGCCCAGTCAGGGACTATTTATAACCTAATACAGGTGCCAACCAACGTTCAGCTTCTTGCTTATCCATTGCCTTCCTATTTGCATAATCATCCAGTTGGTCCTCTCCGATCTTTCCCAAACCAAAATATCGGGCCTTGGGATGCGAGAAATAAAAGCCACTGACCGACGATGCTGGATACATTGCATAGGATTCTGTCAAGGTAATCCCTGTATTTTCTTCAACTTGTAGTAATTCAAAAAGTGCTTTTTTCTCGGTATGATCAGGGCACGCAGGATAGCCTGGCGCCGGTCTGATTCCTTGATACTTTTCCTTGATCAATGCTGCGTTTTCAAAATCTTCTTCTGGTGCAAAGCCCCAGTATTCTTTTCTTACCTTCTTGTGCATTAATTCTGCAAAGGCTTCAGCCAGTCGATCAGCAATTGCTTTTACCATGATCACATTGTAGTCATCATGATCTGCTTCAAAATCAGCTATTAATTTTTCAATGCCTATCCCTGCGGTCGTCGCAAATCCTCCAATATAATCTCCCTTCTCGGAGGATTTAGGGGCAATATAATCTGCCAATGAAATATTAGGAATTTGAGATCCCTTCTTACCTTGCTGTCGAAGAAAATGAAGCCGATTTACGGCGTTATTTTTGATCTCAACATCATCTTGAACTGCTTGTGCTTCAAAAAAACCAATGACTGCATTGGCCTGAAGAGAGCCCTTCGCTATGATTTGATCGAGCAATGCATTGGCCTCTTTAAAAAGTGTCTTTGCCTCACTTCCCACAATCGCATTTTCAAAAATTTGAGGATATTTTCCCTTCAACATCCATGTCGAGAAAAAAGGCGTCCAATCTATGTATTTTCTGATTTCCTCCAATGAATAGCTCTCAAATTTTTTAGTCCCCAAAAAAGAAGGTTTGAGTACTTCATGTTCTTGCCAATCAATCCCTACTCGATTGGATCTGGCAGCACCTATCGTGATTAATGTTTTTGCTTCTTGTCTACTTTGATGGTCCACGGCCAATCCCTCATATTCAGACCGAATCGACGCACTGAAATCGGCTGTGTCTTCACCCAAAAGTTTGGAGGCTACCGCTACAGATTTTGAAGCATCAAGTACGTGAATCGTAGGACCACTGTATTTAGGTGCAATTTTTACTGAAGTGTGGATTCTTGAAGTCGTAGCCCCTCCGATGAGCAACGGAATTTTCATTCCCTTACGCTCCATTTCTTCTGCCACGGTCACCATCTCATCTAAAGAAGGAGTGATTAAACCACTCAATCCAATGATGTCTACTTGATGATTTACGGCTTCTTCCAATATTTTTTGAGTAGGAACCATCACACCCAGATCTATGATGTCATAATTATTGCATCCCAGCACCACGCCCACAATGTTTTTACCAATGTCATGTACATCTCCTTTGACCGTAGCCATTAATATTTTTCCCTTGCTGCTGTTGTTTTCTGTCTTATCAGCCTCTAAATAAGGTAATAAATAAGCGACCGCTTTCTTCATGACCCGCGCACTTTTCACCACTTGAGGTAAGAACATTTTACCACTGCCAAACAAATCCCCAACGGTATTCATCCCTGCCATCAAGGGATGCTCTATGACGTGAAGGGGTTTTGGATATTTGAGTCGCGCCTCTTCGGTATCTTCCAATACATGATCAATGACGCCTTTGATCAAGGCATGTGCCAATCTTTCTTCTACCGTTCCTTTCCGCCACTCATCATCAACGATTTTTACTTTACCGGTGCCCGTGACGCTTTCGGCAAAATCTACCAATCGCTCGGTGGCATCCTCACGCCTGTTGAGTAGCACATCTTCTACATGAAGTAATAGTTCTTTGGGGATCAAGTCATAAATCTCCACCAAGCCCGCATTTAAAATCCCCATATCCATTCCATGGTTGATGGCATGAAATAAGAACGAGGAATGCATCGCTTCTCGAACGACATTATTGCCTCGAAATGAAAAAGAAACATTGCTTACCCCTCCACTTACTTTGGCTCCCGGCAGATGAGTTTTAATCCATTCTGTGGCCTTAAAAAAATCAATGGCGTAATTGTTATGCTCAGAAATTCCGGTAGCGACAGGAAAAATGTTGGGATCGAATATAATATCCTGTGGTGGAAATTTGACCTGGTCTACCAAAACCCGATAAGCCCGCTCACAAATTTGAATCCGCCGATCGTACGTATCGGCCTGACCGTCTTCGTCAAAAGCCATCACGACCGTCGCCGCACCGTATTGCTTGATCTTTCGGGCCTGATCAATAAAAATCTTTTCTCCCTCCTTGAGTGAAATAGAATTGACCACTCCCTTTCCTTGAACACATTTCAGACCTGCTTCGATGATTTCCCATTTGGACGAATCTATCATGATGGGTATTCTGGCGATCTCAGGTTCAGAAGCGACCAGATGTAAAAACTTAACCATCGCCGCTTTACCATCCAACATGCCGTCATCCATATTGATATCTAAAATTTGAGCGCCTCCACGTACCTGATCCAAGGCTACTTCTAGCGCCTCATCATATTTTCCCTCCTTAATCAAACGAGCAAAACGCAGACTTCCAGTCACATTGGTACGTTCACCTACATTGACAAAGTTGGTCTCAGCAGTAACAATTAACGGCTCAAGGCCCGATAACATCAAGGGTTTCATCTATTGGAAAAAGGATTTATGAAAATTACATTACAACTTGCCATGAATCGTCAGATCCACCATGCAACCAATCCTTAAACTTTTCTTCACCTCCACGAGTCGCCCAATCAGAATCTATGGTCAACCTCGAACTAATGCCCCCTCTTGGATTGCAATTCATCACAATGCGAAGCCGTTCAGGATCATAGACCTCCATCAGGTGGTCATAAAAAACATTAATTAACCGCTCATAAGAAACTACTATGTCACGTAAATGAAAGGCATATTGCTTCAAAGACTTTAACTCAATGACCTTACCTTTTGGATAAAAAGTAAGGTATACATTAGCGAAATCCGGCTGTTCTTGAACGCCCAAAAAGGTAAATTCAGGGATTTTTATTTTAATTTCGTAAGCCTCCTTTGTCGGATTAGGAATGGCTTTCAAAATACTTTTGTCGATGGCTTGATGTAATTTAATGGGCATACGCTATTTGTCTAGGTTTATAATTTTTGGCCAATGTAGCTATTGCTTTAATATGATCAGGGGTCGTTCCACAACAACCTCCAATGATATTGACCATATGGTCTTCTAAATAGGCGGTGATTTGGTCTACCATTTCTTCAGGAGTTTCGTCGTATTGACCAAACTCATTGGGCAGACCTGCATTGGGATGAGCACTGACCATAAAGTCAGATTTATCTGATAATATTTTTAAAAAAGGTCGCATCATTTCGGCACCAAAAGCACAATTTAACCCCACACTAAACAGCTCGCAATGTGAAATAGAGATCAAAAAAGCTTCGGTGGTTTGACCGGAGAGCGTCCGTCCTGAAGCATCGGTAATGGTTCCGGAAACCATGATAGGTGTCTGGATATTGCGCTCAGCTTTGACTTCTTCTACCGCATAGAGGGCAGCCTTGGCATTTAAGGTGTCGATGATGGTTTCAAAAAGTAGTAGATCCACTCCCCCATCCAGTAGGGCTTCTATTTGATGTCGAAAGGCTAATTTCAATGCGTCGAAGGTCACCGCTCTAAACCCTGGATCATTGACATCAGGCGATAACGAGGCCGTCGTATTGGTAGGGCCAATAGAACCCGCAACAAACCTGGGTTTATTGCCGTCTAGTACCGTATAATGATCCGCCGCAGCGCGGGCAATGCGGGCAGACTCATAATTGATTTTATATACCCAATCTTGCAAACCATAATCCGCCTGTGCTATGGTCGTACTTGAGAAGGTATTGGTTTCTATGATATCAGCACCTGCCTCTAAATAGGCCTCATGAATTGATTTGATGATGTCAGGACGGGTCAGAGACAACAAGTCATTGTTCCCTTTGAGAGAAATAGTATGGTCCTTAAGTGCCTCGTTTCTGAAATCTTCTTCCTGCAGGTCATGCCGCTGGATCATGGTGCCCATGGCACCATCGAGGATCAATATTCTTTCTTTGATAACTTCTAGAATCGTCATTTCTATCTATTAAATCATCAAGAAGGAAGTTAAAACCTCGTTTGTTATCTTTCTTCAATGATATGAAGTAGGAATTGGCACCTTTCTTTACAGGGGTTGCCAAGGTTTCTATGGGCCTTACCCCTCCACCTTTCTTGATAATAACGCAAATATAGATCACCCACGGGTAAAGAAAAATTATTTTTGACTTAGATATTGGTAGCCCATAGACATACTGGCGATAAGAAGGCCCCCAAGCTCTCGGGTCCCTTCAACATAAGATTTTTCAGCCTTCATTTTACCCACGAGATCCATTTTATCTGATGCCGATAACCAAATGATTAAATCAGGAATATAAAAGCATCCATATGCTAGCAAACTTAAGGATATGATTACATAAAACTTAAGCCAAGTCGAGGAAAGATTATAAGGTGACGGAAAATGGGTTTTGAATAAACCTAATAAGTGAACTACCCCAATGAATACGTACAAACTGACCCATAACAGAGGATCGGAATCATTCAAATTCAAGTAGGCAAAAATGAGAAAGGTCGCAGATAAAACAATACTTAGCGTTTTATTTTTCATGTCATAAAAAATCAAATCTTCACAACAAATCCTGTAGATTTTTAAAAGAAGTCGCAATGCTCTTTTCAGGATCTACCGATTGGTCTTGTTCAATGAAAAAATGTTGCATCCCAGCCACCTGAGACTGATCAAATATTTCTTGGAAATTAATCACTCCATTGCCGACCTCAGTGAAATCTCCTGCCAGGTTCATATCTTTGACATGCCATAAAGAAAAACGATTTTTATATTTCTTAAAAAGATTTAATGCAGACGCTCCTGCTTTCACAGTCCAATAGAGGTCCAACTCAAAATCGACTACCTCAGCATCCGTTTCCTTCAACAACAGCTCCATCGGCACAATACCACCAATACTCTCGAATTCAAAAGCATGATTGTGATAGGCCATCACTTTATCTAACTGACGCAGCTCTGCACCCTTCTCATTGAGCTGTTCAATCACCTCATAGTATACTTCAAGATTCCTTTCGTTCTCCTCTAAATGAGGAAGCACTACATACTTTTGACCTGTATCTTCCAGCATTTGAAGCACTCGACCCCAATCAGACTTTAGATCTTTAAATGAAATATGACCACTTATCATTTTCATCCCTAAATCGGTGACGATCCCACAAAACTCAGAAGGATCCAACCCATACATTTTTCCCTCACTGTAGCCTGATGTTTCGATTTCCTTATAGCCTACCTTGGCGACATACTCAAGTGTTTTCCTTGGATTTACCGACATTAAATCTCGCAGTGTATACAATTGCAAACCCGTATTTGGCTTCACCTTAAATTCGCATCTGCTCAATAATGGCAAGGTACTCAGTCCCATTGCGGCCGTTATCGAAGTTTTTAAAAATGATCTTTTGTCCATTAAAGTGATCTTATTTTGATATTTCGGAACCAAACTTCATCTCTATGGTCTTGGAGTACAATGTGCCCTGACCTTCCCGTTCCAAAGGCGGGCATTTCTTTAAATTTACTGTTTTTAATTCTTTCATCCCACATATCATCCCACATATCAAATTCCAAAAGCTTGTAACCATTGAGCCAATGCTCCACATGACCCTCTTTAACAATAAGCCTGACTCTGTTCCAATCATTTGGCCCATTGGCCGTCACAAAAGCTGCCGGAATCATATCATACAAATCACCCGCTCGATGAGCCAAATATTGACCATCGGTATGGCTAGAATTATCTAAAATTTGCATTTCGGGTCCCGTTAAATAAGCTTCTCCGTATTGATCATCCTCGATTACATTGTAGATGATGCCGCTGTTACCACATGAGGCTACTTTCCATTCTACATAAAATTCATAATTCTGGTAGGTTTGATCGGTAACCACTACATTATCACCTACAGGATAGGCACCATCGTCTCTATGTGCAGTACTGGATAAATGAAGCGCCCCGTTTTGGACGTCCCATTTTTCTCCCAAAACATCAGCATTATAATTTCGAAGTCCCGTAGTGGTGTTCCCATTGAAAAGTAATTTCCATCCTGCAGACTGTTCGGCATCAGTTAATGCGTTATGCGTCACCTGATAGTCCGTACTAAAGCCTGGTTGATCCTTTGGAATTTGGTTGAGCGTGTACCATGATTCAGTGGTCCAAAGTGAATGATCCAAATCACTGATAAAAGGACGATTGATTCTGAAATAAACAACCCGATTTTCCTTAATATCTGGCAATTCAACAAAGATTTTTTTCCGATCTTGTGATAGTTGAAACGCTTTCGCTTCCAAGTTCTCTAAATCCAACTTGGGTCCCCCATACACTTCGGTAGGCTCATAACGCCATTGCTGGATCAAAAAATCTTCAGCATTGACATTTTGCCCTTCCTTGATGGGTTCTGTAAACTCAATTTCAAAACCATCGCTTCGAGCACTTACTTTTAACATTTCAAATACAGAATTTCCATTGAAAGAGAGACTTTGCAGTCCATAACTGAGTTTGCCTATATGGCCCCAATTTCCAGACGAGCCTACGCCCCCTACTACTAGGTCGCCATTGGGTGCCCACAATATCCGGTTTACTCCTGCTTCCAAACCTTGCGTAAACCTAAATAAAGCACCCTGATAAGCGCCGTTGACCTTCTCTACATAGACGCGCTTAATCCCTCCATTGGTCACTTCACCATGAATCATTTGCCCTTGATAGGGGCCGACATCTAAGCCAATAGGGGTGCTAGGAGAGTTACCAATCTCATCTTGAGGCAGCCAAACCACAGGTAAGGTTTCTTTCAACTTGGCCGTGCCCTCAAAGTCAACGGATCTTGAGCCATAAAATGCGCCTGGCTGCACATGTACTATTTTACTAGCCGGTAACCAATCTCCTTGATTGTCTGCGATGAATATTTCATTGTCTTTGCCAACTCCAATGCCATTGGGCGTTCTTAAACCAGAAGCGATCAACTCCACTTTTCCTGTTGATTTATCTATTTTTAAGACTTTACCCCGATCGGGGATTTGGGGGTTGGCACTGGCACCTCCCGGCATGATGGCGGTTGCCAACGTGCCATAGAAAAAACCCTCCTGATAGACCAATCCAAAAGCAAATTCATGAAAATTGGCCGATACTTTCCAATCATTACTGACCGTTTGGTATTCATCAATTAATTCATCTCCATCATGATCTATCAACTTAGTCAATTCTTGTTTTTGCAACACATATATCTCCTCATCAATCACTTTCAATCCCAAGGGTTCAGCAAGCCCTGCGGCAATTCGCTTCACTTTGATTTGATCAGGCATACCCGAATCCCAATTTTCTAATATGAATACTGAACCCAAAGAGTCCCAAGTACAAATGACCATACGCCCATCTGAAAGAAAATCAAGTCCCCCTACTTTAGGTGTAAAATCATTGGGTCTCACTTGAGATAAATCAAAAGCAGGATGTACACCGGCTAAAGGAAGCGCATCGCCAGGAATCCCTTTTTTTAACTCACCTGGAGCAATGTAAGGCTTGGTTTCCAGCAACTCACTAGATTCAAAAGACACAAATTGGTCATCAAGTAGTACAAAGCTTTCCGCATTTCTATCAAACCACTGCAGTGAAACCAAAGCCCCTCCACCCCCTTGATTAAACAATAATCTAATGGGATGTTTTCCTGCTTTAAGAAACATTTCTCCATCCCTAATTTCTGTTCCATGATCACCCCCGTTGTCTACAACCAACTGCTCATCTATGTAAAGTAAAGAGCCGTCGTCACTGATCAGTCTGAAGTCATAGCTACCCTCTTTTTCAATGCTCAGTAGACCCTTATATTCTATAATAAAGTGTTCTTGAAAGTTTAAAAAATCCGTTTCGGATAACGTATGAATTTTACTGACCTTGCCCTGTAAAACGGGAGTCGACTTTTTAATGACTTCAAGTGGATAACTTTTCTCCAAATTTAAATATAAATGTGCTAAAAACCCTTGACCATCATCCCCTTCGTATTTTTCAGATAAATTCACTGGAATAGATTTTAAACCCAGCGTGTATTTATCAAAGGGTGTACTGAGTTTATCATCAAGACCCAAGATATAGCTTACCATAGTTTTTGCATCCTCAGGAATGATGTCAGGATGCGGAGTCATTAAAGCAACACCCCAAACCCCAGATCCACCTTTGATTATTTTTTGTGCCAATCCATCTATTGTGGCTTGATCATCATTATATTTTTTTGCAATGGCCAAGTAAGACGGCCCCACGGTTCTTATTTTTTCATTGTGGCAGGCGGCGCAATCACTCTTTTCAATTAACAAGGCCCCACTTACGACCTCAAAAGTCTCATCCGTATCACTCGTTCCCGTAAGGTTTTCAACCTCAGCATGAAAATAGGTAGTCAAGTTGAGTACTTGTTTATTGAGACTTAAAATACCGTTTATCCTGCTGAATTGAAAGCCTTGTTGCTTGTAGGACTTCTGATCAATCACGGTAAAGGAACCATCCGTTTCATAATCATCTCCACTTGACAATAATCCCAATGAAGTTTTTAATTTCACCTCATAATCCGTCGTATTCTGAACGTTAAAAATTCTCTTAAGACCATGTCTTGTCCCACGGCTGACATACCTTGGTGATTCTGAAACCTTGATTTTATCGCCTTCTGGAGTAATGAATTCATAGTTAAAAAACACCTCCCCATTTTTGATCAAATGGCCCTTGTATTGGAAATCAAAATCAATCATTTCATCCGCTTGAGTCAGCATCCATTCGGATGCCTCCATATGATAATAGGTTGCTCCTAAACTTTGAGGTTGCGGTCCATGAACGGTGGTATAAACCGCACCATCAAACAAAACATCTCCACTCCATGCTCTGTATAAAAGCCCCGTTTGCGTATCATAGGCTACCCATAGCTTTTCGTCAAGCGCCGCAGTAACCATTCGAGGCATTTCATCCAATACAGATCTGAAAACCCAAACATCTCGTGGGTGACTTTCTTCACTTGGCATACTGCAGGAAATAAAAAATAAAATGGTGAGAACGGAAAATATATGCTTCATATTAATCTAATATTTATTTTGTAGAGATGAAATTCATCAAAATGGCATTACTCTTTTTAATTAAAAATTAATTATTCATCTATTCCTAGAATCTTATTATTGATCACATCATTTGCTTCTCCTCCTGCGAAATCATCAAAAGCCTTCTCCGTGACACTGATAATGTGATCCGCAATGAAATCGGCACCTTCTTGCGCCCCTTGCTCTGGAGACTTGATACAACATTCCCATTCGAGTACCGCCCATCCCTCGAAACCGTATTGACTCAGCTTGCTGAAGATACCTGCAAAATCAACCGTACCATCACCTAAAGATCTAAATCTTCCTGGTCGATCCACCCAATCTTGATATCCTCCGTAAACTCCTGATTTACCCGTCGGATTAAACTCGGCATCCTTGACGTGAAACATTGTTATATATTCATGGTAATGATCAATATATTGGAGATAATCTAAGTTTTGCAAAACGAAATGGCTCGGATCGTACAATAATTTTACCGCAGTGTGATGATCCGTTGCCTCTAAAAATCTTTCAAAAGAAACGCCATCATGTAAATCTTCACCCGGATGAACTTCATAACACATATCGACACCTACCTCCTTACAGTGATCTAAAATGGGCAGCCATCTTTTGGCTAGCTCACTGAACCCTGCTTCAACCAGACCCGTGGGCCGTTGAGGCCATGGATAAATAAAAGGCCATACCAAGGCACCGGAAAAGCTGGCCATCACATTAATTCCTAGATGGTTGCTGGCCGAGGCTGCTGACTTGACTTGGTCCACCGCCCAGGCAGTACGTGCTTTGGGATTTCCTTTTAAATGATCCGGAGCAAACGTATCAAACATGGTGTCGTAAGCAGGATGCACCGCCACCAACTGACCCTGAAGATGAGTTGATAACTCGGTAAGCTCTAAACCCGCCTCACTGACTATGCCTTTGATCTCATCACAATAGGTTTTACTTTCTCCTGCTAAGGTAATATCAATCAATCGCTGATCCCAAGCAGGAATTTGAACGCCTTTGTAGCCCAAAGAGGCTACCCATTCGCATATACTCTTAAGATTATTATAAGGTTCAACATCATCCAAAAACTGGGCTAAAAAAATAGCAGGACCTTTTATCGTTTTCATATTCAAGTGAAGGTTTAGTGTAAAATTAAGATTTATCTTTGATTTTAGTCCAAATATTTCCATTCGCGGATGAAGCTACCACCGCAGATACTAGGGCCATTCCCTTAAAACCATCATCAATATTGGGGTAAGTCCCTCTCAAATCAGGGGATGAATGGATTTTGAATTGTCGTACATGATCTGAGAAATTTCTGTAGATGTTGGCAAAAGCTTCGATGTATCCCTCAGGATGCCCCGAAGGCGTTCTCATATTCAAACGTGTTTCTTCGTGCAAATAAGAATGATCTACCCCAGTCCTATAGATTTGTGTGGGCGCTCCCTGTTTTTTTACCAGAAGTGTATTGTGATCAGTGTTGCTCCATTCTAGTGCGCCCGCTTCCCCATAGATTCGAAATTTAAGATTGTTCTCATCGCCATGTGCAACTTGTGAGGCAGAAATCACACCTTGAGCCTGTTGCTCCATTCTGAAAAACACGTCGGCGTCATCATCCAAGGTTCTTCCAGGCACAAAAGCATTGAGCTCTGCCAATACTTCGGTTATTTTTAACCCAGAAATATATTCAGCTAAATGCCCGCAATGGGTCCCTATATCTCCAAAACAATTGCTTATACCTGCTTTTTGGGGATCTGAACGCCATGCGGCTTGCTTTTGACCTGTGTCTTCCAACTTATCCGATAACCATCCTTGCGGGTATTCTACCATTATCTTTCGAACCTTACCGATTTCGTGATTCTTTACCATAGCTTTTGCTTGAATCAACATCGGGTAGTAGGCATACGTATAAGTCAGTCCAAAGGGCAAGCCAGTCGTTTTGACTTTGGCTCTAAGTTGCTTTGCTTCATCCATCGTAAAGCACAATGGCTTGTCTATGATGACAGGAAAACCATGATCTAAAGCGGACATCGCCGGAGCAAAATGCATGTTGTTTTGGGTAACAATGGAAACAAAATCCATTCGCTCCTCCTCAGATCGACGTGCTTCGGACGCCATCATTTCATCAAATGTTCTGTACAATCTGTCGTCATTGAGATAAATTTCCTTGCCAAAGGCGATAGATTTATCAGCATCTGAACTAAAAACGCCACAAACCAGTTCAATTTGACCATCTAGTTGCGATGCCATTCGATGGATTCCTCCGATAAAAGCACCACTTCCACCGCCTACCATTCCCATTTTGAGCTTTCTATCTGTTTTCATGAATGATTATTTTAGCTGATCTTTACCCATACTTGTCCTTGGCTACTTGATGACAATACCGCTTCGATAAACAACATTCCCCTTACCCCATCATGGACCGTAGGGAAAGCACCCGCTCTATCGGGTCTGCCGTAAATGGCCGCAGCTACGCCGTTATAAATATTGCCCATCGCATCAAATAAGCCTTCAGGATGACCTGGAGCAATTTTAGTACTCTCCAAGGCAAACTCACTATTGTATGGATTGCCCGGTTTATAAATTTGAGTGGGAGCACCTTCAATCAAATGCTTCAAATACATGGGATGTTCTTGCTCCCATTTTAGCCCGCCTTGATCTCCATAAACCGCTATGGAAAGATTGTTTTCTTCTCCAGTGGCAATTTGACTGGCTGTGATGACGCCTCGTGACCCATTATTCATTCTTAGGAGCGTGGTACCATCTACATCTAATTCATTTTCGGGATAAAGGGTATCCAAATCAGCCAATACTTTATCGATCTCTAATCCCGTTGTATACTCAATCAAATTAAAGGCATGAACCCCAATATCGCCCATACAACAGCTCAAGCCAGACATCTTTGGATTTAATCGCCAGACCTTTTTTCTTTCCTCTTCTTGGTGAATGGAAGGGTTGATCCAACCTTGATAATATTGTGCATCTACTTTTTGAATCCTTCCAATCTTGCCTTGAGCAATCATTGACTTCATTTGACGTATCATAGGATAACCCGTATACGTATGGGTCAGTCCAAAAACTACCCCTTTTTCTTGCACCAATTTTTCTAATGACCGTGCTTCATCTGCCGTGACCGTAATGGGCTTTTCGCAGATCACATTAAAACCTGCACTCACCAGCTTCTTTGCCATCTCAAAATGCAGGAAATTAGGAGTTAAAATCGACACTACTTGAATGCGCTCCTCTTCGGTAAGGGCCAACTCTTTCTCAATGAATATGTCTAATGACGGATAGGATCTCGCGGCGTCCAACTCTAGTTGTGCTGCAAATTGATTTCCTTTATCAAAATCAATATCAAATACACCTCCGGTCAAAACATAATTCTCACCCATGTAAGCCGCCACCCGGTGTACAATCCCAATAAATGAACTCAAGCCTCCTCCTATTAGGCCCAATTTTATCTTATTACTCATATTTATTTTTTTGTAGTGAATCCTATTTATTCGACTAATTTTTCAAAAATTTGTCATAATTAAGGAGTTTGTTTTAAATAATAAAAAATGTGAGTATCGTTTATTGATGCCATTCAAAAAATAATTACTCAAAAAATTCCAATGCTTGAATATCAAATAAAAATATTAATGCGGTATTTGCCTAACTTTATATAATAAAAAAATATAAATTTTTTTTAAAAAAATGGCGTTTATGTAGAGCCTGCATTCAAATTATTAAAAAAACGCCGCATACCATTAGAATTAAAGGAATTGATCTAAGGTTAGTTATTTTAAACAATGACCGCTCAAAAAATTAAGATTGGTGAATTTGTCTAAATGTTTCAAATTACATTATGAAAAAAATAATGATTGCTTTCCTACTCGTTGCCCCCTACTTGGTTTCAGCTCAAGAAAAATCAGATGAGGTCATGTTTGCCTCCATTTATAATGAAGTCTTGTCCAATAGCACCATATACGAAAACTTGAGGGTACTTTGCAAAGATGTTGGCCATCGACTTAGTGGATCAACAGGTGCCGCGGCAGCCGTCGAATATACCCGTCAGTTAATGATCGCGTATGACTTTGATACCGTATACCTGCAGCCTGTAATGGTGCCTAACTGGAAGCGAGGCCCTGTAGAAATTCTAAAAATAACGAATTCAAAAAAAAGAGGTGTTATAGATTTAAATGCCTTGGCCCTGGGCAATTCCATTGGGACTGGACCTCAAGGAATTTTAGCAGAAATCATTGAACTGAAGGGTCTCTCGGAAATCCAAGAACGCAAAAATGAACTAGCAGGTAAAATTGTTTTTTTTAACGGTCCCATGAATCCAACCCTCTTAGAAACTTTTTCCGCCTATGGAGCGGCTGTCTCTCAAAGGTCTTCAGGTGCTGCTCAGACTGCACCTTACGGGGCCAAAGCCATCATTGTCCGCTCGATGACCCAAAGTTTAGATGACGTACCTCACACAGGTTCATTGCGTTATCAAAAAGACATAAAAGCCATTCCAGCAATGGCCATAAGTACAAAAGATGCTGATTTACTGAGTCTATTATTGAAAGACCAAGCCGACCTGCATATTTACATGGAAAATTATGCAGAAATGCTTCCTGAAACTCAATCTTATAACGTTATTGGTCAGCTAACAGGTACTTTATTTCCCGACGAGTATATAGCCGTTGGCGGACATTTAGATTCATGGGATGTAGGTGAAGGAGCTCATGACGATGGCAGTGGATGCATGCAAGGCATCGAAGTACTCAGGGTCTTCAAATCATTAAATCTCAAACCCAAAAGAACCTTACGAGCAGTTATGTGGATGAATGAAGAAAATGGGAGCAAAGGAGGAAAAGCTTATGCCGACTTGAGCGAAAGTAGAAAGGAACATCATATTGCAGCCATAGAATCTGACCGAGGGGGGTTTGTCCCTAGAGGTTTCACCAGTACAGGAAGTGCGAAGCAGAAACAACAACTTTCACAATGGAAGGTCTTATTTGAGCCTTATGGATTACATGATTTTGATCGAACAGGCGGCGGCGCTGATATCAGGCCCTTGTCAAAGCAAGGGACTTTTTTAATCGGATTGCTCCCTGATGGGCAACGTTATTTTCGTTATCATCACACTGAAAAGGATGTCTTTGAAGCCGTTGATCGTCGAGAGTTAGAATTAGGCGCAGCCTCCATGGCCAGTCTCGTTTATTTAATGGATCAATACGGCGTAGAGAATTAAAGGAAATTCATTGGATATTATCCCATTTACTCGAATAATTAAATGTTGCGTCACTATCAACGCGAGAATACCAAATATCTTTTATTTTTTTTATTTACGCTATGCGACAAATTCCACCATATTTTAAAAAAAGTAGCTTTTCTTTGAGTTCAAAAATCAAAAATCATTGAAATTAAAATATGCATTCTTTATTGTGAGCACTCACCTTTTGAGTTTAATTGGCTGCCAAAAAAATGAAACGGATGACATCGAGTTAGTAGCGACAGCTACCTTGCAAATAGTGACACTCAATGAAGACTTATCTTACGAAGTCAATGGGACAGAAATAGGTATCGTCCGTTTTACTAAAAAGGAAGATATCGTCTCCATAGACCTAGAGGTTACTCATTTTCCCGAAGGTCAATTGTCTTATTATCATGCCATACATATACACAAGGGTACTTGTGAATCACCTTTATCACATTGGAATCTAGGTAAAGATTTAGATTACAACTTTTGTAACGTGCTCAGCATGGACGAAGTATGGGCCAAACCCAAGGCGGGTGACCTAGGTAATATTTTTATAAATGATGCAGGAGTGGGAGATTTTAGTTTACAGACAGATTTGTATACCATAGGATCAAATGACGCTGCAGACATCGTCGGAAAGATTATTTATATTCATGAAGTCGCCGAAAATTTTAAACAAGAATGTTTTGAAGGTCACAACCATGAACACAATAACAAAAAAATAGCTTGTGGTACGATTGAACTTATGAACTAAGATGAAAAAATTACTTAAGTATACCTTCACTTTATTTACATTATCGGCCTTACTTTTTTTCTATTTAGTGGGGAAAATCACAGATAAATCTATGAATAAGGTTGAGGTTTTAGACCATTATGAGCCTTCTCAGCATGCCAAACAATTACATAGTGACTTAATCATTGCAGATCTCCATGCGGACAATTTATTGTGGGACAGAGACCTCACCTCAGCGACTGCGCACGGCATGGTCGACCTTCCTAAATTAATCTCGGGAAATTATACCCTTCAAGTATTCGATGCGGTCATAAAATCTCCCAGAAACCTTAATTATCTTTCTAATTCGGCCGATACTGATAACCTTACCTTATTAACAGCTGCCAATAGATGGCCGTTCAAAACTTGGTTCAGCCTCTATGCTCGTGCCTTGCATCAAAGTGAATTACTTAAAACAGCTGTTCAAAACTCATCACAGCTAGAATTTATTCAAACACAAGGTGACCTAAACTATTTTTTAAGGCTTAGGAAAAATAATAGTTATAAAATCGGAGCCATTTTGTCAATAGAAGGCTTGCATGCTCTCGAAGGAGATTTTCAAAATTTGAATGGACTTTATGATGCGGGTTTTAGGATCATGGGACTCGTTCATTTTTTTGACAATGAAATAGGCGGTTCTTCAGCCGGTGAAGCAAAACAAGGGCTGACAGATTTCGGAAAACGCATCATTCATGAAATGGAAAAAAAAGAAATCATCATCGATCTCGCTCATGCCTCACCCCAATTAATAGAAGAGGTCCTTGAGATCGTAAAAAGACCCGTAATCGTCTCTCATACCGGAGTCAATGGAACCTTCGATAGCCCTCGGAATCTTTCCGATGCCACTTTGTTGGCCATCGCTAAAAATGGGGGTCTGATAGGTGTTGGATTCTGGGAGGAGGCCGTAGGGTCTATCCACCCTGCTTCCATCGCTGCCGCCATAAGATATACAAGTAATTTACTAGGTGTAGACCATGTTGCATTAGGCTCGGATTTTGACGGTGCGGTTACTACCAGTTTTGATGCCTCTAACATCATTTTACTGACTGAAGCCCTCATTCAAGAACATTTTTCGGACAAAGAAATTAAAAAAATAATGGGAGGCAATCAAATTGAATTTTTAAAGCATAATTTACCTAAAAAATAGAAATATATGAAAAAAAATGGCTTAGTCCTATTATTATTTGTTAGTTTTTTTAGCTGCTATCAACCGAAGGTAGCTCCCCCTCAAGAAGTAAAAGGAGCTATTGGAGAAAAAGCCATGGTGGCTACTACCCATCCCCTAGCCACTGCCGTTGGATTAGAAATTATGAAGAAAGGTGGCAATGCCATCGATGCAGCCATTGCTATTCAATTCGCCTTAACGGTAGTCTATCCACAAGCTGGAAACATTGGCGGGGGTGGATTTGCGGTAATCCGGTTGGCAGATGGGGAAGTATCTACCTTAGATTTTCGAGAAAAAGCTCCTGATTTGTCTAAAAAAGATATGTATCTTGGCCCAGATGGTGAAGTGGTTCAAACAAAAATAAGATTAGGTCATCTCGCCTCAGGCGTTCCAGGATCGGTAGCTGGCATGTGGGAATTGCATCAAAAACATGGTCACCTCTCTTGGTCTGAATTGATCAATCCAGCCATTAATTTAGCATATAGCGGCCATTTATTAACAGAGAAAATAGCCAATAGTCTTAATGAAAAACAAAATAATTTTCAAGAAGCCAACCGATACCAGCCCTGGGTTATCAATGAAAAAGGTTGGAATAAAGGAGATAGTTCTGTTCAAAAGCAATTGGCTTCCACCCTTTCTTTTATCCAAAAAAAAGGTCGTGATGGTTTTTATAAAGGTATTGTAGCGGATCAATTAGTAAAAGAAATGATACTTGGCGGAGGAATTATTTCTTCAGAAGATCTGATCAATTATCAACCCGTCTGGCGAGACCCTATCAAGGGATCTTATAAAGGGCACACCATATATTCAATGGGACCCCCATCTAGTGGTGGGATCGCACTGATTCAATTACTCAAGGGCTCAGAGAACTTGAATTTTGAAAAAATGGAGTTCAACGGTGCTGAAATGTTGCATTATAAAACAGAAGTAGAACGTAGGGTTTATGCCGACCGGGCCATTCATTTAGGTGATCCTGATTACTATGAGGTCCCCACAGCTGCGCTCATTGACGAAAATTACAATAAAAAAAGGTTTTCAAATATCAAGAGGCAAAAAAAAACAGCCAGTTCAGAGGTGATGGAAGGAGACGTTGCCCCTTATGAAAGTCCTGAAACAACCCATTTCTCGGTCGTTGATCCTGCGGGTAATGCCGTTGCCTTAACCACCACGCTTAATGGAAGTTATGGTTCATCAGTTATGGTGAAAGGTGCGGGCTTTTTCTTAAATAACGAAATGGATGATTTTAGTGCCAAGCCAGGTGTTCCCAACATATACGGTCTCATTGGCTCTGAAGCCAATGCCATTGCTCCGGGAAAACGAATGCTCAGCAGCATGACGCCCACTATCGTGGAAAAGGAAGGTGCCTTATTTTTAGTTACCGGTTCGCCCGGTGGAGCTACCATCATTACTACGGTTTTTCAAAGTATCATCAATGTCATTGATTTTGATATGGGGCTCCAAGAAGCCATTAATGCCAAAAAGACCCACAGCCAGTGGCTGCCTGACATCCTTTTTGTAGAAAATGGGGGCATCTCCACTGAAATTCAATTAGATTTAGAAAAAAGGGGGCATGCGATTCGTTTTAAAGAAAGCCCAAGTAAAATTAATGCGATACTGGTCCTCGAAGATGGTAGCCTGGAGGGAGGTGCTGATTACTTACGAAGTGATAGCTATGCCGAAGGATTTTAATTCTCTATTACCAAGAATTCTACTCTACGATTGAGGCTTCGATAGGCTTCTGATGATTCTTTGGTAAGGGGCTCGCTGCCACCCAACCCCTTACCGCGCAAGCGATTGGGTACGATTCCAGTTTGGATGAGATATTTTTTAACGGCCGCTACTCTGTCTTCTGACAAAATCTGATTGAGTGCCGGATTGCCTACATTATCGGTGTGACCTCTTAATTCAATTTTCAGTGATGGGTTTGATTTGAGTACATTGACCAAAAGATCTAAAGAACGTGTGCTCCCCTCAATCATCCTATCGGTTCCTTTATAAAACAAAACTTCTTTAAGATTGATCTTTTTTCCTATGTTGAGCGGTTCTACAAAAACTTTTATGGTATCCTGCTCACTCCACTCAGTTAAAGGCAATAAGAGCGAAGCACTCATAAAACCGTCTATGTTTACGGATAACTCCAAATCCGAAAATCTCGCTGCTCTCCAAATGTATGGATTTTCAACTCTTAAGCTCAACGAATCTGTTTTAATATCAAATACACCTGCCACTATTTTTTCATTTTCAGCGTCAAGCACTAAAACAATCTTTTGATTTAATGAGGCCACGGGAAGTTGAGGAAGTATCAAGGTATCTTTCACATATTTTAAGTCTGAATCAATACGTATACTCCTAATATCTCCATATCCATCACTTTTGGTATTGGAAGTATAGTAGGCCACGGCAGCTACATCCGAAAAGCTAAAAGACTTTTCAGCACCCGACGTATTGATTTTAGATCCTAAATTGACCGGATCAGACCATTTTTGCCAAGTATCATCCAACCGTTTGGCATAATAAATATCAAAACTTCCCCATCCTTCTCTACCATTAGTTGCAAAAAACAAGGTTTCGTTGTCCTGGGCTAAAAAAGGAGTCATTTCTTGTGCTCGCGTATTGATAACATAACCCAAACTCATTGGGGGACTCCAATTTCCGTTTTCCTGAAGATGAGAAATATACAGATCTTCAACTCCCATGGTTACATTGGCCTCCATAGACATCACCATATGTTTACCATCTCTAGAAAAAGCCGCACTGAAATAAGCCGATTTATTATCGAAATATTTAATCTCAAATTTCTTAGAATTATCTAGGTCACCGTCTTGCCAATCCGCTATCATCAGTTGAGTTTCGTAACCAGCACCCTGTTTTGTCAAAGAGGCATAGACAAAAGTTTGATTTTGATTTAAAAATCCAACTGCGCTATGAATGGATTCTGAATCAAGATCTAATCTCTTATTTATGCCCTCTTCAGATAGCCAAATATCTGTCGGCATAAAGCTTGAACTAGATATTGCTCTATTGTGCGTTCTTGAATAAATGAGTAAATACGAATTTTGAGATAATAAAAGGGCGCTTTCATCGGAAGCCGAATTGAGCTCAGGTATCGGTTCAGAATCACCATTAAATACAACCGTCTGATCTTGTGCCATCAAAAATGGCGTACTTATAAAACCAAATAAGAAAATAATTAAATTTAAATATCTATCTAAAAATCCTTTCATAATGCTCAATAACCTTTTATCCTATCCACCAAAATTTCAGGCAATTTCCCTATTCTTACGCGCTTATGGGACGCGATAATTTGGGGCACAGCCTCATTGATTTTTGTAACTACAGCAATGTGAGGAGTTATCATTATTTTAGGGTGGTCCCAAAGAGAACTTTGTTTTGGAAGGGGTTCCTCAGGGAACACATCTAAAAATGCTCCCGACAATTGCCCATTTTCGAGGGCATCTATAATATCCCCATTCACTTGATGATGTCCTCTTGCCACATTAATCAGATAAGTCCCTTTCTTAAGCTTATCAAATAGTTTTTTGGAAAGTATGGCCCGAGTGGATTCCGTTGCGGGTAACATGACGACCAAAATATTTATTTTACTCAAAAATAGATCCAGTTCGGCATTGAGGTAACTTACTACATGGGCAATTTTTTTTCTTGATTGACTCAAGCCGAAAACATTGAATCCCAGATACCTAAGCTTTTCAGCTAGGTCAGCGCCTAAAGCACCCAGCCCCATGATTCCTACATTTATTTCTCGTTCAGGATTAGGCTCTTGATCCCAAGTCTTTGTTGATTTGTCTATCAAATACTTATCAAATTGACGTTGATGATGTAAAATAGCCCCAATACAAAAATTCGACATTGGACCACTCAAACCGTCACCGATGATTCGAGTGATAGATACCTGTGGAGGAATGTCAGGATCATTCATGATGTGATCGACCCCCGCACCTAAAGAAGCAATCAATTTTAAATTGGGGAGTTGCTTGAAAAGTCCCGGTCTATGATTCCAAACCACTGCAGTAGTGATTTTCTCAAGCGCCACCGCATCATCATAACAATAGACCTCCACTTGGTCATCATAAGATTTAAATGCCTTTAACCATGGTTTTAAGTTTTTTGAAACCGAATCAATTAAAATTGCCATTCTATAGATGTGTATACTTCAATAAGTTCAAATATAATTCATGATTAGAGGGTATGGCAAGTGATATGATATTAATGTCGATAATTTATTTTGGTAACTATGATTAAGTGAGATCGAAAAATACCGGCTGTTTAAATAAATCAAACTCAAAATAAGAAATTAAGCGTTAATCTTTAATTAATTCTATTAATTTTAGGCTCGTTAATAAATTATTTTAAAATATTCAACAAATAAAATTACTATGTATAAGTTTATAACCTATAGCTTGATGATGCTCTTCATATTCACTGTGCAAGCGCAAATCAATCTGCCTGCTGGGAGCTCTGCAGCCTCAGTGACGACTACGGTCGGTCTTACTGAAGTCTCCATATCCTATTTTAGACCTAAAATGAAAGGAAGAAAAATATTTGGTATTGATGGAAGTGCTTTACTTGAATATGGGGTTATGTGGCGAACAGGTGCTAATTCTGGAACCACCGTTACCTTAAGTACTCCAGCCAAAATTGGCGGGACTGAAGTACCTGCAGGCACTTACCTCATTATAACTACTCCAGGAGATGACCAGTTTGATTTCATGCTTTATGGAGATCCTAGCATTGGTTCAAACTTTTCTAAAATGAAATCAGATCAAATCTTAGTCAATATGAAAGTGGATAATCTTAAATCCTCAACCATGATTGAGACCCTCACTTTTCAAATATCTGACCTATCAGCAGATAATTCTCAGGCTAATATTCATTTTCAATGGGCCGACGCCGCATGGAAAGTTCCTATAGAGGTCAGTTTTGATGAAATCGTTATGGCAGATATTGCTGCTAAAACACAAATTGATTTATCAAATTATATGGCAGCGGCCTCCTATTATCTTGAGACTGGAAAAGATCTCAATCAGGCCTTGTTATGGGCAAAAAGTTTTCTTGCTGTTGAAAGTAATCGCAGATACTACTACCTCAATAGATTAGCTAAAATTCAAGCAGGTTTAGGAATGAAAAAAGAAGCGATCAAAACGACAGAAGAATCTCTTGAAAAGTCAAAAGCAGCGGGTGACAATGCTTACATTAAAAGTAATGAAGCCTTCATGAAAGAATTGAAAAAGAAATAAGGTCAAACTTTAGTGTTAAAAGGCAGATTCCAAGCATTCAAGCTTGAAACCTGCCTTTTTTTGAGGTTTTGCCTCTAATTTGTAGCCCTAGGTTTTTCTTGCATAAAGCTAAATAGCCAAGCCAACACAACCGTCAGAAGAACCCCAATGGCATTATACCATAAATAACCAATCGACAAGTAACCGTTCACGTTTAGGAAATGACAAGCAATCACCACAGATTCTGCCACTATTGCAGCGGTAAAGACTGAATTTCCTTGGACACGTTTGATGAAAAATGCGACTAGAAAAATACCTAAAATGGTTCCATAGAAAACAGAGCCAATAATATTTACGGTCTCTATTAGGTTTTCAGAATCACTCGCAACAAAGGCAAATATGATCGCCAAAACACCCCATATAAAAGTGATCCATTTAGATGCCATCAGATAGTTTTTATCCGTATCTTCCCTTTTAATAATTCTTTGATAAAGATCAACCGTACTCGTACTGGCTAGAGAATTGAGTTCAGAAGAGGTAGAAGACATAGAAGCAGAGAGAATAACCGCAATCAATAGGCCAATAAATCCATGTGGTAAATAGTTAAGAATAAAGGTTAAAAAGACATAATCTGAATCCTTAGTAGCTAATTCGGGATCTACTTCATTAATTAAATCTTTTACCTCATTCCGCATGACTTCTTGCTGCGCATCAATGCTGATCAAGTCGTCCTTAAATTTCAGCTTTTTTATGGCATTGTCCTCTTTAGTATAAGATAACGTGAGATTCTTGCGCTCTAAAATCAAATTATTGTAGGAATTTTCAATAGTAATCAGTTGATCATTTGCCGAACTTTCTCTGATGACCTCTAACGATTGATCATTGAAATGTATGGGTGGCGTATAGAAAATATAAAAAACATAAACCATCACACCTACAAAAAGGATAAAGAACTGCATGGGAATTTTTAAGATGGCATTAAACATCAATCCCATGCGACTTTCCTTTACATTTTTTCCTCCTAAATACCGCTGGACCTGACTTTGATCTGTGCCAAAATACGACAATTGTAAAACCAAACCTGCCATTAATCCAGACCAAATGGTATACCTTTTCTGAAAACTAAAATCAAAGTCAATGGCATCTGTTTTATCAAGAATTCCAGCAATATCTACAGCATCCCTTAAACTGATAAAATCAGTTATATAGTATAGGATATATCCAAAAGCAACGAACATCCCTCCCATGATGACACCCATCTGCTGCTTTTGAGTAATACTCACAGCTTGAGTTCCTCCAGAAACCGTATAGATGATTACCAAAATACCCGTACCCAAAATAGT
>Ga0206130_10000632_pt1 | contig 57045 bp, 44 predicted proteins | sample Helgoland_Spring_9_FD_148637 | JGI IMG/M metagenome (GOLD analysis project Ga0206130, IMG submission 148637) | Pelagic subsurface seawater microbial communities from Kabeltonne, Helgoland, North Sea - Helgoland_Spring_Bloom_20160512_1 | ecosystem: Environmental > Aquatic > Marine > Epipelagic ... | reverse complement strand
GTCCTTCGAGTGGTTCTGAGCCTAGGCGTTCGATGATGCCTAGCTCTTCTGTCATGAATGTTTCTAGTTGTTCTGTCATATTACTAATATCCTTTATTTTTTGATTAAAGTCAAACTAATTGCGAATCATTCCGCAATTAGCAAACCATTCCGGGATGAAGTGAACTCGTTTTGCATCCGGCATTCCTTGAGCCACTTTTCATACTCATTGATTTGTAGTTGGCAATTCTGCATCACATAAATGTTGTCCGTGTTACGGATCATCTCTCTGAGATCAAGTATCTCGGCTTTAACTTTGCGAATTCTTTCGATTGGGTCGTTGTATTTCATATACTTATAAACTAAGGGCAAAACCGGTGTGCGTCAAACTTTATTGCAATTATTTTACCCTATCGCTTCGACTAAGTTGCGTTCGTTTTCGTTTGTCATTTTGCTGTGAAGCACGCCATGAAGCAAGGTCTCAAGTTTACTTTCTAACTTCTTTGCATCGCAAGCAAACTCAATTTCGTTTCCGTCTTCACCTTCGACAAGGTTAATCTTTACGGCATCAACAAGAATGAAATCATCTTCTGCTCTAACTACTACGTCAGAGCAAATTCCGCCTTCGTAGTAACCCTTGCCTGTATCGAATGAGCAGAACACATTCACTACATTAGAGTCGACGTAATCGACTTGATCAATTTTTAAGTTATCTATTATCATTGTCTTATTCATATATATACAAGGTAAGGGAAAAAAGAGCTGATGTCAAACTTATTGGCAATTATTTTAAAGAAAATTAATCCGACCCCGGGGGTACTTTTTTGAATTTTTGCGAAGGTATGACTTTCTAAATAGCGGGGGGGGTGGGTATCTTCATTCTCAATTTTGAATATTATAACTTTATATAATTTACTAAATCAAAAAAAATCGGCGGGTAAAAAATCAAAAAAGGGTTTTTAAAAAAAATGGAAGAGGGATTAAAAAGAAAGTAAAAAATAAAACAATACAAATTTTATAATATTTTATAATAAATTATAGGAATTGAAACAAAAAAAATAAAAACTGGAATAATGTCTGGCATGGGTGAGGGGATCGTGTTGAGATTGGCGACAGAATATGCCGCCGAAAATAAGATTCTTGTGTATATAATTGTATTAAGGTATGAAAAAATTTGGAAAAAGTTACAATCAAAGAGGGTTGGGTTCAAATCCTGTTTATCAATTAGCAGGTGAAAGTGGTGCTAATGTTACAACCAGCGAAGCTTCACCGGCTAATCCATCTGATGGAGATTTATGGTTTAACGAAGTAACAGGCGAGCTCTATGTTTATATAGATAATACTGGATGGGTTCAAACTAATGGTGTCCCATGTGGAGAAGCACAAGCCGGAGAGCCCAACTATGGCGTAAGCACTGAAGACAAAATAATATCCACAAATGAAACATGGGAGGGCAACTTACAGGATAATAATCTTGGGGTTTTAAATTTTAGAAATTTGCAGATTAATGAAGGCTCAACATTGACAGTAACCAACGATTACGCTATTATTTTTGCGTCAGAAACTATAACCATAAATGGAAGTATTGAAATGTCGCGTTCGACAGGCACAAGCTCATTAAGCTCAACAATTACAGCTACCCCATATTCCAGCAGAAGAAGTAACCGATCTGCCCGTGGCAGACAATACCTTAACGTCAACACGATTTCCGCAAGCGCTGGTGGCGGTGGTGGTGGCGGGAGTGGAAATGGTAGTTGTGATGGTGGGACTCATGGTGACTCATGCCTTTTTCCCGACGGTACATCTAAACTTAACGGAGGTAGCGGCGGTTATGGGGGAGCTAACAGTGGCGGGGCTAGTGGTGGGCAAGGTGAAAATATGACGGCGGCAATACAGGCTGAATTTACAAATTATTTAAAAGAACATTATGCTTGGAATAAGTTTTCAAATACCCTGCAAAGCAATTTATTTTATCAAGAATATTTGGCTGTAGAAAAACCCGGACTTACCTCTTCTCTAGATATCCCTATACTTCTTGGAGGAAATGGTGGTGCAGGTGGTCTTGGCGATCCCTCAACTGCCGGTAATGGTGGTCTTGGAGGCGGAAACATAATATTGTTAGCTCCTAGAATAAGATTCGGAACAAACGGAATAATTTATGCAAGAGGAAGGGGCGGGGGCCGTGGTAGTTCGGGTCACTTTATGGGTGGACCAGGAGGAGGTGGTGGTGGTGGAATAATTTCACTAGTCAGCCCTGACTTAGTTATAGATACAGCAGTAAATTGCGATGTAAGCGGTGGAACTGGCGGCTATAATAGTAATGCTGGATGGTCCGGATCAAGAAACAGAGGTGGAAACGGAGGCGGCGGCATGGTGCTTATAATAGATTCTTAAACGATGAATACATACAAATTAGAAATACGATCAGTTTCAAGAGAACTAGATTATGAAGGCTTTCAAGATATTGCTAGATTAGTCAGATATACATTGCATGGATATAATGAACGTAAAGTACGAGTTAGTTGTGACGGAGAAATAACTCTACCACTACCCCAAAACAAAGAAAATTATATAACCTACTTTGAATTAACCAGAGAGCAAGTAGAATCCTGGACTTGGAGTGTTTTAAAAAACTCAAAAGAGTACGATGAGATAATTAAAAAAATAGATATCCATCTTAATGAAGCTGTTCTTAGTGCAGAATTACCTTGGGATTTAAAATAGAAACTGCAAAAAAAAATGCCTAGCACGAGTTTTACCGCTCCATTGTAATATTCCACAGAATAACTGCTAATCAGAATATAAAACAGGATAGATTGATGAAAAAATACGGAAGATCTTATAATAATATAGGTGACTCAACAAACCCTATCTTTAAGACGACAGAGCAAAATAGACCCGCAGGAGAAGGAGAAATTGATAAACACAATAGAGGTTATGTAAATATAGGTTCAACAGAAAAACCGGTATTGCAGTTAGTTAAGTGTGCGGGTTCAAATAATGCTTACTGTGATCTGAAAATTAAATCATTTTTTAATTCTAACGATGAAACCATTACATACACCCTAGAGGGATCCGGAAAACAGCATATAGATTACTGGACTATAAACACTACCACTTTTGTTAGCACATGGCGCTCACGTTTTTATGATCTAGTTGGAGTGTGGCGAAACCTGCACGTCGAAACAGACTTGGTGCCATATATACCTGATGAATGGAGTCGTTACAGCAATAGAAGGTATGAGAGACATTATCAAATAACAAATCTAGATGAAATTTTGGCTTCAAGTGACTTATATTGGGATGTTGATGGTAAGTTTGTTCTCTGGGGAGAAACAGGGCCCGAGTTATCATATGCAGAGGCAATAGCTGAGATGGAAAATTATACTTTTCCATCAGAGTACGATGCCGAAACTGTGGTAGAAGGAATACAGGTAACACTGCCAATTTATGAAGTATCATCCAGTGGACGTAATCCATATAACCTTGAAGCAAAAGCCTATACAGCAGAAAATGAGCTTTTATGCTCAGCAAAATCAACCACAAGTCGAATATTATATAATATAACGATTGATGACTTAAGAGTATGGTACCCCTCTTGTCCAGATGCTTCAGAAAGATATATACAACTTTATGCCCTTGAATTCAAAGGGCCCAATAATCTATTGCAGGCAACCTTCTTTGGATACGTACATAATGATGGAGAATATTCTTGGGCCAGCGGTACACATCTCCTAGAAGACACCACCACTAGTGAATCAGGATATTTTTATGGTCATACATCGGTTGCTATGGGTCAGTTTAAGGCTTGGACTATTATTCCAGATGGTGAACATAATAAAACTTCGACGTTTGTGGGTTTTGCGCAAGGATGGGATGGTACAGAGCATAATTACCATATAGTCTCTCTCACCCTTGAATATGCAAATTTAATCGGTAATGCAGATGACTGGATACTGGAGACACCGCCTGGACCGAGGCCTGAGTATTATCGTCTTAGCGCCAGTCAACCACCAATGGGTTGGATTGGTGATGGAGTTGCAACAACCGATAGTGGTCATAAAACATTTCAGAAAGACTGCCGGATACGTACCGGAGGCGCCGCGGGCCAAGTAATAATAACAAAAAAATAAATATAATGGAACGTTTTGAACCACATACAGCAAAATCAACTCATCAAATAAAAATATCAGATGATAATGTTCATACATATGGTATTAGAGTCAATTTTGGAGAAGAAGTTTTCGTTGAGGCAACCTCATCGTATATTAACATCAATATTACTCAGCCCGGGACACTTACAGTGAAGGCTTACGATGAATTCGGCGAATACTTAGGGCACTCTGATAGTATGCAGGTAACTCCTTAATAGGTGTAGAATTTAAAATAGAAAATTTACAATTTAACAATTATTATATAATATAATGAAAGAACTAGACTTCACACAAGAAATCCGGGCTCAATTAGATGCTGAAGAGGGCAACACAGAAGAAATCTCTCAGGAATCCTGGGCGGCCGAAGAAAAAAAGCAAGTAATTAAATGCAAGACATAGGATATAGCGGTCAATATTTAGACAATAAAGAGTTTCGCGTTAAAATTCGGACGGGTTCAGATATACAAAACACCTTAAGCGATGCAGTTGCCGGAGAAATGCTTCTGGTAACAGGAGCAAGCCCCGCCGTTTATGTTTGCACTAAAACAGTCACAGGGCAAGATCCTGCAGAGGTCTACAAGATTGCTAATTTAACAGATATGGTTGCAGAGCCAAACCCACTAGAGAATATAGATACTGACGGCGACGGCGTTAACGACGCTTTGGATTACTGGTATAACGATAACCTTGAGGTCATTACAAAAGAGGAGTTGGATGCACTCACACTAAGTTCGTCAAATACTTCTGTTATTGCATGGGATACAATCAAGTGCACAACAACACCTGACTCCATGTTTCCAAACTCTCAAGGTATTGTATCCGGAGAGTATTATTTGCTTAGTGAAGATATGGGGGGGGGGATATGGCGAGTGTCAGATAGATCAAGTGCCCAGGTTAACGCGGACAATGTTATTATGCAGATTAGCCTGAGCGACCAGGGGGTTGTGTGGAAAAAAGTTATAAGACCATAATAAAAAGTTTATACATTATAAATAACTAACCCTCTCTTGAGGGTTTTTTTTGCGTGTATTATAAGTTATATGAAGCGCAAAACAATAGAAGATTACAAGGCGGATGCTCCTAGCATACCCACAAACACATGCCCATATATAGACTTTGCAAAAGATGTTATAAAGGAAGTCAGGGACGAAACAAACAATTACTTTATAGGAGAAAAGTTATTACTGCTTGAATCTTTATTAGAGTATATTAGGGAGAGCAATGACAGTTTAAGACAAGGCGGGGAATACTGGTACCGATCTTTTTTGAATAAGAAGTAAACGAGGTTATTGACCGTAACCGAATACAGGGTCAATGTCACTATAAACTATTGCCGGTATAGATGTAACTGTTTGCGAGCTGCTAATTTGTGTCAAAACCGCCCTTACGCTGGAATGCTCCTTATCAAATTCGATAGTTATTTGAGCTGATCCCGCACCACCCGCTAAGATTCCTAATCTTTCTGTTTCAGTGAATGCACCAAAATATCCAAACGTCAATTCTGCTTCCCCGTTATAACTCATGTCCGTTCCTAGGGAATCTTGTATGACCGAACCATTAGAGTCTACGAAGTCTAGCCTTAAGTTGTCATAGTTTCCGGCATTTATTTCATCTTTTACCCATGCATGTTCATTTGCCATTATGAATCGGCATGTGTATGTTGGAGACCCGCCTGAGTGCTGACCTGGTGTGTAATAGAAAATAATACTTCCATTTTGGTTGGGGTTGGTAGCCGAACTTGTAATTTTTTGCACGCCGTCAGAGGATATATTATGGTCTGGATCCCATCCTCCTCCTCCCTCAGCTGAATTATAAAGATCAACGGTCCAGGTGCTATTATCAGCGACCTCGACATTTGGAGTCAGGGTAACATCTTGAGCAGGCATTTGAAAGTTTAAGCTTGCATCAGTTGATCCATCTAAAGTTGGCCAATCAGAAGTCCAGGACAAGAAATTGTATTCTGGCTCTGTACCAGTGATCATTGTTATACCTGCGGTAACATCGGCTCCTTCTTGATAATTTTCTGGATTTAGCGGAATTACTTCTCCACCCGTCGCACCGTTAACGGTTAGGGTATATGTGGTCGATGGATTAATTGAGGCAATTAAATCAGTCAAAGTCACATGCAATGTTCGATTATAGCTGCCGTCCTCTCCGTCGTCCCTGGATATTGCAAATAAGTCACCTTGCTGTAGGCTAGATGTATTCGGTAGCTCGCTAATTTTTATGCCGTCTGGCTCTGGCTCTTCATCTTCCGAAGGTAAATCGCTTTGAACATCAAGGATACCGTCATCTATTTCGATATTATAAGAAGTATCTCGTGATAATGTGGGCAACGTTAAAATCTTGTTGTTTGTTGTATCGATAACAAGCTTCGAGACGACTGTTCCTGTTGAATCTTTGATGTCTATAGATTTTTCTAAGACCGCATCAGAAATATCTTCGCGGCCATAATCGTAGACCACATACTTACCCCATATAATATTGATTTTCATTATCCTTTAATAAATGCGAAGTAAATCTTTTTCTGGCCCGAGTCTGTGTTAAAGCGATACTTGTTGCTTCCTAAATTTCTGACTGAAACTGTAGATATGAGCCCCACGCTATTCTCGGCTGTAGCTAATACAGTTGCATTAGCAGAAGAAGGCACGGTAATGTCCACAAACATTACGCTTTGAGCGGAGCCCTTCTTCCATCTATTGCTTACTGTAGCATTTACTAAGGTATCACCTGACGGACCTAGTCCTACTACTCCATGGGCGATAATTTTAGAGCCAGAAGTTACAGGCGTTGCTATTGCCCCTGGGATATCAATAATAGTATACCTAGTATTATTGGATGCAATCGCATTCAAACTAGCAAAAGAATTGGTAATATCCGTACTAGAACCCTTTGGCCCATGAAAATTAGCGGAAGACACCCCTGGGGACTCGGTATCAAGACCGCTGCTCAAATCAAAAGTCTCGCTAAGTTCTGCGGAAAATCTGGCAAACTCTCTACCCATTTTTCTTTTTAGCGTTGATATCGGCTTCTAATTGAGCATAAACCGCATCGATTTCCCCATCTTTCATTAAGTCAGACGGAGCTTTACCATCAAATCCTACATGTGGGTTTTTGAGCCATTGTGTGGCCGCAAAAAAAGGCATTTTCTTAGATAATAAATTAAGTACGTCGTATTTTGATAAATTTCCCATATAATATATATATTATACACTAAACTTTGTGTAATTATATACAATCCTAACAAAAACACATGGGAAGAAAAAAAATTAATCAAGAAGAGATTGAAATCATTAACGATAACGCCTTTCAGCCTAAGATCCGAATTAAAGGATTGAAACTGAGTGAAAAACAAAAAAAATTTGTAGATATAGCATTAGATCCAGAATGCAAGATAATTTTTGTTTCTGGACCGGCCGGGTCCACTAAAACATACATGGCGGTCTTTGCTGCTCTTAAACAACTAAGGCAGGATGGCGAGCTCGACCTGCTTTATGTGAGGACAGCTATAGAGAGCGCGGAAAAAGGCCTTGGAGCCCTTCCTGGCACTATAGAAGACAAGTTTAATCCATACATGGCTCCATTAGAAGACAAGCTCGACGAGATGTTGCCAAAAACAACGACCATCAAGCAAGAGCTTATTAAAAGCGGAAGAGTTCAAGCAATGCCAATTAATTTCTTGCGAGGAGCGAGCTGGTTAAATAAAATCGTTATAGCTGATGAGTCACAAAACTTTACGTTCAGAGAGCTTGTTACATTAATTACTCGAATCGGTGAAGGCACAAAACTTTTTGTATGTGGCGACACAATGCAAAGCGACATCAACGGAAAGAGTGGTTTTAATGATATGATTAAAGTGTTTGATGATGATGAAAGCAAAGAAAAAGGAATTCACTGCTTTCGATTTAACGAGTCAGACATTTTTAGGAGTGAAATACTTAAATATATAGTTAAAAAATTAAAAAGTAAATAAATTAGTGTACTATTTTTTTGAATGATCGATTGGTCCACAATAATAGCATCTGTAATTACTGCACTGGCTACATTAACCAGTGTAATATTCGGGCATAGAATATTTAAAAATAGGAATCAAGCCTCCTGTGATTCTGACTGCAAAGACCCGGTCGTTAAAGACACTCTTCAAAGTAGGAACGTATACAAAGCATTAGAGTTCATTTTAACCGAGTTAGGTGGAGACAGAGCATATGTGATTGAGTTTCACAATGGAAATAGTTACTTATCAGGCAGGCATCAGCAGAAATTTAGCTGCACTCATGAGATTGTCACAGAAGGAACCAGTAGAGAATGTATCGAGATGCAAGAATATAAAGTATCAAACTACCATTCTTATATAAGCCATTTAATTGATGACGGAAAGTTTTTTAGTTTTGACTCCGACAAATTAGATGACCATGCATTTTCATCTCTTTTACACTCCAAGGGGGTTAAGTCAATCTTGAACGTACCAATCAAGACTCTTAGTGGCAACATTATAGGAATTCTCGGAGTAGACTATGTCAAGGTAAATATTGACCTAGTGAAGGTGCGGGAAAAATTTGGAGAAGAAGACTTCGAACTTTACTTACTTAAATTTATAAAAGCACAAGCAAGAGCGATAGGTGGATATTTAATATAAATAATTGATTTTTTTTTGCAGTCAATTATTATATAATAATATGCAACATATATATTGTACTGAATGCGGAGGCAAAGTCTCATACTCTGGGGCTAAGCCGAAATTTTGTTCTTCATGCGGCTCACCTATCGGAGGAGTGTTAACCAAGTCTAATACAAAGACAAAAGTGGACCTCAATAAAAAGACATCGCAATCTAAAGCTTCAGTGCCGTTAAAAGATGATGAAACAGACATTGACTATGTTCCAAGTATTGGGAAATTGAGTTATGATTTAGCTCACGAAGGATCAGGCAACAAAACTTACAAATTCGGAGATATTGTCAATGTCGAACCAGAGCAGAAACCCGGAAAATAATTCAAAAAAAGATACCTCGTCCAGCCCAGAAATTCAAACATACGAAGATCACTCAGACTTAATAGATCAAGAACTATCCAAAAGAAGGAAGAATTGGTTTTTGACATCAGTTGCCTGGGTTGACTTCGATGATGTTTGCCAGATTATTCGGGCCCATATCTTTAATAAATGGGACCAGTGGGACCAGTCTCGCCCCATCAAACCATGGATAAACAAAATCATCGCCAATCAGATGAAAAATATCCTAAGGAATCATTATAGTAATTATGCGAGGCCATGTTTAAATTGCCCATTTAATTCAGATTCAGAATATAATCTTTGCAGTTTTACCGCTTCTGGGGAGCAAGACTGCACATGCCCGCTATACAAAAAGTGGAGCAAGAGTAAGAAGAATGCATACAATATTAAAATAACATTATCTTTAGAGAATCACATAAATCAAATAGATGCAGGTTCAGATAATGTGCTGGGGACAGACATAGATGTAGCATCAGCAAAATTAATAAAAGAATTAAAGAAACAATTAAATTCTAGGCAGTTTCAGGCTTTTGAATTATTATTTATTAAAAACATGACAGATGAAGAGGTCGCTCATGAGATGGGTTTTAAGAGTACAGAGACAGGAAGAAAGGCCGGATACAAACAAATTAAAAACTTAAAAAAGACTTTAAAGGACAAAGCTGCTGCAATTTTAAACAAGAAAGGAATAGCATTTTTAGGCGATGACGAACTTAACTGACGAGCAAAAACAATTCATTAGAGACAACTTCAAGGAAACCCCTGACTTATTGGAGCTAACTCGCAAGTTATTTGATAATCCTGATATCGACGGAAGAAGTCGAGAAGGTAGATCTGTAAGAGAGTTTTTGGCAGAAGAAAACTTGGAATATCGAACTACAAAAAAAGATAAAGTGCCAGATATCCAGCTAAATGACCAGCAAAGGGAATTTATAAAGGCTCAGGCTCAAAACGGATTAAGCGCTTATCAAATTGCCGAAATACTTTTTCCTGACTCTAATGTTAGAAGGTTATGCAAAGAGCATCTAACCGTGCTTGAATTCTTGCGGCATTATGAACCCTCTTACGTTCATGACAGTGAGAGCGCAGTTAATAGGGTGTACAGTCCTCCCAAATTAAATATCACATGTCTCAAGAAAATAAACATGTATACAATGATAGACCTTCAGGAAGACAGGCTAACCCACGAGGAGGAGGATTGCATCAATGCTCTACTTAGGAGCCTCTCTGCCCCCCGCCTTATTCAAGTAATAAGCAACTATACAAACATGAAGGACAGGGAATTATTTGAAGCAGAGTTTATAAGGGCTACATGGGACAAACCAGACTTAACAAGTGATGAGATTAATTTATATATTAATGTTTGTGTTGATTATATTAATTTAAAAAATATTACTTATCATATCGAAAAGTTAAATACTATGTTTAATGAAGTCGAAGACCAACAGGACATGACTGTTAGATTAGCTGAAGTATTAAAATCAAAAACCGATGAATACGATAAATGCGAGAAGAGAATGGAGTCTCTCATTAAAAAACTCAACGGTGACCGTGCAGAGCGATTAAAGAACCGCAGACAAGACAATGCGACCATTATATCCCTCGTTAAAAACTTTCAGGCGGAATCTGAAAGAAGAAGAATGGTTGAAATAGCAGAGATGCAAAAAAAATTAGTTGACGAAGAGGTAACTAGACTTGATAATATGGAAAGCTGGAAAGCAAGAATATTAGGAATATCAAAAAACGATGCAGTATGAAAAAAATTGAATTATTAATAGGTGATTTTGAATATAGTCAAATTAAAGAGATTTTCGAAAACGAAAAAGACTTTGTACCCGTAAACGAAAAAGACTTTGTTATCATAAAGGCCTTAAAGCAAATCATTAACCCCAATAACTTAATAGAGAAAGATGTCGGCGGAAAAGTGGACACAGAACAAGTAATCTATAAAAAAGTTAAAGAACCTGAAGATAAATCATTAGACACAGGTAATGTAAATTTTAAATTATGACCACAGAAGACCAAAACCAAAAAATTATTCAATCTCTTGCTAATGCGACTTTTCAGTCACTAAACCTTAATGGACTTATCCATGCAGCGAAGTTTTACTGCATTAAAGAAGCGGAAGCTAAGTTTGAGGAATTAGACGACGAAACCAAAGGCAAGATTCTTACTGAACTCGAAGCACAAGAGAAGTCTCAAGCAGAAGCTGCCCAGGAATCGGCCTAATTTCTGGGGCCTACTCCTATTAAGTGTTTGGGCTTGTAGCGAATAAACTATGTCCCTAACCTGTAAGATATGCGGTAAGGCCTGCAAGAACAAGCAAGGCCTTCACTCTCATGTGTCCAGAGTACATAAGCTTACAATACCAGAATACTATATACAAGTATATCAGAAGAGAGATAAGCATACAGGAGAACTATTAGAGTTTAAAGACTTTACTGATTACTTTAATAGAGACTTTAAAAATATAAATAATTTTATAAGTTGGGCTAAAAATGCTAAAATTGAAGAAGTTCGGGGTTTGATGCTGAAACAGCTCAAAGCCCGTGTAACGGGCAAAGAACTGAAGTTTGCCCCTCCGCATCTTGAATTATGTCTCAATAAGATGCCTTCTATTGATATGTTTAGAGAGTATTTCGGGTCTTATTCTAAGGCCTGTGAAGAAGCTGGAGTTCCTCCTTTATATCCCAAGGGGTTAATGAAAGACTTTTTTGTTTCTAATCCAGAACTGGATGATGTAAAGATTATGATTGATACTCGTGAGCGAAAACCATTAGAGTTTAAGAAAAGTACAAGCTTGAAGTTAGACTTTGGTGATTATGCCGTGGGTGACCCTTATTATAACTATACTTATGTTGATCGAAAGGATGAAAGCGACTTCAAGAGCACATTAACCACGGGCTTCGAACGATTCAAACGAGAACTTGACCGTGCAAAACACTTTGATGCTTTTTTATTTGTTGTTGTAGAAGGCTCTATAGAATCAATTATAAATAATAATATATTATTTGGTTCTAGATCTAACTTGTCTTTTATTTGGCATAACATGAGAGTATTGTCTCACGAATATGCTGGTCGTTGTCAATTTATATTTACTGGTAAAAATGGTAAAAATTTATTTGACCAGCTCGACTCTGACTTTTATAATGAATATAATGAATTAAATGATTTATTAATTAATTTAAAAAAAGTCAAAAACGAAGACCGTGCCAGTAAAATTAGTAAAAAAATGTGGGTAATGAGAAAAAAGATATTTGAGCCGGCATACGAAAAGTATGTCGCAGATGCCCGAATCGAATCTCAAAACATCATACCTAAGTTATTAGTCTACGGAAAGAAACTATGGGAAACAGACCTCCAATACTTTATCGATAATCATGTCCTGGGAAGAAGGTAAATACTTAATTAAGAAAAATACTCCGAATGTAAATGAGGAGCTACTTAAAATAACAGGGCATCTTGAAGAGAAAGATGCCAAGTATCATTTACATAATTTCTTGCGAGAAAATATAACCTTTACTACCAACCTTATCGCTGGGGTGGATTTATTTCCATTTCAGCACCTTGCAATTAAATCAATGCTTGAAACGGATTATTTCCTGGGCATATGGAGTCGGGGTATGTCTAAGTCTTTCAGTACTGCCATATATGCATTTCTCGATGCTATATTTAATCAAGGAGTCCAAATAGGTATTATGGCGGCTACTTTCAGGCAGTCAAAAATGATATTTGAAAAAATCGAAGACATTGCCAATAAACCAGAGGCCCAGTTTTTAGCACAATGCATAACAAAAAAATCTAAAAAGAATGATCAATGGACATTAGAGATTGGGGAGTCCAGAATTATTGCATTACCATTGGGTGACGGATCAAAGCTTCGAGGTTTTAGGTTTCATAGGATTATTATTGACGAGTTTCTTTTAATGCCTGAGCATATATATAACGAAGTTATCTTGCCGTTCTTAAGTGTTGTTCAAAACCCTACCGAGCGTGAAAAGGTTAGAAAGCTTGAAGATGACCTTATAGCTCAAGGCAAAATGAAAGAGGAAGACAGATATCAATGGCCAAACAATAAATTAATAGCTTTATCTTCTGCTAGTTATAAATTCGAATACTTATATAAAGTATATGAAACTTTTGAAGATTTAATATTAAATGGCATGCCTGACAAAAGCTTAGATACTTCTAAGAGGGTTATTATGCATTTTAGCTATGATGTAGCTCCAAAAGCTCTTTATGATCAAAACTTGATTAATCAATCAAAGCAAACCATGAGTCAGTCTCAATTTGATAGGGAATTTAATGCTGTATTTACTGACGATAGTTCTGGGTATTTTAAGACCTCTACGATGGCTGAATGTACCGTGAAGGATGGAGAAGGCCCTCACCTAGAAATATCTGGAGATAGAGACTCTAAATACTTGCTTGCTTTTGACCCTAGTTGGGCAGAATCAGAAAGCTCTGATGACTTTGCTATACATGTGTTTAAACTAAATGATAATACCCAGACTGGAACATTGGTTCATAGCTATGCGATGCCTGGTTTAAAAATGCAAGATCATATTAATTATTTTCATTATTTATTAACACACTTTAATATAGTAGCAATTGTTGGTGACTATGGTGGGGGTGTTCAGTTTATGCAGGCCGCAAATGCTAGCGAGCAGTTTAATAAAAGCGGTATTAATATTAGCGAGATTACAGCTAACTTTGATGACTTAGAGAAATATCAAGATGTTTTATTGCAGGCCAAAAATCAATACAATATCAAGGACAAAAGAATATGTGTATTAAGGAAAGCCACATCCGACTGGATTCGAAGAGCAAACGAATTGTTACAGGCTAATTTTGACCATAAGAGAATATCATTTGGCTGCCGGGCATTGGATGAGAGTTACCATCAACAAGTAAAAGCAAAGGTACCTATTGACAACTTAACATTCCTGCCAAACCAAAAAGAAGTTTTAAAAAATGCTGGCGCCTCTAAGATTATAGATTTCCTTGACCACCAGTATGATATGGTTAATTATACAAAAAACCAATGTGCATTAATACAGGTATCTTCTTCTACACAGGGAACTCAAACATTTGGACTGCCCAGTAACTTGAGACGTCAAACAGGCCCAGGAAAGACAAGAAAAGATTCTTATTCTGCACTAGTATTAGGCAACTGGATGATTAAGACTTACTATGACTTTACGATGGCAAAAGCAGACCCAACCGCTGCGACATTTGCTCCGATGATGATTTAAAATAGAAAGTCAACTTTTAACTTTAAAGTAGACTTTCAATAACTTTGGTGTACTATTAAATATGCCAAGAAAATATGTAAAAAAGTCGGATTATTGGAACAATTTTAATACTGCAAATGGGGCCGGAGAAAGCCAGAACCCCCTGCCATTAAACAATGAGGAAGTAAAACCTTCAAGTGCTGGGGAAGCATATTATGCAGAGGCATCCTGCAGTAGGAATGTAAACCAACCTGGATGTGAAGACGGAACAAGAACAAGACGAAACTATATTTCGACAAATCAAAAACAAAATAAATATAAGAATATAGAAGACTGTCCACTTTCTTACAGCAATGAAAAGAATTATATTAGTCCTCGATCCTCAATATTGCTATGCCAAAAAGCTTATGCAAATATAGCGATCTTTAGAAATGCCATCGATGTAATGTCTGAGTTCTCAAATTCTGACGTATACCTAGAAGGGGGATCCGAGAAAGCAAGAAACTTTATAGAGAAATGGATGGATAGAATAGAAATATGGAAACTTAAAGATCAGTATTTTAGAGAATATTATAGGTCCGGCAATGTATTTATGTATAAGTTAAATGCTAAGTTCACTCCAGAAGACTTAGTAAAATTAAACAAAGTATATGCTGCTGAAAAAGAAGTATTACCTAATAGGAAAATTCCAGTTAAGTATGTATTCTTGAATCCTTATGATTTTGTAGCTGATAGGGTATTATCTTTTGATGCTCAAGATGGAGTATATAAGAAAATATTAAGTGAATACGATATTCAAAAGCTTAAGCACCCCCAAACAGAGTACGACCAGGAAGTATTTGATGCCCTTCCTGAAGATGCCAAAAAAGCAATTAATGGAAGCCAGTTTAACCAAGAAGGAGTTTTAATTAGTCTAGATCCATCCAAGCTTATATTCTCTTTTTACAAAAAACAAGACTACGAGCCGTTTGCTACTCCCTTTGGATTTCCGGTTCTTGACGATATAAATTGGAAGATGGAACTTAAGAAAGTAGACCAAGCAATTACTCGAACTATCGAGAATGTTATATTACTAGTGACAATGGGCAACACTCCTGACAAAGGAGGAATAAACCCAAACAACTTGAAAGCCATGCAAAATTTATTTCAAAATGAAAGCATAGGCAGAGCATTAATAGCAGACTATACCACAAAGGCGGAATTTGTAATTCCTGATCTAAACAAAGTTCTTGGGTCCGATAAATATGATATAGTCAATGAAGATATCAAGGAAGGCTTGCAGAATATTATCGTAGGCAAAGAAAACTACTCCAGCACCCAAGTTAAAGCTCAAATATTTCTTGAGAGACTAAAGGAGGCAAGGAATACATTCCTCAATGACATTTTACAGCCGCAAATAAAAGAGGTTTGCAAAGCCATGGGATTCAAGAACTACCCTAAGGCAAAGTTTGTGGAGATAGATATCAAAGATGAAGTGCAAATGAATAGAGTAACTTCTAGGCTTATCGAAATGGGCATCATAACCCCAGAGCAAGGAATGACTGCTCTCAAGCAAGGCATTTACCCCAACCCTTCTGACTTGAAGACTGCTCAAGAAAAATTCGTAGAACAAAGAGAAAAAGGTTTTTACACTCCTCTAAGTGTCGCTCAGCCTATTTTGCCAGAGGGTCAGGAGCTCGATCAAAGCCAGCCACAGCAATCCACCCAACAAGAAACAGGAAGACCCGCTGGTACAAAAACAAAAACAAACAATTTGCTCGCAAAAGAAGATTCATACAGTAGAGCCGACATACAGTCCGTTATATATGCCATTGAAGATTTGGGTAAACATATGGAATCTGAACTCAAGAAAGCATACGACAAGAAGCGTTTGTCTAAAAACCATAAAACAATGATAGAGAGTCTTTCTGAAAGTATCGTCATGTCTTCCAATATGGACTGCTGGAAAAGCAAGGCAAGCGAATGCATTAAAGATTTTAATAATATAGAACATTTAAATATTATGCCTGAAGTATTAGAAGTTGGAGAAGAGCATAAAATAGTATCTTATCCTGCGGCTATATTATATCATAGTAAAAAAAATAAAAAATAAGTGTATCTATATAAAGTATCATTTTTAATTAAAAAAAAATATCATGCTTCCATATAAATATATAACTAGTTTTGAAGAGAGTATAGCTATACAACATAACGATGGTGATCAACTAATAAGTTCTGCATCACTTGATTCACTGAAAGAGCTGGCTCCAGAAAATATTGACTTTGAAAAGAATATAGACTTGGTGGGGGTTGCTTTTAATGCGGCTGTAGCTAACAGGTTTAATAAAAACGGCGACGGTATAGATACCGCCACGGCATTGGCTATCAAGGATTATTTTATTCATAAACCCACGAATATTGAACATCAAAAACAAAAGGTAGTGGGCCATATTGTAGGTGCATCATTGTCAGCTTATGGAAGCAACGAAGTTTTGGCGACTGAAGATGCTTCATTAACTGAAAAGCCATTTAATATAGCTCTCTCTGCCGTAGTATATAAAACAGTTAACCCAGAGTTTGCGGAACTGGTCGAGAAATCAACAGACAAGGAAAGCGAGCTTTACCAGACCGTATCTGCAAGCTGGGAAATTGGATTTAACGATTATGTTATTGCGGTAGGTAGTGAAAATTTAGAAGAGGCAACAATTATCCCAAGAGAGCAAAGAGACGAATATTCAAAATTTCTTAAAGCATATGGGGGTAATGGCAGAACCGACAAAGGCGAAGAAGTTCATAGATTAATAGTTGGAGATATTTACCCGATAGGTATAGGCTTTACATCTAACCCTGCGGCTGATGTCAAGGGTGTGGTTTTATTAACAGAAGATGAACCAGAAAATGAAGACGATAAAGAAACTGAGGCATCGATAGAAGTATTGAAAATAAAAAATAATTTTTTACAAGAAAAAAGTTCCCATTTACATAAAGGCAATGTAATCATTAACAAGAATCATAAACTAAAGCACATTATGGACAAAGAAATTCTAAATCAAGTAACCGAAACCCTCGAAGCTCAAGCTTCTTCCAAGAAATTGTCTGAAGAAGCTATTGCTAATATTACTAAAGTATTTCATGATGCTATTATCGACAAGAGCGAAAAATGGCAGCAAGAAAAAGAAGACCTTCAAAAGGAAAAAGAAGAGCTTGCTAAAGCTCAAGAAGTTTCCGATCAAGATCTTGAAGATATGAAAGTAAAGCTTTCCGAAGTTAGTGAAGAGCTTGCTACTATCAAAGCTGAAGTGGCCGCCCAACAAGAATCTGAGCGGTTCACCGAAAGAATGACCGAAATTGATAGTGAATTCTTGTTAGAAGATGAAGACAGAGTTCTTTTGGCTTCAGAGCTTAAAGACCTTGATTCATCCGAAGAGGCTTACGCTCAATACAAAGAAAAGTTAAATGTAGTATGGAAACATAAGACAAAAGCTTTTAAAGAAGAGCAAGAAAAGATTTTTAATGAAAAGATTGAAGAAGAGGTTCAAAAACGTCTTGCATCTCTCGCTAACGAAACCGAAACTGAGGTAGAAACCCCTGAAGAAACAGAGGCAGCCGCAGAAGAAGTTATTGAATCCGCAGAAACTGAAGAAGAAGCGGTTGCAAATAATAATAGCGAATCAATCGAAGAAGAAATTTCTTTAAGGGAAAAGTTTAAAAAATCTTTCTCTAAAGACAGTGTACAAATTCAATACTAAAAAGAGGACATAAAAAATGGCTAATAGACTACTACCATTCAGACAATACAACGAACACTTCGTAGTGAATTTGTTTTCACTAGATGTAAGTGGTGCTACTTTAAGTGGCTTTACTCACGCAGCTTCAGGAGCTCACGATGCAGGTACCTTAGTAAAGGTTACTGATGGCAGTTGGGCAGCTGGAGAACCAGCAGGTTACGGAAGTGACGGGCAGGGATCCACAGAGCTTAATGCTTATCTTGGCGAAACCGGTTACCCTCATGTAGGACGTAACGTTAACCCTGAAGCCGCTCCAAAATTTGAAGTAGCAAGCGGAACCGACATTGTTCTTGGTGTTACCTTGAATCAAACTTTAGCATTCGACGAAAATGGAGAAAAACTTCTTTACTATCGTCAAAAAGCACTCGAGCTTCAAGCTGTACTTCCAGGCGAAGTTGTACCAGTACTTACTAAAGGTATTATAACAGTCGCAGCAAGCGCAGTCATTGCAGGCAACGAGCCTTCAGTGGGAGATTTAGTCTCATTGGGGGCCGGAGGAAAGTTCCGAGCAGAAGGCGGCAGTGGAAACACAGTTGTTGGAAAATGTCTTGGAGTAGGAAACCGTGGAGATGTCTACGATCCTCAATCAGCTGACCAATTTGCTGGAGATGGTTCCACTGGAGCATACTATATCATCAAAATTGATCTTTAATCTGTAAGTCAAGAGAGGACACAAAAAAACATGAAAATCACACTTAAGAGAACAGAAGAACAAGTAGAACTTGTAAAAGCCATGGCCTCTCGTAACAGAGATGTCGCTTACGAAGCTCAGCAAGCATTGGCTGAATTCATCGGACCAGTATTGTCCGAAGTTATCAATCAAGCTCCTACTTTAAGCAATCTTTTCACAAGCTTTCAATTCAACGAGATGGATAGCCCTAGCATTCCCTTGGACCTTTACTATGATGTAACTGCTCCAGACTATGTTAAGGTTTACAGCACCACAGTTCCTGGCGGATTGCCCACCAACACCGTAACACCTACCGTTTCTGAAATGAAGTTTAACACCTATCGCCTTGATAGTGCTGTTGACTTTGACAAACGTTATGCTGCTAAATCTCGCATGGATGTAATCGGAAAGACTTTTACACGTATTGCTCAAGAAATCTTGCTTCGCCAAGAAGATACATCTGCTAACTTGATCCTTGGATCTTTGGCCGATGCTCAAACTAACGGACAAGACCACTTGATTGATGCAAACGGAGCTAACTTAATCCTTGACGATTTCAATAAGTTATTGACTCTTGCAAAGCGCATTAACACAGCATGGACCGGCGGAGCCCCAGAAGGTGGACGCACTAAAGGTGTTACCGACTTGATTATGTCTCCTGAGGCAGTAGAAGGTCTTCGTGCTATGGCTTACAACCCAATCAATACTGTAGCGGGACCTGGAGCTGGTAATGCTATTCCAGCAACCGACGAAATGCGCAATTCTATTTACAGTAACGGAGGAATTCCTGAATTCTACGGAATTAGCATCATGGAAATCAATGAGCTTGGAACTACTAATGGTACTGCTCAAAAATTCCTTGCTACCTGGAATGCACTTAGCACTCGTACTGACAGCGATTTGGTTATCGGTCTTGACCGTGGCCGTGAATCTTTGTTCCGCGCTATTGCTCTTGATGCAGAAAGCGGATCCGAGCTTAGCCTTCTTGCTGACGACCAATACAGCGTTCGTCAACAAAAAATTGGATACTACGGTTCCATGGAAGAGGGTCGCATGATTCTCGACAACAGAGTTCTTACAGGAATCACTCTATAATAAGAGCGCCTCTAAGAGGACTTCAAAGAATCCACCCATAGCGGTGGATTTTTTGTTTATAAACATTATCATATATATATAGACTAAAGGAGAAAGGTAAATTATGAAAAATAAAAAAAATGTAAATGCGAAAAAGCCCGTAAAGAAGACATCTAAGAAAATACAAGAATTCAGTGATGGAAAAAACCACATACAGGAAGAAGCTAGTTATGCAAGAAGCCTAGAGCATATGATTGGTAGAAAGCAAAAAAATGCTTTCGCGACCAACACAATTGAAGAATTCGAGGCAAGTTTAGCTAATATGCAATTAGCTCAAATGCAAGAATTAGCAGTAAGCGCAGGGGTCTTTCCATCAGGAACAAAAGTTACACTCAAGTCTAAATTAATTAAAGCATATAAGCAACAAGGACAAGGAGCGTTAAAATCAATTCAAGTTACGAAGCCAATGGTAGAGCCCGGCTCTCAAAAAGAAAAAGATATTCTAAAGATTTTAAATCAATAATTTGTTTCACGTGTACTTAATTACATGTATTCATTTAATCAAATTGGTGAGCTAGCTAGTGGTATATTAAAATATGAATTTGACTTCATAGAGGACCATGCCGAACAGCAAGCTGAACTGCTAAATATATCAGGCTCTTTAGTCTCTAAGATTGGAGAGCTTAATATATTATTAAATCAAAATTTTTGTTGCACAGGAGACATAAATCTAGGGTGTGAAGAAAAAACCATACTTGAGGAAATATACCTAAGAGACTACAACACAAAACAAGCCAGGAAAATATTAAGAGGTAGTTATAATAGCACCCTTTCCGGAATGGATGCATCAGCAGCATCAAGTTGGACAGAACTTAGAGAAGGCGACACGACTATAAAAAGACCGGTGTCGGCAATCCCCGGATTATTTACCAACAAATTAGATTTAAGCAAAAACTTTAAAGCTTTGGCTGCAGAGTCTGAACAAAAAATTAAAGACTTAGCATATACATATAATATGTATGGAGCTGTACCAAGACAGGTGGCTGGAAAAGATGCTCCGGATATAGATTATTTATTATGCAACCCAGCCACTCACACACCCTATTCAGGATATTCTCCAACAGGGACTGGAGTTAGTCCTACGGGTATTGATCCTTCCGGTATTGATCCTTCCGGCATCGATCCTTCCGGTATCGATCCTTCCGGTATTGATCCTTCCGGTATCGATCCTTCCGGCATCGATCCTTCCGGTATCGATCCTTCCGGTATCGATCCTTCCGGTATCGATCCTTCCGGTATTGATCCTTCCGGTATTGATCCTTCCGGTATTGATCCTTCCGGTATTGATCCTTCCGGCATCGATCCTTCCGGTATTGATCCTTCCGGCATCGATCCTTCCGGGTTTACCGGTATAGATTTGGTAAATGACTACAGGGTCGCATTTAATATTGATTTTACTGAAGACAAAGGAGAAGTAATCTATCCATATCCACCATTCATACCAGGAGAAGAAATACAAGTCGGCCCAAAGCCTGATTATGGATTTGAGTACTGGTCGGGAATTGAGCCTAATAACCTGAGCATAACTAGCGAGGGCATATTCATTATGCCAGAAAGAGACGTTATTATTTCAGGGAAATATAACTAAGCCCCACTAAGGTTCATTAAATCTTTCATTGACAGAGAACCTCCTTTTTCTTTAGCTAAATCCTCTAGGGTTCTCCCCTGCTTCGGTTGAGATAGCCCTAATTCATCCATGTCTTCTTTTGTTGCCCCAACAATAGTAGATGCGCCAGAATCTTTAGATATTTCCTGCTTAATTTTCTCTCTACTTTCCGATGAGTTTGCAAAATCCAATAAGCCGTCTGGGTCATTTTTAATCCTTTCAGGCATGTCTTCGCTATACTGCTCAAATATATTTTTAAATATCTTTGTATAAAGTGTTAAATTTAACTGGAAGTTAGTTAATTCGATCACGGGCTTCCCAAAAAAATCAGTCAAGTTTTCTATGAAACTGTAATAGGATTTATAAAAATCTTGGATTGCTAAATGCTTTATATTGTTATCAGAGAAAGTCTTATGAAACTCATTATATGTCACTACAAGGTTAGAGACTTCCGTCGTGGAGGCATATTCAAATTCCTTTTCTGAGTATAGTTTTTCTTGTAATCCCTTATCCTTGTAAAAGCTATTGACTATATAGAAGTCATTCGCTCGACTCAATGCATACTTGTCGGCACTATTAGATACGAGATCTTGTTTTTTCGACTGAATGCGGGATAATTTCTCTTCAGCTTCAGCGATCTGTTTATTTATTTGATTAAGGGCACTTTTAAGATATATATTCTTTTTATTCTTAATCAAGCTATCAACATAAAAAGATTGCTTTTCGATTTCAGCATCATCTTTTTCGGTCCACACTTCATCTTTTTTAAGCTCTTCAAAGATCTCCGCCTCAGTAGGTAGGCCTTTTTTTTGAGCTCTCTCTAGGTGCATGTCATAGATGTCGTCAAAATCTACAACATCATGAAATGACTGATGCTTTATGTATCTTCTTTCTTCCCCTATAAAATAGGAAGAAAAACCCTCAGAGATTTCTTTAAATATTTTTCTGTAATTGCGGGAATCCACCCATCACAAATTACCTGAATCAATATCTGACTCTAGATCTTGGAACTCTTTCTCAGTTGGATTTTGACTGAAATACCAAAAACTAATGAATGTCATTAACTTATCTCTCGATAGATCAAAAATATCATTGCCACCTTCGTCCATTTCGTAGTATGACTCTTCTTTTTCTTCCGCGTTCTGTCCTGGAAATAAGGGTAAAACCTCTCCGCCCTCTGCCTGGTAATGAGAAAGATTTAACAGATACCATAAAATAACTTTGTTTTGAGCTTTAGTATCCGCCGTATGATTAAAAACATTCTGGTATGCGGTCTCAAGATCTACAATCTCTTTCCTGGTAGAAGCAAAAGATTTAGACAGCTCGGCCTCTCTAGATTTTTCTTTTTCGTTTTTTTGCTTTTTATCTAAAAGACGACCAAGGGAATTATTAATTTCATTTAATTCTTGATAAAGGCGAATTAGTCGGCTGGAGTCTTCTTCGCTTAAGAGACCTCCACTATCGCTATATTTCTTAGCAAGCATAGCCTTCGTGAGTATGCCTTTTTTGATGCACCTACTCATTTCAATACTGAATTCCATATCAGCATCTTCCACTTGCCTGCGAGATGGCTCATGTATGATAATATCATACGGAGTATCTTGCTTAACTTTTTTAGTTTTGGTGATTTTTTCCACCTCGCCAGTTTCTTTGTTTTTTACTTCAGAAACTTCTTCTTTTTCAACCTCTTCGCTTTTGGCGATTTTAAATTGATAGATCACTTTTTTATTCATATATATTCCTTATACCTTTGTTTATTTATAATAAAATTAAAACTTAAAACTTATAGTAAAATTTTCAAAACTGCTTTCTGTTTCTCTTATTGTTTCATTACCCATGTCTAGTATCTTTTTCCTCAAGTACTGTAACTTTTGATTATCAAAGTAATCGGCCTGATTTATTAATGGGTGATACTCTGGGGGTAAGACTTTTTTAAGCTTCTCGAAATTGATCGAATGGTCTTTATGCAAGTCTTCAATTAAAACCAAAAAAGATTTAAACAAAATTTTTGTATTTTTCGAGTAAGCAGAATTAACAAGTTCGTCTGGTGTCATTTAACTATAGTAATATATATGAATATTTTTTCCAATGAATTAACTGGATATGTGTAATAGATATTTAATATGCCATCTTATTTTAATTCAGAAGAAAAAGAGATACTTGAATCAGTTATGCAAAACATGCATGATACTTTTGCTAGATCAATATTTGCCTATAAGGAATCAAAAAAAATAATAATAAGCACAGATCCTAATTTTAATTATTTATATAATAATGTAAGGGGGGTAAAGCAAGTACTTAATAAAACTCAGTTTAAAGCCATAAAAGCAAGGATAATGTACATGGACAAACAGAGCGAAGTTTCATACGACGCCGATGTTGGGGCTCAAATAAAAGTTAGTCACGACATAGGAGAAGTGAGAATAAAACTAGATGCAGAAGGCCACGATTACCTTAAGGATGCTAAACGTATAGAGATTGATGGCCGCCTTATGTTTAAGGTTACGGATGTAAAAAAGCATGGATTGTTTAGTCCCAAATTCTTTACTTACTACTTAAGACCAACAGATTAATGAAAGTAAGATTCAAAGTTAACCAAAGAGAGCTGGACAAAGAAGTAAAGTCATCCATGTCCAAAAGAGCAAATGCAGCTAAATTAAAAAATAATTTAAAAGACAAATCCGGGAAACTTATATACAAGAAGTTTGAAGAACAAAAAAAAATAATGATTCAAGAGTTTTTAAACCTACCTATAACCAGGGAGCTATTAGCAGGGCCACGAGCAAGCAATACTAGTGGTACATTAGGAGGGTACGGAAACCTATTTAGTTTTATAGGGTTTGAGAGTGGATCGAGCCCCGTATCGCCAATCATTGATTTGCTACAAAAAACAGACATTAAGTTTACAGGCTTGAGCTCGAGGGGTACAACCAGAATAAGGATAGAAATGCCAAGCTCAAAAGATATTTTTGCTGTAACGCCCCTGCCATGGGCGAATGGCATCAGTTGGGCGAAAGGAATTGAGACTGGATTATCTGGATTGGGCCAGTACATGAAGACAAATTCTACATTTAGTAGGTCCGGAGCAGGAATACAATCAAGTAGTAGACTAAGGCCAGGTAGATTCTCTAATACTCCATACATATCGAGATTTATCAATAAGTGGCAAAAAGAATTTATTAAATTATCCAAATAATACCATGAAGCCTCAATTTCAACATGAAGCCAATACTAGTTTTGCATTATGGTTAGACCAGTATTTAACCTGTAAGGGAGAGGCTTTTTCAAACCATTTTGACAGCCTCTACTACCATGAGGATGAAAGGTTACCTTCCTATCCCGAAGATGACCAAAACGGATACATATCTTACAATAGTCCTTACAAGCAATGGGTTTACAATAGTGATATAGAGGGGGCAGTTATTCCAACAGGAGTTTATGTTGACACAGGCGATGGAGTGTATAATTTTTGCGGTAGAGGCCAAAGCGGATTAATTATTGATTTTGATAACGGCAGAGTATTGTTTGAGGGAAGACATTTTGGAGAAAATTACAATAAATTAAATGTAGAGGCAGAATTTTCCGTTAAGGATATAAACATATATCTCGCAGATGACACAGAAGAAAACATTGTTATTGAAAATAAATACAATGTAAACAGTAGGACCACCCCGGAGTTTCTTGAAAACACCGGGATTCTTCCTTATGAGAAAGTTTCTCCGGCAGCGTTTGTTTCTATGGAGAGGTCTCATAACGAACCCTTTGCCTTTGGCGGGGAAGACTTAACCACATTAAACTATAGGGTGATATTTTTTGCTGAAGACCTATATCAATTGGATGGAATAATGTCTTTGTGCACAGATGCATATAATTTAGCAATAAAAAACATAGGCTACAATAGTCATCCTTTTAATGAATATGGGGATCTCAAGACAGGATCTTACAGTTATGGAGAGCAAGTTAGAAATAACACGAAATGCGAACCGTTAATGTTCATAGAAGATACGAGATCCTCTAAAATTAACGACAAATTATCAAAAAAAATAAATCCAGGATTATATTTAGGCTTTGTGGATTTTGATATCAGTCAATCAAGGTTCCCTAGGGCCTAAAAAAATATTTCCCATATACATTATAAAGATGTAATAATAACCAAACACTTATTTTTAAATAAAAAGGAGAAAAAAACCATGGCCGTACATAGAAATCGAGTAATTTATCAATCAGAAGCGTTATTTATTAGCCCCGACTCCACTGGGTATCATTTTACAGGAGCAAAAGCTGATAGCCCAATTGAGGGAATAGGAAGCGGTCCATTTGGACTTGCAACCCCTCCGGTTGACTCATCTCAAGTATTTGGTGGAACAGTAGATTCACCAACCAAGACCAATAATGGACAATTGGCTGGATGGGCCGAAGGAGATGCCTGGCCAGAGTGGAATGCTAAGGGAGATAACCCTGCATTTGCAAAAGCCCATGGAAGTATTATACAGCAATTAGAACGTGTTCAAAGTGCGAATTATGGTTTCACCGTTAATCGTCAGGACATTAACCAATTTGGTCATGCAGCTCGTCTTGACTCAATCGTAGTTGAGTCACCAACTGTTAATTTAGATTTTTCTTATTATTTAGTGGATGGTAGGAACGAGCGCTTGCTCGAGTTTGTCACAGATGGTGAGACTAATACATTGAGTGGAGCATTATCTCCAGAACTATACCAAGCTGGAAATAACTTCTTTATACTAACAACTCCAGAAGCAAGAGATGCTGTAAATGGAGACACTAATATACACGAAGAAGGTAAAGAAGACAGAAAGTCCGTAATCTCTCTTGGTAATGGATATATAACCGACTACAGCGTAGATGTATCTGTAGGATCAATTCCGACTGCCAGTGTAACTGTTGAAGGAATGAACATCAAGAGCGACCTGGGAACTACCGGTAATGATGTCCCCGCCATGGACATGAAGGATGGTTCAAAAACAAGTAATGCATGGGATAAAGATGCGCAAGGCAACAGAGTTGCTAAAGGCGCAAATGGATGTACTGGACTTTATTCGCTTCCTGCAACTACAAGTGGTTACGAAGGTTGTGGACAAGATGTTGCAGCGTTACGTCCAGGAGATGTAGTTGTTAATTTACAAAATGCATCCCTTATGCACAAAGCAGTATCTGGAGCTCAAAACCAACCTTTAGTAGGAAGTGCCCATGTACAGTCCGCAAGTATTTCTGTTCCAATGGGAAGAACTACTCTTCAAAGACTTGGCTCAACATTTGGATTCTCTAAGGCGATGGATCTTCCGTTGACCGTAACCATGAGTGTTTCTGCATTAGTCGCGGACATGAAAGAAGATAACTTGATCGACTTTCTATGCTCCTGTGAAGAGTATAATGTTTCACTTGACATCTACGATCCTCAGTGCGACGACTGCACAGTAAAGCAAGGAACTAAAGCCATGGGATTTACTCTTAAGGGTGCTCGCTTAGAATCTGAAAACTACAGCAGCAGCCTTGGTGACAATAAAACCGTCGACCTTACATTTACCACTCAAATTGGTGGAGCAGATGACCTACATAATGGATTGTTTCTATACGGCAAAGAATCAACCGAGGGTAACAACGGACTCCCCCCAGCATGGACAGGGCTTAATGGTAGCACCGAAGATGCTATAAGTGGATACCTGTTTGGATATCGAGCATAATTAAACTAAAAATTATTTAACAATAATACACCACAGTTTTCGGGCTGTGGTGTATTTATATATATGGCAAAAACCAGAAATGTTATCAGGTACAATTCGGTAGGGCTTTTCCTTGCGGATTCAGTTTCTGATAGCAGCAGGGAGGATGATGTCGCAAAAACCGAAGTCAGTTTTTTTAACAAGCTTCAATCTTTTCAGTTTTCAGTAGAAACTAATAGAGAAAATATCAAGCAAATTGGGAGCGATCATTATGTCGCAAGAACCATGGTTAAACATGGCTCAATAAATGTTAGTTTTGATTACTTGCTGACAGACGGTTACGAAGAAAGCCTATTGGGCTTGAATATATTAGGGCCCAGTGTAAAGTACGACGAAGAGGGCGCTGCATACAATTTAAATGTACAGGATAGTGGAACTATATACAATAATTTAAAAGAAAATAAATCCATGTTTTTTGTTCTAGGTGACGAAGGGCATGATTTGACTGCATACGATAAAAGAGAGTTGGGTTTAGAAGGCACTAATGTGCTAGGTATAGGTAATGGCTATATATCAAGCTATTCATTCTCGGCATCAGTTGGAGATATAGCAAAAGCCTCGGTTTCATTTACGGCTTCCGATTTTAATTATGACTGCATGGATGCGGGCGGAGGATTCTACTGGGAAAAAATAACAGAAATATTAGGCAACTTATTATTGCAAGGAGATCAAGATGATGTAGATTTTATTTTATTCCAAGACGGAAGTGAGATACAGTTAGATAAAGATTTAGAATACCAAAAAATAGGTGCAATTAGGAACCCGTCCCTAGATTTAATAAATAAAGGAACACCGTTAGATAAAATAGGATTTCCCGCCCTTACCTTTAGGCCAAAACTATACAAGTCAGCAGCTACTGCCATACCCCCGCATGGAATAAATTTAAAAATAAAAAATTTAAATATAGGGGGTCCAACACTAAATACTGAATCTGATGGAGATTCTTGTTTTGAAAGCTCTGCTAATATTCAATCTTTTAATGTTAATATACCTTTCGAGAGGGAAGACCTTGAAGGCTTCGAGTCTATGCATATGTATGCTAGTAAATTAAAGTACCCACAGCTCGGTACATTGTCCATGTCTTTATTGTCTAGCACATTTGAAAGTGGTAGGTTTATTGATATATTTTGCGGGGACACTGAGTATGAAATTGAGATCGAATTGACCAATGAATGCTCGTTTCACTGCTTTCCAGAATATGAAAGACAAAAAGCGATGAAATTCAGAATAGATAATGCTAGACTGGATGGATATTCTTTGAGTCAAGGAATCGGGGACTACGGAACGGTTGATTGTAATTTTTCTTTTGAAATGAGTGCAAGGGAAGGTCTTTTTGCTAGCGGTACATATGGCAATAATAAACCAGCAACTTGCCACGGAGGCCCAGACGATGACAGGGAAATAATAAACATGGATTAATGTAGTTTAAATGTAAAAATTTTAAGTGTAATAACCTTTTAAGGTTTTATTATAAGGTATAAGGAAAAATGGCAGGAATAAGAGCAGATATTGATCTAAGCGTTAACACCCAGGGTGTTAAGCGTAGCCTGGATCGTGCCACCAATGAAATCAACAAGGTTGTTAATAAAATTAGCGGCAAGAATGTAGGGTTTAGTGTTAATGAAAAAAGCTTTACACAGCCACTTGGTAGAATCAACGCATCTGCGAATGAGTTTACGAAATCTTTAGAAGCTTCAAATGCTCGTGTTATAGCTTTTGGTGCATCGGTTGCGATCCTTGACGGGATAAGCAGTGCTTTCAAAAGTTTGGTTACAGAGGCTGTAGCATTCGAGAAAACCCTTGCTGATATTAATGTGGTATTAAGCTTATCAAACTCCCAGATAAGATCCTTCGGGGAGGGACTGTTTGATGCAGCGAGGAATACTGCTCAGGGTTTTAATGTTGCGGCGGAAGCTGCACTAGAGTTTTCCAGGCAAGGTTTATCCACAGAAGAAGTCATAAAGCGAACCAATGATGCTTTGATACTCACCAGGTTAACGAGCCTGAAGGCTGCAGATGCTGTAGCTGGATTAACAGCGGCGGTTAATGCATTCGGGGATGCCGGATTGACTACGACTGATATTATTGATAAATTATCAGCGGTAGATGTTAACTTTGCAGTTAGTTCTGAGGATTTAATTAATGCCTTACAGCGCGCCGGTGCTGTTGCAATTGATGCTGGTGTCGAGTTTGATAGCCTTGTTGGTATTGTTGCGGCTCTTCAACAAACTACAGCTAGAGGTGGCGCGGTTATTGGTAACAGTTTGAAAACTATTTTCACCAGAATACAACGACCAGAAGCCTTAAATCAATTAGAGCAAATGGGAATAGTTGTAAGAGACTTGAGCGGGGCAATTTTGCCTGCAGATAAAGTTTTGCTTAATATGGCGAAAACCTTTGATAAATTAACTCAATCGCAACAATCTAATGTTGTGCAATTTTCCGCAGGAATATTTCAAGCCAATGTGTTTAGGGCGACATTAAAAGATCTCTCAAAAGAAAATAGTTTACATGCTCAAGCCACTAAAATATCTGCAGATGCATCCGGAGAAGCTGCCAGGAAAAATGAATTATTAAACAAGACGGTTTCTGCATTAGCGAGTCAAGCCGGCACAAACCTTCAAGAATTAGCAGCAACTATAGGGCAACTAGCTATCGGCCCGCAAATGGCAGACGCTCTTGAGTTTGTAAACGAAAGAATCCAAGAGATACGAGGAGCCCTAGGAGGAGGAGAAGAAGAGGGTAGTACTTTTGGTAAAGGGTTAGTTAGGGGCATTGGAAATGTCGTATCGGGTCCTGCGGCAATCGCATTTGGTGCTATATTTATAAAATTATTTATGAATATCGCCAAGTTTGCTTCAAACTCAATGAAAGATGTACTTGGAGTAGTTAGCCAAAAAGATAGAATAAAACAGATGGAAGATTCTATTGTGGATGCATTATCTAGGAACCATAATATTCAGCAATCTTTAAACAATTTAGAGGGAGATCGATTAGCTCAAGAAAAATTCATGCTGGGTATCATAGAAGCTCAGACAAGTGCTATGGAGCAACAAAGAAGAATTGCTCAGTCTCTAGCTGGGCCTTTGGTCGCAAAAGGAATATCCCCAGACCTTGGGGCATCAGGAGGGCTGGTTCCAGAAGCATCAAGGAGGAAAGAAAGAAGAGGGGCTGCAATGGGTGGATACAGTGCGGGACCTGTTGATTCGATGCATGTACAGGGGATGGGAGATATAGTTTACAATAAGGCTGAAACAGTTAAGCAATTTCCGGGTATGAAGCAACCTGCGATTATGCCACCAGAGAGTAGTAGGGCGGGTGGGGTATATCAAAAAGCATTTCAAGAAAAACACGGCTTTAACCCATATGCGAGCGGAGGATTTGTTCCTAATTTTGCTTCAGTTATGGGCAACAAGTTGGTCATGGATAAGTCCAGGCTTGGACTGTTTGGGGGCTCAATGGATATAGCCCGCGCAACTGGAGTGAATTATAAAGAGATTGAAAAGCTGTTTGCTAGCGGCCAGCCCTTGAAAATGTCCGCAAGTCTAAAAGATATTATTATGTCTTCAGATAGCGGAAAGCAAAAGATATCAGGCAAAGAAACATTATTTGAAGCATTCAGTGCATTATCTGGGGCCGGTGTTCATTCAATTGAAAGAATGTTCAATGTAAGACCTCCAGTTCCGGGCCGAAGAGGGCAAGGCAAGCTTAGTCAGGATCAATTTGCAGAAAGAAAGGCTCTTAATTTATTAAATAAAGAAGTTGGCGGGAATCAATTAACATACGACCCAAAAACCAAAAAAGGAGTACAGAGTTATCCTGTAGATATCATTGGTCCTGGTGGGGCTCATGAGGTAAAGAGCGGAAAATTAAGTGCGGCAAATATAATATCAAAAAGTTTAAGGATGGCTTCTGATCGCGAATTAAGCGATTGGATGTCTGCAAATAAAATAAGCGGAGGAAAAGGATTACAAGGAAAGAATTTAAAAGAAGCACAAAAATTAGCAGGTAAGCTGGGGATCAAGGGTTCAGGCAAGGGTGGAGAATTTTCTGAAGCTGATGTGGATATGTGGGGCATGAGTGGGGGATTTGTGCCTAGTTTTTCTAAAAAAGATTGGAAGTCGATTTATCGGGAATTTGTTAGAAAAAAAGCCTCGATAAAAGAGCGTGCAGACTTTGAAAAGATAGGAGTAAAAAGGCCAGACAATATCTTCCCTCCTATTAACCATACCAATCCCTACAATAAGGAGGCAAAAAATCAATTAAAAGAAAAATTTGATGAAATGTGGAGCTTTTTTCGCAGCTTGGAAAGTAAAAGCGGTAAGTCAGCAAAATATGATTATCATGAAATATTAAATAATTTAAAAAATGGATCATATGACAGTAGGGCAAGTTTAATCAATGAGTTTGATGAAAATAACCAAATCCTGAATGCCTCCGCAAACCCAAATCAAAGTATGGGGAAAAGTGCAAAAACAATTTTAGGCGATAAAAAATATAATGAGTATGTTAATTTAGTTAAGGGACTTCCTGGTGGCGTAAACAAACGTGAAGGAAAAGGTAGACCCGCTCAATATATCAGAGGAGATGCCTTTGAGAAACTAATTTCAGAACAAGCCTTTGATAGGCCTTTCATGAAAGGCCCTCAAGCGATTGATATTGAAAATATTGACCCATCATACTTTAATAAAAGAAACAAAGAGTTATTTGATATTGATGGGGTATACGATCATGGGGATCCTATATTCACGAGTAATCCCAAAGGTCATGGGGCAGAAAGTATATTTAAAAAATTAGCCAATTCCATAGAAACTAAAAAGCAAGTTGATAATAAAATAATGGACATTACAAGTCGGCCAGGAAGAAGGCCTTCCACGATAGATTTTGGGGCATTTCCTTTTGCGGATATGATAGGTAATTCTTCAAGGCGTGGCATTAAATTTGTTAGTGAATCTATAAGGCCTGTAGATATTCGCGGAAGATTGCCAGGGGTACTGAGAGAAATTGATCCGTATACTAATATAAACTTTTCATATATGAGGGATTACCTTAAGGTTCCAGACAAGCAAAAACAAATTTTGTATGGTCTAGGGCGAGGGTCTGCAATTCCTTCCTCAGAGGAACTTAGCGATGGATTATCCCACGATGGTTTCGTCCCAAACTTTCATTACTGGCAAAAATTTATCAAATGGTCTAAAGGTCCAAATGGCTGGGGTCTTAGGGGAGATGATTTTACTTTAACAGATTTTGCTAATTATTTACAAAACCATACGGACACCAACCCACAAGAGATTGCAAAAATAAATAAACAAACTCAAGGGTTTAAAGCAAAGGCAAGTAAAGACCTAAAGGGTCTTGGCGGCCCATCTATGGGGAGGGAGGGTGCTAAACATTATGCGTCAAGATCTGCGATTCAAGACAGAAAGGGCACGATTGATTTAAATGGTATTTTTATTAAAAACCTTAAAGACAAGGTTGAAAAGTATAACAGCGGCAGAAGTTTAGGTTACTTTAGTGATGCATCAAGCGGCCTCATTCCAAACTTTGCAGATATAATTCCTTTTGATAATACCACTCCTTTTAAGAAGAAAACAATCAAGTCAAAAAACTTGATGCACCAAGAATATTTAAAGGAGTTTGCAGGAGGTGAGACTCAGTTCAAGCCCGGACAGACTATGCTTCAATTTTTGTCTAAATTTTACGACAGAAAAACTCTTCAGGATTTAAAAAAATATCCAGAAGATTATAGAATATTATCTGGTGGTTTTGTTCCTAACTTTGCAGACCCATTAGCAGAAGCGGTAGAGAGAGAAAAGGCCGCCGGAATTCCAGCAAGCAATATAAAAATTGAACAAAGTAATCAATTAAAAGGCCCCGGAAATCCAATGGGTCTTGCTGTTACTAATACGAGAGATGAGCCTGCTGGGGTTGGGCAAGGAATCAGGCGGGCAAAAAGCATGGGGCTAGATCCTAAGAGTCATGGTGCAGCTGGAGGGTTTATGCCTAACTTTGTAGTCGGTGGTGTGGCTGGAGGCCCGGCGGGTCAGAAGTTTAAAGATTTTGAAAATCAAGTAGAATCGAGCACTAATTCCTTAAAGGATAATAAGGAAGAGGTAGATAAGCATACCCATTCAAATATGGAGGGGCTGCAAAAACTGTTTTACCTTCAATCAAGTATTAGTATGGCAAATGGATTTTTGCAGGAGTTTGCAGAAACGGGGGGAGAGACAACAAAAAAGATAGCTGAACTTGGTATGGGCGTTAGTACTGTAATGTCTACCATGATTGCCACTAAAGAATTTGCTGATCAACTCACAGACATGGCAGATATAGCGCCAAAGGATCAAGTGGGAATAGGTGGCATGTTAGGAAAGATTACTGGTGGAGCGGGTGCTGGTGGGGCGGGTCGAGGAAAAGGCGCTGGAATAGGCAAGGCGATCAACTCTGTAATGAAATTCGGTAAAGGCTTGATGAGGTTTGCTCCTGTAGTAGGCCAACTTATTACCGGATTCACTATATTAAATGAAACTTTAAAATACTTTGATGTAGATATATTTGAACACTTCAAATCTAATTCCGATAGAGCTGCGGAAAAATTAGAGAAACTTGCTGAATCTGCAGAGAAAACACAGTCTGCTCTAGATGCGGCAAACGGTCTTTTCTCGACTAGGGACAAAATGTCTAAACTCGAAATTATTGGGGCGGGCAGAACATTAAAGCAAGAAAAGGAACTAATTAGTCTAAGAATAAAAGAAATCAAGCAGCAGACTAGTTTACAGTCTAAACTTGCACAAGTCGACACGGCCAATCTCAAGAATAAGGATTTAATAAATGAAGTTAACAAGGCCAAGTCTGGAGAAGTTAAAGGCACAGAAGCATTGGTCCGTGTGCTCGAGAAAATAGCAAAACAAGAAGCGGTTCAAATGGCTTTCGCTACAGCCATTAAAGATTTCGGTAAGAAAACAGGAGACGAATTCGGAATGTTTGAAGGACGCGCTCCTAGCGATGACTTAAAAGAAGAACTCAACTTTTTAGCGAATAAAATTGCAGAAATAGCGGTAGACCTTGGTCCTGAGAAAAAAGGACAGATCAAGAAAAACCTAGCAGCAGGAAATATTCAAGGAATTTCCGGACTAGAGTCTTTAGATTTAGAAACTGCAGAAAAGAAAAAGTTTTTCATTAATGCATTAAATGAACAAATAAAAGTATCAGAAAGAGAGCGCGAGGATACCAAAAAAGCCCAACAAGCTAAGGCTGGACTACTGTCTGAATATACTAAAATAGTAGCTAACTATAAAAAACAAAGAGAAGAAATAATTCATCAAAATAAATTAGATAATATTATTACTCAGTCTAAAAGAAAGATTAATAGTAGCTTGATTGATTTACAGAGTGAATATGAAATGATTAGTCGCTCTGCCGCTATACAGAATAAAGCAGCCCTAGATGGTGCAGCAATAACTGAAAAACTTGAATCAGATAAATTAAAAGCTAATCAAGATGCATTAAGTAGCCTTGAGGCTATTCGTAAAAAATATGTAAACATTACCGCTTTAAGCTCTCGATTTAATAGCGATGCTAAAGATGCTCAAGCTGGCGTTGCTGAACTCAAAAATGCAATTCAAAAAGGATTAAATCCTCAGATGATTGCCGAAGTTAGCGATTCATTGGGCGGATTAGATAAAGGCCAAATTCAAGATCTAAATACATTCTTTAAGGAATTAGGGAAAGAGGTTAAAGATCATACAGATAATCAAGAAATTATAAATAAGCTTACCGCAAAATATGGAGATAATCAAAATTCAATTTTAGCAATGTCTGTGCTTTTGGCAAAACATCATATGGAGCTTACTACTATGAAGGCAGAAGACATAGAGGTAGCCAAGAAAACTAGTGATAGTCTTAGAAGATCTAAGCAAACAGCTGAAACAACTGCTAAAGTAGCAAGGGCTGGATTAGAAAGCGAAAAGGCTTTAAATTTAATAAAACAAAAAACAGTTAAGGGAGCTAGGGAACTGGCTATGATTTTTGCTGAGCAAAAGAGCCCCGCAGAATCCATGGTTAAAAACTTACAGGGCGAAGTTGACACTCTGGCTGTCATTAATCATTTTAGAAAAGATAGCCTTAAAAAGATCATGGAGAGCGGCGTCCTTGATGACAAAGCCTACGAAACACAAATAAATAAAAACCGTACAGATGCAGAAGCTGCACTATTATCTCTCAAGCAATTACAAGTTCAAGAAAATATACTTCGGGATACTGAAGAGTTTAAGATTATTCAACGAGCTAAAATGCAAACCGAAGTTATTTCTGCCGGTGCAGCCGCCAAAGATGCAGCTTTCCGAAATGAATATTTAAGCTACAATATAACTCGTGAAGCATTAATTGGGTCACAAATAAAAGAAGAGACCACTACCCTAGAAACAACCGCCAGAAATAATCTTACTAAATTAAAATTGTTAGCAGGATCTGAAGAGCTAAAAAAACAAGCAGATTTACAAATTCAAGAAGAAATTACTTCTGCTCAGTCGTCTGCTTTAATTAATGCCGAAAAAGCATTAGTATTAAGTGCAATGGGTGAACAAGGAAGATTACTACAGCAAGCTAATGAATTGCAAGAATCTTCTAATAAATTAATCGGGTTAGAGAATGCGATAAGAAAAGCGGCGGTAAGCGAGCAAGAATTAAGATTGAGTGTTGGTTCGGATATTGCAACAGAAAGGGCCACTGGAATTAGAGGAACAAGAGAAGCCGCCATGAGGGCAACGATAACTGGCAGCCCAGAAGATGCCCTGGCCTTCTCTCAGTCGCTAGAAGAAACAAACAAACAATTACAAAAAGGATCGCGTGCATTTGATAGAATGCGTACGAAAATTGCAGAGATGGATGTGGCCGCCAAAAATCTTGGGGCTGATTTAGTTGACATAGGACTAGATCAAACCCGAAGCGGCATGAAGCAACTCTTTAAAGATATCGGAAGTGGAGCAAAGAGTGCCAAAGAGGCATGGTCTGACTTTGGTTTAGGATTGGCGGATGTTTTGCTTGACCGTATGATGGAACACAACATCGATCAGATTATTAAAAATTTAACATTTGCATTTACTGGGGAGAATGCACTTTCTGAGGCCGAGAAAATAGCTGGATCCAATAATCATTTAATTGATGCAAATACTCAGCTGATTGGCTCGCTTGATGCACTAAGAATGTCTGTAGAGGATCAGCAAAGAATAGTTGGAGAGCAAGCTGCGAGCAGGGCAGATATTGGTGTGACAAAAACAGGAGCGAACCCTAATAATGTCTCGCTCTCAGATCCAAACACAAAAAGAGCCGCTGAAATTCAATCAGCAGCAACCGAAGAACAAGCTGTGAAACTAGGAAAAGAAGCCGCAGAAAGAACTGCAGCCATGGTGAAAGCCGCCAAAGATAGGCAAGCTGCAGAGGATGCTAATAATCAAGTTAACAGACAAAACCAAGAAGTGCCTGATGTCCCAACCACATACCATGGATATCAGAATACACAGGAACCTGCGATTGCTCAGATTCAAGCAAAAATGAATAACACTCCTCAGTACGAGTCTAATGTGCGAGATTTTGGATATGAAAATATAGACAAGGCTGCAACCGGAATGTCTCGGAGTCTTAATTCTGTAGTTGGCACTGTCGAACAATTTGGACAAAAATTAACATATGCCCTTGAGGCTATACCGGTGCCAAACGGACCAAGGCATGGTTACATGCCTGAACATTTCTTCGGCGGTAAAATACAAAAATTTGCAAAGGGTGGATTTGTTGAGGGCGAACCCGGGGTCGATAAAGTTCCGGCCATGCTTACTGCGGGCGAATTTGTAGTACCTAAAAAGGCTGCAAAAGCATTAAAAGATGGCGGCATGTTGCAACACTTTGAAGAGGGCGGGACTGCACAAAGAGTTAAAGCTGGAGCGAGTGGACTAGTTCAGGCACTTGCGATGCAGGAAGCTTCGAGGTATGTCGCCAAGAAAATGCAAAACAAGGATTTAGATAAAGAAAAGCCGCCCGAATTTGACATGAACAAGTTTAAGAATTTGAACTTGGATTCCACACTTTCAATTTCAAGAGGAGACCCTAGATCAAGCGGGAAGCTTCTAGCTAAAGATCCAGTTATGGAAGAGTATCGAGGGCATTTATTGGATGTAGCTTCATATCGTGTGGCTCAGAAAAATAGAAAAGTTAGTGAAAGAATGTCTAGGATTGGATCGATTGTAGGAACCGTGGCATCTTTTGCGGTCTCGCAGGCCCTTGAAGTAGCCAAAGGACCGATCAATTCGCTTATAGAAAAAGGAAAAAATGTAGCTCTTGGCCACAGTGGATTAGGGAAACACTCTGAAGCATTTAAAGCCGCAAGAAAAGCTGGATTGCACGATGTTAATTATAAAGATGTAGCAAAAAGTATAGAGTCTGGGAATCCACTAGAGTATAATGGCAAAATGTATTCTAGCGATTTTGCATCCAATGCAAAAGGCAATGAAATGAGTAATTTCGAGTTTAGACTCAGGGGTGGAAAGAAGTATGGAAGCTGGCATATTGCTCAGAAAAAGACAGCAGCAAATAATCCTAATTTTAGAGGCGCTACCGCTCAAGATTTGCAAAACAAGATAAATAGCACTCAAATGGGTAAAATGGAAATGTGGTCAGATCCCACCAGGCCCGGCACAGGGATAGACAGGGGCAAACCATTAGAAGTATTTTCCGGTGGAGAAATTCCAGCCATGTTGACTGCAGGAGAATCTTTTATACCAGCACCAATTGCAAGGCGTATAGGCTATGACAATTTAAATAAAATGAATCGCACTGGATCAATTCCTATCATTGACGGACCGGGAGGTGTGGACAATGTGGGCCCAGTTGGACTAAGCGAAGGGGATTTTATCATAAGAAGAAGCTCTACAGATAAGTTGCTTCGCGACAATCCAAACATGATGAGGTTTGCAATGCAAAATCCAGACGGATTCCGTAAGGCAGAGAAAGGGTACTATAAGGGAGGCATAGTGGGTACAGCAAGCTCTCCTAGCTCTTCCATTTCTACCCCACAGACAACATCAGGAGCAAAACCTGCCCCTGTAGTAGAGAACAGGATCAGCTCTCTACTAGAAGGAACGCAAGCGAACCAAACAGAAACTGCTGCGACAAATCAAAATACAGAAGTAACAAACAATATAAATGTCAATGTAACAATTGACAAATCCGGAAATGAAAAGGTTTCCACCGAAGGGACACAAGGAACATACGAGCAAGAACAACAACTTGCCATGAAGATCAAGACAAAGGTACTCGAAGTTATTCGAGAGGAGAAGCGAATAGGTGGAGAGCTTAGCGGATGAAGCAAGCATTCTTAGCTCACGAGCAGAAATTTTTTATTAATGGAACTCAAATGTCTGGCATCCAGAGTGTTGAGGGCTCATACTCTATACAAGAAAAGCCAATTAATGTATTAGGCTGGGGGTTAGTTGGAGAAGATTATTATCCACCAGAACCTAAAATAGAAATTGAAAATAAACCAGAAGATAGTTGCTACGGCTTCGTGATTCAAGAGCATGGTTTTTTTGATTTATTGCAAGAAGATGTTCTTAGTTGCCCTGAAGACAAACCTAGGAGGTGTCCTAATCCCAAATCAATGGCGGTATTAAATGCCCCACTAGAAGGCAATTTCTCAATAAATTCAACACTAGTAAGTGAAGATTTTTTTATACAATTTTTGGGCGACACTCCCTTTACTGGAAGCTTGCACCATGGCCATGAGTATTTTGGGTTCCATAGTGGTTACATTACTAGCCATACGGTGTCATGTGCAATAGGCCAGGTTCCGTCAACATCGACAAGTATAAGGGTGTTTGGGGACATAGGTGGTTCCCCGAATTTCGTTGACAAAGAAAACGATCAATTTTCCGTACTCGATGAAAATGGATTTGCTTATATACTGGAAGATTCATATTATAACAAACCAGAGTATAATGCTAAGGGCGACAATCCTTTCCCAGAAATAAGAGTTCCCGACCAAGGGTCGATAAGCATAAAATGTGCAGGCTCAGAGACAGATAGAGTTGTGGCATTTAACCATTCAATTAATGTAGGCATAGAGCCAATATATGTTGTTGGGTCAGCATATGCTGCTCAGGTCGATGTTAATTGGCCAATCATTACAGACACTTCGTTTACCCTTGAAGTAGATGAATACAAATATCAAAGCCTTAGAAAGTATATGTTCACACCCACTGTAGAAGATATTGCTATAAAGATTAATGACTGCTTTGGGGATCCAATTCAATATTATACTATAGAGCAAGCTAGGCTTATTGGAGAATCTGTTTCATCTTCTGTAGATGGAAGATTGACTGTAAATCTTCAGTATAAATCTTATTATAATAAAAGGGGAAAACTACCTCACTCTAAAGATTTTACAAATAGCAATTTTACCGAAGCAATGTGGAGCCCTTCGTTTTTGAGACCAACCTTATGGAATGATGCTTTAGATAAAAACTATCTAAATCTAGATGGGTATGCTGTAAAGGGATGGAGGAGCAAGGGTCCCAATGATGCCGTATTAGAATCTTCAAGCGGGGGTTTTGATCCAAGGTTCACTCAATATATATTTAATAAAAAACCTGCTATTAATTTTTATGGTAAAAGTATTTTAACTACTACAGATATTAATATAAACAGGGGAGAACCTTATTATGTCTTTATAGCTGGTCAGTTTAAGGATATGGATAAGCGGGCTGTGTTGGTGGATACACTGGGTGTTGATTTCCAGCAAGAATTTGATAGGCTTCTGATAGAGAGATTAGATACAAACAATATAAAAGTATCGACTCAAACCAGAAGGCCGGATGGAATACTAGAAGAAACTGGGTCAATAAAAAGCAAAGGAGATGATATTGTTGACGGAGGAATAAAAGAAAGCTATCAGAGTGCTTCGTCTAGCCCAGACACTATTAGAGTAGAAGAATTTATAATAACAGTTTTAATTGATGGAGATAATTCATATTTAGATATAAATGGAAGATCTGTAATGATTGAAGGTTCTTTAGGACTCAATCAAGTAGAAGCTTTTTCCATTGGTTCAGTTATGAATGAAATGGAAGCTACTATCAATGGATTCATAGCGGAGAATGTGGTTATTCGTGGCTTTATTCCTGATAGTGAAATATTCAGAACTCAAGGGTATTTAGCTCACAAGTGGGGTTTTGTAGATTTATTGCCAGAAGATCACACCTACAAAGAAAAACGTCCAGTAGTATAATCATGGGAAAACCTTTTTACAGATATGAAGATGTACCCGTGTTATTGGCCGAAGAAGGCCAAGAGCCTATTATGGTGCTAGCTACAGATGCTTCGATATCAGCAAACCAACCGTTGGAAGCAAAGAAATTTCTAGAGGATTACAATATATCCTTTGCCCTTCAAAATCAAGATGTCACATTTCAGGGAGAAGAGGAGGCTGAGTTTTTATTAGGCCCAACTTCTGGCCCGGGCATAAAGGTGCCTGAATCAATAGAGATTATAAAAAGCGGGCAGAAAATATCTTATCCAGGAGGCCAGTCGCTATACTTATCCAAGGATCTTTACCCGGGAGATTATCATATCAATGTTAAGTCCACAGGAGATACGATACTTGATTTGCATAGGGATGTTCCGTATGGAGAAGTCGATATAATTAGGAATTATTCAGCCAACGGAGAGATTAGAGGTAGGTTGAGTATTAGTTATTACATGAACACCGGTAACCTTCATTCTTTTGCTGATCTAACAGGCCTCGCAGACCCAAACATATATCCACAGATAAACGAGAAAAGAATAACTGGGTCAATAGGAGATTATAAATTCAATCATGCATACTTAAAAGAACTATCATTTAATGCTGAACCATTTAATGTAATTGAAGCTAATATTGATTTAGACGTTTATGGTAAAATGGAGTATAATGAAGGGTGGTCTGAATATGTATTAGAAGATATGCCCTGTGTGAGAAAAAGGCAGTATACCGTACCCCATGCCATGAATACAAAAGTTTATGGCGCCAACGGTATTGGCATCGAATACCCCTTGAGTTTCAGTTATAATATTAGCGCAAATAGATACCCAGAACTCAATGTACCCATTAGCGGGTTCATGGATGATGACGGAGAGCTACCAACCCGTGTGACTAAAAACGAAATAGACATAACGATATCCATAGAGGGAGAAAAATTGGACCCATTTCTCAAAATTACTGGTCAGCGAGCTGACATTACTATTCTACTTTCAGATATTGGCTTTGAGGAAGAATTTACAGACAATAATTATGGTAAGCTAAATGAATTTAAATTAGCAGGAAACCTAGTACTACCAGATGTCGTTCCGGCAGAATTAGAGCAGTACGGTGTAAAAGATGAAGATGCACTATCTGTTTCAGAGGGAGGATTCCTTCGAGGAAGAGCCACGGTGAGACAATCTTATAGATAAATGGATATTTCTGCACAAAGCTGGAAGCGTGGGGTTAGTTACTCAAAAAATGATATCGTCAAAATAGACAACTTGACTAATATAGATGACTTTTATGTACCGCCTCAAGACCCAATAAAAACCGATGGTAGTACATGGAAATCCGTAATGAATGAAGCGCCAGGAGAAGGCTGGGGGGCATGGCAACCAAACGAATTAAAGTATACAAATCTATCTCAGAAGACTAGCAATCCAGAAGACTACATGCTCTTCTATCATAGTACGGAATCATCTAAATATACATCAATATTAGAAATAGATAATGAATATGAATGGCTAAAACAAGAAATCAATTCAAGTAATTATAATAATTTATTATTGGAATATATTAATTCTGATGGAGAGGTATTAGTAGATGCATCTAATCAATTGTTGTCATATACTGGGACAGATTTAACACATCAATATTTTGAGCCAGACGGAGGGTTTTATCCTGACCCGCAAAGACTTGGGGTTAAGGCGAGTCAGCCTTTTAATCCATATGTGTCAACTCAATTTGATCAACCTTATGACGATATAAGGGCTAGGATAACACAAATTAGCTCAGGCCAAACAATAACGTCGACAAGGCTTGTTGTTTACTCAGAAGATGATGATGTTTTTGGTCGAGGAATAATCACTTCTATTTCAGCAAAAGGGGGTACTGTACCCGATATGTCTATAGATACTGAATCAGAGGAAAGAGAGCTGTCTTACGGGGGCTACTTCCCAGTTAATCCAAGGTGGGACTACTCAACCAAGGCGATGATAAAAAAAGCCACAAAAGATTCTGAATTAATAGATAATTATAAAACATTTTTAACAGAAACTAATGGCGCTGTCGACCCAATAAACTCTATAGGTGTTGGGGTGGCGATACAGTTTTATGATGAAAATTTTAATAAATTAAATCCTAGTGACAGAAGGAATACTTATAGGCTTTTAGCCCAGGCCGAATTAAGCCACGATGAATATTATACTGCATATTTAGACATTAGATCAAAGGATATACCTGAAGGTGCGAGGCTCGGCCAAGTGTTCGTATTTATATATGGATTAAAATCTGGCGGATTTGAGTTTGATAGAATTAGCGCGACAAGTACAAGCCCGTTTTTTTATTGCGCCCAAGATCATGATTCATCAATACAGAACCATCCTGGGTCGGAGCTGTGGCACGATACTGGATACTGGACTCAAGACTTTGAATGGAGGCCCTCTTATGGATCGAAAAGTAATTTTGTAGCAACCAATGAAAATCTTGATCTTGGAGAAGGTTCTGATTATGTAAATAATTTAGCTATAAATTCTTTGCCCCTAGAAATAGATGTAAGTTTCAACAATAGAACAGATAAAGAGGCTAAGGCGATCATGCACTTCTTGCAGGAAAAGCATTTTGCTTACGAGTCTATATTTGGAATAGATTACAGGGGAGACCGATTATTGTCTGGAGATGTATCTTCTTTTAGGTTTGTTTATACCCACCCATATAGAAAAGATTTACATTTTACTTGTACTGATTTTTCACACTCAATTTTATATAGAAACAATAATGTTGTTAGTGCTAAGTTTGTATGTAATACTGAAAGTAGTTTAAAGAGTGTTGATAGTCATGCTGGTTACAATTACAGACTTGATGTGCTGGTACCTGTATTTATTGATGCAGAAACAAAATTTACAAAAGGAGAGCAATTAAAGTTAAATACATTCTCACTGGAGTCTGGAGATGAAGAAGACCCAACAGAGACACTAGATGGGGCTTCAGATATAATTAAAGTCTCGGATACAGAGGCGCAGATAATTTTTAATCAAGATCAATCTATTGAGTTAGGGGACTGTGTTTATATAGAAATCCCAGAAGAAGACTCAATCTTTTCTGTTGGGTTAACTAAAATAGTTCATAAAATAGATGACAGAAATTATATATTCGGTCCGATATTAGAATCAGGCTCTGATGCATCTCCGCAAACAATTAATATTAAACACCTAGAGAGGTGCCCAGAAGATTGCTTGACTAGCAAGGTTTTGTTTCCTCCTGGGTTAGATATTATACCGCCAGAAACTCTTGACCCTGTTACTGGAGTGCCCAAGAAAAGAGTGGTAATGTTAAAAAATTATCGAAAGATTCAGATTGACTCCGAGATCACAAAAGATTCTAAGGAAATTATTGTTACTCCGCTTTCTGATTTTACTTTAAATGCTACAGATGATTTTTATATACTAGTTCCAGCGGTAAGAGGCAGGCACAGTATATACTTGGAAAATCCAGACAGGATACCAAAGTTTCCATGGTTAGAGGTTAGATCGTTTGAGCAAAAGCCAAGCTTATCATTTGAACTCAATAATTCCCCTGATACTGTTCAGTCTAGTTTTGTAAAATACTATAACAAAAAATATAAAAAACAAATCAATCAAAATTTATCAAAGTTTACTGTTGTATTCGATCAAAGAGATGATGAAGAGGCGTTAGAAATATTGCAATTTTTAGAGAGTCATTTAGGTTGCAAGAAGTTTAGGTTTTCTATGCCTAGGCCCTATCTAACCGACGAATCTCATGAAACCACATTATCGAAACCAAGAATGTCAATATTCTTTTGTCCTAGTTGGGACCATGAGGTATCTTATAAGAATAACCACAAAATAACTGCCACCTTCATAGAGTCTGCAACATCCAAAGAAGAAGATTTATTTTCAGTATTTGGTATCGGGCAAAATGAGAGCCGCCCATGCTATTCGGCATATTTAGAAGACCCAATTACCCCCCATCAATTATGTACATTTTCTTCTGTCTTGCAGACTGCAACCTGTGGCGGATTTAAGAGATTACAAGGGGGAGAAGTTGGGGTACAGCTTAAAAGAAAAGCTGTTGATATTATATTTATAGTTGATACTACGGGCAGCATGACCTACTACAACATTAGTGGGTCTGGGCCTTCTGGAAACTTTAATATATCAAAATTTAATGCGTCAATAGATGCAATACGAAAAATGATTGTTGCTCATGATGATTATGTAATGCCGGGTACAAATAGTTACGGAGGTCAAATAAATGCCCCAAGTATCAAGTTTACAGATATAAGTGGAGATGATAATTTGCCGCCATGGGCTGTTAATGAAGATGGAAACTCATTGATTGATGCAGCAGTAGACGATATCAATAAAGATTTAAAATCAAAAGGTTTTAATGTTGATAATTTTGAAAGATTTAAAATAAAGATAGATAAACAGCGAGTGAATATAGGGTTAATGGTAATGGGTGTTGGACCCAAAAACAGAACTATTATAGATTCATCAAGCAAGGATGGTTTTGATAAAGTTAATGCGTATAAAAAAGCAGGCAACATACCCATATCTTTCGGACAGTTTTATGAAGGCGAGTATTTTGCGAAATACATAGCTAAGGGGTTAGCTCAAATGTATAATAGCCCAAGGGCCGAGTATGTGACCGACAGAATAATGATTATGCTGAGCGATGGAGTCATAGCTGGTGATGCAAGTTTTGATAATGATACTTCAGGGAAAATACCTCACACTTGGAGTCCCAAGGCACTAGAGATGTGCAGAGCGATGAGGGCCGATAGAGAACTAGCTAAGCGTAGACCAAGAGATGAGGTGCTAGATAAATATGGACACATTAGCCGATACGGTGGGACTATCAAGGGATTCTTGGATGAATTTAAATGGACGGAATCCGACGAAGGAAAATCTTTATACCATAACCCAGACAATGGAGTAGATAATCCAGATTGGTATGAAGAAAGGTTGAATACTATTTTTATGTCAGTCGGAATAGGTGTCCCAGGAAAAATGTCAAACAAATTACCGCAATATGTTTACGATTACGAGGAGGAAACCAAGGGTAAGGAGTTTTATTTTGAAATAAGCAGTGCGGGTAACCAGGGAGGTGAATTAAAGAGGCTGTTAAATTTAATAAAAGCTGTAGAGGTAATTAGTGAAGGGTCGGGTTATGAAAATTATTTCTCAGTTACTGTGCATAATTGTGGGCCAAGAGATGTTGAAATAAAAAATACATTAATTAATATTGAGTCAGAAGCTGAACCACTGAAATGGACGACCGAAAGACTAAAGGGTGGAATACCGAAAAGTGGGAGCTTTCAGAAATTAGAATATTTAAATTCCGAAGAAATAGAGGGTAACTCATCGAATGGAAATGGGGGCCAATATTATGGAGACCCGAATAATAAAAGAGCATTAACAGATGAAACAACAGCAGATTCTAATATTCTGTGGAAATCATTTAATACAAAATATGAAATATATAGAGACTGCGGATTGGTTTTAATTGACGGAGGCTGGAAAAATAAACCATCTAGCGGGGTAAATAATGTAGGTGTGGCATCAAAGGGAATGCCAGTTAGGGTATTTACTGGCAGCACAGATCTTCAGGTAGTTGATTATAACATAGGGAATGTAACCGAAGAAAATAACTTTCAAGGAGACTATTCGCACCTGCCTAAATTGAAAACGGGGCAGTCCTTAGATTTATTTTTTGGGATAAGAGTAAACAGGTTAGCCAACATAAATGAAAAAATACAATTAGTATTTAACACAGACGATGGAAGTATAAAGAAATCTGATTGTTATGGCGAAATACAATTCCCTATAAAATTAGATGATGTAACCGAGCCGGAGCCTGTAGAGCTTGAGCCGGAGCCGCCTAAGTTATACTGCGATGGAATTAGTGAATATTTACCAATTGATGAAGACGGAAGGATTCATGCGGTTCAAGTATTCACGGTAGGCTGGAGTAGCGGAAGCTTTCCTCAGGGAAAAAACTGGGTAGGAGGCCCTGATGGCTCTGGGTGCAGCTTAGAGCAAATACCTGATAGCAGGGGGACGTTTGGGGCTGGAATACCGTTTGGGATAGATGATGCGCGCGGCGATCAATCAGCTCACCCGCCCGGAATTAATTATAAATATCCAGGTTACGGAAATGTATCCGTGAAGTCTTCTTATGTAATTTTAAAAGATGATGATGTCCATGAAGTGCCATCTCCATATTCTCAAAAATTAGGAAACAATACCATAGGAATACCTTCAGTTACATCGTTTATGGATGGACTTGGAGGTTTTGGGTTGGTTCATAGAGTCGGGTCCGGAGTTGATTTTGGCACAATGATTGTTCCTCCCGGATGGCGGGTTGATGTTTATAATCACACAAACTATGGATGCGTCAATCAGTTTTCTGGAATTAAGGGTCCCTTTATATTTTATAATCCTAGGGCCAATCTCTCTCCGAGCCCTGGCGCTGTGCCTAGTAGCATAAAACAACTATATGGCGAAATGGATTGCCCCATATGGGATGCGATGGCGAATATTAAAAGTATACCGGTTTATGGCCTAGGGAATAGTAACTGTTATAGTGATGCAATAAGCACCGGCTCTTTGTATGCGTGGCAATATTATGGCGGTGCTTACGCGAATGGGCGAGACGGTAGAGAAAATGCGGGTGGGTATTCATTCAAGCTTACAAAAATACCCATAGATGATAGATCGGGAAGCTATACACAGAGGGGGCCCAAGAGGTTTCAATCTCGAAGCGCTAGTAATTAATATGGCATTTATAACTCAAGATTCTGGAATTTGCCTGTCCGAAGAAGGTACTAGTAATTTTTCTGCATGCGGACCAATAATAAGAGAAAAAGACGACGCCTTTGTTTTTACGGAGAGCGAATTAAAGATATACACAGACAATAGTTGCTCTGACACTACAACTAAATTTGATTGTAATTTTAAAAGAACAATAGTGGATTCTGGCAGATTTGTAAGGATTACAAATACATGCACTCTTCCAATAGAGATAACCGGTTTTGTTAATAGTGATCCTGTTAGGTTTTCCTTGTTTGAGTACCCTAAATACAGGAATCAAGGCTCTATGTATACTGCAGATAATACAGAAGAGTTGCCGATCACTCTAAATCCGACCGATTCCTTTAAGATTCCAACATTTTTTCATCCATTAATAAAAGAATTAGAGAGCGGGAATGCTGGAATAATTCAAGATGTACACAATCAAGAATTACCAGTAGATGTATTCGGGGCAAGAGTAAGCATATATCCGGGGTTTCCCATATCAAATTGCTCTACTGATGAAAATGACTGCGATGCATACTTTACACTGACAGGAAGCTTTCTTTGCGAAGATCCTGGAGATAGGGAGTGGATGGAGAATCGGGATAATTTCATACCAGCAGACTTGAGTGACTTTAACCCAGACATTGAGAATGATGTTTGTATAAATAAAACTCCACCAGCCCAATTTAATACAGATGGATGGGGTGATGATTTGGAGTTTATGCAAAAACTAGATGTTTCTATATTGTCATACTCTGACGTGATAACTAACGGGGGGAAGAATATTGCTGAATTATATGGGCATATTGGAATGTCTGGTGCTCTTGGGGGTATGCGCAAGATGATACAGGGCAAAAATAATGTAAACGAATTAATAAACGGATCCCTGTCGGACGAGGAATTTATATATACTTATGATGATCAAGGTTATTCTATGATAGTAGAATATGACAGCTCGAAAAATACAACTTTAACTATAGATGGAAATGATTTTACTGGGTTATTTTATAATGTAGAGGGTAGTTTGGATGCAAGAAACCAAACCGTATTTATAAATAGTAGCCAGGAAACAATTATATCAATATTTGCTGCTGACGAGGGGGACTATGATACTACAGATTTTTGTGATTCAATTGACATAGAGCCCGCAAATCCAGAGCCTGAACCAGAGCCTGAACCAGAACCGGAGCCTGAACCAGAGCCTGAACCGGAGCCTGAACCAGAGCCTGAACCAGAGCCTGATATTAATGCCATAGGGAGCGGATATAAGGCTATATATTCTCAGTTATTTATAAAAATAAATAATGGTGATTTTAATAATGATGGTACCCAAACATTAACCTGGCTAGATGGACAGTTGGCAGCTTGGAGGACTTTATATAACGCAACCCTTATTGCTCATTTTGGTGGAAGCCCGTCAACTTTTGAAGGATTCTGGAAACAGGGTATAGCTATAGCTATGATTCACGGCCCTGCAATACATGGTATGCACATAGATCCGTTTATACTTTCTATGACTAACGATTTTGGCGGTGGAGCTAATCTGATATTATAATAAACAAGATGGAATTTAATGAAATAAATATTTCTTCAAGCAATAATCAAAACGATTATTTATCTTTTAGTATAGCTATGGATGCTGCGACTAACTCTGAAATTAATTTATTTAATATTGGAGGTACTGGCATACTGCAGTATACAACAAAGTCTGATTATATTTTTGAGCTAAGTAGGCATAGGTCTTTTACTAACGAGTCGAAGCCGTTAAGTACAACAGAGTTAGATATGGTCGGATATCCTGATGGGCTTGCATGGGTGCCTGGCGAGCATGTATCAATGTTGTCTCAAGAAAGTACTGTAACAAATAAGCTGCCAATCACTCAAGATGTTACCCTTCTAAGCGAAGATGAATATCATAAAGGAGAGTTCTTGATACTTGACGACTATTATAATATATCTTGGCCGGCAGAGGGAGATTGGTTTCCTGTAGAATTAACAAGCATAGAAGATTCTAATAAGAGCTCCCCCCACTTAGAGATTAAAACAAACCAGCAAGGGTCATTAGGGAGAAGGAGTTATGCTGTCAGGTATTTAAAAGAAAGGTTTTCGCTGTCAGAAACACACGCTAATGTTCTATTGCTTTTTTCAAAAGAATTAATGGCTCTCGAGATATTCTCCCCAAAGCTTGAGGGGTCTTTATTTAAGTTTAACTTGAAAAGAAACTATCTCGAGGAAGATTTACTGGGAGTCGGCAGTATAAGGTTAGATGAAAAACCCGGGCTAATTTATGGGGGGCTGGTGGATAAAAACACCACACTAACTGAGTGGAACTCCATATTTGATGTTAATGGATCTGCAAATGCTGACTCAATATTCAGAGACGGATCAAATAGGGACGAAGTTTTTTATCAGCACCTAGAAGAATATATAAATAAAAATTGGTATGGCAAATTAAAAAGAAATCTATGGGGAGATGCAATAGAGGATGAATCAGTAGAACTAACAACAAGGGATCCTAAAATATTAAAAGATAATATATTATATTGTTTTTATTATTTTGGTGCATCAGATGATGTTAAAAATTTAGGATTATTTTCTTATAAAGATTTCTCTACAACATTATTAGATACTGTTATAAACTGGCATATAGGATTGGGCTCAAAAAGTAGATACTCAAGTGAGCACAGAGCTCTGTCAACGGAATTGGCATATTTGCCGGCAGTAAAAAAGCAGCAACAAATTAGTAGAGTTGTTGGGTTATCGCCAAGATCATCGTATGCATACGATGTTGAATATAATAAGATCGAGGGAAGTAATAGAAATGCAGGTTATGAATATAGTATTACTTTCGTAGACAGTCCTGGTGGGTCCGAAGCATCATATCCAGAGCCTCTATATAAAGAAGGGCAAGAGGTAATACTCTTATTGTATCCGCAAAACAATTTCTTCTTAAGCTCTATAACTGCAGTTGACTTGCAAGGTAACCCAGTAGAGATTGTTGATAATAAAATTATCATGCCTGCTAGCAATGTAATTGTGACAGCGATATATGATGAGGTTAGTGATAGGCTTATTAATTTTATAGGTGGTTGGACTTACGATCAATCAACCACGACACAGCAAATGTGGCAGAATGGAAACCTTTTAGTTGAGGAAACGGATAGAGATAAAAATATAGTTATTGGAACTAATGCAAGAATGAAGATAGCTGAGGTTGCTTTTAATCAGTCGTCTGTGATCGGGGAGATTGTTGTAATTGATGAAAATGTAAGCAATGCAAACAGGCAAAAAATAGAAGGATACCTGGCCCATAAATGGTCCATGCAACAATTCCTGCCCGAGTCTCATCCGTATAAATCTTCAGGTGTTATCGGTTGGAGGCCATCGGATATAGGTAGCCCCCTAGTTGGGTGGTATAATGAAACTTCAATAGTTGAATCTAATGGAGAAGTAATTGAATGGACCGATAAAACATCATCTGGCGCGAGCTTTTATGTGCCAGCTGGAGTAGATAGCCCAATTTATTCAGAGCTTCACGGACTGCCGGCAATTAGGTTTGATGGTGCAGAGACCCCAGAGAGTGATTATATGCAGACAGTTAGTGGGGGATCTCCATTTTTAGCCGGAGGTAATACACAGAGGCAATTAAGTGGATTATCTTGTTTTGTAGCTTTTAAGTATTTACCAGATTTAGATGGTTTTAGTCCGTGCGGAAGAGCATCCCTATGGGGTCATAGCAATATGTCATTAAACGTTCATGCTCCATGGGTTAGCGGTAATGGTTTGTGGGATATAGATGCCGGTATTAATAGGTCGCGAATAGCAGCTAAATGGATGGATTGTGTTTTTAATATATCTTTTGTTGCAACAGAGCAAGAAATACTATCAACAGAACCAACCAATCCTTCGGGTGAGGTTGTGATAGCATATGGATCAGATACTTCGAACCTATATGTATATTATGAAGGTATATGGTATATTTATGAAAACATAGATCAGGGCCCTTTTAATATTAACTTTCAAGCAACTGAGGCAGAAATATTAGCAACAGAACCAACTAACCCTTCGGGGGAGGCTACCGTGGCATACGGAACTGATACGGCTAATTTATATATATACTATGATGGAACTTGGTATATTGTTGATAGTAACTAATATTCTTTAAGTGTATCATTAAGATAATGAGCTATACAACAATAAAAACATGTGCATCTTCTAATATGCCGACCAATGCAAGTGTCGGGGATATTTTTTTTGATACAGAGACGAAAAGCTTACTGATTAAAGAGGAAACTGGATGGAGGGTAGCTCAATACGATTTAACTCATAATATAGCTGAAAATAGCCTTTCCGTTCAATGGTTTGAAAAAGAACAAGACGGTGACCTGGTATTAAGAACCGCCTCGATAGACTCTCAAGGCCCAGCAATAGAGTTGTGGGAAGCTGTTAATTCTACGGATTATTCACCAAGAGAATCAGATTACGAAACAGAGGAGTCTGGCATACAATACTTTGAAGATATTAATGGAGATATTTCTCCTAGAGATAATCCGATATAATTTGATTTAAATGTGTAGTTATAATTAATGAAATATATTAGAGGACAAATATGACAACAAGAAATTTAGTACCAAGAGGAGACGGAGAAGGGGGAATAGGTAAGCCTGGTTTGCATTGGGGGTATGCCGGCTTTAAAACGGGGAACTTTGAAGAAGTTAATGTTGATGGAAATCAGGTGTTAACTGGATATGTGGTAACACAATCTGATGTGACTGGACATGAGGCAGCCCTTACGATTAGCGAAAGCCAGATATCAGACCTTGGATCTTATATCACAGACTATACAGTTACTGAATCCGATGTGACTGGACATCAAGCTGCATTAAGTATAACCACCTCTCAGATTTCTGATTTTAATAGTAGCCACAACTACCAACCAATAGAGCAAGATGGATCCATTATTGTAGAGGGGGGTATAAATTTTTCGGGACACATGTTACCAGCTACAAATGCAGACTTTGACATCGGTTCAGCAGATAAGAAAATTCGACACCTATTTCTTAGTGATAATTCATTAAAAATTGGAGAAAACATAAGTATATCGGCAGAAGGAGATGTATTAAATTTACCAAGTGGTATCAAAATTGGTCAATCCAGCGTGGATTCAGATAACCAGGGTAGACTTGTAGTTTCTGAAGCTGGGTTCTTGGTTGGTCAAGCTGCGGTTAAACCAGACCCAAATAACCCGGAATCTTTATATTTTGAATCTATACCTCAAGCCCAAGATGACGAAGGAAATGTAGTTACAATTTTAACCGCAGATAAATTAGGCCTGGGGACAGCTTCGGTGCTAACAGGTATAGACCAAGATATAAAATTTAAGTTATTAACGGATCAAGAAAGGTTTGTTGTTGGTACGACAGGTCAGGGTGATTTGCCATCTGGTTGGTATAGATTTAATGATTTTAAAGTTAAAGGCGCTACTGATATTGGCGCGCACCCAATTAATCCAGTTGATACTAGGATTTATTCTGATGAAAGTTCTTTTATTTTATTTACAACTGATACAGCTGGCAATAGGGTGGCTCACCTTGTAGGGGGAGAAGAAGAAGTTAATGCTAACAATGCTATTGCTTTAGGTATTGCTGTTAAAGTTGATGACGGCGACAGCCCTTCAGATATCGAGTTCGTACATACAGATGGAGAATCTTACTCTGTTATTAATGGTGACAGTGATTCGCTTGGAACGAATGGTCTTCCAATTAGGCAGGGATTTCAAAACCCATCAATAGGATCAAACCCCAGTCCTTTATTAATTGACGGAGGTTATTTCTAATTATGGCGACAGTATATTTAAAGCAATCTAGTAATACCGATACATACGGAGGCCTTCCTTCCATTCCATCTTTTGGTGGAGAGTGGGATGGCTCTGATGTGGGCGGAAGAAACCCTGACTGGCTAACTGGCATGAGGGTTTCGTATAATGGTAAAATATACGAAGCTTTAACAAATCATGATGGGGATGTAAATTCTCCACCAAACACAAATACTACTGACTGGAGGGAGGTTTCAGGAACCTTAGACGACCCATATAAGGCGACTGATTTAATTCAAAGTAATTTTTTGCTGGATAGTTTAACGGATGGTGATGAGGTCATTCTTACTGATGGTTTATATGATTATCTTCCTTTTAGTTCGACGGTTTATCCACAAAACGGAAGACCTACATTAAGGGCCCTGAATGATTATGAAGCAATAATTGGTCAATCGGCCTTTAAGCCAGCAAATATTTTATGCGTTGGATTAGATGTAAGAAGTCCTGGGATTAGTGGTTATAGCAATTACCCTGATGGAGGTAGAGTTGGTTTTAATTATAATCGATGTATTTTATCTATCGGTGGTGGTTATTGGTGGCCGCCCGCTAATTCTGTAGTTAGTAATTGTTTAATTAAACAAACCCTACCTACTTACGGTATGTTTTATGCAGCTTTTGGGCAAGCTACCAATTCAGCGAGTACAGACAAAGCTATTCAAATGCTAAACAACACGGTTATTTTAACATCAACTACAGCTCAACCATTGCTTAGCAGTTTAATTAATCAGGGTTTAATGAATCCTGTTTTTAAAAATAATATATTTTATATTAAAAGCCATGCAGGCTCGACATCACTTGCTTCGAGCAGTGGCTTTTACAAAGGAACATGGGAAAATAATGTATTTTTTGATGCCTCTGGTCAGGTTGTCAATAACACAGGTAATCTTATAAATATTGAACCTTCTTTCGTTAACCCATTAGGTTCTTCATTTAGAGATTTCCAACTTCGCCCTTCCTCCTCATTGATCGGAGGGATTACAACCGTCAATCCATTAAACGAAAAATACCCAGATGGTTTATGGGTAGATTCTGCGCACACAGAAATCAATGCATCTTATTCTTTCTCTCTTGATGCTGGGGATGGTAGCAATTATACTTTTAGCGGAGACGCTACAGGAACAGACCCGTCAATCAATGCAAACATCAGGGACACCTTGGTATTCACTAACACTACTGGTGGGCACGCTCTTGCAATTTACAACAGCCAAGGGATTCAGGTAGCCTCTGAAGCGAGCGGGACAACTACTTTTTCGCCCAAATATCCAGATACATACTATTATCAATGCACTGTACCTGGCCACGAAAATATGAGGGGCAATATAACTGTTTCAATGGGTACACTTGGTACAGAATCTAATCCATTTTCGAATTACCAGAGCGCTATTGATGCTAGGGCATATACTGGTTCTTGTGATATTTTATTCAAAGCAGGTGACCACCCAATGAATGGCGGACAAGGTCCGAATGGAATGGCTTTTGAGTCCAGCTATCCAAATGGTATTCGATTTGTAGGGTCTAGTGCAAAATCCACAAGGCTTGTAAGTCTAGATAACATTAATGCATGGCCAATGCTTTATAATAATCCTGCCAACACAGATACAAACGCAACAATTAGTGGCTCTGATTTTTATTTCATAAATATTGGCATACATATTAACAATACAACTAGTTATGTTAATAGGGGTATTTTAGGTGGTTTTCGAAACCTTACTTTGAGGGGATGCATATTTTCTGCTACATCAACTGCTAATATTGGTGGGGCATTGATTATATCCCCATCCGAATGGTTTGATGCAAAGGGTTGTATTTTCAACATTCCTCTTCAAAAAAGTCCAGGTGGTGACATGCAGTGGATTGGCCATAGTTATGGTATCATCAGGTATAGAATAGAAAGCTGTGCATTTTTTAATTTATCTGGATATCGCAGGCCAACATATGAGAATAATACATTCTTTGGTCAAACCATGGATGCCAATTCTTATTTTAAAAACAGTATTGTATACACAGATATAGCAGCATTAAATCAAGTTATTGCCTCTGGTGGTCAGACTCAAACAGGAATTTGGGCCACAAATTGGACTGATAATATATATTACAATAGTGCCGCAGATTTTATTCATACACCAAATGTTGATAGTGGCAGTTGTATCGTAGCAGATCCATTATTTGTTGACTTAACTACAGAAAATGAAGATTTTAGGTTGCGGCCAGACTCGCCATGTATTGGTGGAATTTTCAAAAGTAAATACCCAGCCGATACAATTTGGGTGCAATCAGGAACTGGCGCTGGCGCGGGAACTGAAGGTAATCCATTTTACTGGAACGAATACTCTGAAGCTTTTCTTGCTGCGGCACAAAGCTCTAGCAATCAAATAGTCTTTAAAGATGGCCAATATGTATGGACTAGTGCCATTTTGCAAGATGATAATGTGGGCAATAATATTACCATGATAGCAGAAAACACCCATCAAGCTATTTTTACAGATAACGGGTGGAGAATCAATTCTGCTGGGAAAAATCCAACTCTTCGCCTTAAAGGGATACAACTTATAGCAGTAGACCATTTTACTTTAGGTGGAGAGTGCCACTATGTTTTTGATTCTTGCCATGTCTTATCCCATAAGTATATTGGATCTCTTTCGGTTACAGCCAAAGGTTCTATATTTGAAATTCCAGCAGGAGTAGCAACTTATTCATTCAATGTCGGTGAAACTGCTTATACTGATATAAAAAACTCCATATTCGCTGACCACAATGATCGCCAATCAGCTCATAATTACTTAACTCAAGGTATTAATGGTGTGTTCAAGAATTGCATTTTTTATAGTAAATATCCTAGAACCAACTGCATATCAACTAGCAGTGCGGTTTTAGAAAACTGTGCGTCAGAAAATATTACTAACCCTGAAGACGGTGTGGTATTTAACGAAAACCTAGGCTTCTTAGATATAGACAATAAAAACTATAAGTTAAGACCTAGTTCTGTATTGATAAGCAGAGGGAAGTGATATATTGGTCATGAGTAGGCTTCTGGCGTGTACATCCGAAACTAGACCACTTGAACCATTAATTGGGGACACGTGGCTAGAGACTGATACTGGATCTATCATAGTATATGGACCAATTGGTTGGAGTGTTTATTCGCTTGGGTTTACAACATCCCCGGAAGAGTTAGAAAATAATGAGTCTAATATACAGGTTTATAAAGTAAATATAAACAGTAATGAAGGCTCCGTAATTGGAGGGGGTCAATATGCCGCCGCCGGAAATGTTGTGGCATTATCTGCAACTCCAAACTCTGGATATTTGTTTGATGGATGGACAGTGGTTTCTGGGGGAGTGACAATAATTAATAACTCATTTACAATGCCTGAGGGCAGTGTGTCGATTACCGCAAACTACTCTATAGATGCAAGCGGTCCACTTGGAGACAGTGATGGTGATGGAGTGATTAATCAGAACGACAACTTTCCAGACAATGAGAACCGTGCAAGTGGAACCGATACAGATGGTGATGGTATAGACGACGAGTTCGATACCGACAACACAGATGGACCGCTTGCAGACAGTGATGGTGATGGAGTCGCAAATCAGGACGACAACTTTCCAGACAATGAGAACCGTGCAAGTGGAACCGATACAGATGGTGATGGTATAGACAACGAGTTCGATACCGACAACACAGATGGACCGCTTGCAGACAGTGATGGTGATGGAGTCGCAAATCAGGACGACAACTTTCCAGACAATGAGAACCGTGCAAGTGGAACCGATACAGATGGTGATGG
>Ga0206130_10000630_pt1 | contig 57362 bp, 54 predicted proteins | sample Helgoland_Spring_9_FD_148637 | JGI IMG/M metagenome (GOLD analysis project Ga0206130, IMG submission 148637) | Pelagic subsurface seawater microbial communities from Kabeltonne, Helgoland, North Sea - Helgoland_Spring_Bloom_20160512_1 | ecosystem: Environmental > Aquatic > Marine > Epipelagic ... | reverse complement strand
CTACGAGCCCGGCATTCACTACAGCCAGTGTCAAATGCAGTCGGGCACTACCGGCATCAATACCATCCGCGCCTATAACCCGATCAAACAGAGTATGGATCATGATCCCGAAGGGCAGTTCATCCGTAAATGGATCCCAGAACTCGCCGATTATTCGGCTCAAAGCATTCATCAGCCATGGGTACTGCCGCATAAACTAAATGGCTACCCACTGCCGATCGTCGATGAAAAGCTTGCGCGTAAACAAGCCATGCAGCGAATTTACGCACTTCGGCGCGGCGACGGTTTTTTCAATGAGGCACAAGCCATCGTCAAGCAACACGGCAGTCGCAAAACAGTGCGAGGCCATTCGAAAGCTGCAAAATCTGCCAGCGCTCAAACAGAACTCGATTTCAACGATTAAGCATCTCGCTCAATACTAGGCTAGCAATGCTGCTGCATCGAAACTGACCGCGTTCGATGAATTTCTATTCAGCCGCAATCCAAGCGACCCGCAGAGAAAAGGGCCCAGCTTGTTTATCTGCGAGCATCAGCGCCATGCGGCGAATGTCTTTAGCATTAAAGGTATAACCCGAGAGCTGGCGGCCTCGCCAACTTTGCTCTAGTTCGCTAAAAGGCACAAACACCTCGATCCACTCACCTGCGGTAGTTTGGAAATCCGCCGCAAAATTAACCGCCCACCCCTCACGAAAGAGTGCGTCACTGTGTAAGCGCAGCTGATAAGTTCGGCCATCACCCAGCACTCTCAGACGAACACCTTCGGCATCCGAAAGATCGAAATTGCCACGGGTGTATACTGAAGAAAAGCCACCATTGTTCTCCAGCGAAAGAGTACCACTGAAGCGCATCCCATCGTCACCGATCGTCGCACTGCCAGCAGAGCGGCCGCCCATAACGCCATCGTTGCTGCTCAGCCAGGGCTCGTCAGCGTGTTCACCAGTAAATTCAAAAAGTGTGTTCATCTCTGCTGTCATCTGTGGTTTTGCCAAGAGCGATGCCGCGCACACACAGCTGGCGATCATACTGACGAATAATACCGAGGTCCTTTTCATACCTGCAGAAATTGCTCAACTGTGTCACATACGCAAGAGTCTGGGTCAAAAAACCAACCATCCAGTGCTGCAAAAAAGCACACGATGAAGCATTCATTATTTTTTTTGTAGGGTGAATCGCGACTGCACGATAGATTGACATGCACACTCGAAAAAAAAATCTACAAGTCACGCAGCAGCCCAATGGCGATAGCCTTCAACTGACCTACGAACTAGGCACGGGGCGCAAGACCCACATTATCCCTAACAAGCAGCAAAACACAGAACCAGAGCCGCACGCAGCGGGCTCCTACCATGATCCGGAGCAACACGCCATCTATATGCAGCGAGTCGAAGCGATGCTCAGAACGACATCCTCAGGTATGCGCCCCAGCAATGACACCAACGCCTCCAGCTGATAAGCAAAGGACTTTGAGCATCGATTCGGCATCGACCCAACAGTCGATTACCAGCACACCGCCGAATCTCACTCAGAGCAGTTACTGTATTTGACTAAAACCTAGAGATCAGCCACATTTCGCTAATGGACACTATTCAACATCTATTACAACTGATCGCTGGCCTCGGAATTCTTAATGTCTGGCTCCTTCGTTACAATCAAGGCACCGCCTACCGCGGCGGAACAGCAGCGGATATGAAGGCCGAATTTGCCAATTATGGCCTGCCGAATTGGAGCGTTTACTTGATCGGCGGCTTGAAAATCACCGCTGCACTTGCCCTGATTCTAGGTGTATACTTTGAATCGCTGATTGTCCCGTTTGCTAGTCTGCTCGGGCTGCTCATGGTGGGCGCGCTATTAATGCACCTTAAGGTAAAGGATCCATTCAAAAAATCGATTCCTGCGCTAGTGATGCTAGCCTTGTGCATCGGCATCATCGTATTAGCTGCTTAAGGCTAGCGACTGAGGAATTCCAACGCCAGTCCTGCGTTGATCCACATATAGATAAACGAGGGTAAGCATTGCCCAATCGCATCTCGAATCCGTATACGCACACAGAAGCCAAGCAGCATCTGGACGCTAAGACCAATCGAAGCAATCAGCCCGATGGTGGGACTCACTAGCAAGCCAATTAAGAGGCCAGTCGCACCAAGCAGTTGCAAATATCCAGTGAGCAATCGAAACGGCGCTAAGCCATAGCGCTGAAACTCGACAACCATGTGGGCCGAGAAGACACAACTAGCTCCATAGCAGAAGAACGAGACAATCGACAGTAAACAGAAGAACGTGAACATAAGGTAATGATGAACCAATAAACTCTATTTGCTATGAATTGAAGAAGAATAGTTCGTTGGCAGCAACATTCGACAAGTATCGTGCGATTGTAGCGCACCTTACAGCGCGAAGCCATTGAAATAATCGGCGACAGTCAATCAAACCCAGCTGCTTCAAGCAGGGTAAAGGGAACAGCCGCCGAACAAGACCGATTTGCAGATCACTTACTCAGCGACTCGGCTTAGATCGCTCGCCAGTCTATTGGGAACCAGTGCCTTCGAGACTCGAAAGATAACACCATAAACCAAAGGCGCACAGATTAGCCAACCCACGATCGCGTGAGCAAAGGTCCACGCAAATTCGACAGTCGTGGTAGCGATGTCACTAAAGAAGCGTGTACTAAATTCAGCAAGACTGAGGCGAAAAGGTTTCGCTTGAAACAGCCACTCACCTAACCGTAGAAAGGGGAAAATGAGGGCAATTTTAACCGGGGCAATGATCCAGTTACAAACCTGCACCACTGGCTGATTCAGTCGAAAAAACGCCGCGCTAAAAGTATTCATTAAAGTCGAAAATCCCATGATCGGAAAAAGTCCAATCACCAACGCTGCTGCAATCGCATGACAACAGGCCTGTTGCCCAAGCCCTTGCTTTAGCTGTCCGACCACGACTAAATTTACCTTTTTAAACACACAATTTAATCGTCAGCTGTGAAAAAAACTTACTGAGATGAGACAAGAAGAGCGCCGCCGCAGTGGCGGACTGTGCTGCAAAGGAGCACGATTTAATGATTGATTGCGAAGAGCGCGGCCGCGTAGAGCGCATACAGAGGCAAGCACTTGAGGGCCAAGCTGCTCGCCTAAGGTCGCCGCGAAACAGGATGGACAAGCCAGAATAAGGCGTGCAGCTTCGCGCCACTCAGAAATGCGCACAGCATGTCGTTTGTCGGTAAAATCAAACAGGGAAGAATCAATGGATTGGGATACATGTAATCATAAGAAACTAAATCAGCGGCTATCAGAGGCTAAGCGCTGGAACGCGGGCGACCCGCAACCAAATACAAGCAAGGTAAAGAGAGGCAAAAAGGTGCAGCCCACCAAGCGCAAAAAAAAGGGCAGCGGCGGCTAAAATAACCGAGCTAGAGGCTAGCTATTGTCGACAAACACATCTTCTGCCGTCCAGGGTTGTCGATCGTAGCCAGCTGAGCGCACTTGCATGTGTTGCCCCGACACTGCGTGGAAGAAAAATGGGGTGCCCCACTGATCGACGAGCTGATTGCCGCGCAGTGCAGCGCAGCGAGGATCGATAAAGACGATTCGTTTGGGGTTTTTGCCGAGCAATTGCTGTGTAATTTCGGCATTTTCGCTGCCGACTGGATTTTCTTTATACGCATAGCGATAATTTGCGAAGAACTGTTCGACGGCATAGGTCGACCGCAAAGGATCCGCGCTTTGGTTGATCTGCATACTTGGTATCGAATGCTTATACATAATTAGCTCAACCCCTTGATAGTTGATTGACTCAGGGATGATTCGGTTCGGGCACCTCCACCACCCGCCGGACCTTGGATTAACCCTCAATAATTAAGTCACTTCAGCACTCGGCCACCATTCGCCATAATACCTGCACCTTCGCTTGCGCATAGAGGCATTTCATGTTGCATATTGCATCTTAATTAATGCATGACGATGAATCCAAATAAACCAACTGCTTGCCCATACTCCGCTCAAACAAGTCGTACTGATCAGCCAGAGATTACGGTTGAGACGCGCTGGTCCGCCGATGAACTCTGCAAACAACTCAAGCCATCGCTGTCGTGCGCAACGGCAATTGATTTGCAAAAAGATGCGCAGGGGGCCTGGCGCAATTCCGTGCGCTGCAGCGGTCGCGCACGTTGGCGTTCGCTGCGTGTGATCGATGCCAGGAGTGCCAATTCAGTCGAGGAGAGCTTCGATGCGCTGTTTGAGCATTTGAAACGTGCGGACGCAAATCGGAGCGCAGAATCATTCATCACAGTCTTCCCTGAATTTGATCCGGACCAAGCCGAGACTCGCATTTGGAACCACCAGCTCATTCGTTATGCAGGCTACCAAGCGAGCGATGGATCAGTGCTGGGCGATCCGATGAACATACATTTGACTCAAATCGCGATTGATCTCGGCTGGCAGCCCCCCCATCAGCGCAGCCGATTTGATATTTTGCCGATCATTTTGCAATTTCGCGGCAAGCTACATTTACGACCCATCCCAAAAGAGTACCTCGCCGAGGTCACGATCCGTCATCCCGAGCACCCAGCGATAGAGTCCTTGGGGCTACGCTGGTATGCCGTCCCAGTGGTCTCCGACATGCTATTTGCATCCGAGCAAGCCATCTATTCAGCGGCTCCTTTCAGTGGCCATTACGTATCAACTGAGATCGCCGCTCGAAATCTTGCAGACCTAAAACGCTACAATCAATTACCACAGGTCGCCGCGGCGATCGGGCTCGACCCAAGCAAACACGCACAGTTTTGGATCGATCGCGCGCTGGTGGCATTGAATGAAGCCGTGCTCTGGTCATTTGAGCGCGCAGGGTATCGGATCGTGGATCACCATACAGTCACTTCAGAATTCGCTAATTTTTGTAAAAAAGAAGATCGAAACCAGCGCACAGTGCATGGCGATTGGCCTTGGCTCATCCCCCCGATGTCTAGCGCGTCGACCCCAATATTTTTTCGAAGTTTTGAACCAAAAATCGAACTGCCTAATTTTCTCTATCAAGAATTGCCTTGGAACACACCCAGCGGACAAGCCGCACTAGCGGCAAGCACCTAAGGTGGTGCCGATGATGGCATGCTACCGAGCGGGGTAGGCTTATCGTCACCCGCCTCGACAGCCCCCGCAGTCGGTCAAAAACATCGCAATCCTTAGCCCGGAGGAAATTAGAAGCAGCAGTTCGCAAAGAACTAAAAAAACGCGGGATCTAGCCCTGAGCTTAAAGTAACGTTCAGTATAATTTATCTAAACTAGTCTAAATTCAGACTTCCAAGGTCGGTGGCGAGTTGACACTTCGGCTCACCCAAAGACAGAAAAGCCCCCCCTAAGCATCACATACTTAGTGGCTTAAAAAATGGAATGAGGGAAGAGGTTGCCTGAGGCTGCGCCTCACAGCTGCGCAGCGACCTAGCGGTCGGGCCATCTCCAAACGCTGCGTGCTCCGGCGAACTCTAGGGAGAGTTCTCACCTGTTCATTATTTCAATAAAAAGCCCCCAGTCGTTTGACTGGGGGCTTCGAAAAATGGAGCGAGCGAAGAGGTTCGAACTCTCGACATCCACCTTGGCAAGGTGGTGCTCTACCAATTGAGCTACGCTCGCTTCTTTGGAAGAAGTCGCAGAGAATTATAAATTAGCGCCTGCTGTCAATGCGTTTTCAAATAAAATTACTCGCCGAGATCTAAATCCATCGTCAACTTGCGGCGCACCGTGTCAGGCAATGCGATGAGGTTGTTGTCACGCAGCGAAGCGGCGAGATCGTCGTTCAGCAAGACACGAAGGACTTTCTGCGCTAGCGCCTCATCGCGCTGGTTATACACGATATAGAAAGCCAAGCGAATCGGGTAGTCGCCATAATGCACATTATCGTCCGTAGGACTAAATGCGGGGCCATCAACCTCACTAGAGATCATCAATGCTTTGACTTTTTTACTCTTCGGCACACGTGGCAAAATCGCGATCGACGCGGCATCAGACAACAGTGAGCCCTCAAGCTCGGAATCTTTCACCGAAGCCACAGTCGTCTTCATTTGCCCACCGCGGAGGACAGAGAATTTAAATAACTCGAGGGATATACTTTTATCATTTTGCCCAGCTAATGTTTTAATCGAACGACTGCCCCAACCAGAGAGACCTAAGTCGCCCCATGTGGTGTAGTTAGATTCCTCATTCGCGCCGAAAATACCACCGAGGCTGGCTAAACTGATCTCATTGATCGGATTACTTTGATTGACCGCAATCACAGCAACATCATATGCGAAAGGAAAAACCCGAAACTCGTCACGCGGCACATCAGTATCTTCCGGTACCGCGATAATCGCTAGATCGATTTCATCTGAGCGCAAACGCTCCAACGCGGGCAAACTACCAATGCTATCGACCTTGAATTCTATCGAATGCTCCTCTCCACTGGCTTGAAGTGGCTCAGTGATAAAGTCTGCCAAGAGATCGGAAGCAGCAATACGGACTTGTCTGGCACTAGCGGGCGCCACCACAGCGGCAGCCAAGATAAAAAGCAGGAGGCGTGAAATCATAAATAAAGTGGGCTTCTAGGGTATAAAATGAGACAAATGTAATCTGATATATGAGCCGCCACTGGGAGCAGAGTCAAACTCTAAGCTGACTGACAGTTGGCTACTAATTGAATCGCAAGTGTGCGGCAGGTTTTGGGTAGCGAAGCGGCCATCCACTGCCTATTTCCCAACGTCCAACTCTGGCCACTGGATGAGCTTGCGATGCAAGGTTCGGCGACTAATCCCCATCAACTCGGCCGCCTGGGTACGATTGCCACTGGCTTTGATCAGCGCGTTGCGCAACAAACGCTTCTCATTCTCTTCCTTGCTCAAAGTCGAACTAGAGACCACTGACTCTAGCAACCGTGCGTCGCCCTCCTGCAGCTGATACTTGGGATCGAGATCATACTCCGTTACTTCGCTGCCCCGCTTGAGCACGACGTTATTTTCACAAAAATTACGCAACTCACGAATATTCCCGGGCCAGCGATACGCGCGAAGCACTTCAAGTGCACCGACTGTCAAACGAACCGGTGCCACCCCGTTTTCTTCGCTAAACTCCGTTATATAATGATTGAGCAAGATAATCATATCTTCCTGCCGGTGACGCAGCGCTGGCAAATGAATCGTCACGACATTGAGCCGATAAAGCAGATCTTCGCGAAACTCGCCGCTCTTCGACATCTCGGTCAGATTACGATTGGTCGCGCAAACCAAGCGCACATCGACTTTAACCGGGGTGGAACTGCCCAAGCGCTCAAAGCTGCGTGTTTCTAGGAAGCGCAGCAATTTCACCTGTGTGGACGCATCGATCTCGCCGATTTCATCCAAAAACAAGGTGCCGCCGTCTGCCGCTTCGAAGCGCCCAATGCGCCGTTCGGTCGCGCCAGTAAACGCACCTTTCTCATGCCCAAACAGTTCGCTCTCGAGCAAATTTGCAGCCAAGGCCGCGCAATGTACTGGCACGAAGGGCTTACGCGCACGGGTACTGTTCTGGTGAATCGCCTGCGCAATCAGTTCCTTGCCTGTGCCTGTCTCACCTTCGAGCAGAACAGTCGCCCTCGACGGCGCCACGAGTTTGACCTTATCCAACACATCGGTGAGCCCAGACGAATTACCGATGATCCCACCAAAACTGTATTTCTTATCTAAGCGCTCATGCAGCACCACATTCTCCGCCTCCATCGTGCGCGACTGCAGTGCTCGCTTAATAATAATCTCAAGCTTCTCCAAGCTCACTGGCTTAATCAAAAAGTCAAACGCCCCGCGACGCATCGCTTCGACTGCGGTTTCCACATTGCCATAAGCGGTCATCATGATGCAGATCGGGCGATTCGGCAGTTTAATCGCGCGATCGATCACTGTCAGGCCGGACTTCCCCGCCATTCGTAAGTCGGTCAAAATCACGTCAAACGTCTCAGCTTCCATCAAATTAAATGCCTCCTCCGCTCCAGAAGCCATATAGACCTCGTAGTCCTCTTCCAAAGCTAGGCTCAGGCCCTCACGGGTGTTTTTCTCATCATCTACAATTAAGATTGTTGCGGGCATGTGAGACAATAAGGCACAACTCATGTTAAAATGCAATTTCTCAATCTTTTTCTATGAAACCTCTTGCACGATAGATTGTCATTGATCTCCTGCCGTTTGACGTTTTTCCATTTTTACAACTATGAGTACACAACCCGCGACTACCACCCCCCCCTCCAACGAAGCCCTCGAAGCCGCGACTGCGTGGATCCCCACATTGCGCCAAGAGATCGGCCGCGTCATTGTTGGCCAACGCTATTTAGTCGACCGTCTACTAGTCGGCTTGCTCGCCAACGGACACGTGCTGCTCGAAGGCGTACCAGGCCTGGCTAAGACCTTGAGCATTCGCACCTTGGCGACTGCTACCGATGCCGACTTTAAGCGCATCCAATTCACCCCTGATCTATTGCCTGCCGACGTCATCGGCACCCTAATATACAGCCCAAAGGATAGCACCTTTCATACGCGTAAGGGTCCCATCTTCGCCAATCTTGTGCTGGCCGACGAAATTAACCGTGCGCCTGCCAAGGTACAGAGTGCGCTGCTCGAAGCAATGCAGGAGCATCAAGTGACGATCGGCGACACCACATACCCCCTGCCGGAGCCATTCCTAGTGCTCGCCACCGAGAACCCGATCGACCAAGAAGGCACCTACCCATTGCCCGAAGCGCAGGTTGACCGCTTTATGCTTAAGCTCAAGGTCGGCTATCCGAGCAAGGCCGAAGAGCGCGAAATCCTCGACCGCATGGCTTCGACCGACCCGAATCTAAGCGTTGATGCAGTCACCACGCTGGATGACATTCGTGAGGCGCGTAAGTACGTCAACGACGTGTTCGTCGATCCCAAGATCCGCGACTACATCGTCGATCTGATCCTCGCCACACGTAATCCAGAAGATTTTAACCTCAAGCTCGGTCAGTACATCCAGTTCGGAGCCAGCCCGCGCGCCACCATCAGCCTCACCCTCGCCGCCAAGGCATGGGCGCTGATGCAAGGTCGCTCCTACGTGATCCCGCAAGACATCAAGGAGATCGGCATGGATGTGCTGCGTCACCGCGTGATCCCCAGCTATGAGGCTGAAGCCGAAGAGATCACCAGCGAAGATTTGGTCGCATCGATTTTCGACGCCGTGCCAGTGCCTTAAAAACAATTAGGAATTAGGATTTTCCCACTGTTCTACTTTCCGACTTTTCCACTTTCCTACTTTTCAAAAAAAAGTGACTCCGGCAGATATTATTAAAAAAGTTCGTCGCCTCGAGATACGGGCGCGTCACCTAGTGACGGATTCCGTGACCGGCGCTTACCACAGCTCGTTCAAGGGCCGTGGCATGGACTTTGAGGAGGTGCGCGAATATGAAATCGGCGACGACGTGCGCACGATTGACTGGAATGTTAGCGCCAAAATGGATCGCCCCTTTGTCAAAGTCTTCCGCGAAGAGCGCGAAATGACGCTGATGCTGTTAATCGATTTAAGCGCATCGGGCATCTTCGGCTCCGTCGAGCAAAGCAAGCGCGAGCGCGCCGCAGAGATCGCCAGTGTGCTGGCGTTTACCGCCACACAAAACAACGACAAAGTCGGCGTGCTACTTTACACCGACGAGGTCGAGCATTACATCCCACCCAAAAAAGGCCGCCGCCACATCCTCCGCTTGATCCGCGATATCTTATTCTTCGAGCCCAAAGGCCGGGGCACTTCGCACCAGGCCGCACTCGATTATCTCAATCGTGTGCAACGCCGCAAAACAGTCGTATTCCTAATTTCCGACTTTCTCGACGAATCGCAAGCCACTGGCATCTTCGACACCCTCGCGCTCAACAATCAACGCCACGACTTGATCAGCATTGCACTCAGCGACCCTCGCGAATGCGAGCTTCCACCAGTCGGCTTGATCACCCTTGAAGATGCCGAAACCGGCGAAATGGTCGAAGTCGATACCAGTAATAAACACACGCGCCAACGCTACACCACCCTAGCCCGTGAGCGCCAAAGCAACTTTAAAGCTCAAATGCGCAAGAAAGGGCTCGACTGGATCCAAGCCCACACCGACCAGCCCTATTTACCCGCACTGCGTAACCTCTTCGCCCGCCGCGCCAGCCGACACTAAACGGAAACACGGAAAACCTGAAACACGAAAAACTGACAACTAACAACCGACAACTAACAACTCCCCCCAATGTTTCTCGCACAACTACCCGCGCAATCACCGCAGCTGCCCGACCTCCCGCCAGGTCCGTCGCTTGATCGTGTGCGCGGCCCCATCGAAATCCCACCCTACGAGCCATGGCAAATCGGAGTGATGGTTACCCTCGCCGTGCTCGTATTAGGACTACTGATCTGGGGCATCGTTCGATTCCTTCGCACACGCAACAACCGCACACAAACTGAACTGCCGCACCTCACTGCCATCACTGAGTTAAACACTGCAGCCGAGCTCACCACGGAGGACGACGAACGTTTCGCCGTGCTCAGCTCGCTGGCGCTGCGCCGCTACTTTGAAACTGGCAAAGGTATCGCCGCGCTCGGCCGCACCTCGCGCGAATTCCTGCACGCATTGAATGGGCACCCGCAAATTAACCTCGAAGCACGCAGCTCACTCACTGAATTCCTAGAGCACTGCGACCGCGTCAAATTTGCCCAAGCTTCACTCACCGCAGCTGAACGGAGCGCACTCACCGAAAGTGCCACGGCCCTCATCGCCCAATTTGAACAAGCCGTCGAAGCCACACCACAGCAGGTCCAGCCACAATGAGCTTCTTTCAATTTCAGAATCCAGAATACTTCTTCCTGCTGCTGCTATTGCCGCTCATCGCCTGGTGGGCAGGACGCATGGGCCCTGAAGCTGCGATGCGTTTCTCCAGCATTCAACTCGTCAAAGCAGTCAGTCGCTCACGTCGCAGCCTCCCAGGGAAGTTTCTATTCGGCCTCCGCATCCTCGCACTCGCCGCATTAATTACCGCGCTGGCTCGGCCACAAATGGGCAAGATGAACGACACCACCGATGCGGATGGTATCGATATTGTGGTCACACTCGACCTCTCTGGTTCGATGCGTGCCCTCGATCTTTCCACCCGTAAAAACGTCGTCACACGTCTAGATGCGGCAAAAAAAGTGGTCCACGAATTTATTGATAAGCGCCCCTACGATCGTATTGCGCTGATCGCCTTTGCAGCAGATGCCTACGTCGTCAGCCCGCTCACACTCAACCACGACTGGTTAAAGAAAAACCTAGACCGCCTTGAGTTGGGCGAAATCGACGGTGGCGGCACCGCAATCGGCACTGCCCTCGGCGCCAGTGTTAATCGCCTACGCGACCATGAAGCCCGCAGTCACATAGTCATCCTATTGACTGATGGCGAAAACAACTCAGGCACCATCTCGCCGATTGGGGCAGCTGAAGCGGCCAAAAGTTACGGTGTTAAAGTGTACACCATCGCCACCGGAAAAAAAGGCCGCGTGCCGATTCCCGAGATGACGCGCGACAACCGTGTGCTTCGCGACAAAGACGGTAAGCCCGTGTATCGCGGACGTGCCGAAAACTCAAACTACGACGAAGCCGAACTGCGCGAAATTGCAGAGATGACTGGCGGCCTCTTTTTCCAAGCGACCGAAGATGGCGACCTCGAACGTATTTACGATGAGATCAGCGAACTCGAAACGACCACCATCGAGCTCCGCTCCTACGCCACTTTTACCGAATATTTCATTTGGCCAGCTGCCCTCGGGCTCGCCTTCCTTGCCCTAGAACAACTCTTGCGCAACACGCGCTATCGCCGACTGCCATGACCTTTGAAAATCAGCTCTGGCTCACGTTCACCCCGCTCATTGTATTGCTATTCGCGGGACTTTTCGCGTTTGGGTTGCGCCGCCGCGAAGCGTTGCTCAGCCGATTTGCAGCCGCACGACTACTCGATCAGCTCACCGAGAAAGCGAGCCAACAACGCACACTTCTCAAAGCGGGCCTCGTGCTCCTCGCCCTCGCACTAATCGGCGTCGCCCTCGCCCGGCCACAATACGGAGTGGACTGGATTGAGCGCAAAGCACGCGGCCTCGACATCGTCTTCGTGCTCGACAGCTCCAAGAGTATGCTCGCCACCGACCTGAGGCCAACTCGTTTAGATCGTGCTAAGCTCGCCATCATCGATCTGGTTAAACGCTTGGAGAGTGACCGCATCGGGCTAGTCGCGTTTGCTGGCAATGCCTTCCTACAAACCCCACCAACCCTCGACTATTCAGCCTTCCGCGAGAACTTGGATTCTATTGGCCAAACCAGTATTTCACGAGGCGGCAGTGATATTGGCCGAGCCATACGCGAAGCCGCCAAAGCCTTCCCAAAGGATAACAACTTCAAAGTAGTCATCCTGCTCACCGATGGCGAAGACCAAGAGCTACAGGCAATCGATACCGCGCGCGAAGTCGCCAAAGACGGCATCAAAATATACACCATCGGCATCGGCACCCCCGAAGGTGAGTATCTAAAAGTCCGCAACGCACAAGGCAGCGAAGAGTTCATCCGCGACTCCAGCGGTCAACCCGTACGCAGCCAACTCGACGAACGCACACTGCAAGAGATCGCACAACTTACAGGCGGGAGCTATAGCCGTCTAAGCGATCAGTCGCTCAACACACTTTACAACTCCGTGCTCGCCACACTCCCCCGCGAAGAGCGCGAGTCCGAATTACAAGAAGCCCGCATCGAGCGCTACCAATGGGCCCTATCCGCCGCCTGCATTCTCCTTGTATTGGAAATCTTCATACGCCGACGCAGCAAAGCCTCGATTCAACTGGCAGTCATCATCGCCACGACATCCCTGCTGCTACCGATACCCAGTGAAGCGCAGGAACTAGAACCAGCGACCGCACCGACCGAATCTTTAGAGCTACCATTACCGCCGACACAGGAGTCGCCCGAAGCAATCATTCACGAGCCGGAAACAGACCCGCGTGTGCTATACAATCAAGCGCATAGACAGCTTAAAGCCGGCGACTACGCCGAAGCCACACGCCTCTACGAGGCAGCGATCGAACTCAGCGAAGATGTCTCACTCGAACGTGATGCACTTTACAATATGGCGCACGCCATCAACCAAGTTGGCGAAACCGCGCTAGAGGCACAGGACTTCGAGGCTGCCATCGAAAGCTGGAAACAAGCCGAGGCCTTATTTAAATCCGCCAACGAAATTGATTCAAGCGACGCCATCAGCATCGAAGATGCCACCAGTATCGAAGCACGCCGCAACGCGCTCGAAGAATTCTTGAAGCAACAAGAACCTCAAGAGCAGGAGGGTCAAGAAGACAGCGAGGACTCCGAAGACGGCGAAGAGGAAGAACCTGAGGACGGCGAAGAAGGCGAAGATCAGGGCGAGCAGTCCGAAGAAGAATCTGGCGAAGAAGGCGACGAGTCCGAACAAGGCCAAGACGGTAACGAACAGTCTGACCAAGAAGGCGACGAGTCCGAGTCTTCCGAAGGCGAAGAATCAGACGAGCCAAGCGAAGGCGAAGACACCGAGTCCACTGGCGACCCAGCCGAAGACATGGAACAACAAGCCGAAGAGCAGGCCGCTAGCGAAGGTGAGGAAGCGACCGACGAAGAAAGCAGCGAGTCTCCGCAAGCTACTGAAGGCACTGACGGCGCAGAAGGCGACGCAGATGGCGAAATGATGCCCATGGAAGGCATGAGCATCTCCGAAGCCCAAGACCTACTCGACAGCCTACGTGGCTCCGAACAATTACTCCCATTTTCCGACCCATCCGACGAAACCCGCCAATCGAACAGCAACAGAGAACTCCGCGACTGGTAACGTCCATTTTTAGATACCTATGCAACTACGCAACGCATTCCTAATATTCGCCCTTTTTACGACCTCGGCACTGATTGCAGAGATTCGTGTCAGCGCACGCTTCGAACCTGCTCGCGTCGCCGTTGGCAGCACATCGCAATACATCGTTGAGATCGTCGAAACCGATGATAGCAAAAAGCCTGCAGCGGAGCGCATCACCTCGTTGCCGATTCCCTCCGATGGCGGACTCACCTTACGCAACGGCCGCACCTCGAACAGTCAATCGACTCGTATCACCAATGGCGTGAGCGAGTATAGTATTACGCAGCAACTCATCATCGAAGCGGTCTCCCAAACAGCTGGAAACTTCACCATCCCCGCTTACATTTTCGAATACAAAGGCGGCCGCTTACAAGCGCCAACCGCGACCCTCACGGTGGTCGAACGTTCAGCCGACGCAGCTCCGACGGTTGACGAACTGATCTTCTTGCAAGCCAATGCGCCTGAACAACTCTACGTCGGCCAGACCACATCGATCCTATTAAAATTGTACGTTTCAAGCAGTGTAACACTGCGCGGGCTCAATGCCTTCGAGCGGCGCGCCGACGGATTCACAGTGAGTGAACTGCCCGAACAATCCGTAGAAAGTGTCGAGATGTTCAACGGCCGTCGCTATCGCGTTTACAGCTGGCCGTTCACCATTACACCAATTAGTGCAGGCCCACAGGACCTCAACTTTCAATTCACTCTGGCAGCACAAATGCCTGACCAGCGAAATAACCAAGCCTCTCAATTTGGCGGTGGCATGTTTGACAACTTTTTTGGACGTTCCGAACGCTTCAATATTTACAGCCCTCCGACTCAAATCGACGTGCGCACGCTTCCCACGGAGGGAAAACCAGAGAGCTACTCAGGTGCCATAGGTCAATTTAACATGGAGCTTTCAGCCGACAGTGATTCGACACGAGTAGAGGAGCCGATCATGCTATCACTCAAGCTTAATGGCAGTGGTAATTTCGACCGTATCAAAGGCCCCGAGATGCCGCAAGCCAGAGGCTGGCGCAGCTATATGCCCGAATCCACTTTCGAGCCAAACGAATCACAGCCACTCAAAGGCATGAAGCGCTTCGACTATGTTTTTATCCCGGAGAAAGCAGGCAGCCTCAAACTCCCCGAAGTGAAATTCTCATACTTCGATCCGAGCGCAGAGAAATATGTCGAGCTCTCCGGCCCCGCGCTCACCGTCAAAGTCGCGCCGCCCAACCGCCCGGCGATCGCCACCACACCGACTGAGACCGACAACCAAGACTCCGCCCCCGCAATCAATCTGACCAAAACACTCAGCCCCGAAGAGCTGCTCATCACACTCGACTATCGGCCACGCAAGGGACGTCACATTGAAACAGATCTGCTTTCGAGCCCCTTTTTTAAAGGCCTCAACAGCGCCGCATTCGTCGTGCTCACCACCGCAGGTATTGTAATCTATCGGCGCAAGCGCCTGCATCAAAATGCAGACTACGCCCTCGCCCACAAAGCGAAGCAAGCGCTCAAGGCCGCAGTCAAAGAATCCCAAAGCAGCGATGCTGCGGTCTTCTACCGCAGCGCGCAATGCGCGATCCGGCTCGCGGCAACCGTGCGCACGAAGCGTAACCTACGCTCTGCTGACTTCGCTGAACTTGAAGTGTCATTCAAACAAAGCCAAGTGCCCAACGGGGTGATTGAACAAGCACGAAGCCTCTTCAACGAAGCCGACAACCAGCGTTTCTCAGGCCGCACTCACAGTGCCGACCTGCAACGCGCCCGCACTCAGCTCAACACCATCCTGAAAGCACTATGAGTTTCCATTCTTTCACTGTGGGTGTGCAGGGTGTCACAACGATTTCCGACGCCCCAGAACCCGAGGCGTCTGCGCTTGCGCAGGCCAATTCGAGTAGCTCCCTTGTCTTCCGGCCGCCGCAAGCGACGACGCCACGCGTCAACCTTCGCACCAACACTAAATTACTTTTCATAGCACGATGATTTCATTCATTCGAATCTCACTCTTTTATATCATAGCTACGGTCACAGCATTTGCTACGACGAGCGCCCCGGCGACGCCCTTTCAATCAGGCATTGAAGCGTATCAAAATGCTGAATACAAAACAGCCAAGGCTCAGTTCGTCGACGCACTGGAACTCGACGAAACCGCCGCCGCACGCCACAACCTAGGGCTCGCACATTTCCAACTCAATGCGCCAGCCGAAGCAGTCTGGCAGCTCGAACGTGCACAATTGCTCGAGCCATTCAACGCAGGCTACCGCTACAAGCTCGAAGCCGTCCGCCAAGAACTGGGACTCTTCGCAGGCTCAGCAAAATGGTATACGCTCGCCAGCGCAGCACTTCCAACTAAGACATGGCTTATCCTCGCAACCGTCAGCTTCTGGCTTCTGCTCGCCATATTGATACTCCCGTGCCTCAGCGACACGAAGGTCAGCATCGGTCTCAAAACACTACGCGTCATTAGTATCGCCGCACTGATTCTTTCAATACCATCGCTCTGGATCAACCAGCGTTTACTGCAAACAGGCACGATCATCACCGACCAAGCCACCAGCCTCCACGCCGCGCCAGCCTCCGCGGCTCCGCAAAGTGGCACCGCCCGCCCTGGCGAACGCGCCCGCATCTTAGATCAATACAAGCACTTCTACGAAATCGAAACTGAAGGCCAAGCCACCGGCTGGATCTCCAAAGACGCCTTCCGACCACTCGCGAATTAAGCGTAGGGGAGTAGAAATCGTGGCGTATCGCCCTCTAAACTCACACGAAATGAAATTCAAACGCCGCCCACTTCCGACCTTTAGGCCGAAGTTTGCAGACAAAGTGCGCTGGCGGATGGCGCGGGATCGCAACCTACTCTTCTTGACGATCCAAGATAAATACCGAGTGCGTGACTATGCCGCCAAGCGATCAGTCAAGACAGCAGAATTGCTCTATGTCACGCAAAACCCGCGAACGATCCCCTTCAAGACACTCCCCGACAGCTATTTCATCAAGGGTGCTCACGGCTGGGGCTGGAATATTCTATGCCTTCAAGGTAACTTTTATTATTTTAAGAACGGTATAGAGATCATCGATATCGACGGCACACTGAAGGACATATGCGCTGACAACAAACATCAGCTAACACAGGACGAAGTAATCGCACTGTGCACCGAATGGATGAGCAACAAACATCGTGCGAAGGAATGGGCCTATCAACACATCGAGCCCAACATCATTGTCGAAGCGCTGCTCACTCCACTGAATGACACAGAGCTCAAGGATTACCGAATGTATACCTTCCATGGTGTCGTCAGGGCCATTAACATCGGCTCAGCTCGCTTCCGCAGAGACGCATGCAATATCTTCTTTGACCGTGACTGGAACGAGTTCGAGCTGACGCGCTACCAAGAAGCACGACCGGAAAGCACCCCGTCACGTCCCAAACGCCTCGACGAGATGCTGGCTGTCGCAGAGCGGCTGGGTGCTGGCTTGGATTTTGCGCGTATCGACCTCTATGATACGACTGACGGTATCTTACTGGGAGAGATGACGATCTACCCCGAAGGAGGCGGAATAAACAGCCCAACAATTTGCCCCGCTTTCAATCATTGGCTCGGCAATCAATGGAAGCTTGGCTGGCGCAAAAGCTGCGAAGCCTTTCTACTGAGTTTGCGAAAACTCAGAGGGCGCAATAAAAAGAAGGCTGCTTAATCCACCCGTTGGCGCGCTACCCCAACCGCAAGGCAGGCTCGATACTGATCGCGTCGTTCCGCGTGCCTTCGGGGTCGGCGTAAGCAGCGAAGCCGATCATCGCGGCATTGTCGCCGGTGTGCTGCGACTCAGCGATCAAGCATGCCAGTCGATAACGTTTGGCCAGCTTCTGCATCGCGGCGCGGAGTGCTTTGTTATTTGATACACCGCCGGAAAGACCGAGGCTCTTATAGCTATCGACCTCCAAGATGTGCTTGGTCTTACCAAACAGTTGATCGATCACCGCGCTTTGATAGGACGCGCAAATATCAGGCAGCGCGGCTTCGAGTTCAGCATCGCCCATCTTCTCAATGCGATAGCGCAGGCTGGTTTTGAGTCCAGAAAAGCTAAAGCGCCGTTCGTTGCGCGGCGCAATCGACTTCGGAAAATCAAATGCCTTGGCATTCCCATTCGCGGCAATCTTTTCAACATGCGGTCCGCCAGGATAGGGCAAACCGAGAAGCTTGGCGCCTTTATCGAGCGCCTCGCCAGCGGCGTCGTCGACAGTCTCCGCTAATACGGTGAGCTGCTTGGCTTGGTTAATTTCAAATAGAATGGTGTTGCCGCCCGAGACCACAAGTCCGAGATGCGGCAGTAATCCGTCGAATGCTTTGGCAAAACCGTCGGGGTCTGCTTGGTGCAGCGTAATGAAAGGTGAATACGCATGACCACGCAGGTGATTAACGCCGCACAGCGGCAACTTCCAAGCGAGCGCGAGGCTCTTAGCAAATGCGATACCGAGCGCGAGACAACCGGCAAGACCAGGCCCCTGCGTGACGGCTATCCGAGTGATCTCCGACTGCCGCGCCAGTACATCGGATGCTTCCAGCAGCGGGAAGAAATTCTTCAAATGCTCACGGCTCGCGAGATCGGGCACCACCCCGCCGTATTCTTGATGCAAGCTGATCTGACTGTGTACCCACTCGCCTTCGACTCCCTTGGCGGGATCGAACAGTGCGAGCGCGGACTCATCGCAAGAACTTTCAATGGCTAAAATCATCTGTGGGGATTGAAAAGAAGAGTATGAAAAATGGGAAGCACTATAAGAAGGTGAATGAACTGAACATTTAAACCGCAGATTCACGCTGATGAACGCAGAAATCCTAATCCGCGTTCATCAGCGTGAATCTGTGGTTCTAAAATGCGTAACCTGAATGGAGCATGCCACTGTCACTCAAGGCAATCAGCGGCAGACCGATTTCACTGCCCCTCGGCAGCGACGTCTAAAACAGAGCCTAATTCGGTCGCACCAATTAGCCCGTCGAGTATCTGCTCTGCGACGAGTCGCTGCGAATCTTCAACCGGCGCAAATCCGAATGCCTTGGCAAAAGATGCATCGCTCATCTTACGCAGATGATGCTTTTGCAGCATGAGCATCATAGCTTCTTCCGCACTGCGCTCGACCGTGACATTTGGATAGACGCCGGTACCGTTGATCGCTTCACCGCTGGGCAATAAATAACGAGCACTGGTAAGTTTCAGCCCATCGCCATCAGGAAAAGAATAAACACTTTGCACCGAACCTTTGCCGTAAGATTTCTCTCCCACCAGCATTGCCCGGGCATGATCTCGCAACGCACCAGAAAAGATTTCGGAAGCGCTCGCGCTATCACCATCAATCAGAACGACCAACGGTTGATGGTTCGCATCCAGTGTTGCCTCGGCATAAAAGACCTCTTGCACGCCGCGACGCGATTGCACCGTGAGAACTGGTTGCCCCGCCTCTAGAAAAACTTCGGCCATCCGCACCGCGATATTAAGGCGACCGCCAGGATTGCCTCGCAGGTCGATAATCAAGCCCTGCATCCCTTCAGCTTTGAGACGATGAATCGCGGAAATCATTTCCAGATCGGTCTCGTCAATAAACTGACGCACACGCATATAACCGACGGTCTCCGTCGCCATCTCGACATCAACCACAGAATCGAGCGCAATCGCCCGCCGCTCCAAATCAAAGGAATATTCTTCGGCAGTGATCGGCCGCTCAACCACAACTGAGACCATAGAGCCCGGCTCCCCGCGGATACGGCCAATCACCTCGCCGAGAGACTCCTCACGCGTATCGGCCCCATCGACACCGATAATGAAGTCACCAGAAAGAATGCCGCCCGCTCGCGCACTGCCCTGTTCGAAGACCTGCGATATTATAATTCGCCCAGAAAATTGCCCCACCTCGATACCAACGCCGACATATTCCTGATTGGCCGCCATGCTAAACTCTTCGTAGTCGTCGGGCGACATATACGCGGAGTACGGATCAAGCGAGCGCACCGCCGCACGCAAGGCGACATCGGTCAGGCCTTGAAAATCCACCTCGTCGGCATCGACAAACTCAGACTCCACAATTCGCATCACCATCCCGTAACGCGAAAGGCTCTGCCAATAATCCATAGAAAACATCGCCCGCCAATCCGCCCGCGTCGCGAATTGCGAAGCGAGCACCGTCAATATGGCAACAGAGATCACCCAGCGCAGCGTATACTTGTTCATACCAGGCACTGTGTTCACCGAACCGCCGGTTGTAAATATCGGGAATGGGGGTAGGTGAAAATAAAGATTCGTGCGGACTGGGATAATCCATCGATTCAGTGTAAATATGATGAACGGGATGATTAAAAGCATGCGTAAGAGCCCCCCATCCATCCCATCAGCGCAGCTCTATCCACATTTATTCTCGACTAACAGCCACAAGCCTCGTTGATCAAATGAAATGAACGGGGCCGACAAAACACTATGGGACCAACTTCAAGCGAGCTGTGCAAACGGCCCGATCAGCTATCGCGACTATATAAACCTCGTCTTGTATGCTGACAACTGTGGCTATTACACTCGGGATCGCGAACGCGTTGGCCGCAACCCCGACCGCGACTTCTATACTGCGGAGAGTCTGGGCAAGGTATTTGCTCAACTCGTCACCACCGCCTCCCATGATCTGCTCGGCGAGACCACTGCCGCGCAATCTACTTTCATCGAAATCGCGGCCGAACCCGGCGCAGAGCTCATCAGTCGCATCGAGTCGCACCCGTTTGCTGACAGCCGTGTGATTCGCCAGGGCGATCCAATCTGCGCCGATGGCCCCGTAGTGATCTTTGCCAATGAGTGGCTCGACGCCCTGCCCTTCCACCGCTTGATCTTTCACGGTGGACAATGGCACGAACGCGGCGTGTGCCTCAACAGCGACGATACACTCGAAGACGTGCTGCTCGACCACTTCACACCCGAAGTCGCCGCGATTCAAGAACGCCTCCCGACAAAAGCCCTCGAAGGCTACGAGCTCGACCTGCCGCTACAGGCCGAGGCTGCGATTGCCAATCTACTCGCACAAGACTGGAGCGGCATGCTGCTACTGTTCGATTACGGCAAGACATGGCAGGCACTTTCGACTGACTGCCCAGCAGGCACCGCCCGCACCTATCACCAGCACACGCAGGCCAACGACTTGCTCGATCTACCTGGGGAAAAAGACATCACCTGCGACGTCTGCTGGGACCCACTAGCCGATTTATTGACTGAAAAAGGCCTCCAATCCGTCACCCTTGAGACGCAGGAATCGTTTTTAGTACAGCGTGCCCAGCGCGCAGCTGAGTCGATTGTCAGCGACACGGCGGGCACTTTTAGTCCTGACAGGCAAACACTTATGGAGCTGATCCACCCCGCACACATGGGCCGGCGTTTCCAAGTGCTATGGGGACTACGAGGCCGCTAATTTTTTCTAGAAAAAGGCTTGCTTGGCTGCCACAGCCCCGTACTTTCCTGCCCTTCATAACTTTAATCAAGGAACTCTCATGTCACGTATTTGCGCAATCACAGGTAAACGCCCCGTCAAAGGTGGTATCATCATCCGTAAGGGTCTCACCAAAAAAAGCGGTGGCATCGGAACAAGTCTCGTTAAGAACACAAGACGTCGTTTCTGCCCAAACGTTCAACGCATCCGCGTAAAACTTCCGAGTGGTGAAGTGAAGCGTATGTGGGTCTCCGTTAAGGCGATCAAGGCAGGTCTTGTTACAAAGGCATAGTGCAACACAACTTTCCCAAAAAGCCTCGGTCTAACGACCGAGGCTTTTTTGTGCAAGGACGGGCAGATCTCCGCTTAATAGCTTGATTACCTGGATCTCACACTTCTCACTTTCAATCAGTTACTTCAAGCTATGGCATCTTCCATCACACGGCGACACTACCCCATTGCGGATCTCAGCTTCCGAGACTTTTGGGATATTTGCTGCCGCTTCCAAACCGTGCATCCCGAATACCGGAATGTTTATTTTACGGTGGATGGACACGATTCCTTTATCGTTCTCGACGAGCCTGAAGTCACCAAGGTCTTAAAGAAGCTCGCGGGCAAAGAGAATCGCGTGCGCAAATATTCCGCGCGCTTTTCCACCAGCAGTAGCCAGCACAGCGAAGGTTACAGCGTCTCCGAGTTGCAGTACCGTCCCGCCAACGATAAACACTACCTCCAGGGGCTAAACTTCTACAGCGATTCGGTCAATAAAGCTAACTACTATCAATTCGAAGAAGAGATCACCAGCAACTATCCTTTCATCGAAAACACCGACATCGAAGTCGAGTTCGGCACACCCTGCGAAGTACTTGCACTCGTCATCGACATTCGAGGCTTCAGCCTCTTTTGCGAAGAGCCCAACATCGAGTCGCCCTATATCTGCGGCCTAATGTCTGCCTTTTACCACATGGTGAATCGCGCACTGCAACGCTTCCCACCGGAAATGACTAAATTCCTCGGTGATGGCGTGCTCGCAATTTGGGAGACGACTCCTGCCGACCGTGAGATCGCGGTTAATGTGGCACTGGAAGCCGCGATTAGCTTGCGCAATCAATGGACACAGGTGCAAGACAGTCCACACTTCAGTCACGGCGCGCCCGCGGCACTCGGCGCGGGCATCTGCTTTGGCCTCGCCAGTCACCTCGAAGTGGGCGACGACTACATCGGCCGGCCCATTAACATCGCCAGTCGCCTCTGCGGCGTCTGCCCAGGCGATCGCGTTTATGCCGACCGCTCCGTGCCCAACATTCCGCTGCACTTGAAGAAAGAAGAGCTGGTCACGCACATTAAGCCTTATGGTCGCCATAACGTCTGGGCCTTCATCAACAAAGACGCGTAATAAACTAAAGTCCTTCTCGTAATCTTAATCCCACTCTTACTCCCCGCAGAGTAGATTAGGAGAAAGAGCAGGATTAAGATTATGACCACGAATTGTCAGCTTGCCTGACAGCATAACACAGACATCGTCCTGTGTTCTCTTTTTTTATTTCTTCAGCGTTCGACGTTGAAGGTTTGACGTTCAATGCCCTCCATCCTCCAGACTAGCTACAGCGAAGACCTCCCGATCCATGCACGACGGGAAGAGATCATTTACGCCATTCAGCAAAACCAGATCGTCGTCATCGCTGGCGAAACTGGCTCGGGCAAGACCACCCAGATCCCGAAATTCTTGCTCGATGCTGGCTATGGACAGAACGGCCTAATCGGTTGCACGCAACCGCGCCGCGTCGCTGCGCTGTCTGTTGCCCAACGTATCGCCGAGGAACTCGGCGTCACCTACGGCAACGAAGTCGGCGCCAAGATTCGCTTCACCGATCAGACCCGCCACGACACCGCGATCAAGGTCATGACCGACGGCATCCTGCTGAATGAGATACAGGACGACCCAATGCTGCGCGCCTACGATGCGATCATCATCGACGAAGCGCACGAGCGCAGCCTCAACATCGACTTCATCCTCGGCTGCTTACGGCAACTCACCGATCTGCGCAAAGACCTGCGAATCGTCATCACCTCAGCGACGATCGACACCGAAAGTTTTTCTAAAGCTTTCGACGGTGCGCCCATCATCGAAGTCTCCGGCCGTATGTTCCCTGTGGATACCTACTACCGCCCCATAGAGGAGATGCTAGAAGACGCGGGCGACCTCACCTTCATCGAAGCCGCCGCCGAACTGATCAACGAGATCATCAATCACAACAACGAAGGCGACATCCTCGTCTTCCTGCCCGGCGAGCGCGACATTAACGAACTGCGCCGCAAACTCGAAGACAGCCGCGCCCGCGGTTGCGACATTCTGCCGCTCTACGGCCGTATGGCCAATGCCGATCAGCAGCGCATTTTTCATCCGCAAGGTCGACGCCGCATCATCCTCTCGACCAATATTGCCGAGACCTCGCTGACGGTGCCTGGCATTCGTTACGTGGTCGACACTGGCCTCGCGCGCATCAGTCGCTACAGCGCGACCTCCCGCACACTGCGCCTGCCGATCGAGCCCATCGCTCAATCCAGCGCAGATCAACGCAAAGGTCGTTGCGGCCGCGTGAGCAACGGCGTCTGCTACCGCCTGTACTCCGAGCAAGACTTCCTCGGTCGCCCACGCTACACCACCCCGGAAATCCACCGCTCGAATCTGGCGTCGGTGATCCTGCGCATGCTCGCCTTCCAACTCGGCGACATCCGCACCTTCCCCTTCATCGATCCGCCCTCCGACACCGCGATCCGCGGAGGCTACCGACTACTGGAAGAACTGGATGCGGTTTACAGCGACAGCCGCAGCGAAAACGAAGACGACTACCGACTCACCAAACTTGGGCGTAAGCTCGCTAGGCTACCAGTCGACCCCACCGTCGCGCGCATGCTACTGCAAGCACAGCGCGAAGGTGTGATCGAAGACGTGCTGGTGATCGCATCAGGCCTCTCCATTCAAGACCCCCGCGAGCGCCCCGCCGAACTCGCCAAAGAAGCCGACGAGATGCAAAAGCGCTTCGTTCATAAAGAGTCCGACTTCTTAACCTTGCTGAATATTTGGAACGCCTACCACGACGAGATGGATCGGCTCTCCCAAGGTCAGCTGCGCAAATTCTGCAAAAAACATTTCGTCTCGTATCAGCGCATGCGCGAGTGGCGCGACGTGCATCATCAGCTAGAGCGGGTACTCAAAAGTCTAAAGATGATGCCAAGCGGCAAGAGCACCACTCCCCGTGCCGTCGGTCGTCAGACCGGGGTTGCTGAGCCAAGCACCCAGTCAGGCAGAGCCAACGCTCCCCGCTCTAACGAGCGAGGCCACAAGCCCAAGCAGCACCCAACGAGTAAGCAACAAGCAACAAGCAACACCCCCCACTCCACAGCCGTCACTCCTCACTCCTCGCTTGGCAGCGAAGCTGCCACCTACGCAGCAATTCACCGCTCGATCTTAACCGGCCTACTGAGCAATATCGCCGTCAAAGAAGAGGAGCACAACTACCGCGGCCCGCGCAATCGCAAGGCCCTACTCTTCCCTGGTTCTGGGCTGTTCGATCACGCCACGGCCAAGAAACAACGCAAAGCCTCCTACGCAAAAACCAGTAAACCTAAGCCAGCCAAAACCACTGCGCCCGCATGGATCGTTTGCGGCGAGTGGATGGAGACTAGTCGGCTGTTTGCCCGCACCGCCGCCAAGGTGCAAGTGCAGTGGATCGAGGACGTGGCTGGCGACTTGCTCAAGCTCAAGCACTCCGAACCCTTTTGGAGCACCAAGTCGGCAGCCGCTCTGTGTAAACAGCGCAAGATGCTGTTCGGCCTGGAGATCGGCCAAAGTAATATCAGCCTGACCCGCATCGATCCCGATCAATCGACCGAGATATTCGTCCGTAACGGCCTGATCGAGCAAGGCATCCGCGAGCGCCCCGATTTTCTGCAGCACAACGACGAAGTCAGCGCACGCGCCGAATCCGAACTCGCTCGTCGCCGCCTCGGTTCTGGTTTTGCCGTCGAAGACCGGCTCTACGATTTTTACCGACAAAGCCTCAGCGCCGTCGGCTCTTACGCAGAGCTGCGCAGCTTCGCTAAACGCGAACACCAGGGTCGCCTAGATTTCCTCAAAGCCTCGATCGACGATCTGCTCCCCGAAGAGGAACAAACCGACACCACCGAAGCCTTTCCAAAGTCACTGGCAATCGGCGGCAGCGAACTCCCGCTGCGCTATCGGCACGAGCCAGGCGGCGACTCCGACGGCGTCACCCTACACGTGCCACTCACACAGATCGGCGCGATCCAACAAGGCACGCTCGACTGGGCCGTACCCGGTCACCTTGAAGAAAAGATCGAGAGCCTACTGCGCGGCTTACCTAAGCAAATCCGCATTCAGCTACACCCACTCAAAGAACGCGCCGCTGAACTCCGCAAACAGCTCAAGCCCTCCGAGCGCTCACTACGCGAACAACTCGCCGAGCAGCTGAAGGAACAATACGGTATCCAAACCTTCAAAGACAATTGGTCGAAGACCGAGATCCCCAGCTACCTGCAGCCACGTATTCAGATTGAGAATACAAAAGGCGACGTTCTTGCCGACGGGCGCGACTTAGATGCACTGCGCGCATCTTTAGAAACTACCAGTAAAGAAGTCTCCCGCGGCAATGGGCTCGACGCCATCCCCGCATGGCAAGCGGCCACCGCACACTACGAACGCGAAAACCTCAGTAGTTGGAGCTTTGGCGACCTCCCCGCAGAGATCGACCTGAGTGGCGATTCTGGGCTACCGCTCAAAGCATTCCCCGCATTGGTACTGGAGGGCGAACAAGTGCACCTACGCCTCCTCGCAGATGCCTCCGCCGCACGACTCGCGACACAAACAGGCTGGCCGGCACTGGGCACGATTGTGATGGGCCGCGACATCGCTTGGCTACGTAACGATCTAAAAGACCTCAAACAAATCGGCGCCCTCCTGCTACCACTCGGCGACTTCGACACCGTCCAAGCAAGTGCTTGGCACCACATCCAGAACCACTTGTTTCGCGCCAGTGAATATTTACCTCTTAAAGAATCGCGCTTCAAAAAAGTACTCGCGCGCGCTGATGATGAACGCCGCGGGATCGTACCCAAACTCAAAGAGCAGCTCTGCGCCCTACTCGAAGCCCGCCAAGACATCTGCCTCTTACTGGAACAGAAGAAGACCAGCAAAGCGCTGGTCTATCCAGGGATGCGCGCACAGATGGAACGCCTCGCACCCGCAAATATCCTAGAGCACTACAGCTTCACTGAACTGCCACACCTCACCCGTTTCCTCAAAGCGATGCGCCTGCGCGCCGAACGCGCCAAAGACAGCCTTCAGCGCGACATCGAGAAATCAAAACGAGTGGCGCCCTACGAGACTCGCAGCGCAGCGCTGATTAAACTAGCCAAGGCCCCAGCCCAACAAAGCGCAGTCAAAGCCTACCACATGCTGCTCGAAGAATTCAAAATATCGGTCTATGCGCAGGAACTCGGCACCTCGCAAAAGGTCTCCGAAAAACGTCTCGATAAACTAGCCGACGAGCTTGAGCGAACACTGAAGTAGTCATTAAATCTGCAAATACCACGTCCCGCTCTTCACAATATTAGGTGGCTCGTCCACTATTTATCTTATTGTAGGGCAGCCCAGAGCAGGTCACATACAGGACAGGTGCAAAAAGTTAATAATGCAGTGAATCAATGGACTGTTTGTCTAGAATGCCAGGGACACGGCAAACAAACCAGGAAGCTCTCCAAGAAAGTGCGACTCCGCTACCAGCGAGCACTGGGTCAATTTGAGTCAACCAAGAGCACCGGGACGGCTCCCGTTCGCCCGAAGGGTCATCTCGATACGTGCTTGAATTGCAATGGAACTGGCTTGGTTACTTCTGCCAGCCATCCACTAGCGGATAAAGAAAACTATCCACACCTTGCCATCATTGGTGGTGGCATCGGCGGAGTAGCGCTAGGCGTGGCTTGTTTGCACCGCGGAATCCCCTTTACTCTGTATGAACGCGATAGCGGTTTCGATACACGCTCTCAGGGCTATGGACTCACGCTACAACAAGCGAGTCGAGTGATCGAGGGATTGGGCATTCTCTGGTTAGAAGCGGGAGTGACTTCAACCAAGCATGTGGTGCATACGACCGATGGCAAAGTGATCGGCGAATGGGGACTCAGAAAATGGGGACGGGATGCTGCGAAGCCATCGCCGAGGCGCACCAATGTGCATATCGCCCGGCAGTCGTTGCGCTTGGCTCTGCTTGAGCAGCTCGGTGGACATGATGCGGTGCAGTGGGGGCACCAGTTGGTGGATGTGAAAGAATGCGAGGCTGAGGGTGTAGATCTAAGCTTTAATGTGGCCGGTAAGATAAAGCACGCCAAGGCGGATCTTGTGGTGGGTGCGGATGGTATTCGTAGCTCAGTGCGAAGCTTGCTAATGGGTGAAGGTACTTCCCCGTTACGCTATCTCGGTTGTATTGTAATTCTGGGGATTTGTCCTTTGGAGGCTCTCGCAGGTCTTGAGAGTTCTTTGCTAGATTCAGCTACGGTATTCCAAACCGCGAATGGCACTGAGCGAATCTACATGATGCCTTATGCGTCCGACTCGGTGATGTGGCAGCTGAGCTTCCCAATGCCAGAAAAAGAGGCGCAGGCCTTACATGCCCAAGGACCTCTAGCACTCAAGGCTGAAGCGTGCCGTCGGACTCAGTGGCACAGTCCCATCCCCCAAGTTTTAGCGGCGACCTTGGAAGCTCAGGTTTCTGGTTATCCCGTGTATGACCGAGCACTACTTAAGCCTGAATTGCTGGAGAACGCAGCGCAAGTGACTCTAATCGGAGATGCGGCTCACCCGATGAGCCCGTTCAAAGGACAGGGCGCCAATCAAGCGCTACTAGATGCGCTGGCGCTGGCTCGAGGGATCTCAAAAGGATGTCACCCCTCATCGCACTGGAGGAAAGCTGGAATGAGGGAAAGTGTGTTAACTGAGTTTGAATCCGAGATGTTGGAACGCAGTGCGACCAAAGTGCAGGATTCAGCAGAGGCTGCTCAGTACCTGCATTCCGCCAGCGTGCTCGATGAGGGCGATGGACCGAGAGGACGATGCCCAAAGAGAAATGATGAATAACCAGGCTTGAAATGGGGTCATGGCGGAATGGCACGAACTTAAGGGGTGAAGACGGATTCTTAATCGAAATCCTAATCTTACTCTTAATCACCTCTTCGAGTCCTCAAATCACTCAATAACAATACCTTAAGATTAGGATTAAGAGTATGAGTAAGATTAGGACGCATACAGATTCGCGCCTTAAGTTCGCGCCATTCGGGTCATGGCGTTAGCGTTACATTTCACTCATCGGTTTTGCAGGCATGGTACCTTTTCCGATAGAGTGGGCGAATAGGTATCATAGTTGACTTGCAGAATAGGCCTCTCGACCTTGCCGCCCAAGCCTGGCCGAAGGAGGCAGAGCCATGTGTTGCTTGAGTCTCGGCCAACGTCACCACCACGACCAGGCTCGATAGCCTTGCATTTTCCGCGCAGATCATCTGTGCTCCTTGCATCATTGATTCTAAATCTACCACTTCGCCGCCCGAGGCTGCTTGCGCTGAGACTAACCAATGGCCGGCACTGCTGCGCGGTTCTGTGCTCAGCAGCGCACAGTCCAAGCATGTGCAGTATATTTCGCTAGCAGATCGCCGTGCGCAAGTGGTGATCACGATTAACGCCTTCCTCATTCCACTCGCGATTTCGGCCTATCAAAATCCGCAAATTCGGCTTGGCATCACACTCTACGTCTTAGCTGCTGCAGCCAGCATTGTCTTCGCGGTCATGTGCCTCATGCCCAAGCGCTACCAAACAGCCCCTGGTGAAAAATCAAACCTGCTGCACTTTTCCGGAATTTGGCAATATGATGAAGCCACCTATAAGGCACTGATGCGCGAATCTCTAGAGAATCGTAACACCATCACAGAGCTCATGGTATCCGACATTTATCACCTGAGCAATGACGTGCTGCGGCCTAAATTCCGCTGGATGCGCCTGAGTTTCTACGCCTTTCTCTGCGGCCTACTTAGCGCCCTGCTATTTATCGCGCTGCCACTCGCGCTGTAAAAGATTCGATACGAACTTAATGGAATCGACCCCGACAGTTTCTATGGCGGCGACTCGAAGGGCTATACGGACTATCGGTTGGCTTAGCATACGCTTCCCGATCTAACGATCGAGGCTACACGACGTGGCCTCCGTCGTGAGACGGGGGATTGGTCGGGGATTGCTCTAGTCGGCACACTCTCCTCGGCACACCTCACAAATGCACACCGTTGCACCATCGAATTTTTTATAACGGAAGTGGCGCTCGGGGTGAGTCTTATCCGTCACACCACATTCACTGCAAGTATGGAACGCGGCATTGTCGCGCTCGACCTTTTGTTTGGCGAACTGCGTGCGTCGCTTGCGGCTCTCGACCGAGTTGGCCAAGTCGTTACGGAAGAACAGGAAAAAGTTAAGCAACGGCCCGAGTATCGCGATGCGATCACCCCACGACGGCGCGCCCAAAAAAGAGAATGCAGTCAACCCGACCGCCAACCATGCCAGCCACTTCACCTTCACGGGCAGAAAAAACATTATCAGGAATTCAACATTCGGGTGGTTCACTGCGAAAGCGAGGAAGACACTCAAATAGAGAAAATCAGGAAAGATAATGATCGTCGTCGCAGGTGAAATAAATTGCCCAACAAACGCCGCTAGAATCGTAAGAATCACACCACAGAGCAAGTAGACATTAAACCGGAACGCACCCCAGATCTGTTCGAGTGCCGAACTCATCATCCAGAAAATATACCAGAAGAATGCCAGAAACAGCGCGCTCATCGCGCCACCTGCTATATTGGGCGGCGAAATCAGAAACGAAAACAAGCGCCACAACTCACCGCCGAGCACCGCCTTCGGGATCAGAGGCAGGGTCACAAACGAGATCCGCCCACTAATGACCAAGGCATACACCACTAGCTGCGCGACAATAACATACAGCACCACATTCGGCACCGCCCAATGCCCGAAGCGCTTCTCCAGCTTATCTAAGAAAGTCATGCTTTATCTATCTGAGGCAGTGCACATGAGCGCAAGCGAAAGACGCGAGAGATTCAATAAGGCAACAGATACAATGGGATACACGCTTAAGCTGAGCATTTATAACTTCCGATTCCCTTCGATCCCTAAAGGGCCGCTAGGACACCGGATCATTTAAATTCAACGCATCCGCGTGCTTAACATCCAGTAGCCCAAAGAACTCGTCCACAACCAGGCTCTGCCTAAAAGAAGAAGTGCAGGATCAGATGTAGCACGATGCAGGACGCAATGGCTGCGGCGAGATCGTCGACCACGCAACCGATGCCGCCAGGGAGGTTCTGCAATTTCGAAATCCCAAATGGTTTGGCGATATCAAAGATCCGGAACAGCACGAAGCCTGCGAGCAATACTGGCCAGCCACCATGCTCGGCAACAAGCCCTTGCGGACCATTCATGCCAAGAAAGACCAGTGGCACAGCGATCCACTCATCGAGAATGATCATCCCTGGGTCACGCATTTGCAGGCGACGCTCCGCAGTATCACAAATCGCCACTGCGAAATAGCTCAGCAACAGCATATACAAGAGATAGCTCAGCGGCGTGGCATGGTGAAACAACACGGCATACAGGCCAATGCCAGCTACACTCCCGACCGTGCCTGGGCCTTTTTTAACGAGGCCAAGCGGTCCAAGTGTCGCGAGGTTTACCACCAACGGTGTGGGCAACATCTGTGTCCACGGAAAATAGCGTTGTATGTTATTCACCTGTTGTTTCATCCTCCCCAATGAATACCGACCAATACTTGGTCATATATTTAGTGCCGGACGACACTGTCAGCACCGCTGCCAACACAAAGAAGGCGACTCCGAGCCAGTGCAAAATCCCAGCAAAGGATTGGCCCATGATCTCTGGAAACAAGTTGGGGAAATCCTCACGAATCGCGATGGCTAGCAGCAGTAAAATCGCCGACACAATTTGAAACACGGTTTTGTTCTTACCGGATTTCTCGGCGGCGAGAATGATGCCCGAACTCGCCGCGACAAGCCGCAGGCCAGTGATTAAAAATTCTCGGCTCAAAATCAGCAGCAGTAGAAAGAGCGACCAGAGCCCAGGCAACTCACCGAGCACCACCATCGTAATGAACAAGCCGACCATGAAGATCTTGTCCGTCAGCGCATCCATCAACTTACCGAAATTGGAAACGATTCCCTGCTTGCGGGCATAATAGCCGTCCGCCCAGTCGGTGATTGCACCGATCACAAACAGCACGAAGGCCGCCGTGCTGGCCCCCGTGACAGGCAGATACAACAGAGCCACCACCCCAAAGATGATCGGAATACGAGAGAGCGTCAAAAGATTCGGTAAATTCACAGCGCTAGGGTGGCGATTACCGACGAGCTGGGCTAGCCCAAAATGCGCAGACTTATCCGCTTGGGTAAAATCAGACAATAAAGCTGCCGCTACATTTCCTAAATACCGTTAAAAGTTGGACTTCTAGCGTAATATGGACTCAATCCGCCCCCTATCATGAAAATTGCAATTTATCCGGGCTCTTTTGATCCGATCACCAATGGGCACCTCGATGTGATCAACCGCGGTCGACATATCTTTGATAAAGTGATCGTCGCGGTAGCTCGTAATCCAAGCAAAGACCCACTATTCACGCCCGAAGAACGCGTCGAGCTGATCAAGGAGAATGTAAAAGATCGCCCGAACATTGACGTGATTGCATTTGATGGCTTGATCGTCGATCTCGCAGAGGAGCACAATGCGGTCGCACTAATCCGTGGCTTGCGCGCAGTATCTGACTTCGAGCATGAGTTTCAAATGGCACAAATGAACCGCCACTTAGATGATAATATTGAGACGATCTTCCTGATGCCGAACGAGCGCTATTTTTTCACCAGCTCGAACCTCGTCAAACAGGTATTTAAATTTACCGATCGCGAAAAACACTTAATCCCGACCAACGTGCATGCCGCACTCTCGATAAAGTTCGGGCACAACCAATAATATGGCAGCTGATCCAGCAACCTCTACTGATCCCAAACAGGGAAAACGCACACTTGGGATTATCTTCCTGACGCTGTTTATCGATCTGGTCGGATTCTCGATCATCTTCCCACTTTTCCCGGCGATGCTGGACTACTACCTGCCCAATGGCGCAGGTGATGGCAGCTTGCTAGGACAACTCATCGCGCCCCTTTCGGCGTGGGCTGAGCGCAGTGGCGCAGGGGATCCGCGCTTCATGACGGCGGTACTGTTTGGTGGCATCCTCGGCTCGCTCTACTCGATCCTACAATTTATTTGCGCACCACTATGGGGCGCCTACTCAGACCGCGTCGGCCGACGTAAAGTCCTGTTGATCACCATCGCAGGCCTTGCGCTCAGCTATGCCGCATGGTTTTTCGCCGCATCGTTCTGGGTATTAGTACTGGCTCGCGTGCTTGGCGGCGCGATGGGTGGCAACCTCTCGGTGGCCACCGCAGCAGTCGCGGACAGCACCACACGCGAGAAGCGCTCCAGCGGACTGGCGATCATCGGCATCGCATTTGGCCTAGGCTTTATCGTTGGCCCTGGAATCGGCGGTTTATTTGCCCAAATTAACCTACTGGAGATCGCCCCGTCGTTGGGTAAGTTTGGCGTCAACCCATTCTCCGTGCCTGCATTAGTGAGCTTCGCGCTGGCACTCACTAATCTGATTTGGGTTGCGCGTAGCTTTAAAGAAACCTTACCAATCGAGAATCGTGGCAAGGCGAACTCCGACCGCAAAGGTGTCCCCGTGTTTCGTATGTTCAAGAGCCGCTGCCCCGAAACGCGACGCACCAACCTAGTCTACCTGCTCTATATGCTAGCGTTCAGCGGCATGGAATTTACCCTCACGTTTCTGGCGGTCGAGCGCTTCCAATTCTCCCCCGCACAGAATGGCGGCATGTTCGTTTTCATCGGCTTCGTACTAATTATAGTGCAAGGCGGCATCGTTCGACGCCTTGCTGGGCCGGTTGGTGAAAAACGCCTTGCCGTGGCAGGCATTGCTTGCGGCATCGCCGCCTTCCTAATCCTAGCCATCGCCTTGAACCTCGGGTTGTTCTTCGGCGCACTCGCACTGATGGCCTTTTCGATCGGGCTCGTCTCGCCGACTCTCAGCGCACTGGTTTCGCTTTATACTAAGGACGAAGAACAAGGCGCAGCTATCGGCGTATTCCGCTCAGCAGGCTCACTCGCCCGCGCGATCGGCCCACTCTTGGCAGCCTTTGCCTACTTTGCGTATGGCTCAAAAAGCGCCTATCTATTTGGTGCGATCATCGTGATCCTACCGTTCATTCTTGCCCTCAAACTGCCCAAGCCAATCAAGCACAGTTAATCGTCACCGACCAGTGACTACTAAATTGTATTCTACTGTTGTAATAATTCTGATCTGCTTAAATATATCCATTTCCTAATAGGAGGCAGGCCTGCCATTAGCTTCCCTTAATCCAAAAACCAACCAGACAACATAACCTAATTACACTATGCCAGTAGCAACACCTACACAATACGCAGCAATGCTCGACGCAGCCCAACAGGGTAACTACGCATACCCAGCGGTTAACGTCACATCGATCACTACGATCAATGCAGCACTGAAAGCCTTCGCAGACGCAAAGTCGGACGGCATCATCCAAGTTTCCACAGGTGGCGGTCAATTCGCTTCTGGTCTAAACGTAGCAGACGCAGCTTTCGGCGCAATCGTGCTCGCTGAAGCGACACACTTGCTCGCGGAGAAATACGACGTGCTCGTCGGTCTGCACACAGACCACTGTCACCCTGAGAAGGTTGAAGGTTTCCTCAAGCCACTGCTCGAAGCTTCTCGCAAGCGCATCGCAGCAGGCAAAGGCCCGCTGTTCCAATCACACATGTTCGACGGTTCTGTAGTAGAGCTCGACGAAAACCTTAAAATCTCCAAGGAGCTGCTCAAGGAATGTGCTGAACTCAACATCATCCTCGAGGTCGAAGCAGGTTGCGTAGGCGGCGAAGAAGACGGCCACGACACATCCAATCTTCCAGCTGAAAAGCTCTACACCACCCCCGAAGACATGGTCGAAGTGTACGAAGCACTCCAGCCACTCGGCCGCTTCATTTTCGCAGCGACTTTCGGCAATGTGCACGGCGCTTACAAGCCAGGTTCTGTACAGCTCAAGCCAAAGATCCTTCGCGATGGCCAAAAGGCAGTGACTGATAAGCACGGCGACACAGCATTCATGGAACTCGTTTTCCACGGTGGATCAGGTTCTGAGCTTAGCGACATCCGCGAAACACTCGGTTACGGTGTGGTAAAGATGAATATCGATACTGACACACAGTATGCGTTCACACGCCCCGTCGTGACACACATCTGTGCAAACATCGAAGGTGTGCTCAAGATCGACGGCGAAGTCGGCAACAAGAAGACATACGACCCACGCGGCTACCTGAAAAAGGGCGAAGCCAGTATGGCAGCTCGCTTGGTTCAAGCAGCAGAAGATCTTTGCTCCAACGGCAAGACCATCTTCGGCACTGTCTAAGTCCAACGGAATAATACTTTCCCACAGGTTGGACGCATTTTGCGTCCAACCTTTTTTGTGCCTGCTTCGCTGAACGCATGCCACTTCACGCTGCACAAATACGCCCTCGAAACCATTTCTGCAGGGAAACGCTCTGTCGTTGCCACACGCCGGTTCCACACCATGGCAACGACGGAGCGTTGCCCTCCAACAATCCGAAGCAAGCTTCGATGTATCAAAACCATCACACTGCACAAATACGCCCTCGAAACCATTTCTGCAGGGAAACGCTCCGTCGTTTCCACACGCCGGTTCCACACCATGGCAACGACGGAGCGTTGCCCTCCAACAATCCGAAGCAAGCTTCGAGGTATCAAAACCATCACACTGCACAAATACGCCTCGAAACCAATTCTGGAGGGAAACGCTCCGTCGTTTCCACACGCCGGTTCCACACCATGGCAACGACGGAGCGTTGCCCTCCAACAATCCGAAGCAAGCTTCGAGGTATCAAACCCATCACGCTGCACAAATACGCCCTCGAAACCATTTCTGCAGGGAAACGCTCTGTCGTTTCCACACGCCGGCTCCACACCATGACAACGACGGAGCGTTGCCCTCCAACAATCCGAAGCAAGCTTCGAGGTATCAAACCCATCACGAATGAACTTATTGCTTGCCCGAAATCAATCAGCTAACCTTAATAAAAAAATCTATTATATAAATTTTACTTAACGAAAAATCTAACACATGCACTCTACAAAGCGCTTTTTCGCTCCCCTCGAAACCAACCCCGCAGAGACACGCACCACCGTCGCACCAACGACAGTCACGAAGCTCTGCGCACTCGGCCTCGAAGTCCTCATTCAAGCTGGTGCCGGCGTACAATCAGACTACAGCGATGCGGAATACGAAAAAGCTGGCGCCACAATCGTGCCTGACGCGGACACTGGCTACGCACAAGCCGACATCGTCGCACGTGTAAGCAAGCCATCCTCCGAAGATCTAGATAAGATCAAGCCTAGCACACTGCACATCAGCTTCCTCGATCCGTTCAACGAAACGGCACTGATCGACGACCTCGCCAAGCGCGACATCTCCGCCATCAGTATGGAGATGATCCCCCGCAGCACGCTGGCGCAAAAGATGGACGCACTTTCCTCACAGGCAAATTTAGCCGGCTATGCTGCAGTGACCATGGCAACAGATCGTATGACCAAGATCCTACCAATGATGATGACCCCCGCGGGCACCATCTCCCCTGCCCGCTTCTTTATCATCGGTGTCGGTGTCGCCGGCCTACAAGCGATCGCCACAGCCAAACGTCTCGGCGCACGCGTGGAAGCATTCGACACACGACCAGTCGTCGAAGAGCAGGTTAAATCGCTCGGCGCAAAATTTGTTAAAGTCGATCTCGGCGAAATGAGCGAAACCGACCAAGGCTACGCCAAGGAACTTACCCCCGAGCAACTCGACAAGCAGCGCCAAGAAATGGCCAAAGCCTGCGCCCGGGCCGACGTGGTCATTACCACCGCAAAGCTGTTTGGCCGCAAAGCACCGCTCATCCTCAACAACGAGGTACTCGATCAAATGCAACCCGGCAGCATTCTCATCGACCTAGCAGTCGAATCTGGTGGCAACGTCGAAGGCTCGAAAGTCGGCGAAGAAGTCGTCACCAAAAACGGCGTGCGGATCATCGGACCTGAAAATCTTGAAGGCTACTACCCGAAAGATGCGACACTAATGCTGGCCTCCAACTTCTACAGTCTCATCGAGCATTTCTGGGATGCCGAAGCGCAGGAATTCCAATACGACGCTGACGACGAAATCCTCAACGGTTGCCTCATCACCAAGGGCGGCGCAATCGTCCACGAACGCTTTAAGAGTTAATCGTTGCTTGTTGTTAGTTGAGGGTGGTTCGAATCAGGCGCCCCACAAACAACAAGAAGCTGAAACTCAGACATACAACCAACAACTTCCAACAAACAACCGTCACTATGGAACTCATACTCTTACTCTTCATCTTTGTGCTCTCTGGCTTCCTCGGCTTTGAGCTCATCGCAAAAGTCCCGTCGCAACTGCATACGCCGTTGATGTCCGGCTCGAATGCGATCTCCGGGATCACCGTGGTCGGCGCAATTCTTGCCGTCAACACCAGCTCCGACAACCTTTCCGTCTGGCTCGGCTTCGCCGCTATCGTACTCGCAACCATTAACGTGGTCGGCGGCTACATGGTGACCGACCGCATGCTCGGCATGTTTAAGAAGAAAAAATAAAGGAGGACGGGCAGTCTGTCCGCCACAGCCGAACAACGACGTGGGGCAAGAGTGCTCCAACTCCTTTAAACAAAGTTCAAGAAACTATAATTCCTTTTTCACATGGATACTCAAATTCTCCTAGTCAATCTCTCCTACATCGCTGCGGCGATTCTGTTCGTCTTCGGCATCAAGATGCTCGGCCATGCCGACACTGCTCGCAAAGGCAATCGGATCTCTTCGATCGGCATGGCACTAGCGATCATTGTCACCTTGCTCAGCCAAGGTCTCGATTATAAGCTCGTGCTCGGCGGTATCGCCGTCGGCTCAGTGATCGGGTTCATTGCCGCCAAGCGCGTGCAAATGACTGGTATGCCCGAACTGGTCGCCCTGTTTAATGGCTTCGGCGGCCTCGCTTCGCTTCTGGTTGGTTGGGCGGAGTATCAACGCGCTTCTCATACCAAACTAGCAGGAATCGACATTGCTCAGGTCCAGGCCTTTACCGCAGGCGTCATCGTGCTGGCGATTCTAATTGGCGGCATCACCTTTACCGGCTCACTTTACGCGTGGGGCAAACTATCAGGCAAGCTGAGCGGACGCGCCCTCACCTTTGGTGGGCAAAAGGCATTTAATGCACTGCTCGCACTCGGCATAATCGCTGCTGGCGTGATCTTCACTCTAGCGCCGACCGCAGAGCTCGCTTATCCGATGCTGATCCTCGTCATCGTGCTCGCGTTGCTACTCGGGATCTTCGCCGTCATGCCAATCGGCGGCGGCGACATGCCCGTTGTCATTTCATTACTCAACTCTTGCTCCGGCCTCGCCGCCTGTGCGGCCGGCTTTGTGATCGCCAACAACGTATTGGTCGTCGCAGGTTGCCTGGTCGGTGCCTCTGGCCTCATCCTCACCATGATCATGTGTAAGGCGATGAATCGCACCTTGGTCAACGTGCTCTTTTCCGGCTTTGGTGCCACCGTGCAAGCCTCTGGCAGCAGCAGCAGCACTGGCGAGATGAAGCCTGTCTCTGTTGAAGATGCCTACTACATTCTCGAAGCTGCTAGAAATGTGATTGTCATTCCCGGTTACGGCATGGCTGTCGCACAAGCGCAGCACGCCGTCAAAGAGCTCGGCGAAGTACTCGAAGCCAACGACTGTGAAGTACGCTTTGCAATTCACCCAGTCGCAGGTCGTATGCCAGGCCACATGAATGTGCTACTCGCCGAAGCCGACGTACCGTATGAGCAACTAGTGGAAATGGACGATGTAAATCCAACCATTGAAATGGTCGATGTCGCCATTGTAATCGGAGCCAACGACGTGGTCAATCCGGCCGCAGCCGACGATCCTGCCAGTCCAATTTACGGCATGCCGATTATTAACGCCCACAAAGCCAAAACCACCTTCTGCCTCAAGCGCGGTAAAGGTGCCGGCTTCTCGGGTCTTGAAAATGCACTCTTCACCGCACCGAACAGCCGCATGATTTACGGCGACGCCAAGGCAACAGTCTCTGGTTTAGTCGCACAGTTCAAAGACAGCTAGCCGTGCGCCGCGCTGCGCGCGGAGTGACGACCTGCGGTCGAGTGACCGCCTTCGGCGGAGTGACGAGTGGTAGTGATTTAGTGAGGGTGAAGGAAAGTAGAAGCGGCATATTGCCGCTTGTCATCTGCATGAAAAAAAGCGGCTGGAAGCCGCTTCGACTATGCGACTCCGCAGTATAATGAATTTCTGCGGGATATGGTAGCGCAGGCGCGGCTCGAATGGCACACCCTTAAGGGATTTCATGTGAAAAACTGGGAACGGCTGCTTCAGCTGCCGAATCTTTTAAGTCTCTTGATTCAAATAGCTGATCGCAACGCGAGGCAGCTGAAGCAGCCGATCCCAGTAGTATGACCACTACTTAAAAGTAGTGCCATTCGGCGCGTCTCCGCTAAAAAGCGACACACTCTTCACTCGCACTACCACTCAGCCGAAGGCGTCACTCGACCGAAGGCGTCACTCCGTGCGCAGCACGGCCCTCACTGCTCGGCTTCGCCGAGCTATTCGAGCCCCAGTTTCTGACGTCCAGCGTCAGAAATCATATGTGGCGTCCAAGGCGGATCCCATACGATATCCACTTGCGCGCCAGACACATCTTTGAGTGCTTCGATGCGGGTCTTCGCATCATCTGCAATAACTGGCCCCATCCCACAACCTTGTGCAGTCAGCGTCATCTTCACACTGATCGCATACTTGCCATCGGCATCCGCCGCAGCGACCTGCATATCATAGATGAGTCCAAGATCGACGATATTGACCGGAATCTCCGGATCAAAACAGCTCTTCATCGCGTCCCAAACTTGCTCGTCACTAAAAGGCGCATCGCTCTGCTCGGCTTCGGCAGCCTCGGCGACGGCCTTAAGCTCCGCCTGTGCGGCCGTGCCTAGAGCATCCCAATCTTTACTCGAAAGACGAAACAGACCGGAATCAGTGCGGATTGTCACCGTGCCTCCAAGCGCCTGGGAAATCACTGCACGCGTGCCAGCTGGCAGCACTTGTTCCTCCCCGGCGGGAATCACTGTGGCAGTCGTATCGCGAACGAGTGTCAATTCTTCGTTAAAATTCATATGCACTACAACAGCCAGATTCCGACTCATGTCAATAAACGTCACTGCACGAACGCATACAGGATTTTTGTTAGTTCAACTCCTTGACTAAAAAACTTGGCAATCAAGACAAGTACTTCACGATCAAGTATTCCTATTCACCCTCCCTAAGGTTACAATTCATACTGATCTTCTTCTCATGTCTCAATCGTTTGCTCTGGCATTTCGCCAATTCACTTTTCTATTACTCTGCGCACTGCCACTATCAAGTCAGGCAGCCTCCACAAAAGAAGCACCGCTCGATCTCAGCATCATCGCGCAAAGCGATGCACTGCGTCCCTATATGACGCAGCAACAGCGAGTGGATTACATCGAAGCGGCGCAGCTCATTAAACAGGGGGAATCCAACATCCGCAGTGGTGAAAATCTCCAAGCACAGAAGCCCTCTACCCTTAACCCAGACAAGGATTTAAAGCCCCTCCATCAACGTGGCGAGCAATTGGTCGAAGAAGGACAAGCAAAAGTCCACTCAGCCCAGCAACAAATGATCGAGCTATTGACCGCAGTGCAAGCTCGGCAGATCACCAATCAAGCGATCGCAGCGAAGAAATATAATTTCGAACTGGTCGAGCAAACATATCCGACCGCGCTCGAACAAGCCGCAATAAAAACACTCGAAAACTGCCGTAACGCTGACTACACCAACATCTTCTACGATGGCCTACGCATTATCACAGCGGAGCAAAACAGTAAAGCCGAACCGAAAGTACACAATGCCACCTACGACACCTTCATCCAAGCAGACGGCACACAATTCAGCGTTAAAGTGCCTCTCAGCCTAACATTAGTAAAAGACGAAACGACTGCAGACTATACTTTTCAATACGACAATGAATCAGTCTTTGAAGGTCAAAAAGTCGCCCTACTTGCAATCGAAGTGATCGCACCAGGCTCTGGATCGGAAGCACTGCTATCAGTGCGCGCAATCGACTTGAATACCCAGCGGCTAATCAGCAGCGTTCTTTACTACATCGCAGATGCCAGTGAGGTGCTGTCACCCGCAGTCACAGCAACTACCATTGGCGTAGAGTCCACCACCGAAGCGACAAATACATCGGCGCCGACTGCAGTCGTAACGACTCCACGCATGATTGCCGCGAGCGTTAGTATCAACGACCAGAATCAGTTGATCGAAAAGCTCTCAAGCCTGGCCACTCCCTACATTTTTGAAATAGTCACCACAGGTGATTCGGCAGCACAATCCATACTAGTCGCAGACCTACTCAAAGACACGCTCTTGAAGAATTCAGCACTCATAATCGTAGAAGGTGACTTCATTCAACGCAGCTACTTACCAGCCGAAGCCTTCCCGAGTGCCGCCACTGCCACATTGACGATCACATCAACTGTGGATAACTATACAATGATCGCCAAAGCTCATGAAAGCGAACGATCATTGGAGATCGGCACAGTGACACTGCACCTTCCATAGTAAATGCAACACTGGCTTTATGAAACAAAGTATCGCGGTCTGCAATGGGGTAATTTGATCGTGTCACACTCGGCTGAGCTAAATGTTCTTGAAGAGTCGAACGAAGTTCACATTAAGCTTTTTGTATGCCTAAAGTAATTATTATCGGTGCCGGTGGAGTCGGAAACGTGGTCGCCCACAAATGCGCACAGCTACCTGAAATTTTTGAAGAGATCGTGCTCGCCTCGCGCACCGTCTCAAAGTGCGACGCAATCGCCAAAGACATTGAGGCCAAGCAAGGTCGCACGATCCGCACTGCTGCGATTGACGCCGACGATGTGGCCGCGACGACTGCATTCCTCAAGGAAGAGAAGCCGCAGCTCGTGATCAACGTCGCGCTGCCCTATCAAGACCTGCCACTGATGGATGCCTGCCTCGCCGCTGGTGTCGATTACCTCGACACAGCTAACTACGAGCCACTCGACGAAGCGAAATTTGAATACAAATGGCAGTGGGACTATCAGGAACGCTTCAAAGACGCTGGCCTAACCGCGCTACTCGGCTCCGGATTCGATCCGGGTGTGACCAATATGTTCTGCGCGTATGCGCAGAAGCATCTGTTCGATGAGATCGAGACGATTGATATACTCGATGCCAACGCGGGCGACCACGGCCACCACTTCGCGACCAACTTCAACCCCGAGATCAACATCCGCGAGATCACAGCGAATGGTCGCTACTGGGAAGAAGGCGAATGGAAAGAAGTCGAACCAATGAGCGTGCATCAAGTTTACGACTTCCCTGTCGTCGGCGAACAAGACGCTTACCTGCTCTACCACGAAGAGCTCGAATCACTGTGCCTAAACATTAAAGGCCTCAAGCGTATCCGCTTCTGGATGACCTTCTCGCAGAAGTATCTCACTCACCTGCGCGTGTTGGAAAATGTCGGCATGACCTCGATCGAACCGATCGAGGTGAATGGCATGAAGATCGCACCGATCGAATTCCTCAGTAAAGTGCTGCCCGATCCAAGTAGTCTCGGGCCACGCACGAAGGGTAAAACCTGCATCGGTTGCGACATTGTCGGCACCAAGGACGGCCAAAAGAAGCGCATCTTCATCTACAATTCCTGCGACCACCAACAGTGCTACCATGAAGTGTCCAGCCAAGCGATCAGCTACACCACCGGTGTGCCTGCGATGATTGGCGCCCAGATGATTCTGCGCGGGTTATGGAAACAACCCGGCGTCTGGAACATGGAGCAGAACGATCCGGATCCATTTATGGAAGAGCTTAATTTACGTGGCTTGCCATGGCAGGTGATTGATTTGCCGTTGGAAGGATAGACTCGCTTCTACTCCTCGCGGGGAAGTGAGCCCAAACTTCGATCCGGGTGCACAACGGACGTGCCTCCATCCTTAATCCTACTCATACTCTTCATCATAATCAGAGCGTTGAAGAAGAAGGCCATTCGACTCCGCCTAGAGGATTAAGAGTATGAAAATGATTACGATTATGGCGTAAAAAAAGGTTCATCGTCATTTACTGCGAAAATACTACTCTGTGCCTAATGTGCCGGCGATTCTGTTGGGGAGGGTCGACCTCCGTGTCGACCGCCAGCAGTTTAGACATCACAAGAAAATCCAAGATTCTCTGTCGGCTATTAGTCAGGTCAGCCTCTCCCGCATCGGTCCCGGAGGACACGGAGGTCGTCCCTCCCAAGAGTAACGGACGACACGGAGGTCATCCCTCCCAAATGCCGCAGAGCCAAAGCCATCGCCAAAAAACTCAGCGCCTCTGCACCTCTGCGCGAGATAACAGTGCCCGCAAAGCCACCGCCCACACAGGACTGCCCTGAGAATCCTGGCGTAAAGCCAGTCGCTACAAAAAAAGGTTCATCGGCATTTACCGGGAAAATACTACTCTGTGCCTAATGTGCCGGCGATTCTGTTGGGGAGGGTCGACCTCCGTGTCGACCGCCAGCAGTTTAGACATCACAAGAAAATCCAAGATTCTCTGTCGGCTATTAGTCAGGTCAGCCTCTCCCGCATCGGTCCCGGAGGATCCCTCCCAAGAGCCAGAGGCGAATCCACCGCCCATCTATACCTTTCCCGCTAATCGACGATGAACCACAAAAAAGGCCGAGTCACTTTGCAGCGACCTCGGCCTTTTGTACTAAATTTCCCGGAAGGCTAAATGATCATGCCCGCCGCAACTGTGGCGTTAGTCAATTCATCAATCAGCACGAAGCTGCCGGTGATACGGTTGGACTTGTAGCTGTCAGCAATCAGCGGAGCTGATGTGCGGACTTTGATACGCCCGATGTCATTCAGATTTAAGGTAATATCATCCTCAACCTTGTGCAAGGTGTTGATGTCCACCTTGTAACAGACTTCAGTGACGATGGCTTTCACTTCCTTAGTCGTGTGACGAAGGATGTATTTACCGCTACCGACGAGTGGCTTGGAATCAAACCAGCAGACCATCGCATCGATGTCTTGAGTCGGCTCGGGGCGATTGTTCGCTTTCACGAGCATATCACCACGAGACATATCGATCTCGTCTTCGAGAGTGATCGTCGCAGACATCGGCGCAAAGACTTCCGCTTGGGGGCCGTCCATCGATTCAATTGCTTTGATCTTCGAAGTGAAGCCTGAAGGTAGCACAGTCACATCGTCGCCTGGCTTAAAGACACCACCCGCCACACGACCAGCGAAACCGCGGAAGTCATGATACTTGTCGGAGTGTGGGCGAATGACCCACTGCACTGGGAAGCGTGCTTCGACGTGATTCTCATCAGCACCGATATAAACGGTTTCCAAATGGTAAAGCAGTGTCGGCCCTTGATACCACGGCATGTTCTCAGACTTATCGACGATGTTATCACCGATCAGCGCAGATGCCGGGATGAAAGTCACATCGACAATGTTATCGAGGCGAGAAGCGAAACTCTTGAAATCATCGACGATCTTATTGTAAACGCCTTCGTCCCAATCGACCAAGTCCATCTTGTTCACACACACAACAACGTGCTGAATACGAAGCAAGTTAGCGATGAATGAGTGACGGCAAGTCTGCTCGATCACACCCTTACGGGCATCGATCAATACGATCGCGAGATTCGCAGTGGACGCACCCGTCACCATGTTACGGGTGTATTGAATGTGCCCTGGAGTATCGGCGATGATGAACTTACGCTTTGGCGTTGCGAAATAGCGGTATGCCACATCGATGGTGATGCCCTGCTCACGTTCGGCGCGTAGGCCGTCAGTCAACAAAGCGAGGTTCACATGCTCGTCGCCACGTGCCTTGGAGCTTGCTTCCATGGCCTCCATTTGGTCTTCGAAAATCGCCTTACTATCGTAGAGTAGGCGTCCGATCAATGTGCTCTTACCGTCGTCAACTGAACCGGCAGTGGTAAACCGCAGTAGGTCCATATCGAGGTATCCTGAATTATTATCTTCGCTCATGTTATTTTAAAAGTTGTTCGGTGTTCTGTTTTTCAGTTTCCGGTTCTATCTAGTCTAAACTGAAAACTGATGAACTGGGTGGCTGTATTTTTAAGCTCCGCTTAAAAATACCCCTGTTTCTTACGGTCTTCCATTGCGGTTTCAGAACGTTTATCATCGGCACGTGTGCCACGCTCGGTTTGTCGGGCCGCTGCGACCTCGTCGATAATATCGTCGAGGTTATCAGCCGTGGATAGGCACGCACCGGTGCAAGTCGCGTCACCAATGGTGCGGAAACGAACGGTCATCTTCTCGACCTTTTCGCCTGGAAGCAGTTCGATAAAGTCACACACGCCCATGATTACACCATCACGAATGAAGCAATCACGCTCGTGCGAGAAGTAGAGGTGTGGCAGTTCGATGTTCTCGGCCTTGATGTATTGCCAGATGTCCATCTCCGTCCAGTTACTGAGCGGAAATACACGGAATTGCTCACCGTGGCCCTTACGTCCGTTGAAGATATTCCAAAGCTCTGGGCGTTGGTTCTTCGGGTCCCATTGACCGAACGCATCGCGGTGCGAGAAGAAGCGCTCTTTCGCACGAGCTTTTTCTTCGTCGCGACGACCACCACCGAGCGCGGCATCAAACTTATTTTTTTCAATGCCTTCGAGCAGTGCGACCGTCTGCAAACCATTACGGCTGGCACGTGGCCCCTTCTCTTCGACGACCTTGCCCTGATCAATCGATTCCTGAACCGAAGCGACGATCAATTCCGCGCCGAGCTCAGCTACATACTTGTCGCGAAACGCCATAGTCTCCGGAAAGTTATGGCCGGTATCGACGTGCATCAACTGAAACGGCAGCTTAGCCGGCCAGAAGGCCTTCTTCGCAAGGTGCGCCATGACAATGGAGTCTTTGCCTCCGGAAAAGAGCAGGACAGGTTTCTCAAACTGCGCAGCAGTCTCACGAAGGATAAAAATCGCTTCGGACTCGAGCTGTTTGAGGTGAGTGATTGTGTAGTCTTGATGCATCGTTCTATATTGGAATTTAGAAGAAAGGATTAGGATTTAGACCTTAGCGGTCTGTTCGATGAGCGGCATGATCCGCTCGAGAAGTTCGTTAATCGACTCTTCTTCGGTTTGAGAGTCGGTGGAGATCACCCAGTCGTGGTCCGCTGCGGTGGGTTCTTCGAAAGTGGAGTCTTTGCCAGTAAAGTGTTTCACACCACCTGCTGCGGCTTTGGCATACAGCCCCTTCACATCGCGTTCGGCGCAGGTCTCGAAAGACGCTTGGACATACACAGGCGTGAAATCATCCGCACCAACGATCTCGCCCGCCGCCGCACGCAGATCGCGTTTGGGCGTAATAAAAGAAGTAAATACCACCATTCCAGCATCGAGAAACAGGCGTGCCACTTCGGAAATACGGCGAATATTCTCCTGCCGGTCTTGATCAGAAAAACCGAGGTCGCTGTTCAGACCACTGCGAATGTTATCGCCGTCCAAGATCTTGGTCAAAATACCGCGCTCGGTCAGCTTGCGCTCAACGGCATTGGCCAGCGTGCTCTTACCAGAACCAGAGAGACCATAAAACCAGAAAACATGTCCACGCTGACGCAATTGCGCCTCCTTGGCGTCGCGGCCAAGCATGCGGTGAAATTCGGTGTGGATATTCTCGGGTGTGCTCATGGAATGAAAACTCGGATAAAGGCGGGATTCTCAAAAAAGTAGATGGGTTATCCTTATTATTAGTTCTTAAGTCAAGAACTAATAATAAGATGGCCCGTGTTTGTTTCACTGCAGGGATACCGCCTTCAGTGTCCTCGTCAGAGCGGACGTCGGGGGCAACATCCCTCCACGAAAAACCACTAGCCTTTGGCCTTCTTCGTTGTAGCAGGGGGCGGAGCCTTCAACTTCCGGGCGGTCAGCGTCCAAGCCGATGCAAGTGTGGTCTCGCCCACATTCATCGCGACTTTCGCCCCACCTTCTAGCAGGGAAATCTTCAAAGCCTTGGCCAATCCATCTCGATCGATCAGCTTCCGGTACAGGTCGAGCGCCAATTCGCCTTCTGCATGCTTATTCAAGAAATCAGCGATTTTTTTAACCAAGACAATTTCATCGCTCGAAAATACAGTGATGTAACGGACGACTTTTAGAGCTTCGACCGCTTTCTTCGCCTCATCTTCAGCCGCATACAATTTCGCCAACTCATATGCCAAAGCTAGCGACGGTTGCCGAACGAACTGCGTCCGAGCAAATGCCACGGCCTCATCGGCCTTGCCTTCGGCTTGCAGACGATTGATCTGCCGCAGACAGAGATACGCGCTGAACGAATGGTTCATCGATTTCTGTAACTGCTCATCCAGGCCAATCTTAAAAGGGCGATAGAGCGGATCACCGATTGCCACGCCCTGCCAACTCAGCGCCGGATTACTAAACATCGCCGCCTCGCCGAAGGTATGACCGTCGAGCAAAGCGGCCAACAGCATCTGCGGGCGATGCGTGTACTCCAAATACGGCTCGTAGACATTACCGACCGTCGCGCAGTAGCCTTGATTTACAAAAGCCCCCAGCCAGCCCTTACTGGTCGAACGCACGGTGGTCGCCGAAAAGCTGTGCAGGTGAAATCCGATCGCCCCAGGCGGCACTGACCACTTGGCCTCGCGCCATGGCCCATAGGCATTTTGCCGATACCAGCCCATGTAAATCGCGGGCGCATCGTAACGATCTCTGCCATCCATTGGTCGCTTCGTCTTCTCAAGAGAAGTGTCGAAATACGCCGCCACTGCTAGGTCGCCCGCCGCTATCATCCATTCGTCCCCTTTCGCGTGCGGCCCACCAATATCAAAATACGCCCGCCCCATTAGACCCTCAGCTTCGGCTTGCATGCTGCGAGCGATCAATTTTTTAACGACTCCAACGCTTGGCCCGTCCAATCGACTGACCCGAATCACTCGCTTCGCATCCGCACTCGTAGGCGCCATTTTAGAGAACAACGGATTCGGCACAAACGCAGCCATTGGCAGATTCGCAGGCGCTGCCAACAAGGCCAGCTCGCCATCGACGGAGCCATTATTCACCTTGAATTGCTTCGGCAACTGCTCCAATCCCGCACCCAAGAGCGTCGGATCATTGGCAATACGAAGCGGCACACCGCGTGTCGTGACCAAATAACTGATGTGATGCGTTGCCACCGAAACACGCTCACGCCCGACGACATCGCGGCCGTTGGCTTTCACCACATTCATCCAATCCTTCTCAATCAAGGCATTGAGCAGCGGATTATAAATAGTATCCACAAACTCACGTACGGTGACCGTCTCCTTAGTCGGCATTTCCAACGCGATGATATTGGCCTTCGGAATCCCCCGCTGCTCGGTATAATATTTAGCGATCTCAGTCGAACCACTGTCATTGGCATTGACGACGACCACCACATGCGCTGCCTCACCAGCGGCTTGGCCAACAACGCAAGTCGTCAGCAAGCTGGTTAGGCCAACAATACTCAGAAAGAATTGATTCAAAGACATGGTTATTGGATACGTTGAAGTCGTTTTCGATAGGCGACTATGCCATTGTATAAACTTTGGGCAAGTTTTTGGCGAAATGCCGGCGAACGTACTTTCTTGGCAGTTTCCGCATGCGAAACAAAGCCCAATTCAGTTAGCACACCGGGACACTCGAGGTCTTTGAGCACCGACCAACGCGCGCGCTTTATGCCACGATCCGGCCCACCTAGGCCCTGCACTAACGCACGCTCGAGATGATAGGTAATCAAGGTATTCCAAGGGTCTTGTGCATTGCCAAGATAGCGCTTGGCATCCTTACTCGTCGGACGCGGATACTTCGACGACGCCTGATACTGCGGAGTCAGCGCATACGACTCAAATCCGGATGCCGAGGTCGAACCAGCGGCATTAAAATGTAAGCTAACAAACAAATCAGCCTTGGCACGGTTTGCCACTTTTGAGCGCTGTGCCAAAGAAATATAGACGTCGCTATCACGCGTCATGACCACTTCGAAACCAGAGCGTTCGAGCAGAGCTTTTAAACGCCGAGCCACATCCAGCGTCAGGTCCTTTTCCAACAAACCATAGGTATCATTACGCGCCCCACTGTCCTTCCCACCATGACCTGCATCAATCACCACACGTCGAATCCCTGGGCGCTTTTTAAACACCTGCGGCGTCAAAATCGGCTGGAGCACATGCTGATAGTCTGCCGTCGCGATAAAAAGCTGGCCCTTCGACTCGACCGTCGGGAATCCCAAATGTATCGGCAACCGATTGAGGTATAAGGCGCGACCGTTTTTACCGACATCAATCATGGTCCATTGACTACGCAGGCGATATGTTTTATGGCCCTTTAACCAATACGCTTGCATGCCGAAACTCTTTCCCACCGTCGCAAGATCAATATACGACTTACCATCGATCTGAATCTGCCGAGCCGATAAGGCTGTAGGCATAAAAAAGCTTAGCACCGCAAGCAGTGCTAAGCTTTGAAAGATAATAGATGTCGCCAGTCGGCTGACCTTAACTGAAAGGACGCCGCTCCACATAAGAATTAGGATTCAGCTGTTCCTTCGCCGGTTTCTTCGCTGGCTTCTTCGCCGGTTTCTTCGTCGTGCTCCTCAATCTCGCTATCATCACGATCATCATACTCATGATTCGGCTGATTGAACTTCAGCACACGCTTGGCTTCTGGCAATGGCGACAAAATGAGCGCCACCTGACGACCGACTAAACGCGGTTCAGAATCTGCCGTGGCGATGCCAGACAGTTCGTCTTTAGCAAGGTTCACGCGCACAAAGCCCAGATCACGGTGTTCGTTCTCACGTCCGCGAAACTGGAGAGTGAGCTTTACCTTATGACCGTGGTTAAGGAAACCCTCGGCACGACGCAACTTCGTCTCGAAGTCATGATCACCAATGCGCACACGGAATTTAATTTCCTTCAGCTTGGTTGCCTGCTGCTTGCTCTCCTTCTGCTTCTTGCTCTCCTCATAAAGGAACTTGCCAAAATCTAATATACGACAAACAGGAGGACGTGCCGCCGGAGAAATCTCAATCAAGTCGAGTCCTACCTTTTGAGCGAGCTCAAGCGCCTTACGCGGCGGCATCACGCCAAGGTTGGTGCCCTCGGGGCCGATCACGCGCACTTCTGTCGCGCGAATACGATCATTTCTCCTTAGACCTTTAGGTCCACGATTACGGTTCTGGAAGCGTCCGCGATTATTCGGGTATTTTGGCATTAATTGATGTGTAGATGAACGACTTGTATCGGAATTCGATCAGATAGCCTTTGCGAAAGTGGGAACAACTCCGTGCTGCTCCGAAAAATCACTTTATATCGTCAAAGATTTAGGTATTGATAACCATACAAGAATCGAAGGTTGCATGGAACAATCTGGCATTTCAACTCTTTTCGCCACTTCGATCGAGCATTCCACAGCCGTGCGCCACTTAGATACTAAAGCTCTCGCCACAACTACAGCTCGACTTCGCATTCGGATTGCTGAATTTGAATCCACCGCCGACCATTTTATCAGAAAAATCCAGATGCGTACCGCGCAGGTAAAGGGCACTCTTGGTATCGACTAACACTTGCGCGCCAGACGAACGCACCAGGATATCTCCTCGCTTAGTGTCGTTCACAAATTTCATCTTGTAGCTCAAGCCATTGCAGCCACCACCGGTAATTTTGATGCGCAGATACTCGCCTTTTTGCTCACGCACGACCAAAGACTGCAGCTTCACCCCAGCCGGCTCGGTCACCAAGACCAGCTTCTCATTACCTTCACGGACGCCCTCAGGGAGCGTGTTTGTCGTATCAACACTCATATCTCTTAAATTACGCTATAAACTAGCAACGACCAACCAACAACCCACAATTAGCCCGCGGTCAACTGCCGAGCGACAGAAAGTGCCGCCGCAAAACTGCCACAGTTCGCCAATCCTTGCCCAGCAATATCAAAAGCAGTGCCATGATCCGGACTCGTGCGTACATAGGGCAAGCCCAGCGTTACATTCACCGCCGTATCAAACTCCAAGGTCTTGACTGCGGCAAGCCCCTGATCGTGATAAGCCGCGACTACCACGTCAAAGTCCCCACGACGCTGACGAAAAAACACCGTATCGCCTGGTAAACAGGCTGACAGTCCTGGTATTTCAACGCGCAACCGATCCAATGCAGGGTCGAGTACATCGCGCTCTTCAACACCAAGAATGCCCCCCTCACCTGCATGCGGATTTAAGCCACACACACCGATCCGTGGTGCTTCGACGCCAAAGGATTTTGCGAGCGCATACGCACGCCGGACCGCCAGCTCTAAGCACTTCGCGGTCAACGCAGCCGCCACCTCGCGCAATGGAATATGCCAAGTCGCCAATACCACCCGCAATTCATTGCCGACAAATCCCATGCTTGGTTCGCCGCCCCAGACCTCTGCAAAAAACTCCGTCTGTCCGGGCTGCCTAAAACCGACCTGTTGTAGCCAATACTTACTCACTGGCCCCGACACCACACCACGAAAACGGCCATCCACACAGCCCTGCGCCGCAGTCTGTAAGGCAGCTAATGCCACCTCGGCTGTCGCCCGCGAAGGTTGCCCCAGCACGACCTGAAGATTAACTGGCCCGACTGCCTTAAAAGCACAACCGAGCTCGGCCGCCAAAGGCTCCGCCCAGTTGGCAGCCCCGATCAATACATAATCTTGCCCGCGCACCGACTCACTGCGCAGCGCCGCAGCAATCACCTCAGGGCCAATCCCCGCAGGGTCACCACAAGTAATCGCCAAGGGCAGACTCACAACATCACTTTCAACCTTCATACTTTTTCACCTGCATACCTCAGGTCGCCTCATTCGACGACTGCACAAAGCCACGCTTGCCATACTCGAAAAACGCCAAGAAACGCGCACCCGTCGCAGTCACACCAAACTCATGCTCACGCACTGCCTCAGCCGCCTTCTTCTTCAAATTACCACCGCCAAAGTAAACCGCACGATAACACTTTTTAAGATCCGCCAAATCCGGACGCTCAAAACTACCACGTCGCAAGCCCACCATATTTAAGCCGTGAGCCGTATTACGCTCGGCCGCCATTACATACGGCGGCACATCCGCTGAGATCGATGCATTGCCGCCAATCATCGCATACGTGCCAATTCGGCAGAACTGATGAATACCCACACCGCCACCGATAAAGACATTCGCTCCGATCGTCACATGCCCCGCCAGCATCACATTATTAGCGATCACTACATCCTTACCCACTTTACAATCATGGGCAATATGCGCCTGAGCCATCAAAAAACAACCATCCTCCACCACGGTATTCGAACCATCACTCGAGCCACGATTGACAGTGCAGCCTTCCCGTATCGCCACATTATTGCCGATCACCACGCCACTCTTCGTCGACGGATCAAAGCTCAGCGCCTGCGGATCGCCACCGATGACCGCAAACGAATCGACCGTGACGGCATTACCCAGCACCGCACCACCGCGCAGAATCGCATGAGCCGCGATGAAGCAATTCTCACCAAGCACGGCACCGTCCTCGATCACAGCATAAGGACCGACAATGGAACCTGCACCAATCACGGCAGTTTCAGAAACAAGAGCAGAAGGATGAATAGACATGCATTTAACCATTCCCACCTTTTTAAATTACTCAAGAATGGAAGTTGTTTGTTGAAACTTGACCTAAAACAAGCGCATCTGCGGTGCCTGCACCATATCGTAGACTTTCAGCACACGCACTAATTGCAGCAGTTCCGACTTATGATAGCTATGATTCACCTCCACATGCCGCAGTAAATCTTCAAGGATCGTGCTAAACGCAATCACTCCATCCACACCCTGCGCCTTAAATAGCTCTAGACATTCGTTGCGCTGTGGCTCTGCCGACGGCAAGCCGGGCAGCACCAAAATCTTCCGATAAGCCGCCACATCCTCAAGCAGCCCCTCCTCCACTTCAAACAATACATCCGCTTGGCTCAGCACGCCCTTCTTGAGGAACTCTAACAAACGAGCAGGACTTTTTAAAATCGCCGGCGTCACTCGGGTTTGTTGCCAGCCATGCACCACCACGATCGCCTGCCGGATCGCAACCATATCCGAAGAGAACAATTGGAAGTTCGGCTCTGGTGCATCCGACGGTGCCGATGGATTATGGACCAACAAATCTACCGTCTCCTCGGTAGCTTTTTTTCGCGAATGCACACTGTGCTTACGCAACTGACGTGCAAAAAAACCGTTTAATTCGAAATACTCGCGGACAATGTCTTCATCGAAACTCGCCATGGTACACAACACTTACATAAAGATGCTGCACTCGTCAATGCCGAGAAATGGGCTCTCCGCCATCGCTGTCGTTGTTTGTAGCGAGTAAATTGACTCGGCAATCTTGCGTTCGCAGCAAGCAATCCAATGCAGATGACGAGCTGAAGGATTTCATGAGTTTGTTGGAACAGTCACCATATGAGCGCGGCAATTGATTTACGTTTATGCATATCCATTAATGGTTAAAAAAATATTCCATTTAAACCACGAAGTTAAGCGACTAGATATACCCGAGCTTCGAACTCCTAATGTAATATAACGATTTGTATCGGCGCCACGTCTTGATAAGTTAAAAAGTAATAAGCACCGCTCTATTATGGAAGACGCTCTAAAAAATCTATTTTCTCAGCCCATCGTAATCGGCATCTGTATTGGCCTGGTCATCGCGCTACTGGTCTGGATACGCGCAGGGATCAAAGCCCTTGCACAAAAATCCGATGCCGCCGCACGCAGGGACAAACTGAAGAACGAGATCGCCAGCCTACAAAAGCACCTTCACACCCAGATGGAGATCAACACCATGGGCAACGAAGCGCTCAAGCAGGAACTGGCCACTCAACAAGAGACCAGCCAGAACCTCACCCAAGCGGTCAGCGCATTAAAAGACAAGCCAGGTCGCGCCGAGATCCGCACCCTACACCTTTATACCAAAGCACTCAGCATCATGAACACGCGCGCGCCAGGATTTGGCTCCGCTTGGGAAAGCGCCCTCAAAGACGCCGAAGCAGAGGTCAAAAAAGAAGAGTCTGGCATCATCGGCTGGATCAAAAAACCGTTTTTACCGAACAAATCGACCTCCGTCGAAGCGATAGACGAGACGCGAAGCTAAGTTAGGCTAAAAACCAGTTGTGTTGTGGGACAGGCTTCGCGAAGAGAGCATGTTTACTCAAGTGCGCATTCAACGACGTAAACACGCTCAACGCTACGCGCGGACGCGCGTTCCACATCTAGTCGATTCTATCCACTCCCCCCGGATAGATTTATCCAATCGTGGCGCCTGATCTTGCTCAGGCTCCACGATTCGACTCGCTCAATTCGAAGGGCTCGCACAAGCGCGAACACCACGAGGACAAGCTTGCTTACACACCTCGCTCCAGAAACAACGCGAGTGCGCCTTGATTCCAGCCGTTGCTTTGCGGGTTCTGCCGATTCGTTGCGCCTGCGTGCTTCAAGAAGCGCCTCAAGGCATCAGGGCTATCGCCGGGTAACCAATGCATCCAATAACTAAAGCCATCGAGCAGGCCTGCTGCCGTTGCCAGCGGCAGAAAAGCATCCACCACCATGGTATTAAATCGCTGCTCGGCAAGGGCACCACTGAAAATGGATTCGCTGAGCGCGGTACGGCGCTGCGGTAGGCTCACTGCCTTGCGAAAGTCTGCAGTGGTCGAACTTCCGTCTACCAGCGGCAGGGTCTTTAAATAATCCGCCAAGCGATCCGGCCAGTGTGGTTGCTGTTGCACGATCTGCAAATATTGCGCCAAGCGGCGGCGCGGATGATTCGCCGGCCGCAAGCCGTTGAGCTTCCAGTGCGGCGCTTCTTGCGCAAATAGATTATCGGCGTTCATCCCATCGGCACGCATCGCAGCAAGTGGATACTTAGCTGCCAACCGCAGCATCGGCGCACGGTTGCGCGCATAGCCTAAGACTTCCATCGCATAGCCATGACACGCCGCCCCCCAACCTTCAGCCTGCAAACGTTGCATCGCATACGTGAGCTTGTGTTGCCAACGCGCTTCAGCTCGCTCCCGCAAGATTCGCAAACGCACATCGAGCGGCTTTTCAATAAACTGCGCCACCCACTCCAGCTCGTCTTGCTGCTCTAACTCCAGAAGCGCGTCATCCATTGCATACGATTCCAGATCACGATTCAAGAGTGGCATCAAATACAACAGCTCTGGCACATGCCCCTTCGATGTTTGTACTGGGTTAGGATTTCGCCGTTCGGGGTGTAAGACCACGTGCAGCACCACACGATCAAAATTGGCATCGCGCTCGTGCTGATGACTGTGCCAATCCGATATATTAAAATGCACCTCCACGTCGCCGACAATTTCGACACCATCGAGAATCACGCGCGCTTCTTTAAAATCTGGCCCCTCTTGTAAATTCCAGCGCCCAGGGTCTTTCACTCCGAGTGTCTTGCCCGAAACCGTCTGCAATCCCGCCCTTGCATAATCCTGCCGCAACCAGATCTTCTGCACCACCCGCTCAGTTAAAGTGAACGGTCCGTAGAGCCCCTGGATTTCTTCGACATGATTAGTCTGCATAGAAATAGAAGTAATAACAGCGCGACTGGAAGCAAGTGAGAGCGACACATTCTCACGCCCACTAGCAAAGCTTTTTAAACAGCGCTTTCTTTGCTGCTGGCGCACTCCCAAGGCAATAAACCCTGTCGATCCTCAAGATCATCCGTCTCAGCACTGATGCTACCTATACACCTAGCATCCACGGTAACGTCGATGATCACCACAGCTCAGGCCAAAATCATTCGTCTGACGACCAATGCTACGCAGAGCTTAAAACCACTACCCTGTCACAAATCAATATCGAGGCCGTTCTTCCACTCGCAGGCATTTGCCTTGCGGCGACGCTGCGCATCTTGGATGAGGCGTGCATCGCAGGCACGTGCCCAAGCAAACAGTTCCTCCGCATTCATCGCCATCGCCCCGTTGGCTCGAATCGACTCGCGCACCATATTATCCTGACTCACCACCGTGACGCGTGCCGGGTTCGACACGCGAGCCACAATTCGCTCAATCACCCCATCGGCCGACAGCCCGGCCGGCGCATAGATCCATTCGAATGTCTTTTTGCCAAAAGGATGATCCACTTCGAGCGAGGTATTACGACTATCCAAAACCAACGCCGTGCGCACCCCTTCGGCATCATGGATCGAGGCCACCATCTCAGTCAGCCGATCACGCGCAGCATCCAGATTACCACGCAGCACCTCGCGCAGCTCATCCGTCGCATAAATTACATTATACGCGTCAATCAGGAGGTAACGTTCTTCGGACATCAGACGGAATACCATACGACAGAAAAGCGAGGTCAACGCTCCAAACAATAATCAATGCCTTAGTGACACAGGCATCGCTACGCCAGCTTCGGCAGACCTCCGTATTGCCGGTGATGAACAGGTAAGGCGCAGGTCTATCGAAAAATGAACAGGCAAGAATGCCTGTGTCACAAATAAAGCGCCTATAATCTAAGCTGAATCGCGAATTGATTTAGCCACAGAATGCCACCACACTGCATCTTACTCGTCATGAAACCGATCCAATCCATCACCTTTGCAGTTAACTCATCCAAGCCTGGGGCTGCCGCCGTGGCAGAGAGCCTCGCCGCGCTCGCTGAGCGTGAAGGGGTGGCGACACACATTTTAAAGGGCTATCCGCTCACAGCCGATGCCCTGACTGGACAAGACCTGTGCTGTGCAATTGGCGGCGATGGCACACTGCTCGGCGTTCTGGACGCGGCGCTCGAATCCGGATCCGCCGTGCTTGGGATTAACCTCGGCAAGCTCGGCTTCCTCGCCACCTTCACCGAAGCCGAGGCGGCACGTGATCTCCCCGCACTCATTCAAGGTAACTACTCCATCGCCGAACGCTCGATACTGAGTTGCACAAATGCAAAAGGAGACTGTATCTATGGCCTGAACGACGTCGTTATCAAAGAAACTCAAGGCAGCGGGCTGATCCGCCTCTGCGTTTCCGCCAACGGTAATCCGGTGTCGGAGTATCACTGCGACGGCCTCATCTTTTCCACTCCGACTGGATCGACGGCCTATAATCTTTCTGCCGGCGGCCCGATTATTGGCCCGAAAGTCAGCGCCATTGCGATGACGCCGATTTGCCCGCACACCTTTGGTAATCGTTCAGTTATTTTCGACCACTCAACCCAAATCAAAATCGAAAGCGGCGAGCTCGGCCCCAGCCCTCGTATCACGATCGATGGACGCGTGCGTTTCGAGCTCGATGGCAACTTCCCGATCGAGGTGACTGTGGCTAAAAAGAAATTTCGCCTGATGCAAAACCCAGATCACTCGCACTTCGCAATCGTCCGCGACAAGCTCAACTGGGGCGGACCCGCAATTCGTTAGCGCTACGCGCTAACGAATTGCGATAGAGAGCTGAGAGAGGAGAGACCTGAGGGCTGAGACTTGAAACCAGAACTCAGATCTCAGATCTCCCCCCTCAAGTCTCTAGTCTCAAGTCTCAAGTCTCAGCCCTCAAGTCTCTAGTTTCAAGTCTCAGCCCTCAAGTCTCTAGTCTCTAGTCTCCCCCCTCAAGTCTCTAGTCTCCCCCCTC